>Ga0068864_100000356_pt1 | contig 40239 bp, 37 predicted proteins | sample KBSSwiS72_FD_66586 | JGI IMG/M metagenome (GOLD analysis project Ga0068864, IMG submission 66586) | Switchgrass rhizosphere microbial communities from Kellogg Biological Station, Michigan, USA - KBS Switchgrass S7-2 | ecosystem: Host-associated > Plants > Roots > Rhizosphere > Soil ...
GGGCGATGCGGATTCGGTGAAACACGCGAACCATAGGTCGCCCCCTGGCCATCAGCGAGCAGGCGATGCCGGAAGTGGTCGCGGGCCGTTCCCTGATCGTGCTGCAAGAAAACACCTACGACCCGGCGAGATGGACTTTGTTGCCGGCCGGTGTCGATTTGGCGATCCTCCGTTCGTCGTCAGGGCAGGGCGCGCGAACGCCCGATCCGCAACTCCACCCAAGGACTTCGACATGCAGAAGATCACCCCCTTTCTCTGGTACGCCAAGGAGGCCGAGGAGGCCGCCACCTTCTACGCCTCGGTCTTTCCCGACTCCCGCGTCACCCGGGTCGTGACCATGCCGAGCGAATCGCCCAGCGGCCCGCCCGGTTCGGTGAAGATCGTCGACTTCGTGCTCTTCGGGCAGTCGTTCACCGCGATGTCGGCCGGGCCGCTCGATCCGTTCAACCACGCGGTCTCGTTCGTCGTCCACTGCGACGACCAGGCCGAGCTCGACAAGTACTGGAACGCACTCCTCGGCAACGGCGGCACGGCCGAGCAGTGCGGCTGGCTGCGCGACCGCTACGGCGTCTGCTGGCAGATCTTGCCGAAGGTGCTCGCCGAGATGATGAGCGAGCCGGACAAGGCAAGGGCGAAGCGGGTCAGCGACGCGATGCTGAAGATGGTCAAGATCGAGATCGCCGGGCTCAAGGCCGCAGCGCAAGCGGCGTAGCCGGCGGCGCGGCCGTTTCCCGGCGCGCGGCGGAGCTCGCCACCGCGCCGGGCCCGGTCCGCGCCAGCCAGAGGCCGGCGAACACGAACGCGCCACCGACGAGCTGCGCCGCCACGACCGCTTCGCCGAGCAGCAGCGTCGAGAGCACGGCGCCGAAGATCGGCATCAGGTGCACGTACTGGCCGGCGCGCTCCGGGCCGATCACGGCGACGCCGTGGGCCCAGAGCGAGAAGGCGATCAGCGAGGCGAAGATCGCGATGTAGAGGACCGCGCCGATGACGAAGGGCGTCGGCGTCGGCAGGGCGGCGCTGCCGCTGAAGAGGGCCACCGGCAGCAGCGCGCCGATCGCCGGAACGATGCTCGCCATCAGGGCGACGTCCGGCGGCAGGTCGGAGGGCCGGCGCCGGAGCAGCAGCGAATACGCGGTCCAGAGCAGGACCCCGGCGATCATCCACAGGTCGCCGCGCACCAGGTCGAGGCCGAGCAGGGCATCGAGGCTGCCGCGCGTGATCAGGACACAGGCGCCGAGCAGCGACACCGCCGTGCCCGCCCACTGCCGGGCCGACGGCCGGCTGGCGCCGCTCAGCGCCCCGCCGACGAGGATGGTCGCCGGCACCAGCGAGAGCATCAGGATCGCATTCAGCGCGGTCGTGGTATGCATCGCCAGGTTGGTGAGGGTATGGAAGGCCGCCAGGCCGGTGACGCCAAGGCCGGTCAGAAGCCGCCATTCGCGCCGCACTACCGCCCGGCAGCGCCAGGCCTTGCGGCCGATGAAGGGGATGAACGCCAGCAGCGCCAAGCCCCAGCGCAGCAGGGTCAGGGTGGCCGGGTCGATGTCGTTGCGCAGGGCCCGGCCGGCGATGAAGGCGCCTGACCAGAACAGGGCGGCGCCAGCGAGCGCCATCGAGGCGAGACGCTCGGGCGACAGCGAGAGGCCGAAGCGGGACAGGGTGCGGGACATGGAGGGACTCTCTGGCGACAAGGTGCCGGCATGGTCGCCGGCCGCCGCCACGGCCGCATGAGGCCGTTGTCCCGCTCGCCCCGGATCGCCGGCCGCGAGGCTGGGCTCCGTGTCCCGGCTCAGCCGCGCCCGGCCCGGTCGCGGACGTGGACGATCGCTTCGGCGCGGGTGCGCACGCCGAGCTTGTCGAAGATGCTCGAGACCTGGTTGCGCACCGTCTTCTCGCTCTTGCCGAGCTGGCGCGCGATCGCGGCGTTGTCGAGGCCCTGGGCGACGCCGCGCAGCACGTCGCGCTCGGCCGGGGTGAGGGCCGCCTCGCTGGCCGTGCCCTCCAGGCTCTCGGCGGCGCCGGCGCCGAGGAAACCGCGCAGCTCCGCCAGGAAGCCGGGCCAGGCCGGCTCGCCCGCGAGCAGCACGTGGTTGTCGCTCTGCAGCGGAACGAAGCGCGCGCCGGGAACCAGGGCGGCGAGCTGGCGGCCCTCGTCGAACGGCACGCGGGCGTCGCCGCGCGCATGCAGCACCAGCGTCGGCACCCGCAGCTCGCGCGCCAGCGCGGTGACGTCGACGTCGTGGAAGGCCTCGAGCGTGCGGGCGGCGTTTTCCGGCGTCGCGGTCAGGCGCTCGAGCTCGTTCCACCATGCGTGCTGCGCCGGCGTGCCGCCGGGAATGAACTGGTTGGTGAAGACGTGGCGGAAGGCGGCGTTGTCGCGCCCCCAGCCGAGGCGGATCAGGCGGACCAGCGTCTCGGCCTCGAGCCGCTGGTCGGCGGTGACGGCGCGCCGCGCGGCGCCGCGGGCATAGGCGCCGACGAGCACGAGATGCGAGACCTGCTCCGGGTGGCGCACGGCGTAGGCGATCGCGACGGCGCCGCCCTGCGACATGCCGATCAGCGGGAAGCGGCGCAGCCCCGAGGCGGCGACCACCGCCTCAAGATCGGCCACCCAGGCGTCGAGCGAGAAGTCGGCGATGTCGGCGTCGGAGAGGCCACAGCCGCGCTGGTCGTAGCGCAGGTAGGTGTGCTCCCGGGAGAGCTCGGCGAGCCAGGGGCCCCAGACCGGGCTGTCGAGGTCGTGCTCGACATGGCTCAGCCAGTGGGCGGCGCGCACCAGCGGCGGGCCGCTGCCGATCGAGGCGATCGCGATCCGCGTCCCGTCGGCCGAGGTGCAGAAGCGCAGGTTCTGTTGCGGCCGCATGGCGCGACTTCGGGGCGGTCCGGGCTCAGCCGAGGGCGTAGGGCGGCAGCTCGGCGCCGCAATCCTTGCAGTAGCGCGCCGAGGGCTCGTGGCCTTCGGAGAGGCAGGCCTGGCAGGTACGGGTCGTGGGCACCCGCGGGCCGGCCATGCGCAAGGCGGTGAACTCGGCGCTGACGATGCCGGTGGGCACCGCCAGCGTGCCCCAGCCGATCAGCATCATCAGCGAGGCGATGGTGCGGCCGAGGCCGGTCTTGGGCGTGATGTCGCCGAAGCCGACGGTGGTGAGGGTGGAGATCGCCCAGTAGACCGACACCGGGATGTTGGTATAGCCGTTGGCCGGCCCCTCGACGACGTACATGACCGTGCCCATGACGACGGTGACGATCAGCACGAAGCTGAGGAAGACGAAGATCTTGCGCCGGCTGGCCAGCAGGGCCTGTGCCAGGGCGCGGTACTCGTCGACGTACTGGGCCAGGCGCAGGATCCGGAACAGCCGCAGCAGGCGCAGCAGGCGCACGTCGATGAGCGCGTGCAGGCCGGGCACGAACAGCGCCAGCCAGGTGGGCAGGACGGCGATCAGGTCGATGATGCCGAAGACGCTCAGGGCATAGCGCGAAGGCCGGCGCACGCAGGCGAGGCGGGCGATGTACTCGACGGTGAAGGTCAGGGTGAAGAACCACTCGAGCGCTGTGAAGGACGTTCCCCAGCGCGCGTGCAGCGCCTCGAAGCTGTCGAGGACGACGACGCCGACGCTCGTCAGGATGAGCCAGATCAGGGCCAGGTCGAACAGCCGCCCGGCGCGGGTGTCGGCCTCGAAGATGACGGTGTAGAGCTTCAGCCGCCAGCCGCCCAGCGGTCGGCCGAAGCGCGCCGCGGCGTCGTCGAGGGGCGAGGAGGAGGGCAGGACGGGAATCACGGCAGCGGCCGGGAAAGGCGAACGGCAGTCTAGGTCAGTCGACACCGCCGCGGGGGCCCAGCGCGACCGCGACCGCAGTTCGACCCCTCGCAACCGCATCGTGTCGCACCGCGGTTGACCCGGCCGGCGGCCGGGCACGACACTCGCCGGTCGATCCAAGCCCCGCCGTCGCAGGCGCCCGTATCCTATGAAGATGACCCTCGCGATCACCACCGTCCTGTGCGCTGCCGCCGTCTCCACCGTCGCCGTGGCCGCCAAGCCGACCACCCGCAACCGGTCGGAGATCCCGGCCGAGTTCCGCTGGGACTTCTCGGCGATCTACCCCAGCTGGGACGCCTGGGAAGCGGGCATGAAGGACATGGACGCGAAGATGGACGCGTTCGCTGGCCTGAAGGGAACGCTGGCGTCGGGCGGCGCCGCGCAGCTGCTCAAGGCCTACCTGGCCTACGACGAGATCGGCAAGCTCCAGTACCTCACCTACCGCTATCCGCAGCTGCAGCGCGACGTCGATACCCGCGACCAGTCCGTGGCCGGGCGATTCCAGCGCGTCAATGCCGCCTTCGCCAAGTTCGCCACCGCCACGGCCTGGTTCACGCCCGAGCTGCTGGCCATCCCGGAGCCGACCGTCACCGGCTGGATCGATCAGACGCCGGCGCTTGCGCCCTACCGCTTCACCATCCTCGACAACTACCGGCAGAAGGCGCACGTCCTCGACGACAAGGGCGAGCGGCTGCTTTCGCTCGCTGGCCAGTTCAACAGCGCGCCGCGGTCGATCTACTCGGAGCTCGCCACCTCCGACATCAAGTTCCCGACCCTCAAGCTCGCCGACGGCAAGGACGTGGTGCTGAGCCCGGGCAACTACGGCGCGCTGCTCGAGACCAGCCCGAGCCAGGCCGACCGCGCCAAGGCCGCGGCGGCGCACGTCGGCACCTACGGCGCCACCGCCAACACCTACGCCGCGATCTACAACGGCGTGCTGCAGCGCGACTGGTTCATGGCCCAGGCGCGCAATTTCCCGACCACGCTCGACGCCGCCCTCGACGGCAACGCGATCCCGCGGCAGGTGGTGGAGACGCTGGTCGAGGCGACCCGCGCCGGCTCGGCGCCGTTCCAGCGCTACGCGCGTCTGCGCAAGAAGCTGCTCGGCCTGGAGACCTACCACCTCTACGACAGCTTCGTGCCGATCTACCGCAGCGACAAGGCCTATCCGTACGAGCAGGCACGCGAGCTGGCGATGCAGTCGGTGGCGCCGCTCGGCGAGGAGTATTCCAGCCGCTACCGGCGCTTCGTCTCCGGCGGCCGGATCGACGTCTACGAGAACGAGGGCAAGAAGAGCGGCGCCTACAACGCCGGCGTGTACGGCGTCGGCCCGTACCTGCTGATGAATTACAACGACACCCTCGACGCCGCCTTCACCCTGGCGCACGAGGCCGGGCACGCGATGCACACCGTGCTCTCGTACGAGAACCAGCCCTTCGTCACCGCCGACTACACGATCTTCGTCGCCGAGGTGGCCTCCACCACCAACGAGCGCTTCCTGCTCGAGAAGCTGCTGTCGCAGACCAGCGACCCGAAGGAGCGCTTCCTGCTGCTGCAGCACGCGGTCGATTCGATCGTCGGCACCTTCTACACCCAGGTGATGTTCGCCGACTTCGAGCTGCGCGCGCACCGCCTGGTGGAGAAGGGCGAGCCGGTGACGACCGAGGTGCTGAACAACATCTACGCCGGCCTGCTGAAGGAATACTGGGGCGATGCGCTGACGGTGGACGACTTCTACAAGTTCACCTGGGCGCGGATCTCGCACCTCTTCGACAGGCCGTACTACGTGTTCCAGTACGCGACGTGCTTTGCCTCCTCGGCCCAGCTCTACGACGCGATGACCACCGGCGCGCCGGAGTCGCGCAAGGCGGCGACCGAGCGCTACCTGACCCTGCTCAAGAGTGGCGGCAACGACCATCCGATGACGCAGCTGAAGAAGGCCGGGGTCGACCTCACCCAGCGGGCGACGATCCAGGCGGTGATCGTGCAGATGGACCGGCTGGTGTCGCAGATGGAGAGCGAGGCGGCGAAGATCCGCTAGGCGGCTGCGGCGAGGCGAGAACCGCTGCGCCTTCCCTTTGGGGCAGGTGCGGCGACGGTGTCCTGCGAGCATGATGCGCGGCGCCAGGAGGGCATCGCAGCATGGGGTGGCTTTCGCAGGTCATGCAGTGGAACCGGCGCTACGTCCGGCGCAGCTACGTCAGCGGCTCCATGTGGGTGGTGCCGCTCTTCGCCCTGCTGCTCTACGCGGTGTTCCACCGCGCCGTCAACGCGCTCGGCAACTGGCTCGTCGAGGAGGGCTGGGCCTCGGAATCGGTGTCGTTCCTCGGCCTCTCGGTCAGCGGGGCGCGGTCCCAGCTCGAGCTCTTCATCACCCTCAACATCTCGTTCATCGTCTTCACCTTCGGCTCGCTGCTGGTGGCGATCCAGGTCGCCGGCGGCCAGTACACGCCGCGCATCATCGCCACCACCCTGCTGCGCGACAACGTCATCCGCTCGATCGTCGGCCTGTTCCTGTTCACCCTCGCCTTCGCGATCCGCGTGCTGACGCGGATGGAAGACACCGTGAAGCAGCTCGACGTGTTCGTGGCCGGCCTGCTCGGCATCTTCTCGGTGATGGTGTTCCTGTTCCTCATCGACTACGCCGCCCGCCTGCTGCGCCCGGTGAGCCTGGTGCAGCGCGTGGGCGAGACCGGCATCCGCGTGATTCAGAGCGTCTACAAGGGACCGACGCGCGATCCGGGCCCGAGCGAGCAGCCGGTGCAGCACGCCGTGCCCGGCCGAATCGTGGAGCACCAGGGCAGCTCCGGGGTGGTGCTCGCGGTCGACCTTCCAGGCCTGGTGACCCTGGCCCGGGAGGCCAACGGCTACATCGAGTTCGTGCCGCAGGTGGGTGACTTTCTCGCGGTCGACGAGCCGATGTTCCGCCTGCATGGCGGCGCTGTCGCCATCGACGACCGGCGGCTGCGCGCCTCGGTCGCGCTCGGCAGCGAGCGCACGCTGGAGCAGGATCCGACCTTCGCCCTGCGCATCCTGGTCGACATCGCCATCAAGGCCCTGTCGGCGGCGATCAACGACCCGACCACCGCGGTGATGGCGATCGACCAGCTGCACCGGATGCTGCGCGTGGTGGGCCTGCGCCATCTGCATAACGACGTCCTGCGCGACGAGACCAGCAACCTGCGCCTGATCTTCCTCACGCCGAAGTGGGAGGACTACGTGCACCTCGCCTGCACCGAGATCCGCCACTGCGGCGGCGGCAGCGTGCAGGTGATGCGGCGCATGCGTTCGATGCTGGAGCACCTGCTGCAGTCCCTGCCCGAGCATCGCCATGCCGAGCTGCGCCGCCAGCTGGACCTGCTCGACCGGACCGTCGAGGAGAACTTTGCCTTCCCCGAAGACCGGGCGCTGGCGCGGATTCCCGACCCGCAGGGGCTGGGCGGGGCGCTGGGGCTGCAGCCGCTGAAGTAGGCGCCGGCCGCGGCGCGCGAGCGGCTCAGTAGCGGCCGTTCGTGTCCAGCACCTCGTTCATCACGATCATCAGCGTGTTGTCCGGGGTCCACGGATGCTTCTCGTCGTAGGCCCGCTTGACCTCCTCGCGCATCTTCGGCAGCAGCGCCCGGTAGGCCAGGTTCTCCCAGTTCTGCTTCGACTGCTTCGCCGCATCGATGGCCTGCTCGCGGGTGGTGCCCGGGGCCTTGTCCATGATGGCCTTGAGAGCGGCCTCGGCGTCGGCGTTGCCTTGCGCGTTCGGGCCCGGCGCGCCGCGCATGGCCGAGCCGTAAGACGTGGCGTAGTCGCGCAGCTTCTTGGCGCCGAGCACGCAGGCCTGCGTGGCGTCGCGGCCCGCCGCCTCGAGCGCGTCGATCCAGGCCATCGCTCCGGCGGTCAGCGCCAGGCCGCCGAAGATGCCGCCGGCGGCGACGATCACGGGCGACGAGGCCGCGGCGACCGCGGCGGCGCCGGCGGTGCCGGTGCCGCCGGCGGCCACGCCGAGGGCGGCGTCTTCGGCCACGGTCACGCCCAGCCGCTTGAACACGTCGGCGGCGATCTGCTTCCAGTTCGGCTGCGCGGTCACCTTCACCGCTGCGCCGCCTTCCACCTTCCACTTCACGCCGCCCACCTCGATCACCGTTCGCGCCAGCGGGTAGGTCTGCGACCATTCGAGCGCGGCGAACTCCACCTTGGCGTGCTCGGCGTCGACCTTGACAACATGGAACTCGAAGGTCGTCTTGGCCTGGGTCTGTGCGTCCACCAGGTCGAGGCCCACGCCCACCGAGCCCTCCTTGTCCGAGACGGTGAGGCCGCCGCTCAGCTCGGCCGCGCTGCCGAACTTCTTCTTGAGCTTGGCCTCGACCTCGGGCTTCAGGTTCTTGATCTTCACCTCCACGTCGGGCTCGTCGCCCTCGGGCTTGGCCGTCACGGCGAAGGTGACGCTGCCGCCGCAGGTGACGTAGCTGAAGTCCTTGTCCGGTACCTTCACCGGAATCGAGAGCTGCACCGCGGAGATCCCGGCCCGGGCGGGGGCGGGCGATCCGGCTGCAGGAGCGGCGCCCATCGGCGGTGCGCCGGACGGCGGTGCGGGCTGGGCCGGCGCGGCCTTCGAGGACGAGCGCGCAGGAGCGTCGTCCTCCTCGCCGCCGCCGCGGCTGTCGGCGACCATCGCTGCGCCCGTTTTCGCCAAGGTGTCGAGCGCAGGAAGCTTGAGAGCGGCGAGCAGGCTCATGGTCGTGCCTCGATCCGGGATGGCCAGGTATTCTTCGATACGGCTCGGCGACGGGAAAGCGGACGGCGGACGGACGGCGGCGCGACGCCGCGCCTCCCGGCTCGTCCACGGGACGAGATTGCGGCCTGGCTAGCCGGCGGCGGTGTACCGGGCCAGCACGCGAGCCGCATCGTCGCCGAGCTCGGTGAAGACCATGCCGATCTTGAATTGCGCGGCCGCCAGGTAGGACGAATAGACGACCTTGAGCGAGGCGCTGACCTCCGCGGGCCCGTCGCCCAGCGGCACGTCGAACGTGACGGTGCATCGGGTGCCCGGTCCGATCGGCCGGCCGGCGAGGAAGCACATGCCGCCTTGGCCGACGTCGAGGGTCTGCACCGGGACGCTGGTATCGCCGTAGATGACGGTCGCCGGCTGCCGGATCACCGTGCGGGCAAACGCCCGGCGGTTCGGATCCCTGAACTGTTCATCGGCCATGCGGCGTCTCGGCCCGTTGTCTCAAGCGGTGGCGTCCCCCCTCGGACAGTCTAGGGCCCGAAGGCATGGCGCGGTTCGGGCCGGGGCGCCGTTCGGCCAGAGGAAAGCGAACATCGTGAGAGATGTGGCGATCCTTCGAACAGGCCCGGGAATCGATCCCTTGACGTCACATCGCTGACATCGGCGAGCGCTAGAGTTGCATCCGTTCGAAGCACGAACCGGCCGCACGAATGGGCGGACAGAAGGGAACCCGTCACCCAGTGCCGAGAGACCGTCGTCGTTGCGCCCGAAGCCATCGATGTCCGGAAGCCGAGCCCGCCACCAGCAATGGTCGCGGGCTTTTCTTGTTCGGCCGCGGCACGGGATGTCCCATGGCAAAGTCCGGCCGCGGGCGGCATCGGCGCGCCGGGAGGTCACCATGAACACGTCGAAGCTCTGGGCCGGGGCGAGCGGCTACGCCTTCAAGGAATGGAAGGGCAGCTTCTATCCCGAGAAGATCCAGCCCGAGGCCATGCTCGGCTGGTATGCCGAGCGGCTGCCTGCCGTGGAGATCAACAACACCTTCTATCAGATGCCCAAGGTCGCGGTGCTGGCCCACTGGGTCGAAGCCACGCCCGAGGCCTTTCGCTTCGCGATCAAGGCGTCGCGCCGCATCACCCACGATGCCCGCCTCAAGGCCGACGCCGCGGCCGACTCCACCGCCTACCTCTACAGGAATCTCGCCACCCTCGGCGCCAAGCGCGGGCCGGTACTCTTTCAGCTGCCGCCCTTTCTCAAGAAGGATCTGCCCCGCCTGGGCGAGTTCCTGCAGTTGCTGCCCGAAGGCCACCAGGCGGTCTTCGAGTTCCGCAACGACACCTGGTTCGACGACGACGTGTATGCCGCGCTCCAGGCCGCCGGCGCCGCGCTCTGCCTCTCCGAGCGCGAGGACAACGCGCCGCCGCCGCTGGTCGAGACCGCGCCCTGGGGGTATCTGCGGCTGCGCCTCGAGCACTACTCGGAGGAGGACCTCGCGCACTGGGCTCGCCGGCTCGCGGCGACACGTTGGCAGGAGACGCACGTTTACTTCATGCACGAGCCGACGGCGCCCGGTTATGCGGCAACCCTGCTCCGCCTGGACGCGGCCTTGCGGCAGGTCCCGTGACCGTGCCTCGGGGTCATACTTGACGCCGCCTGCCATGAACGATTCCCTGCAAGGCCTCGCCAAGGAGCTCGACCGATTCGCGCGCGACCGCGACTGGAAGCAGTTCCATTCGCCGAAGAATCTCGCCTCGGCCCTGATCGTCGAGGCCGGGGAACTCCTCGAGCACTTCCAGTGGATGACGGAAGCGCAGAGCCGCGAGCTGGCGCCGGAGCAGCGGGAGGCCGTGGGCGCAGAGATCGCGGATGTGCTGCTGTACCTGATCCAGCTGGCCGACGCGCTGGGCATCGATCCGGTGGCTGCAGCCCGGGCCAAGCTGCAGGTCAACGCATCGAAGTACCCGGTCGCCGGCGCACGCGGCCACAGCAGGAAGTACGACAAGCTCTGAAGGTGCCGTCGAGTCCGCGCCCGATCCCATGACCGCTCCTCCATCCGCCGAAGGCGAACCGGCCTGGACCCGGGCGACCGACCTCGAGCGCTTGCGCGCCTCGGGCCGGGCGACGGTCAAGCTCGGCGCGAAGCAGCTCGCCCTCTTTCTCCAGGACGGCACCGTCCATGCCTGCAACAACCGCTGCCCGCACGAGGGCTATCCGCTGGTCGAAGGCGCGCTCGATGGCGAGAGCTGCATCCTCACCTGCCACTGGCACAACTGGAAGTTCGACCTTCGGACCGGCGCCAACCACTATGGCGGCGACAGCCTGCGCATCTATCCTGTGAAGGTCGACGCCGCCGGCGTGGTCTGGGTCGACGCCGGCGATGCCCCGGCCGAGGTACGGGCGCAGCAGGCGCTCGTCCAGCTCGACGACGCGATGGCCGACCACGACGCGCCGCGCATCGCCCGCGAGCTGGCCCGCCTCGATCGCGCCGGCGCGACGCCGGAGGCCGCGGTGGCGCGTGCGATCGAGCGCAGCCACGAGCGCCTGCGCTACGGCATGACCCACGCCTGGGCCGGCGCCGAGGTGTGGCTGCGCTTGCGCGACACCCTCGCCGAGCCGACCGAGCGCCTCGCCTGCGCTGCCGAGGCGCTCTCGCACATCGCTTACGACACGCTGCGCGAGCCGGCATTTCCGTTCGCGCCCGCACGGCCCCTGGCCCGCTGGGATGCACCGGCGTTCCTCGCCGCGGTCGAGGCGCAGGACGAGGCCGGCGCGGCGTCGCTGCTCCTGGGCGCGCTCGGCGAAGGCAAGCGATTCGCCGACCTCGAGCCGACGCTCGCCGCCGCCGCGCTGGCCCACTACAACGACTTCGGCCACGCGCTGATCTACCTGACGCATCTGCGCGGCCTCTCGGCGCGCCTCGGTCCCGCGGCCGAGGCACCGCTGCTGCTCGGCTGGCTGCGGATGCTGGTCTATGCGACGCGGGAAGACCTGCTGCCCGACTTCCGCCACTACGCCGCAGCACTGGCGCAATGGCCGCCGGCGGCAGGCGGCGAGGCGGCGCGGGATGGCGAGGCCATCGACGTCGCGCCCTTCATCGGCCGCAGCGTGCGCGACACCCTGGCTGCCACTATTGCCGCCGCCGCGAAGGCGTCGCCGCTGCAACTGCACCAGGCGCTGCTCCACGCCGCAGCGCTGCATCTGCTGCGCTTCGACGAGCGGATCGCGCATCGCGTCGACAACCCGGTGGCGGAGAACGTCAACTGGCTCGACTTCAGCCACGCGCTCACCTTCGGCCACGCCGTGCGCCTGCAATGCACGCGCGAGCCGGCGCTCTGGCCCGAGGCGCTGCTGCAGATGGCGCTCTTCGCCGGTCGAAACACGCCCTATCTGGTCGCCGACGACCCGGCGATGCCGGCGCTCGACCGCTGGGCCGTCGCGGATGCGGCGGCTTTCGACGCCGAGTGCACAGCCCGGGTGCTCGACCATGGCCTGGCGCAGTACATCTTCCCGGTGCATCTGCTGAAGACCTGGGCCGCGATGCGCGACGAGATCGCGCTTGGCGTCGCCGACGAGACGGCACAGGCCCTTCGTGCCGCCGTCAAGCGGCTGTTCGGCGCCCGCTTCAAGCAGCGCCACCTGCTGCGCACCGCGCGCCAGGCGGCCGGCTTCGTCGCCCGGGAAGACTGAGACTGCGCACGGCGAAGGGTCGCAACGGCGGTCCGATGGACGGCCGGCAGCGCCGCCAGTAAGCTGCATCCGGTCCTTTCCCCTTGAAGGAGCGCGCGATGAAGCAGCTGGAAACCGAGAAGGTCGTCGCCATCCTGAACCGGCTGCTCGAAGCCGAGCTCGCCGGGGTCGTCCGCTACACGCACTACTCGTTCATGGTCTTCGGCTTCGGCCGCATTCCGATCGTGTCGTGGCTGCGCACCCAGGCGGACGAATCGCTCGTTCATGCGCAGCAGGTCGGCGAGTGGATCACGACCCTGGGCGCGTACCCGTCGCTCGAGATCGGTGCGCTGCTCGATTCGCACCAGACCGACATCGGCGCGATGCTGCGCGAGTCGCTCGACAGCGAACGACGCGCGCTCGGTCTCTACCGCGAATTGCTCGACGCCGTGGCCGATGCCTCGGTGGCGCTCGAGGAATTCGCGCGGCAGATGATCCACGCCGAGGAGCTGCATGCCGCGGAGGTCGACAAGATGCTGCGCAAGCCCGGAGACGTCGCCGCGTTCGCTCCGCGCGCGGGCTGACACTCCCGGCCATGGACGACTTCACCGCCAGCGCCTCCAAGCCCAACTTCCGGATGAAGCTCTGGCGCGGCGAGCGCATGTGCCTGATCGGCTTCGACGTCGACGCGCCCGAGCCCGACCTGGTCGGCTTCGCGATCGAGTGCAAGCCGCCCGGCGCCAAGCGCTTTTCGCCCCTGCTCAACCGGCTCGCCTTCAGCTACGACCAGCCGCTCGCCAAGGCCGTGAACGGCGACCGCTCATACCCGTCGAAGAAGGCGCCGTTCCAGAAGTTCCGCTGGGTCCACTTCCCGTTCGAGCCGAAGCAGGGCCTCTATACCTACCGCGGCACCAAGATGCACATGCCGAGCGATGGCGTGCTCAAGGCCGGCACCTCGATCACGCTGCAGGTCTCGCTCGATCCGGTGACCTACGCCGGCTTCGTCGACGTCGGCTTCACCCGCGGCTTCGCCTCGTCGCAGGCGTTTCGCGACCGCTTCCCGAAGGACGCCGACATCGACGCCATCGGCAAGACCATCATCCCTGCGCGCGCCGACGACGGCCTGGGCTTCGTCAAGCGGCCGGGCGACATCTACCGCTGGATGGGCTTCGAGGCCGCCGACTTGATCTTCGGCCTGCTCGACGAGGCGGTGGCCGACCCGACGATCACGCTCGACGTCTTCGCCTACGACCTGAACGAGCCCGACGTCGTCGCCCGCCTCGAGCAGCTCGGGCCGCGGCTGCGCATCGTCGTCGACGACTCGACCGCGAAGTCGAAGACCGGCGTGGTCTCGGGGCACGGCACGCCCGAGAGCAACGAGAGCGGGGCGGCGGCGCGGCTGGCGGTGACGGCCGGCGCCGACCGCGTGCGCCGCACCCACTTCAGCGGCCTGCAGCATCACAAGGTGTTCATCGTCAGCCGCGCCGGCGTGCCGTTCAAGGTGCTGGCCGGCTCCACCAACTTCAGCTTTCGCGGCCTCTACATCCAGTCGAACAATGCCCTGGTGTTCGCCGATCCCGGCATCGCCGCGCTCTACGCCCAGGCCTTCGAGGCCGCGTTCCTCAACCCGGGCGGCTTCAAGCAGCTCGAGCTGGCGAAGAAGTGGCAGCTCGCGCCCGTCAACGCCTCGAACGTGCCGGTGCACGTGTGCTTCTCGCCGCATTCGACGTCGGCGCTGCCGCTCAATCCGGTGCGCGGCGCGATCGAGCAGGCGAGCTCGTCGGTGTTCTATGCGGTGGCCTTCCTCAACCAGCTCAAGTCGGGGCCAACCAAGGAGGCGTTCGACCGGCTGATCGAGCGGCCGATCTTCAGCTACGGCCTGTCCGACAAGGCCGGCGGCCTGGAGATCATCAAGCCCGACGGCAGCGTCGGCCTGGTCGACTTCGCCTTCCTGGCGAACAACGCGCCCGAGCCGTTCAAGTCGGAGTGGAGCGGGGGCCAGGGCATCAACGTGCACCACAAGTTCGTGGTCACCGATTTCAGCCTGCCGACGGCCAAGGTGTTCACCGGCTCGTCCAACCTCGCGCCCAGCGGCGAGAGCGGCAACGGCGACCACCTGCTGATGATCGAGGATCCGAAGATCGCCACCGCCTACGCGATCGAGGCGCTGCGCGTCTTCGACCACCTGCACTTCCGCAGCACCTTGCAGGAGACGACGGGGATGACGGCGCCGGCGAAGAAGGCGGCGCTGACGCTCAGAAAGCCGCGGGCGATCAGCGGCAAGGCGGCCTGGTTCGAGGCCTACTACGTGGTCGGATCGCAGAAGATGAAGGACCGCCAGCTGTTCGCGAGCTGAGACCGCACGGCAGCGACGCGTTCCTGCCCCGGCGACGATCCGCCCCCGACCCGCCGCCGGCTCTCGCGCCATGACCGATGCCGGCACCGTTCGCCTCTTCACCGCGCTCTGGCCCGATGCCACGGTGCGCGCCGGACTGGTCGCGCTGCGCGATGCCTGGCGCTGGCCGCGCGGCGCCCGCCTGGTGGCCGACGAGAAGCTGCATGCGACGCTGCACTTCATCGGCAGCTTCCGCCGCGATCGCCTGGACGGCTTGCACCGCGCACTCGGCACGGTGGCAATCGACCCCTTGCACTTCGACCTGGCAGGCACCGCTGTCTGGCGCGGCGGCATCGCCGTCGCCTTGCTCGGCGCCGGGTCGGGCCTGCAGAGCCTGCATGCGCGCCTCGGCGCCGCGCTCGCCGATCTCGGCGTGACCATCGATCCTCGGCCGTTCGCGCCGCACGTGACCCTGGCGCGCAAGGCCCTGCGCGCGCAGCCGCCCGCAGTGCTGCCGGCACTCGAGTGGCAGGCCAGCGGCTTCGCCCTGGTCGAGTCGCGCGGCGGCGGCTACGAAGTGCTCGCGACCTGGGACGAGGCCGGTCGCGTCGCCACGGGGGCAGGCTTCACCTAGCTTGCGCGATGTCGCCCGGCCGACGGAAGATGTGCGGCTCGCATCCGCAACACAACACTTCGAGGAGACACGATGAAGAAGACCTTCGCCCCCCGCGCCCTCCTGGCGCTGTCGTTGGCCGCCGCCCTGGCCGGCTGCGCCGGCATGAGCGGCTCGACCGTGCTGGTCGACGGCACTCGGGGCCTCGACAACTTCAATCGCGTCGGCGATGCCAACTGGAGTGCCATCGACGGTGCGATCCAGGCGACCGCGGGGGGCAAGGACCCGGGCTATCTGGTCACCAAGGTTTCGTACACCGACTTCGTCGTCCGCGCCGAGTTCTGGGCCAGCGACGACGCCAACAGCGGCATCTTCCTCCGCTGCCAGAACCCGGCCGTGATCACCGACGAGAACTGCTACGAAGCCAACATCTTCGACCAGCGGCCCGACCCGACCTACGGCACCGGGGCCATCGTCAAGGTCGCCGCGGTCTCGCCCATGCCCAAGGCCGGGGGCAAGTGGAACACCTACGAGATCACGGCGCGCGGCAAGCGCCTGACGCTGGTGCTGAATGGCGTGAAGACGGTAGACGTCGAGGACGGCAAGCTCGCCAGCGGGCCGATCGCGCTGCAGTGGGGCCGCGGCACGATCAAGTTCCGCAAGGTCGAGGTCACGCCGCTCTGAGCCGGCGCGCGGCCGCGCTCTTCAGCGCGGCGGCGGCGAAAGCACCGCGCCGAGCTCACGCAGGCTGCCGTCGGCGTCGACCGAGACCACGACCAGCTCCGCCGTGGCCGGGGTTCGGCCGGTGAGGGCGCGGATGTTCTCGCCGTGCGTCACCACCAGCAGCGTTCCCGGTCCGCGCCAGCGGCCGATCAGGGCGCGTGCCCCGGCGGCGAGCTCGGCGCGGCGGTCGCCGAGGACGAAGGCGTTGGCGAAGGTCGGCTCGATCTGCACCGCGCCGGCGCCGAGGAGCGTCGCCGTCTCGAGGGTCCGGCACCACGGCGAGGCCAGCACCCGGCGAACCGGAATGCGCTCGGCCTTCAGGCGGGCGCCGAGGGCGCGGGCCTGGGCACGGCCGGCGTCGTCGAGGTTGCGCTGTGTGGTGCAATCGTCGAGCTTCCAGCCCGGCGGCTCGCCGACGCCCGGCGCCTCGCCGTGGCGCACCAGGGCGACGGCGCCGTCGCGGCGCAGGGCCGCCCAGGCGGCGCCGTCGTCGGCGCCGGCGAGCGTGCAGGCCGCGACGAGCAGCACGGCGACGAGCGGGCGCAATCGCATCGGCCGAGCTTAGCGGCACACGCCGGGAAGGGCGTTCGTGAAGAGCGCAGCGGCGCTTACCAGCCCCAGGCCAGCCGCAGCGGCAGGTACACCGAAAGCCCGGCGAGCAGCGGCCCGAGCACGCCCGGGCGCCAGGCATAGACGGCGGTCGCGACCAGCGCCGAGAGCAGGCGCGCATCCCGCCAGGTGGCGATCAGATGGCCATGGGAGAGGAAGATCTCGGGCGCGGTGATGGCGACGATCGCGGCCAGCGGCGCCACCTGCAGCGCCCGCTGCAGCGGCTCGGGAATGCGCAGCTCGCGCCGCGACCAGAGGAAGACGTTGCGCGAGATCGCGGTCACCGCGCCGAGACCGAGGATCGTGAGCGCGGTCCAGGCCCAGCCGGGCATCGCCTCGCTCATCGCGGCGGCCCCGGTCGGACCGCCTGGAGCGTCTTGCCGGCCTGCGTCATGACCAGCGTCGCCGCCACGGCAGCAGCGATCGCCACCAGGATGTTCAGCTTCAGCGGCAGCGAGAACGCCGCCACCGCGGCGGCAGCGGAAACGATCGCCGCCACCCAGGCCGTGCGCTCGTTGAGGAGTGAATAAGCGATGCCGAGCATCGACAGCGTGCCGGCGAAACCAAGACCCCATTCGAGCGGCACCAGTGACGAAAGCAGGATGCCGGCGACCGAAGTCGCCTGCCAGATGATCCACACCGCCGCCGCGCCGCCGGCGGCGTAGCGCGCCTGCCCGACCTGGTGGCCCTCGCCCTGCCATTGCTTCTTGAAGACGAGCAGGTTCAGGTCGGCGAGCAGGTAGCCGAGCAGCACGCGCCGGCCGCGCGGCACGTGGCCGAGGTGCACCCGCCACTGCGAGCTGAAGATCACGAAGCGCAGGTTGACGCAGAAGGCCGACGCCCAGATGACCCAGATCGGCGCGCCGCTGGCGATGAGCGGCAAGGACGCAAGCTGCGCGCTGCCGGCGTAGGCGGTGAAGGTCATCAGCAGCGACAGGCCGACGCCGAGGCCGCTTTGCGTCATCGCCACGCCGGTCACCAGCCCCCACGCGGCGAGGCCGGGGCCGAAGGCGAGCATGTCGCGTGCGCCGCGGCGAAAGTGGGCATCGCGGGGCAAATCGCGCAAACGGATCATCGCGGCCCAAGGCTAGCAGCCCGGCCCGCGGGCCGTCGAAGGTGCCTCCATCTGTAACAACGCTTGCAAATGTGCAGATAGCACATTTACTATCCGCCCCAGCGGTCGACGTTCGGCCCGCTTGCTCAGGAGAGCCTCATGCACCTTGCTTCGAATCCCCGCCGGCCGTCCCGCGCCCGTCACCTCTTCTTCCAGCTCGCCGGTGCGGCCTTGCTGCTCGCCGGCTGCGGCGGCGGCGGCAGCGCCGGGCCGTCCAGCGGTGGCACCGGGGTGGGGCCGACCTCGTTCGCTACCGGCCACATCTCCGGCTTCGGCTCGATCATCGTCAACGGGGTGCGCTTCGACGACTCGGCGGCCCTCGTGACCGACGACGACGGCAACGGTTCGACCCGCGATGCCCTGAAGCTCGGCATGAGCGTCGAGATCCACGGCGGCAGCATCAGCGACGACGGCAAGGGGCCGCGCGCCGCCGCCACCGAGATCCGCCACGGCGCCGAGCTCCGCGGCCCGGTCTCGGCGGTGGACGCGACGGCCCGGACCCTGGTCGTGCTCGGCCAGACCGTGCGCGTGCTCGACACCACCGTGATCGACGAGCGCCTCGTTGGCGGCTTCGCCGGCATCGCCGTCGGCGCGGTGCTCGAGGTGCACGGCACGCTCGACGCGGCGACCGGCGTGTACACCGCCACACGGCTCGAGCCGACCGGTTCCGGCGACGGCTTCAGAATCCGGGGCATCGTGTCCAACCTCGACAGCGTCGCCAAGACCTTCAGCATCGGGCCGGCGCTGATCTCGTACGCCGGCGTCGCGCCGGTGCCCGCCAACCTGGCCAACGGCGCGCTGATCCGGGTTCGCCTGCAGACCGTGCAGGTTGCCGGCGCCTGGGTGGCGACGAAGATCGACGGCATGGACCAGCGTCCCGACGATGTCGGCGAGGTCGAGCTGGAAGGCGCCATCACCGCCTTCACGTCGAAGACATCGTTCAGCGTCAACGGCCTGCCGGTCGATGCCACCAATGCCGTGTTCGGCGACGGCACCCTGGCGCTCGGCGTCAAGGTCGAGGTGAAGGGCAGCGCCGTCAACGGCGTGGTCATCGCCACCCGCGTCTCGGTCGAAGACGAGCAGGAGGTTCACGACAAGGGCTTCGAGCTGCACGGGGCGATCGTCTCGATCGACACCGTGGCCAAGACCTTCGTGCTGCGCGAGGTCAAGGTGAGCTATGCCGGCCCGGGCATCGACTACCGCGGCGGCAGCGAAGCCGGCCTCGCGGTCGGCGTGAAGCTCGAGGTCAAGGGCAAGCTCTCGGCCGACGGCACCACGCTGCAGGCGGAGCGCATCTCCTTCGGTGACTGACCAGGCCAAGCCCCGCACCGCGCCGCCGGCGAAAGCCGGCGGCGCAGCGCTTTCCGCCGGCGGCGATGCCGCGCTTTCCGCGGCGGTCGTGGCGCTGCTCCGGCCGATCGCCGAGCTGGCGGTGGCGCGCGGCCTGTCCTTCGCCGCGGTGGAGGAGATGTTCAAGACCGCGTTCGTCGACGCGGCGCGCCGGGCGCAGCCGGAATCGGCCGGCAGTCGCATCGTCAGCCGCGTCGCCACCGCCACGGGACTGACCCGGCGCGAGGTGACCCGGCTGGTCGACGCCGGCGACGCTGCCGGCGGCCCGCCGACGGTCCGGCCGTCGCCGGCGACCCAGGTCTTCACCCGCTGGCGTGCCGACCCGGCCCTGCGCGACCGGCGCGGCCATCCCAGGGCCCTGCCGCGGCAGGGTCCGGCCCCGAGCTTCGAGACGCTCGCCCGCTCGGTGACGCAGGACGTGCATCCGCGCAGCCTGCTCGACGAGCTCTGCCGGCTCGGCCTCGCCGCCGTGGTGGACGACGAGGTGCGCCTGGTCCGGGAGAGCGTGGTCGCCGGACGGGACAGCGAGCGCGCCTTCGCCTTCCTCGGCAGCAACGTCGGCGATCACCTGCGGGCCAGCGTCGCCAACGTCCTCGCCGAGACGCCGCCGCACCTGGAGCAGGCGGTGTTCGCCGACGAGCTGTCGGCCGAATCGATCGCCGCCTTCCGCGACATCGCCAAGACGCAGTGGCAGGCGCTGCTCGCCGCCACGGTGCCGAAACTGCAGGCCCTTGTCGACGCCGACGCGGCGGCGGACCGGACGCGCGACCGGCGGGTCCGGATCGGCCTCTACACCTATCACGACGCGATGAGCGATCCGCCGGCCGCGCCCCGGCCGGTGGCCGCCTCGCCGACACCTGGCACGAAGCGCCGCCGCCCGGCGCGAAAGGATCGTTGATGCTCACCAGCCCCCTCGTCGCCCGCCTCCGCACGTTCGTGTCGCTGCTGCTCGCCGGCGTGCTCGCCGCCGGCTGCGGCGGCGGCGTCGACAGCGGCGGCACCGGCGTCCAGCCGACCTCGTTCGCCAGCGGGCCGATCACCGGCTTCGGCTCGGTCATCGTCAACGCCGTCCACTACGACGACACGAGTGCCACGGTCCGCGACGGCAGCGGCGCACTGCGCAGCCGCGACGACCTGCGTCTGGGCATGACGATCGACGTGCGCGGCGCCGCGATCGTCGTCGACGCCAACGGCCGGCCGGTGAGCAGCGCGAGCAGCATCGTCTTCTCCAGCGAGATCGTCGGTCCGGTCGCGGCGAGCGACCTCGCCGCGAGGACGCTCACCGTGTTCGGCCAGCCCGTCGACATCGCCGCCAGCACGGTGTTCGGCGATTCCCTCGCCGCCGGCCAGGCGGCGATCGGGGTCGGCACCGTGGTCGAGATCTACGCCACGCTCGACGTCGCCAGCGGACGCTACGCCGCCACCCGGGTCGAAGCCAAGCCGGCAGGCACCACGTACTCGCTGCGCGGCGTCGTCTCCAGCCTCGACACGCTGGCGCACACCTTCTCCTTCGGCAGCGCCCGGGTCTCCTATCTCGGAGTTGCGCCCGTGCCTTCGACCCTTGCCAACGGCCATTTCGTGCGGGCCACGCTGGCGGCCGCGCCGGGGGCCGGCGGGGTCCTGACGGCGACGGCGCTCTCGGACGGCGCGCCGCCGATCGAGGACCACGACGAGGCCAAGCTGGAAGGGCGGGTCAGCGCCTTCACCTCGATCACCACCTTCAGCGTCAACGGCACGCCGGTCGACGCGCGCAGTGCCAGCTTCGACGGCGGCAGCGCGGGCTTGGCGCTCGGCGCCAAGGTCGAGGTCGAGGGCACGATCGTCGGCGGGGTGCTGGTCGCCACGAAGGTCAAGGTCGATCAAGAGAGCGGAGGCGGCGACGAGGAGTTCGAGGTCGCCGGCCCGATCGTCTCTCTCGACACGGTCGCCAAGACCTTCGTCGTGCGCGAGGTCACGGTCAGCTATGCGGGCGAAGTCGACTTCCGCGACGGCACCGCGGCCGACCTCGCCGTCGGCCGCAAGGTCGAGGTCCGGGGCAAGCTCACGGCCGAAGGCTCGCGGTTGCAGGCCGAGCGGATCGAGTTCGACCATTGAGCCGATCGCCGGAAAAGGACCGGAATTCCGGACAGGTAACGAATCTGCAACATCTTCGTCGGTGGACTTCCTCAGGATGCCGGAGGTCGTCGGCGGCCGTGCGGACGCCGACACGCCATCCATCGTCTTTGCACAGGAGTTCCCATGTCCCTGCTCAATTCCGTCGGCGGTGCTCCCGTCGCCTGGGCCACGGCCAACGTCAAGGCCAAGGCCTTCTCCCGAGTCGACACCAATGGCGACGCCAGCCTCGACAAGACCGAGCTGCAGGCCGCGTTCGATGCGGTCGCTGCCAAGACCGGCAAGACCGCGCGCGGTGCCGAGGCGGTGATCGCCCGCATCGACCAGAACGGCGACGGCGCGGTCACCCGGCTCGAGATCCGCGCCCACCTGCACGACCTGCGCGCGGCGCCCGCGTCGACGGTCGAGCTGGCCCGCCGCGAGAGCGACAGCACCGGACAGTGAGCCGGTAGCAAGGCCGGTTCACCGGCCTTGTCAATAGCATCTCCAATCATCGGCATCGATCCCGATGAGGAGGGTGGCCGCGGTGGTGCAGACTGAGCGTCCCTCCCGGAGTGCACGCCATGGCCAACCCGCACGCGCCCTACCACCCAATCATCTACGTGCGCGGCTTCGCCGGCACCCAGGGCGAGATCGAGGACACGGTCGGCGACCCGTACATGGGCTTCAACGTCGGCAGCACCAAGTCGCGGCAGGTGTGGGACGGCAAGATGCGGCGCTTCTACTTCGAGTCGCCGCTGGTGCGGCTGAAGGACGAGCCGATCTGGCGCGACATCGGCAAGGGCCCGGAGCTCACCAACGACCGCTACGACGACGTCTACGTCAACGGCGACGACCTGACCGCGCCCCATCCCGACGACCCGAACCGGCCGCTGCGTTCGGACATCACGCTGCCGTACCAGTCGATCGCGATCCTGCGCTACTACGACGACGCTTCGGCCGATTTCGGCGACGGCACGGCGCATCCGATCGAGGAGTTCGCCAAGGGCCTGGGCCAGCTGATCCTGCGCCTGCGCGCGCTCGTCTGCCGCAAGAACGGCAAGCACCCGATCCGGCCCGACGAAGTGCTCGACAACGGCGTCGCCGAGGCCGACTTCAAGGTCTACCTGGTGGCGCACTCGATGGGCGGGCTGGTCTGCCGCGCCTTCCTGCAGAACGCCAAGCTCGGCGATGCCCAGGCCCGCGCCGCGGTCGACAAGCTCTTCACCTATGCCACGCCGCACAACGGCATCGACCTCAGGGTGGTGCGCAACGTCCCGGGCTGGAGCGCGCTCGGCGAGGCCACCAACTTCAATCGGGAGCGGATGGCCGGCTATCTCGGCCTGCCGACGACGACCGAGGTCGTGTCCGAGATCGTCGGCTTCGCGCCCGAGCGGGTGTTCAACCTGGTCGGCACCAATCCGGCCGACTATCTGGTCGCCAAAGGGCTGTCGTCCTGGGCGGTGGGCGAATCCAGCGACGGCCTGGTGCGCATGGACAACGCCACCACCTTCGGCCGGGTCGGCGGCAAGCAGATCGAATCGCCGCGCGCCTACGCCAATCGCAGCCACTCGGGGCAATACGGCATCGTCAATTCGGAAGAGGGCTTCCAGAACCTGACCCGGTTTCTGTTCGGCTCGGTGCGCGCCGACGGCTGGCTCGACGTCTTCGACGTCACGCTGCCCGAGGAGGTGCAGGTGGCCTACGACAAGGATCACGACTCGGTGCGCGCCTCCTACCGCTTCGAGATCGTCGCTGCCCTGCGTGCCAGCCAGTGGCAACTGCATCGCCGCGTCGTGCGCGAGAACTCGGCGATCAACCGCACCTACGACGACCTGTTCCCGAAGGATGCCGCCGGCCAGCGCGGTCCCAGCCGGGAGAACAGCCCGCACCTGTTCTCCCTTTTCCTCGACCCGACCAAGAGCCAGAAGCGACACCAGAGCGTCGCCTTCGCCTTCGACGTGGCGATCCTGGTGCCCGACTACCAGATCGACGGCGTGCTCTGGCTGAAGAAGCACTTCGAGGGTGGCTACCTGGTGCGAAAGCTGATCGTCGTCGAGGCGTTCCGTGACGAGACCACCCCTTCCGGATGGCGGCTCGAGTACGGCATCCAGAGCGAAACGCCGAACGACACCTCGACCATGGCCAATGCCCGCCTCGAGGGCGGGGCGCTGGCGTTCGAGATCCCGATCGCCTCGCCCGCGAACGCCCGACCCGGCGTCACCGGCCAGTTGCGGATCGAGATGCGCAACTGGTCTTGAGCCGGCCCGGGCCTCGCCCGCGCCGGAACCAGCGCGCGGCGCCGAGCCGGAGATGTAACGCGGACGAATCGTCGCCCGTTGCGGACGATCGGCCTAATGGGGGACTTGTTCGCCGCCGCGGCGCGACCGCATCATTTCCCGGCCCATTCAAACCGGAGAAAAAGGGATGCCCCCGATCAGCAACGAAACCGCCAAGACGCTCGGCGACACCATCAAGATGGTGAAGAGCATCGAGACCCAGGATGCAAAGATCCAGCCGCAGTACAAGAAGATGTCGGAAGGCCTCAGGAACGGCATCGACAACGCCAGCGAAGAGGAGATCTCGCTCTACCGGCCCCAGCTCGAGAAGGTCGGCAAGCTGATCGACACCTGTCTGGGCACGATCCAGGGCGCCATCGGCCTGCTCTCCCAGTTGCGCAAGGACGAGGCGCTCATGGAGGCCAAGTTCGACCAGATCGAGAAGCTCGTCAAGTCGGTGGCGGCCAAGCGCAAGAAGCTCGCCGAGCAGTCGGCCGAGGCGCGCAAGCTCGACGCCGAAGCGGACAAGGCGCTGGTGGCGGCGCAGAAGGGGGCGCAGTCGGCCGAGGCCGACCTGAGCGCCCTGCAGGCGGCGGTAGCGAGCTTCATGAAGACGATCGACTACGTCGACGCCGAGACACCGAAGCTCGAGGCCGCGGCGAAGAAGGCCTACGACAAGAAGGACCAGAAGACCCTCACCGACTCGCGCACCCGGCTGATCGACTTCCTCCAGTACAAGACCGGGCCGAACGCGATGCGGGCACGGATCGAGAAGTACAAGAAGCAGTACCCCGACATCACCCGCGAGCAGCGCAACGAGGTGCAGTACATGCTCGACGACCTGCTGCGCGCCGACGGCACGATGGCGGAGGTCGACAAGAAGATCAAGGAGCTGATGAAGCTCGGCCAGGTGAAGAAGGAGGAAAAGCCCGAGCCGCCCGCCAAGAAGGCGCCGATGGCGTCCGGGGAAGTCGCCAAGGCCGGCAAGGCGCTCGGCATCCAGCCCAAGGACTATCCGAAGCTGGCCAAGATCCTCAACGAGGAGCCGCGCTTCAAGTGGGCCGATGCGCTGGCCCGGCTCGCGGTGACGCTCAAGCTCAAGGTGACCAACGGCAAGGAGCTGGTGCAGCTCCTCAACAAGGTCGAGTCGATCAAGAAGGCCCAATTGATCGACATCTGAAGATCCGGCCCCCTTTCGGCAGAATCGACCGATGCCCGCCCCCCTGGTCCAGGTTCTCCTCCGCCGTCGCGGCTGGTTCGCGCTCGCCGCCGTCTCGGCGACGGCGCTGTCGGTCGGCTACGCCAGCCTCGAGACGCAGCAGCGCAAGTGGATCTTCCAGGCGGCCCGGGCGCCCGAATCGACGCCGGCCGAGCTCGAGCAGGCGGCGCGGGCCGGCGGGATGGAGAGCGTCTGGATCGAGCATCTCTCGCCGACCACCGGCCGGCCGATCCGCCTGCACGGGCTCTGGGCCGGGCACGCCGATCCGGGCGCGCCGCTGCTGCTCTACCTGCACGGCGCGCGGCGCGACGTCGGCCGCAGCACCTTCCGGGTGGAGCAGATGCGCGAGCTCGGCTTCTCGGTGCTCGCGGTCGACTACCGCGGCTTCGGCAACAGCACCGACGAGCTGCCGTCCGAGACCGGCGTGATCGAGGACGCCGAAGCGGCCTGGCGCTGGCTGGCCGAGCACCGCCCGGGGCGAGCGCGCTATGTCTTCGGCCATTCGCTCGGCGGCGCGATCGCGGTGCAGCTCGCCGCCCGGCTCGCCGACGGCGCGCCCGCCGAAACGCCTCGGGGGGTGATCGTCGAAGGCACCTTCACCTCGATCGGCGACATGTTCGGCACCTTCAAGTGGGGCTGGCTGCCGATCTCGATGCTGATCACCGAGCGCTTCGATTCGCTCGCCGCCGTGCCGCGCATCAAGTCGCCCCTGATGATCGTCCACGGCAGCGACGACGCGCTGGTGCCTTCGCGCTTCGGCCAGAAGCTGTACGAGCAGGCCACGGTTGCCAAGCGCTTCGTCCTGATCGAGGGCGGCACGCACTCCACCACCACCTGGCGCGGCGCCGAGCAGTACCGCGCGGCGCTGCGCGAGTTCTTCGGCCTCGGCCAGGCCGGCTGAGCCGCCGCCCGGGCGGCGCCCCTCAGCCCGGCATGGCGAGCGCGGGCGCGGCCACCGGCTCCGGGCGCGTCCGGTTGCGCGACCGATGCATGGTCGGCACCAACCAGCCGATGCACGCGCCGACCGCCGCGGCGGTGCCGACCATGCGCGGCGCGGCGTCGCCCAGCCGCGCCGCCATCTCCGGCGAGATGCCGGACAGCAGCTGCAGCACGCTCCACTGCACCAGGCCGAGCGCGACCGCCATCGCGACCGCTTCGATGGCGCGCAGGCGCAGCCGCCCGGCCGAATCGGCAGGCTCCCTGTCGTCGGCGGTCCAGGCGACCGCGACCGTGATGAAGAAGGTCATCAGCAGCCACGGCCAGCGATCGAGTGTGGTGGTCCACGCCTCCTGGAAGGCGCCCGGCGTCGACAGCGACTGGAAGATGTTGCCGGACTTGTCGAAGACGAAGCGGAACACCAGCGAGACCACGAACGACGCGGCCGCGGCGATCACGCCCGAGACGGCGTAGGCGGCGAACGGGCGCTCGCCGCCGGGCAGTCGGGCGGCGAACGGCCACACCGACTTCGGATAGATGGCGGCGACGATCGCGATCGCGTAGACGATCGGCACCATCACCAGCACGCGCAGGTCTTGACGCAGCGGCTCCGGGTCGATGAAACGGCGCATCATCAGCGGCACGAACAGCATCGCCAGGAACACCAGCCCGGCGACCAGGACGACGTCGTGCGAGGTCAGCGGACCGCGCGTGGCCGGCAGGCCGGCGAAGCCGAGCTGGATCAGGGCGTCGCGGCGCCTGGCGTGGTTGCGCGCGCTCTCGAGCACGCCGCCGCTGATGAAGTTGCAGAGCGAATCCTGCAGCGCCGACAGCTCCGAGTCGAAGACCTTGCGCGAATGCGCGACCAGCCGTGAATCGCTGTCGCCGTCGAGCTCGGCGAGGGTTCGGGCATCGAAGAACTCGGAGAGCTTGTCGATCCGCTCGCGAATCTCGGGCAGGGTGGCCCGATGCTGGTCGACGTAGCGTCCGAAGGCGTGCGAGCCCTCCCAGCGCCGCACGTGGCCATAGAGGGCGACGCTGCGCGCCCAGCGGTGCTTGAGGGTGTCGGCCGGCTCGCGCAGCCAGGCCTCGTCGACCTCCAGCGAGCGCAGCTCCCCGCGCACCTGGGCCAGTGCCTCGGGACTCGGCGCGTAACCGGAGTCGCGCAGGAACCGGCTCAGCTCGCGAACCTCCCAGGGGATGTTGCCCACGTCCTGGAACCAGCGCTTGACGCTGGCGTCGATCTTGCCGAGCCCGGGGAAGTGCGGCAGCAGCGAGGTGAGGAGCAGGGCCGAGAGCAGCGGGCCGGGCAGGGCGCGCGCATCGGCCGGCACCGGGCTGGGGTCGATCAGCGGCATCAGGATGCGCGGATCGATCGCGCCGATGCCACCGCCGAGGACGATGAAGAGGCCGAGCATCGCGATCACATAGCCGCCGCAGGCCGACCAGTAGCGCCAGAAGGTGGTGGTGGAACGTGCCGGACGCGGATCCTGGCGCGGTTCGTTGAAGCGGTGGACGGCGTAGAACAGCACGACCAGCCCGCCGAAGAACCACTGAACCATCAACGCCCCGTCGGGCGAGCCGGTGGTGCCCATCGCGCCTCCTCCTGCCGGCGCCGCGCCGGCGTGTGACTGGACCATGCCAGATTAGTCGCCGCGCCGCCTCGTTCGCAATGGGGAAACCTGACAGTGCGCTAAGGTCGCGGCACAACATTCCGAAGGGAGCCCTCGCATGACGATCCTCGTCCTTTCGCTGCTGATCGGCGTCGTCGCCGGCCTGCGGGCGATGACCGCCCCGGCCGCTGTCGCCTGGGCGGCGCACGCCGGCGGGCTGTCGCTCGCCGGCACGCCGCTGGCCTTCATGGGCCATGTTGCGGCGCTGTGGGTGTTCGGCGTGCTGGCGCTCGGCGAGCTGGTGACCGACCAGCTGCCGAAGACGCCGAGCCGCAAGGTTCCGGTGCAGTTCGGCACGCGCATCGTCATGGGCGGGCTCTGCGGCGCGACGCTGGCAGCGCCCGGCGGCCAGATCGTTCTCGGCGCGATCGCCGGCGCGGTGGGCGCGGTGATCGGCACGCTCGGCGGCGCCGCCGCGCGGGCGCAGATGGCCCGGGCCTTCGGCCGCGACCTGCCCGCTGCCCTGATCGAGGACGCGGTCGCGATCGCCGGCGCCCTGGCGATCGTCTCGCTGGCGCGCTAGGCCCGTCGGATCGCCCCGCGCCCGGTGGGCGGGGCGCGGGCGACCGGTCCGGCTAGCGGCTGTAGTCGGGGGCGACGACCGGCGCGCCGCCGCCGCGCGGCTTCACCCGCTGGCCGGCGAGCGGCGTGTCGCGGGCGCATTCCCAGCCCGGCGCGTCGGCCGAAGGGAAATAGGTCTTCGCTACCCACTTCGTCGCCTCCTTGGTGTCGGCGCGCTCGAGAACGACCTTGGCCCGCGGAATCAGCGCCGCGCCGTCGCCGGTGCGGTCGGTCTCGATCTGGGTGTTGAGCAACTTCATCAGCTCGTCGACGGTGATCTTGCCCGCCTCGAAGTCCTTGACATGCGCCGCCGCGGCCGCGGCCGCCGTCTTGACGAAGCCCTCGGCGCGACCCACCGCCATGCCGTAGCCCTTGGCCGTCTTCGGCGGGGGCACGACGATCGTCAGGCTGGTGAGGTCGGTCCAGGCGCCGGCCTTTTCCCATTGGGTCCAGACGCACTGCTCGGCGATCTTGATCGCCTGCGTCACCGCCTCGTGCTCGAGCGCCGGGTTCAGGAACATCGACGCGGTCTTGGCCTTGAAGGTGTTGCTCACCTCGTCGATCACCGTCTGCACGATCTGCGCCGGCTTCTCGACGATGCGCTTGCCCTCGCCGTCGCGCGCCGCCACCGGCTTGCCGTCCGGGCCGGTCACCTCCTTCCACTTGATCGTGGTCTTCCATTGCGCGGTGTTGGTGGCGGTGCCGGCGGGGTTGTGCGCCTGGTCGGGCGTCACGTCGCTGGCGACGCGCCGGGCCTGCTGCTCGACGCCGGTCTGCGAGCCGTGGCGGCCGGAGCCGTGGCCGCCCGCGGCGTACTGCTCCTTCTTGAACTCGGCCGCGGCGCCCATCTCGCCGACCTTGCCCTTGATCGCGTCGGCGCTCGCCTTCAGCTCGGCGTTGTCGGCGATCTTGCCCGGCGCGCCGAGCGCGGCCGCGGCTTGGGTATAGGTGGTCTGCACGGCGAGGAGCTGGGTCGCCAGCAACTTGATCTGCGCCTGGTCGGCGTCCTTGGGCTTCTGGGCCGCGGCCAGGGCCTCCTTGGCGAGATCGAGCGCGGTCTTCAGCTCCTTGGCCGCGGCCTGCAGCTTGAGCGCGGTCGCCTGCGAGGCCTGGCCTTTCTTGGACGCGGCGGCGCTGCCCTTCTGCTCGGTCGACTTCAGCTCCTCGGTCAGCTTCTTCACTTCCGCCTGCGCCGCGTTGGCCTTCTTCAGGCTCTCGCGCGCGATGCCGGCGAAATCGTCGAAGCTCTTGGTCGCCGAAGCTTCTTTCGCCGCTTGGTCGGCGCGCAGGGCATTGCCGGCCTTCGCCGAAGCCATCTCGGCGGCCTTCATCTCGGTGATCGCATCGCCGTACCGGCCGGCGGTCATCGCCTCTTCGACGCGGCCGAAGGTGGCGTGCATGCCCTTGCGGTCCTCGTCGCTGACGCGGCCCTTGATCGCGTCGAACTGCTTTCTCACCAGCACCAGCTTGGCTTCGGCGGCGCCCTTGAGAGCGGCGTCGGCCGGCGCGGCGGGCGCGTCGCCGAGCTTCTTGACCTCGGCGGCCTCGACACCGCCCATGTCGGCCTTGATCTTGTCGAGCGGCAGGGCGCCCATCTCGACCAGGAACTGCACCTGCGCGCCGGCCTTGGCCACCTTGCCGCGCGCCTTGATCGCGGCGTCGGTGTCCTTGACGCTCTCGAACAGGTCCTTCCTCATCAGGTCGCCGACGAGCAGCAGCGGCGCGAGCTTGCCGTCGGAGAACTTGAACTTGTCGAAGTAGTGGAAGACCGACGGCGTCGCCTTCAGCGACGTCAGCTCCTCCTTCAGCACCTTCTTGTACTTGGTCTTGTCCTGCAGGTCCTTCAGTTGCACGGCCATGGAAACCTCCTCGTTGTCGGAAATGACGGCCGGCGGCGGGCCGGCGCAGCGTCGCAATGTAGCGCGACGGCGGCGCGGGTTTGTCCGCCCCTGGCCGACCTTGCGCCGGGGCGAGGCCTACCCAAGAATCAAGACTCCTACCGGCGAGTAGGATTTTCACGTCCAGGCCGGGCGAAGGCATCGGCTCGAGGAGTCCGTCCTGTCCGCGACCGCTTCGCCACCGCCGCTGCTCGAGGTCGAAGGCCTGTCGCTGGCGTTCGGCGGCGTCAAGGCGCTCGACGGCGTCGGCTTCCAGGTGCAGCCGGGCTCGGTGACTTCCCTGATCGGCCCCAACGGCGCCGGCAAGACCTCGGTCTTCAACACCCTCTCGGGCTTCTATGCGCCGCGGGCCGGGCGCATCGTCTTCGAGGGCCGTGACCTGGCCGGCGTCGCCCCGCCACGGCGGGCGGCGCTGGGCCTGGCGCGCACCTTCCAGAACATCGCCCTGTTCCGCGGCATGACGGTGCTCGACAACATCAAGCTCGGCCGCCACTGCCACCTGAAGACAGGTCCGCTCGGGGCGCTCTTCTACACGCCGGCGGCGCGGCGCGAGGAGGAAGAGCTGCGCCGCGAGATCGAGGAGCGGATCATCGATTTCCTCGAGATCGACCACATCCGGAAGGCCCCGGTCGCCTCGCTCGCCTACGGCCTGCAGAAGCGGGTCGAGCTGGCGCGGGCGCTGGCGATGCGGCCGAAGCTGCTGCTCCTCGACGAGCCGGTCGCGGGCATGAACCGCGAGGAAACCGAGGACATGGCGCGCTTCATCCTCGAAGTGCGGCGCGAATGGGGCGTGACCGTGCTGATGGTCGAGCACGACATGGGCATGGTGATGGACCTCTCCGACCACGTGGTCGTGCTCAATTTCGGCCAGGTCATCGCCCGCGGCCGGCCTGCCGAGGTGCAGGCCGACCCGCAGGTCATTCGCGCCTACCTCGGCTCCGGCGACGTCGCGGCGCTGCGCGAGCGATTCCGTCGCGGCGCCGCCGCCGGCGCGGTGGCGCCGGTGGCCTGAAGCGATGGACGGCTGGCTGCTGTTCGAGATCGTGCTGGCCGGCGTCGGCACCGGCGGCCTCTATGCGCTCACCGGCCTGGCGTTCGTGCTCATCTACAAAGCGACGCGTGTGGTCAACATCGCCATCGGCGAGATGCTGATGATCGGCGCCTACGTGTTCTTCGCCTTCGCCGCCGGCATGGGCCTGCCGATCTGGCTGGCGATCCCCGCGGCGCTGGCGGTATCGGCGGCGTTCGGCGCGCTGGTCGAGCGCACGGTCATCCGGCCGATGCTCGGCGAATCGCCGATCTCGTCTTTCATGGTGACGGTCGGCCTCGGCTCGGTGCTGGTCGGCCTGGTCGAGCTGGTGTGGACGGCCGACCAGCAGCGCCTGCCAGAGTTCCTGCCGACCAAGCACATCGCCATCGGCGAGGCCCTGGTCTCGCCGAAGATCTTCCACGGCTTCTGGATCGCGGTGCTGCTGATCGTCACCGTGCTGCTGATCTTCCGCTTCTGGCGCGGCGGCGTCGCCCTGCGCGCCACCGCCTCCGACCAGGCCGCCGCCTACTCGGTCGGCATCGACGTGCCGCGCGTCTTCTCGCTTTCGTGGATGGCGGCGGCGGCGATCGCCGGGGTCGCCGGCATCGTCGTCGGCTCGATCGGCGGCATCTCCTCGGCGATGGGCGTGTTCGGCCTGTCGGTGCTGGTGGTCGTGATCTTCGGCGGCCTCGACAGCGTGCTCGGCGCGTTGGTCGGCGGCATCTTCGTCGGCATCGTCGAGTCGCTCACCGGCTTCTACGCCGGCACCGAGTACAAGCTGCTCGCCACCTTCATCCTCCTGGTGCTGATCCTCATGGTGCGTCCCTACGGCCTGTTCGGCACGCACGAGATCGAGCGGCTCTAGGCCCTAGGACGCCAATGCGCATCGGCTCCGCCAAGCAGAGTTACGCCGCCGACGCGGCGCTGTTCGACAGCCGCCCCCAGCAGGCGTGGGCCTTGCTCGGCCTGCTCGCGCTCGCCGCGTTCCCGTTCTTCGCCGGCGAGTACTGGCTCTACCTCGCCTGCCTGGTCTCGATCAACGTCGCCAGCGCGATGGGGCTCAACATCCTCACCGGCTATACCGGCCTGGTGAGCCTCGGCCAGGCGGCCTTCATGGGCCTGGGCGCGTACACGGCGGCGATCCTGCAGCTCCGGTACGGCACACCGCTCCTCCTCAACCTGTTCTGCGGCGGGCTGGTGGCCACGGCGGCCGGCGTGCTCGTCGGCCTGCCGTCGCTGCGCGTCAAGGGCCTCTACCTGGCGATCGCGACCATTGCCGCCGGCGTGCTCGCGCACTTCCTGTTCTCGCACCTGCCGGCGCTGACCGGCGGGCCGTCGGGGCTCTCGGTGCCGCCGGCGCGCCTCTTCGGCATCGAGCTCGACACCTCGGCGCGCCTCTACTGGGTGATCGTGCCGATCACGCTGCTGCTCCTGCTCGGCGCCGCCAACCTGTTCCGCACCCGGATCGGCCGCGCCTTCATCGCCATCCGCGACCGCGACATCTCGGCCGAGGTGCTCGGCATCCCGCTGCTGCGCTACAAGCTGCTGTCGTTCGCGATCTCGTCGTTCTACGCCGGCATCGCCGGCGGCCTGTTCGCCTACTTCTTCCGCGCCGTCACGCCGGAGAGCTTCCCGCTGCTGATGTCGATCTTCTTCCTCGCCGCCGTCATCGTCGGCGGCATGGGTACGGTGCTCGGCAGCGTCCTCGGCGCGGTGTTCATGACGCTGGTGCCCGAGCTGCTGAAGCTGGTGGTCAGCGCGCTGCCGCTCGGCGGCAACGCCACGCTCGTGCTCTCTCCGGTGCGCACCATCGTCTTCGGCGCACTGATCATCGTCTTCCTGATCTTCGAGCCGCTCGGCCTGGCCGAGATGTGGCGCCGCACCCGCCGCGCCTTCCACCTCTGGCCGTTCCGGACCTGACCTCCATCCCTCGTCACACCCACCAAGGAGACATCCCATGACAACGAAGATCAACAAGCGCGATCTCATCGCCCTCGGCCTGGCCGGGGCGGCCGCGGCGGCCTTTCCCGCCTCGGCCCTGGCGCAGGCGGCCAAGGCCGGCGCCAAGCCGCAGGAGGACATCGTCTTCGGCGCCTCGGTGCCGCTCTCGGGCGTGTTCGCCTTCGCCGGTATCGGCATCGATGCCGGCATCAAGGACTACCTGACGATCCTCAACGACGGCGGCGGCGTCAAGGGCCGCAAGGTCCGCTACATCGCCGAGGACACGGCCTACAAGGTCGACCAGTCGATGGCAGTCTTCAAGCGGATCACGAGCCAGAACAAGGTCAGCCTCTACTACGCCGACTCCACCGGCTTCGTGAAGGCCGTGAATCCGGAGCTCGACCGGCTCGGGACCATCCTCATGACCGGCGCCTCGTTCGCCCGCGAGATCAGCAATGCCGAGAAGTACCCGATGCAGTTCATGGTCGGCCCCGACTACAGCGAGATGGTCGGCATCCTCTTGCAGTACATCGCCAAGACCAAGCCGGGCGCCAAGGTCGCGCTGGTCTACTCCGACACCGAGTTCGGCCGCGACCCGGTCGAGGCGGCGCGCAACAGCATCAAGGCGCTCGGCCTGAACCTCGCCACCGAGATCGTCACCGCGCCGGGCAGCGTCGACGTCTCGGCGGAGATCGTCAAGCTGCGCCGCGCCGATCCCGACTACACGATCTTCCACGGCTACGTCTCGGCGCCGATCCCGGAGTTCATCACCCAGGCCAAGTCGCTCGGCCTGAAGAGCCAGTTCATGGGCACCTTCTGGACCATGGACAACTCCACCGTGATGAAGATGGGCCCGGCCGCCGACGGCTTCCTCGGCGTCATGCCCTACCGCTACTACTACGACACCGAAGGCAAGTCGCCGATGCTGGAGAAGATCCGCAAGATGCGGCCCGAGTACCAGAGCACCGGCTACATGCAGGGCTTCCTGGCGGCGATGCTGCTCACCGAGGCGGCGCGGCGCGCCCTCGAGGCGGGCAACGAGCTCACTGGCAAGAATCTGAAGATCGCCCTCAGCTCGATCCGCAACTTCGACACCGGCGGGATCATCGGCGTGCCGCTGTCGATCAAGGGCAACTCGATCCCGATCGGCCGCATCTACAAGGCCGACTTCAAGCAGCAGAAGATGGTGCCGGCGTCCGACTGGATCGACCTCACCCGCCGCTAGGCGCAGCCGGAGAACGGATCCATGGCTCTTGCGGAAGCCGCCCCCGCCGTCGCCGCCGAGAGCGGCGAGGGCGAACTGCTGCTCGAGGTGAGCAACATCGAGGTCGTCTACAACAAGGCGGTCCAGGTGCTGCGCGGCCTCTCGCTGGCGGTGCCGCGGGGGCAGATCGTCGCCCTGCTCGGCAGCAACGGCGCGGGCAAGAGCACGACGCTGAAGGCGATCTCGAACCTGCTCGAGCTGCAGAACGGCGAGATGACCGGCGGCGAGGTGCGCTTTGCCGGCGCGGCGACCCGCGGCATGGCGCCGCACGCCCTGGTGCGCGCCGGCCTCTTCCACGTGATGGAAGGCCGGCACGTGTTCGAGGACCTCACGGTCGAGGAGAACCTCGTCGCCTCGACCTACGCCCTGACCGGCCGGCGTGGCGCGCGCGCCGACTTCGACCGCGTCTACGAGTACTTCCCGCGCCTGTTCGAGCGCCGCCGCGGCCTGGCGGGCTACCTTTCGGGGGGCGAACAGCAGATGCTGGCCATCGGCCGGGCGCTGGTCGCCGAGCCGCGCCTGATGCTGCTCGACGAGCCCTCGCTCGGCCTCTCGCCGGTGCTGGTGGAGACGATCTTCGAGATCATCGCCCGCATCAACGCCGAGCGTGGCGTGTCGATGCTGCTGGTAGAGCAGAACGCGTCGATGGCGCTGGCGGTCGCGCACTACGGCTACATCATGGAGACGGGCAAGGTGGTGATCGACAACACCGCCGAGCGCCTGGCCGCTGATGCCGACGTGCGCGAGTTCTACCTCGGGCTCGGCCAGGAGGGCGGGCAGAAGAGCTATCGCGAGCTCAAGCACTACAAGCGCCGCAAGCGCTGGCTGTCGTGAGCCTGCCGTGAGTGCCGCCGTGCCCCGCCTCGCCACCGAGCTGACGCTGCCGCAGGCCCTGGCCCGGCAGGCGCGCGACGAACCGGCGCGCATCGCCCTCCGGCAGAAGGAGCACGGCATCTGGAAGCCGCTGACCTGGGCCGACTATCACCGCCGTGCGGTCCGGGTCGGCCTCGGCTTTCGCGCCGCCGGGCTGGGCGAGGGCGGGCACGTCGGCGTGCTGGCGGAGAACCGGGTCGAATGGGTACTGTCGCAGCTCGGCGCCGGGCTGGTGGGCGCGGTCACGGTCGGCGTCTATCCCACCAGCCCGACGGTCGAGGTCGCCTACGTCCTCGAGCATGCCGACGCCGAGATCGTCGTCTGCGAGGACCAGGAGCAGAGCGACAAGGTGCTCGAGGCGCGCGACCGGCTGCCGCGGCTGCGCCGGATCGTCGTCATGGAAAGGAAGGGCCTCGCCGACACCCGCGCCCGCGCACCGGAGCTGGTGATCGGCTTCGACGAGCTCGAGGCGCTCGGCGCCGCCGCCGAAGGCGAGGGCAGGCCGGCGATCGAGGCGGTGCTGCAGCGCCAGACCCTCGCCGACACCGCGCTCATCATCTACACCTCCGGCTCCACCGGCAAGCCCAAGGGGGCGATGATCAGCTACGGCAACGTCGCCGCGATGGCCGCCGGCGTCGTCGACCGGCTGGGGCTGGTGCCCTCGACCAGCCACCTTTCGTACCTGCCGCTCTGCCACGTCGCCGAGCAGATGCTGACGGTGTTCGTGCCGCTCTATCTCGGCTCGCGGGTCGACTTCGGCGAATCGATCCGCACCGTGCAGGAAGACCTGCGCGAGGTCGCGCCGACGATGTTCCTCGGCGTGCCGCGGATCTGGGAAAAGCTGCTCGCGGCGATCTCGATCCGCATCCAGGAAAGCGGCCGCTGGCGACGGGCGCTCTACGCCTGGGCGGTCTCCGCCTGCACCCCGTTCGCGTACAAGACGCCGGCTGAGCGCAGCTTGCGCGAGCGGCTGGTGTTCGGCGCCGCCTACCTGCTGGTGTTTCGCGCCCTGCAGAACTACATCGGCCTGCGGCGCTGCCGGGTCGCGCTCACCGGTGCGGCGCCGATCTCCGCGGCGGTGGTGCAGTACTTCCGCACCCTCGGCGTGCCGCTGCTCGAGGTCTACGGCATGACCGAGACCAGCGGCATGGTGCTCGGCCAGCGCCCGGCGCGGCTGGTGCCCGCGACCGTCGGCGTGCCGACGCTCGGCGTCGAGCATCGGCTCTCGCCCGAGGGCGAGCTGCAGGTGCGCGGCCCGGTCGTGTTCCAGGGCTACTACAAGAACCCGGAGGCGACGGCCGCCGCGCTCGTCGACGGCTGGCTGCATACCGGCGACGTGGTCGAGGAGAAGGACGGCGAGCTGCGCATCGTCGATCGCCTGAAGGACATCATGATCACCGCCGGCGGCAAGAACCTCACGCCCTCGGAGGTGGAGAACACGATGAAGGCCAGCCCCTTCATCAAGGAATGCGTGATCGTCGCTGATGCGCGGCGCTTCGTCGCCGCGCTGGTGCAGATCGACTTCGAGACCGCGGCCCAGTGGGCGCAGTCGCGCGGCCTGGTCTTCACCCACTTCCGCTCGCTCGCCGAGCATCCCGAGCTGCGCGCCCTGGTGCAGGCCGAGATCGACGCCGGCAACCGACGCCTCGCCTCCGTGGCCCAGGTGCGCCGCTTCCACCTCCTCACCAAGGAGCTGGACCATGACGACGGCGAGGTCACGGCGACGATGAAGGTGCGCCGCGCCAGCGTCTACAAGGCCTATGCGCGCGAGATCGAGGCGCTCTATGCCTGAGCCGCGCCGCCGCACGCCGGCACAGGCGCCGGCCTCGCCCTGGGCGCCGGCGCGCGATCGGGCCGGGCAGCGCGCGCTCAAGCGCGAGGCGGTGCTGCGCTGCGCGGCGCAGCTCTTCAACGAGAAGGGCTTCGCCGCGAGCACGCTCGACGAGGTGGCCGAGCGGCTGGGGGTGAGCAAGCCCACGGTCTACTACTACGTCGACAGCAAGGACCAGATCCTGTTCGAATGCGTGCGCACCGGCCTCGAGCTGCTGCAGCAGGCGATCCGCGAGGTCGACGCCGCCGGCGGCCAGGCGATCGACAAGCTGGTCGCCGGCATGCGCCAGTACGTCGCGATCGTCACCCAGGACTTCGGCATGTGCGTGATCCGCGTCGGCGAGGATCCGCTGCCGCCCGCCAGCCGACAGAAGCTGCGCCGGATGAAGGCGGCGCTCGACCACGAGTTCCGCGAGCTGATCCGCCAGGGCATCGCCGAGGGCTCGATCGTCGATTGCGATCCCAAGCTGGCGGCCTTCACCTTCGCCGGCGCCCTCAGCTGGATCGGGCGCTGGTACCGGCCCGACGGCGGCCTGGCGCCCGCCGACATCGCCGAGCAGTGCATCCGCGTCCTGATCGACGGCCTGCGCGCGCCGCCGGGCGTTGCCGCGCCCAGGGCGCGCGCCGCATCGCGCCGCGCGGCCTGAAATCGCGCTTCACCTTCCCTTGCCAGGAGAACGAGCCATGCCAGCCTTCGAATCCGCACCGGCCGAGCCGGTGCTGCTGCGCCGCGACGGTGCCGTCGCCATCCTGCAGCTCAACCGGCCGGCGGCGTTCAACGCCCTCGACGTGCCGACGGCCCGGGCCTTCCTCGCCGCCTGCCAGCGCCTCGCCGAGGCCGACGACGTTCGCGCCGTCGTCCTCTCGGGCGCCGGCCGCAGCTTCGGCGTCGGCGGCGACCTTGCGGCGATGCGTGACGACGGCGCCGGCGTCGCGGCGCAGCTGATCGATTCGCTCCATCCCGCGGTGCGGATCCTCGAGGCGCTCGATGCGCCGGTGATCGCCAGCCTGCAGGGCGCGGTCGCCGGCGGCAGCATGAGCCTTGCGCTCTCCGCCGACCTCGCGATCGCCGCCGAGGACGCGAGCTTCAACCTCGCCTATACCCGCATCGGCGCGAGCTGCGACCTCTCCAGCTCGTGGCACCTGCCGCGCCTGGTCGGCCTGCGCCGAGCGATGGAGATCGCCTTGCTGTCGGAGACGATCGACGCCGCCGAGGCGCTGCGTCTCGGCCTGGTGAACCGGGTCGTCGCCCCCTCCCGGCTCGAGGAGGAGACGATGATCCTGGCCCGACGCCTGGCCGAAGGGCCGACGCTGGCCTACGGCCGCCTCAAGCGTCTGCTGCGCCGCTCGTTCGAGAGCGAGCTCGGGAGCCAGCTCGATGCCGAGCGCGAGGCGTTCTGCGCCAGCACCGGCACGCGCGATTTCGGCGAAGGCGTGGCGGCCTTCTTCGGCCGACGAAAGCCTTCGTTCGAAGGCCGCTGAGGCGCCCGCCTATCATTCGTCGCCGGTCGCGTGCCCCCGCGGCCGGCGCTTCTCCATCGGGGCCATGTCGAGGTCAACCATGTTGAAAAACCTCATCCGCAGCGGCGCGCGTGCGCTGCTCGCGATCCTGGCGCTGGCCGCCTTCACCTTGCCCGCCCGCGCCGCCGATCCGCCGCTGGTCGTCGGCTTCGTCTATGTCAGCCCGATCGGCGAGGCCGGCTGGACCTATCAGCACGAGCTCGGGCGGCGCGCCCTCGAGCGCGCCCTCGGGCCGCGGGTGAAGACGGTGTTCGTCGAATCGGTGGCCGAAGGCCCGGACTCCGAGCGGGTGATGCGCGACCTGGTCGCGGCCCAGGGCGCGAAGCTGGTCTTCGCCACCAGCTTCGGCTACCTCGACCCGGCGCTGCGCGTCGCCGCCGAGTTTCCGGCAGCGAAGTTCGAGCATGCCGGTGGCTACAAGAGCGCGCCCAACCTCGCCACCTACGACGCCCGCTACTACGAGGCACGCTGGCTCGCCGGCTGGCTCGCCGGGCAGGCTAGCAAGAGCGGCGTGGCCGGCTACGTCGCCGGCTTCCCGGTCCCCGAGGTCGTGCAGGGCATCAACGCCTTCACCCTCGGCATGCGCGCCGCCAACCCGAAGGCGCAGGTGCGGGTGCTGTGGCTCAACACCTGGTTCGATCCCGCCCGCGAGCGCGACGCCTCCCAGGCGCTGATCGACCAGGGCGCCGACGTCCTCACCCATCACAGCGGCTCGCCGGCGGTGGCGCAGACGGCGCAGGCCAACTTCCGCACCAAGGGCGTGCGGGTCGTGCCCTATCCGAGCGACATGCATGCCTTCGCGCCCGAGGCGCAGCTCGCGGCGATCGAGCACCGCTGGGGCGGCTTCTACACCCGCGTCGCCGAGAGCGTGCTCGCCGGCCGCTGGAAGGCCGAGCCGACCTGGGGCGGCATCGCCAGCGGCATGGTCGACCTCGCCGCCGTCGATCCGGCCTTGCCGGAAGCGGTGCGCAGCGGCGTGCAGAGCCGGCGGACAGCGATCGTTGCCGGCTCGCTCAAGCCCTTCGCGGCGCCGCTGCGCGACAACGCCGGCGTCGTGCGCCTGGCGACCGGCAGCCTCGACGATGCGCAGATCAAGGCCATGGACTGGTTCGTCGAGGGCGTGGTCGGGACGGTGCCGAAGGCGCGCTGAATCGTCACCCGCGCCGGCACAAGCAGGGTTTCGCCCGTTGCCCGGCGCGGCCGGCTCCCCTACCTTCCCGGGCGAGCCGCACCGGCCACGAGCCACCCCTTAGGAGACAAGATGATCACGAAGAGAACCGCCCTGCGGGCGATTGCCGCCTGCGCCGTCGTCGCCGGCGCCTTCGCCCCGCTCGGCAGTGCCCAGGCGCAGACCAAGCTGAAGTGGGCGCACGTCTACGAGGTCTCGGAGCCGTATCACAAGTGGTCGGTCTGGGCCGGCGACGAGATCAAGAAGCGCACCAATGGGCGCTACGAGGTGCAGGTGTTCCCGGCCTCCAGCCTGGGCAAGGAATCCGACATCAACCAGGGCCTCACCCTCGGCACCGTCGACATCATCCTCACCGGCGCGAGCTTCGCCGCGCGGACCTACCCACCGCTGGCGGTCTCGTACTTTCCGTTCATCTTCCGCGACGCGGACCACATGCTGAAGTACGCCAAGAGCGATGTCTTCAGGGAGCTGACCAAGGGCTACGACGAGAAGTCCGGCAACCAGGTCACCGCGCTCACCTACTACGGCGCGCGCCAGGTGACCTCGAGCGCCGCCCGGCCGATCACCAAGCCCGAGGACATGAAGGGCCTGAAGATCCGTGTCCCCGACGCGCCCGCCTACCTCGCGTTCCCGAAGGCGCTGGGCGCCAACCCGACGCCGATCGCCTTCGCCGAGGTCTACCTGGCGCTGCAGAACGGCACCGTCGACGCGCAGGAGAACCCGCTGCCGACGATCGAGGCGAAGAAGTTCTACGAGGTGCAGAAGAACATCTCGCTCACCGGCCACATCATCGACTCGCTGCTGACTGTGGTCTCGGGCCAGACCTGGGGCAAGCTCTCGGCGGAGGACAAGAAGATCTTCACCGAGGTGATGGAAGAAGCCGGCGACAAGGCCGGGCGCGAGATCGCCGCCTCCGAGCTTCGCCTGGTCGACGAGTTCAAGAAGAAGGGCAACAACGTCATCGTCGTCGACAAGAACGCCTT
>Ga0068864_100000364_pt1 | contig 39580 bp, 39 predicted proteins | sample KBSSwiS72_FD_66586 | JGI IMG/M metagenome (GOLD analysis project Ga0068864, IMG submission 66586) | Switchgrass rhizosphere microbial communities from Kellogg Biological Station, Michigan, USA - KBS Switchgrass S7-2 | ecosystem: Host-associated > Plants > Roots > Rhizosphere > Soil ...
GCGAACGCGCCGCACGGAGATCCTCCTGCGGCTGGAAGAGATGGGGATTGCGCCGAAGTAAGGTCAGTCGAACCTGACGCCTTCGAGCACCGTCTCCGTCATCTTGCGCGCCTTCGCTCGTGCTGCGTCGATCGTCGCGCCGAGCGCGAGCGATACGCCCATGCGACGATGGCCGCGGACTTCCGGTTTGCCGAACAGGCGCAGCGCTGTGTCCGGCTCCGTGAGCGCGCGCTCGACGTTCTCGAAGCGAACGTTGCTGGAGTCACCGTCCACGAGGATCGCGCACGACGCCGACGGGCCGCGCTGACGAATCACCGGAATCGGCAAGCCGAGAATCGCGCGTGCATGCAGCGCGAACTCGGACAGATCCTGCGAGATCAGCGTCACGAGTCCGGTGTCGTGCGGACGCGGCGAGACTTCGCTGAAGTAGATGGTGTCGCCCGACACGAACAGCTCGACGCCGAAGATGCCGTTGCCGCCGAGCTCTGCCGTGACCGCGTGCGCGATCTTCTGCGACTCGGCGAGCGCAGCGGCACTCATCGGCTGCGGCTGCCATGACTCGCGATAGTCGCCGTCGATTTGCAGGTGACCGATCGGCTCGCAGTACATCGTCTTGCCGCCGTGACGCACCGTGAGCAGCGTGATCTCGTAGTCGAACTTGATGAAGCCTTCGACGATCACCCGGCCCTGGCCGGCGCGGCCGCCCTGCTGCGCGTAGTTCCAGGCGTGCTCGATGTCGGCCTGCGTACGCACCACGCTCTGGCCCTTGCCCGATGAGCTCATCACCGGCTTCACGACGCACGGCATGCCGAGCTCACCGATCGCATCTCGATACTCCGCCATCGAATCCGCGAATCGATACGGCGACGTCTTCACTCCCAGCGTCTCCGCGGCGAGCCGGCGAATACCTTCACGATCCATCGTCAGCCGCGCAGCGCGCGCCGTCGGAATCACCGTGAAGCCTTGCTTCTCCAGCTCCTGCAGCATCGGCGTCGCGATCGCTTCGATCTCCGGCACGATCAGATGCGGCTGCTCGCGTTCGATCACCGCTGCAAGCGCAGCGCCATCCAGCATGTTGATGACGTGCGAGCGATGCGCGACGTGCATCGCCGGCGCGTTGGGATAGCGATCGACTGCGATTACTTCGCAGCCGAAGCGCTGTAACTCGATCACCACTTCTTTGCCGAGCTCGCCCGAGCCCAGCATCATCACTCGCTTAGCCGAAGGCGCGAGCGGCGTTCCGATCGTTGTCATGGTTGTAAGCCTCGAACGCGAATGCGAGGGCGCTGAGCGCAGCGTAGCCCGCGAGCCCGATTGCGGCGGTCGTCAGAGTTTGCGGCCAGAGCAGATATGCAGTGAGTGCAAGTGCCAGCGTGGCACCCACGCGCAGCCACTCGAGCTTGCGGGCATACACGCGGCCTTCGAGCGCGGCGCCTTGTACGAACAGCGAGAAGCACATCAAAACGAACACCAGCAGCACGAAGGTACGCGGCAATGTCTTCTCGACTTCCAGCAGCCACAGCGACGCAAACGTCAGCACCCAGTACTGCACGAATGTGTACGCACGCGCGTAGCCGCTAGCAGGCGGATCGAACTTGGGATAATTCGGATCGATCTTCTGGTGCGGATCCAGATCTGCCGGCTGCCACGCCGGCGGCTTGAACCAGATGCGCAGCTTGTCGCCCCAGCTGCGCGTGCGCCAGGCGAGCTTCGCCGTGTCGAGCCAGAAGTGCAGATTCGCCCACAGCGGATTCCAGCTCTTCAAGCCGGTGGTGATGCCATAGACGCACGGCACATCCACGCGCTCGTCCTGAAACGTGCCGAACACGCGGTCCCAGAGAATGAAGACGCCGCCGTAGTTCCTGTCGATGTACTCCGGATTGCGCGCGTGATGCACGCGATGATTGGACGGCGTGACGAAAATCCACTCCAGCGGTCCGAGCCGACGAATGTGCTCGGTATGCACCCAGAATTGATAGATGAGATTCAGGCTGCCGACGGTAATCACCGCAGCGGCAGGCACGCCGGCAAGGTACAGCGGAATGTAGAACACGAAGCCGACGTAGTCGGTGCCGGTCTGGCGCAGCGCCGTGCTGAGGTTGAACTCTTCGCTCTGGTGATGTGCGATATGCGACGCCCACATGATGCGCCACTCGTGACCGTAGCGATGCTTCCAGTAATAGAGGAAGTCATAGGCGACGAACGCGGCGACCCACTGCCACGCCGAATCCATCGACCACTGGTGTACGCCGAGCCACTGCACCAGCGTGCCGAACACGATCGCGGAGAAGCCGAGACGCAGCACGTCGACCAGCCGGCTGAGCGTGCCCAGCTGCAGGCTGTTCACCGTGTCCGCGAGGCGATAGGTCTGGCGCTTGACGAGCTTGCCGTAGCAGAACTCGACGAGCATCGCCAGGATGAAATAGGGAATCGCGACTACGACGTAGTTCATGAGGAGGATTGTCAGGCTGAAGCCTGACCCACGAGAGATGGGCGGCAGTATACATCCGTCGGACACTGGTGCTTCGCGGCCGTGGGATGACATAGACTCACCGCCCGGGTTTGGGGGCCGGAGCCGCATTTTGTCGCGTAACGTCTATCTGGGAACGCTGGCCGCACTGCTGGCAGCGCTGTGGGTAGCGCTCGCGTTCCATCCGTTCGACCGCTCCGACTGGTGGCTGGAGAACGTGCTGCTGTTCGCTGCAGTCGGGCTGCTGGTCTCCACCCACCGCACCTTCCCGCTCTCCAAAGTCTCCTACACCACGATTTTCGTTTTCCTCTGCCTGCACACGGTCGGCGCGCACTACACGTATGCCGAGGTCCCGTACGACGAGGCCTGGCGCAACCTGACCGGCCACTCGTTCAACTCGGCGTTCGGCTGGACACGCAACAACTTCGATCGCGTCGTGCACTTCAGTTACGGGCTGCTGCTCGCGTATCCGATCCGCGAAGTATTCATCCGCGTCGCCAACGTCCGCGGCTTCTGGGGCTACTTCCTGCCGCTCGATCTCACCATGTCCACCTCGATGCTCTACGAGCTGATCGAATGGGGCGCGGCGCTGGTGGTCGGCGGCGATCTCGGCCAGGCATATCTCGGCACGCAGGGCGACGAGTGGGACGCGCACAAAGACATGGGGCTCGCTTCGCTCGGTGCATTGATTTCGATGTGCATCACCGCCGCCATCAACGTCTATCTGCAACGCGACTTCGCCCACGAGTGGGCCGAGAGCCTGCGAGTTCACGGCCGCGAGCCGCTCGGCGAAGTGGCCATCAAGCAAATGCTCGACCAGAAGGGATCCGCATGAAACTTCGCTCGATCGCCGTCCTGCTGCTGTCCGGCAGCGCTGCATTCGCCGCTCAAGACGAGAAGAAGAACGCGTGGGATGTGTCGGCGCCGCCCGGCGAGCGCCACGACGTCTCGATCGATACGCGCTCCGGCACGTGGATGAGCGTCGACGTGAGCCCCGACGGCAAGCGCATCGCCTTCGACATGCTGGGTGACATTTACGATCTGCCGATCGACGGCGGCGAAGCACGCCCACTAGCGTCGGGCATGGCGTGGGACATGCAGCCGCGCTACTCGCCCGATGGCAAATCGATCGCGTTCACCTCCGATCGCGCCGGCGGCGACAACTTGTGGATCATGGATGCGAACGGCGGCAACGCGCGCCAGATCACCAAGGAAAGCTTTCGCCTGGTGAACAATCCCGTGTGGCACCCGAGCGGCCGCTACATCGCGGGCCGCAAGCATTTCACGACGCGTCGCTCGCTCGGCACGGGCGAGATCTGGCTGTACAGCCTCGACGGCGGCGACGGCGTGATGCTGGTGAAGCGACCGAGCGACGAGTTCCAGAAGGAGCTCGGCGAGCCGGTGTTCTCGCCCGACGGCAGATATCTATATTACAGCCAGAACATCACGCCCGGCCCGGTCTTCGAATACGCGCAGGACACCAACAAGACCGTCTTCGCGATCCATCGCTACGAGGTGGCCAGCGGCGAAACCGATGACGCAGTGAACGAGCCCGGCGGCGCGATGCGGCCGACGCCGTCGCCCGATGGTCGCTGGCTCGCCTACGTGCATCGCGTGCGCACGCCGAAGACGTTCGAGACTGCGCTGTTCGTGAAGGATCTTGCGTCCGGTCAAGAGCGCCCGCTGTACATGGACCTCGATCGCGACGTGCAGGAAACGTGGGCGATCAACGGCCTCTATCCGAACATGGCATGGACGCCGGACAACAAGAGCATCGTGTTCTGGGCCGGCGGCGGCATCAAGCGCATCGACGTCGCGTCCGGCGCGGTGCGCGACATCCCGTTCCACGTCAAAGACACGCGCATGACGTTGACGCCGCCGCGCCCCGAGATCCCGGTCGCGCCGGATCAAGTGCAAACGCGCATGGCGCGCTTCGCGAGCGCTTCTCCGGACGGCAAGCAGGTGGTGTTCGAATCGTTCGGCCGTCTGTGGATCCGCAATGTCGTAGACGGCACCGCACGTCGCCTCACGCGCGAAGAGGCCGCGGCGTTCGAGTTGTTCCCGTCCTGGTCGCGCGACGGCAAGCGCATCGTGTTCGTGCGCTGGACCGACGCAGGTCTCGGCGAAGTTCACATCGTGAGCGCCGGCGGAGGCAGCTCGCGCGCAGTGTCGCGACAACCCGGGCACTACATGCATCCGCGCTTCAGCCCTGATGGCAAGGCGATCGTAGTCGAGCGTTCGGCCGCTGATCGACTGACTTCGCCGCTGTGGGCGAACGAGCCCGGCATCTATCGCCTCGCGGTAGACAGCGGCGCCGCGGTGCGCCTGACGGACGAGGGCCGCGATCCGCATTTCGTCGGCAACGACGGCCGCATCTATTTCACTGCGGACAAGGCGCCGAAAGAGAGCGAGCCGGCGCACGAGCTCGTCAGCGTGGACGCGAACGGCAAGGATCGCCACGTGCACGCGCGCTCGAGCTACGCGAGCAACCTCGAAGTGTCGCCGAGCGGCGAGTGGCTGGCGTTCCTCGAGAACTACCACATCTACGTCGTGCCGATGCCGCCGGGCGGCCAGATCGACCTGTCGTTGCAGACCCGCGCGGTACCGCAACGACGCGCTACCGACATCGGCGGCACGTACATCAACTGGATCGACGGCGACACACTGTCGTGGACGCTTGGCCCCTCACTCTATCGCGCGAAGATGGCCGAGCTGTTCGCCAGCGAAGACGCACACGGCAAAGTGGTCGCGAACCTGAGCATGACGCGAGCTGCGGACAAGCCGCACGACGTCGTCGCCCTCACCGGCGCGCGTATCGTGACGATGAACGACGCACGCCAGGTGATCGAGAACGGCACGATTCTCGTGCGCGACAATCGCATCGTCGCCGTCGGCGCGAACGGCTCGGTGGAGATTCCGGCGGACGCAAAGCGACTGGATCTCGCTGGTCGCACCGCGATGCCGGGCATCATCGATGCACACGCGCACGGGCCGCAGGGGTCGAACGACATCGTTCCTCAACAGAACTGGTCGGCGCTCGCGCATCTCGCGTTCGGCGTTACGACCATTCACGATCCGTCGAACAACGCGACGGAGATCTTCGCGGCGTCGGAGTATCAACGTGCGGGTGAGATTCTCGCACCGCGCATCTTCTCGACGGGCGACGTCGTGTATGGCGCGCACTCCGAAGGCTTCGCGAGCATCGACAAGCTGGAGGATGCGCGCAATCACATCCAGCGGCTCAAGACGCAAGGCGCGATCTCGATCAAGAACTACAACCAACCGCGGCGCGAGCAGCGTCAGATGGTGACGACTGCGGCGCGCGAAGCCGGGATGCTGGTCGTGTGTGAAGGCGGCTCGCTCTATCACATGGACATCAGCATGGTCGTGGACGGCAACACGAGCATCGAACACAACCTGCCGGTGGAGCACTTCTACGACGACGTGCTGCAACTGTGGCCGCAGACGAAAGTGGCTTACACACCGACGCTGATCGTGACCTTCAGCGGCCCGGGCAGTGAACGCTTCTTCTATCAGGAGTCGGAGGTCTGGCTGCATCCGATCCTGTCGCGCTACGTGCCGCCGCAGGTCCTGCAGCCGCGTGCCGTGCGCAGAGAGATGGCGCCGGAGAGCGATTACCAGGCGTTCCGCGATTCAGCAGCGAACGCCAAGCGGCTGCTGGATCAGAACGTGCTGGTCAACACCGGTGCGCATGGCCAGCGAGAGGGACTCGGCTCGCACTGGGAGATGTGGGCATTCGTTCAAGGCGGCATGTCGCCGATGCAGGCAATCCAGGCAGCGACCATCGATCCGGCGCGGCATCTGGGCATGGCGCGCGATCTCGGCTCGATCGAAGCCGGCAAGCTCGCCGATCTGCTGATCGTCGACGGCAACCCGCTCGAAGACATTCGCGTGAGCGATCACGTCGCGTACGTCGTGCAGAACGGCCGCATCTACGAAGGCGGCAGTCTCGCCGAGAAGCTGACAGGTCAACGCAAGGTACAGCCGCTCTATTGGCAGCAGTAACTACCTCGCGCACATCGCGATGCGCGCGAAGATACAGCCTTCGGTGCGCGAGACGAACCAGCCGGACAGATTGACTGTCCGGCCGGCGACGTAGTCGTAGTGGATCATTTCGCCGAGCCGGCGCAAGGCGTCGTCCAGTGCAGCGGTGGGCGCGCGTAGCAGCGCGAGCACTTCCTTCAGCGCCGGGTCCAACGGATAGAGTTTGAGATACTCGCGCCCCAACGCTCCGGCAGCGTTGACGTCGACCCCGTCTGCCCATTGCACGCACGCACCTGCGCCCGTCGCAGCCGGCATCGCGCCGCTGGCGACCGCAGCGAGCAGCAACTGCAAGGTCTCGCGACGAGTGAGCGTCATGCGGCTGCCTTCATAGCCACGGCCAGGTGATCGCCGAGGCGCAGCGTGAGGGCCAGCAGCGTCAGCGTCGGATTGGCAATGCCGCTCGTGGGAAACACCGAGCTGCTGGCGACGTAGAGATTGCCGACGCCGTGCACACGACATTGCTCATCGACGACACCTTGGCGAGGTGAGTTCGACATCCGCGTCGCGCCCATGTGATGCCGCGACGGCGAATCCATGTACTGCACCAGTTGCTCGCGCTTGCCTTGCCAGCGCACGCGCCCGATCGCGAGGCGGCCCAACTCGGTCGCAAGGCAACCGATCGCTGCGGCGATCGAATCGAACTCAGGCTCGCCGTAGCGCATGTCGACGTGCAAGCGCGGCAGACCGAGCTCGTCGCGTTGCTCGCGCGACAAGGTTATGCGGCTATCGCGGTTCGGCGTGTGCTCGACCATGAAGTAAGTGGAACGGCGCGCGGCCGCGGGCGCATCCGCGATGCGTTGTGCAAGCTTCGCAATGCAGGCTTCGGCTTTCGGCACGGCTTCCTTCGCTGCCGTCAACGTCGCAGTGAAATTCGTGGTGCGGTACCGATACTGCGCAGCGTCCGAAAGCCCGATGACGGCGTGCGGCCGCCCACGCTGCTGGTTGTCGAACAAGCCGAGCTGCGAATCATCGCGCAGCAGCGAGACGCCGGTGTCGTCACCCTGCGAGATAGTCGTATGCCCTTGGAACGCTCGCCCGAGCCAGTCGGAATGATTGCCGATGCCTTCGCGATGCACGTCGTTCGATGCGAGCAGCAAGCGCACGTTCTCGATGCCGCCGGCGGCCAGAACATACGCGCGACCCGTGGCGCTGTGCCGGCGTCCATCGAGCTCCCGCACTTCGAGAGATGCGACTCGCTGCCCGCTAGCATCGAGCTTGATCGCAGTCACGTTCGCATGCAGGTGCACCGCGACCCGCGGATGTTCGGATGCCGACCGCTTGAATGCAGCGTACGAATCGCCCGGCGCCAGACCCGTATAGCGCGTGTAGCAGCGAGGTCGAATCGCGAGCGAGCTCGGACGACCGGCGAGCAGCGGCTCGTTGGGACCCACGACAGTGGCCGCTTCCTCGCCGAAACGCGGCAGCTCGAGCAACGTGCACGCGCGATCGTAGAAGGGCTGCAGCCCGGCCCGATCGATGGGCCAGCCCGAATACCGGATCCAATCGCGCTTGGCGAAATCGATCGGATCCAGCGGCGCGCATTTGCCGCCCCAGACGTTGCCGGAGCCGCCGAAGCAGCGCACGCGCGACGCGGCGAGATAGTCATTGAGCGGCCGCGCATCGTTGCCCGGTCCGCCGAGCGTCATCGTGCCCGCGTACAACGCCTGCGTGCGCGCTTCGGGCTTATCGCCGCCGGATTCGAGCACGAGGACGCTCAGCCCGGAGTCCGCGAGTTGACGCGACAGAGCGATACCGGCGACGCCGCCGCCGACGATCACGACATCTGCTTCGAGGTGCGAGTTTTCGCTCAGCTGAGCAGTATCGACGAGCATCGCAGGTGCCTGTGCCGCTAGCGTTGCGCGCCTTGCGAGCGCAGAAAGTCTGCTACGTCACGGTGGTCATGCTTCAGTGCTTCGCCGAGCGGTGAGCGGATCTCGGCCGCGCGGCCGGAGTCGGCGGGCACGGCGAGATTGACGTCGGCACCGTTGCCTACCAGATAACGGACGGCATCGAGACGGCCGGCGCGCGCGGCATTGATCAGCGGCGTCTCGTCGCCCAGCACGAATCCATTCACGTCCGCACCGCGCTCGACCAGCCTGGTCATGATCTTCAGATTGCCGAGCATCGATGCCGCGATGAGCGGACTGCCGTCGCCACGCACAGCGAGATCGACTTGCGCGCCGCGCTCGAGCAGCAGGTTCACCAGCGACAGGTCGCTGCTCCGCGCTGCCGCTATCAAGGGTGTGCCATCACCGAGGACTACGCGATCGACGTCGGCACCGGCGTCGACGAGAGCGAGCGCGGAGTCGCGATTCCCATCGATGATCGCCTCTATCAACGCGCTCCCGCGCGCGCCCTTGATCAGCTGATGCTGCGACTGGCCACCGAACAAGACAGGCGCCTCGACTTGGGCTGCGGCTGCAGCCATGCCGCACCCCGCGATCAGCAATGCGATCGCGACAAGACGCTGTCGTGCCGTCCGCTCCACGAGGACCAGATGGATGCGCTTCTCTAATGTCGAAGGGGATTCACACATCGCAGCGGCTGCCAGCGGCACGTCGGAGGTGCGGGCGGCGACATTCAGCAACGCTTCCGCATACTCGATGCCGTCGACGCGGCCGGAAGCGAGCACGCGCGCATCGCAATCCACTTCGATCGCAAAGCGCAGCCGCCGCCATTGCCACCACAGCGGCAGATTCCAAGGCATCAGCACGACAGCGATGGTTGCGGCGAAGAGCAGCAATGGGTCGCGCGCCTGCGCGTGTGCGCTTTCGTGCGCGAGCGCGAGTCGTCGCACGCGCTGATTGGCGCCGAGCAGCCACTCCGGCACGACGATGCGGGGATGCCAGAAGCCGATGACGGCGGGGCCGACGTCGTGCGAGATGAGCACGTTAGTGTCGTCCAGGGTGTGTGGCCGCCACGCAGCGGCTCTGCGCCGCATGCCCAGCCAGGCCGCTGTCAGACCAGCCGCGAGCAGAGCAGAAGCAGAGATCCACGTTGCTCCGGCCAGCGCCAACAGCTGAAGTACCGCTGCGGCCTGGGGCGACGCGAACAATCGCGTCATGCGATGCGCCGGCTCGGCAATCGTCGGCTCGCTGGACGCGCCACCCACAGTCGTACCCAGTTCGCCGTGCGCGAGCGCGGGCGGGGCCGCAGGGGCACGCGCGTCATCGCTGGGCGCAATGACCGGCAACAGAAAGGGCGCGGCGAGCACGACGGTCCAGATCCAACGTGAAGGCCAGCGTCGCAGCCTGCAGGCGTGCTCGACTGCCAGCGCTGCGAACCCGAGCACGCACGAGATCGCGAACGTATAGGCCATCCACGCGGCGATCATGACCGGCCCTTCCCTGCCTTCTCGTCGAGAATCTTGCGAATCCGCTCGAGCTGCTTGCGGTCGAGCTTCTGCCCGGAGACCAGATGCGTCAGCAGCAGCTCAGGCGAGCCGTCGAACAATTTCGCGGCGAGGTGTTGCAGAGCGCTCTTGCGCGCTTCCTGCTGCTCGACTGCGGCGAAGTAGCGATGGGTGCGACCTTCCTCCTCGTAGCCGACGTAACTCTTGCCCTGCAAGGTGCGCAGCATCGTGAGCACGGTCGTGTACGCGAGCTCGTCGTGCAACTCCTCGCGCACCTCCGCAACGGTGGAAGGGCCGCGCCGCCACAGCACGGCCATGATGTCCGCCTCACGGTCGGTAAAGGAAATTGCCATCGACGCCACCACAACTAGAGTTGTAGTTGACGCTAATGGGCGGGCGCCGGTTTGTCAACTAGAGGTTTAGTTGTGACGTCAGCCGGCAGCGCGTTTCGCGAGCGATGCCCAGTCGACGAACGCCCATTGCCGCAACTCGTACGTGAAGGTCTCGGCCACGACCGCGGGATCTGCCGCGACGATCGCCTGCGCACTCGCGTCGTCGTCCGCGCCGAACAGCATCGCGCCGCCGCTGCCGTCGGCGAAGCGACCCGCCATGCGCATCACGCCGCGCTTGTAGAGGTCGAGCATGTAGCGCCCATGTTCGCGCAGCGGCTGTTCCGCCAGCGGTTTTCCGGGCAGCCAGCGCGGGCCGGGACGATAGACGCAGAGGTAGCTCGGCTGCCTGGTCTGTTCCTGCGCGGCGACCTCGCCGCTTGCGAGTAGCCCTGCCAAGCCCATCTGCATGAACTCGCCTCTGGTGTAACCCATGATCGCTCCCGAATTGTCAGGCTGAAGCCTGACCCACCATGCACGCCACTTCTCCTGTGGGTCAGGCTCTAGCCTGACTCTTCTGCATTTCACCACCAGTGGCATACTTGCCACCTTTATGGCGAAAACCGTCACGGTCGCAATCGTCGGCTATCCCGGCTGCTCGGCCTGGATCACCGCCGGCCTGCTCGAGCTCTTCGCAATCGCTAACAACGCTCGCGCGACACTCGGCAATCGCGCCGCCTCCACCGCCCGCTTCGATTGCCACATCGTCGGCCGATCGCGCCACCCCGTACGCAGCTCGCATGGCGTCCGCTTCACCACGAACGCCATCCGCCGGCACTACGACGCGTCGATCGTCCCGCCGGTCTGGTGCGAATCGCTCACTGACCTCGAAGTGCAGGCGCATCGGCTGCGCAGCGAGAATTCCTTCCTCGCCAGCATGGCGCGACGCTCGAGCATCTTCGCCAGCACCTGCAGCGGCGCAGTACTGCTCGCGCAGGCTGGCCTGCTGAGCCGCCGACGCGCGACGACTTGCTGGTGGCTGGTGAACTGGTTTCGTCGGACATTCCCGGACATCGAGATGGCGCCGGACCGGCTCGTCATGCGCGATGGCAATCGCTGGACCGCCGCCGCCGGCGCGGCCTACATGCATCTCGCGCTGGATCTCGTGCGCGAGTTTGCGGGCGAGCCATTGGCGGCTGCGACGGCGAAGTTGATGCTGGTCGAACGGCGCCGCGGCTCGCAATCGCCGTTCTTACAACCCCACGCGCCGCGGAATGAGGGCGATACGGATATCGCGCGTGCCACCCGTTATCTGCAACAGCACTTAGGCAAACGGCTCGCGATGGCGGGCGTATGTCGCGCGCTGGCCGTCAGCGAGCGCACGCTGGCGCGGAAGTTCAAGGCGAGCCTCGGGATGTCGCCGCTGAGCTATCTGCAATCGCAACGCATCGGCCGGGCACGTCAGCTCTTGGAGAGTTCGACGTTGCCGCTGGAACGCATCGTCGAGCAGTGCGGCTACGAAGACGTGTCCTCGTTTCGCAAGCTGTTCGCACGCCAGGTTGGCATGACACCGCGCGAGTACCGGCTCCGGTTCGGAAACGACTGACGCTCTAAGGTTGTCGGGCTAAGGCCCGACCTACAGCGCATTAAAGAACTTTCGGGGTGCGTTAAGCGTTGATGTGCCATGCACATTGCCCAGATCGCACCCCTCGCCGAAGCCGTTCCTCCGAAGCTGTATGGCGGCACCGAGCGCGTGGTGGCGAATCTGTGCGACGCGCTGGTGCAGCTCGGCCACGAAGTCACGCTGTTCGCGGCCGCCGGCGCGCGCACCGACGCCAAGCTGATCCCGATGCGCGATTGCGCGATTCGCCTGGATCCCGCGCCGCTCAAATCCGACGTCGCCGCGCACTTCGCGATGCTGCACGAAGTGCGGCGGCGCGCGTGGCAGTTCGACATCCTGCATTTTCATTTCGACCTGCTGCACTTTCCGTTCTTCGAGCACCAGGCACATCGCACCGTGACGACGCTGCATGGTCGTCTGGACCTCACGGACCTGGAAGCTGCATACGCGCACTGGCCGCAGTTCGGCCTGGTCTCGATCTCCGATCATCAGCGCACGCCGCTACCGTTCGTCAATTGGCTCGCGACCGTGCCGCACGGCCTGCCGCTGCATCAGTTCGTGTTTCGCGCGCGGCCACAGCCTGGCTATCTCGCGTTCCTCGGGCGCATCTCGCCGGAGAAGCGACCCGACGTCGCGATCTCCATCGCGCAACGCGCCGGCATGCCGCTGAAGATCGCGGCGAAAGTGGACCGCGTCGACCGCGACTACTACGAGACGCGCATCGCGCCGCTCCTCGACCATCCGTTGATCGACTACATCGGCGAGATCGGCGATGACCGCAAGTCGGAATTTCTCGGCAATGCCAGCGCACTGCTGTTCCCGATCGATTGGCCCGAGCCGTTCGGCCTGGTGATGATCGAGGCAATGGCCTGCGGCACGCCGGTAATCGCCTGGAACCGCGGCTCGGTGCCGGAGATCGTCGAGCACGGCGTGACAGGCTACATCGTAGATTCCGAAGAAGAAGCGCTGGCGGCCTTGCGTAACATAGGGCAGATCGATCGACACACTGTGCGGGCCGTTTTCGAGCGGCGCTTCGCTGCACGCACCATGGCCCGCGCCTACACGGATCTGTACGCGCGCCTCCTGGACAGCCGACCGCTGCTGCGCGCGTCCTGAGCCTGCGCGAGGAACCTGATGACCTCCACCGACGACACCGGTGAACGGCGCGGATTGCTGCCGCGTTTCACACTCAAAGACAGCAATACGTTCCTGCTCGCTGACGCACTGGGTGATATCCAGGGCGCGGACGATGGGCTGTTTACCAACGACACGCGCATGCTGTCGCGCTTCAACTTGTTCGTCGCAGGACGAAGTCCATCGCTGCTCGGCGCCGCGATCGACCGCGACAACACGCTGTTCACCGCGCATCTCACCAACAGGCCGTTGTCCGCTCCCGGCGAGCTGGCGATTCCGAAGGGCGTGATCCACATCGAGCGCAATCGCCTGCTGTGGCGCGGCCGCTGGCACGAGCAGATCACGCTCACCAACTTCGGCGACCGCGATGCAGAGGTTGCGCTGTTGTTCACTTACGCGGCGGATTTCGCCGACATCTTCGAAGTGCAGGGCACGGTCCGCAAAGAACGCGGCGAGATACTGCCGGCGTGGACTGCGAACCAGACAGTGAAGTTGTCGTACCGCGGGCTCGATAAGGTTGTGCGCACGACGTACCTCGAGTTCTCGCATGCACCGGTCGCGATCTCGGCGACGCAGGCCGAGTTCAAGTTGAACCTGCGACGCGGCGAGTGCACCGAGCTGTCGATCGAAGTCGGCACGCAGGATGAAGGCGCGCCATCGCGGGAACGTTTCAACACCGCGGCCAGAGAGCTTTCCGCCGACATGCAGGAACGACTCGACCAGGGCGCATCGGTCAGCACTTCCGGCCGGCTGTTCGATCAATGGGTCGAGCGCTCGCGCGCCGACCTCGCGTTGCTGACGACATCGTTGCCGACCGGGCCGTATCCTTATGCCGGCATCCCATGGTTCGCCACGCAGTTCGGGCGCGACGCGATCATCACGGCGCTGCAGACGCTGTGGCTCAATCCGCTGCTCGCCGCCGGCGTGCTGAAGTTCCTGGCGTCGACGCAGGCTACCGAAGACTCCGCCTTCCGCGATTCGCAGCCCGGCAAGATCATGCACGAGACGCGTCGCGGTGAGATGGCCGCGCTGCAGGAAGTGCCGTTCGGCCGCTACTACGGCGGCGTGGACACCACCCCGCTATTCGTGATGCTCGCGGGTGCATACGAGAATCGCACTGGCGATCGCACGCTCATCGACAGCATCTGGGATTCGTTGCTTGCGGCGATCGGGTGGATCGAGCGACGAATCGCTGCCAGCCCGACGGGATTCCTCAACTACGCGCGCGGCGAAGACACCGGCCTGGTGAACCAGGCATGGAAAGACAGCCACGATTCGATCTTCCACGAGGATGGCCGCTTTCCGAAAGGACCGGTCGCCGTCGTCGAAGTACAGGGTTACGCGTACGCCGCTTTCAAATGCATGTCGGAGCTCGCGACCCGGCGCGGCAACCAAGCGCAAGGCACGGAATGGCTGCGCAAGGCAGACTCGCTGCGCGCCGCAATCGAAGAACGGTTCTGGATCCCGCAGATGCACTACTACGCGATCGCGGTCGATGGCGACGGCTCACCGTGCCGCGTATACGCGTCGAATCCCGGTCACCTGCTCTACTGCGGCGTGCCGACCGAAGAGCGAGCAGCACTGGTGGCGGCACAACTGATGTCGCCGCGCTTGTCGAGCGGCTGGGGCATTCGAACGCTGGCCGAGAAGGAGCCGCGTTACAACCCGATGTCGTATCACAACGGCTCGATCTGGCCGCACGACACGTCGATCTGCGCGGCGGGCATCTCGCGCTATGGCGGCCGCGCCAATGTCGTACAGATTCTCAGTGACATCTTCGAGACCGCGAACCAGTTCGGCATGCGCTTGCCGGAGTTGTTGTGCGGCTTTCCGCGCGTCGCGGGCCAGGGGCCGGCGCCGTATCCGGTCGCGTGTCTGCCGCAAGCCTGGTCGTCGGCTGCTGTGTTCCTGCTGCTGCAGGCGTGTCTGGGCGTGCAGGTCGATGGTGAGCGTCGCGAGGTGCATGTAACGCGTCCGCTGCTGCCGATCGGGGTCGAGCGGCTCGCGATTCACGACTTGCCGATCGACGGCACCGCGATCGACCTGGAATTCCAGCGGATCGGCGACGAAGTCGTGGTCGTGCCCGCGCGGCACCTCGACGCGGGCGTGCGCGTCCTGGCACATCTGTAGCCGCAGTCCTCACGAGACGCTTGACCCTGACGTACCGTCAGGGCCTAGAGTCCGTCGGTGTCAGGAGGTCGCATGTCCTTCACCGTCGGACAACTCGCCAGGCTCACCGGGCTCACGGTCCGCGCGCTGCATCACTATCACGCGATCGGCTTGCTCGAGCCGTCGCAGCGCTCGGACGGCGGCTATCGCCTGTATTCGCAGGCGGACATCGTGCGTCTGTTTCGCATCCAGGCGTTGCAGCGCTTGAATCTGTCGCTCGACGAGATCGCGGCCGTGCTCGCGAAAGATGGCGCGCCGCTGCCGGAAATGATCGCGCAACAGCTCGATGAGCTGGACGACCGCATCGAGCAGGCGAACGCGCTGCGCTCGCGCCTGAGCCAGCTGCACGAGGTGCTCACGAGCGGCGGCGAGCCGGTCGCAGGCGATTGGCTCGCGGCGGTCGAGCTCATCACGCAGTACGAAAAGTACTGCTCGTCCGATGAGCTGCGCCGTCTGCTGATTCACAGCAACGCCGAGAAAGATCAGTGGCGTTCGCTCCTCGACGAGCTGCGCGAAGCCGTTCGGCGCGACCTGCCGGTGCAGAGCGAACATGCGCAAACGCTTGCCGATCGATGGATGCAGCTGATGTTATCGCGCGTCGGCGGCGATGTCGGGCTCGCGATCAAGATGAAGCTGGCGTATCAGGCGCAGCCGGAGCTGCAGGCACGCATGCAAGCGCAGAACGGCCTCGATACGCAGACGCTGGACTACCTCACGCGAGCGATGCGCCACGGGAACTTCGCCGCGTGGGCAAGACACCTCGATGCGGCAGCACTCGAACGCCTGCGGATTCCGGACGAACGCCTGCGTGAACTGCTGCGTGTCTCGGGTGAGCTGCGCAGCGCGATGGCCGCGGGCGAAAGTGTCGACAGTATTGGCGTGCAGTCCCTCGTCTTCGAGTGGGAAGCACTGCTCGACGAGTTCGCGGACGGCGATGCAGCGATCAAGGATCGCATGCAGCAAGCGTTGCATGCGGATGCGCTGCTGCAGCGACGCTGGGCGCTGGATTCTTCGCTGATGGAGTTCGTGCAACGAGCTCGCAACGTCGGACGCAATGGGAGCGCACTGCATGGCCGGGCATGATCTGAGCAAGCGCATCGTCTATCACGTCGATGGGATGCGCAACGTTCGCGTGAAGCGCGACGTGTACAAGCGCGATGCGGGCGCAGAGCTCGCGATTAACGTCTACGCGCCTGCGAGCCTTTCTGGCGGCGCACGCTTACCCGCTGTCGTCTTCGTGCACGGCGGTCCGATTCCCGCGGACTTCCAGCCGCCGACGCAGTGGGGCGTGTTCGTCTCGTACGGCGAGCTCGCGGCTGCTTCGGGACTGGTTGGTGTGACATTCAATCATCGATTGTTCGCGATGGAGGATTTCGACAGAGCGCAAGCGGATGTCACCGCCGCAATCGACTACGTGCGCAGTCACGCGACGGAGCTCAACGTCGATGCCGAGCGGATTGCGTTGTGGTACTTCTCGGGCGGCGGGCTGCTGATGATGCCGATGATGCTGGATCGTCCCGACTACGTGCGCTGCATGCTTGCGTTCTACGCGTATCTCCAGCCCGTCGAGATGCAGGTCCGGACCAAGGGCGCCGGCTTGCCGATCTTCATCGCGCGCGCGGGCCAGGATCAGCGGATGATCAACGATACGATCGATCTGTTCGTGCAGGAAGCACTGGCCGGCAATGCAATGCTGGACGTGATGAATCATCCAGCCGGCCGGCACGGCTTCGACATGCTCGACGACGACGAGCGCTCGCGCGAGATCATTGGGCGCGCCGTCGCTTTCGCGCAGGCTCACCTCCGCTGATCAGATTGATAGCTGTTGCGGCGACAGACTTCAGCACCGCGCGTGATTCTCCGGCGCGTGCGCGGATCGCCATCGTGTAGAGGACCGCTACGGTGATCATCGCCAGCGCCTGCGGATCGGCTGTCGCGTCGATCTCGCCGTCGTCGCGCGCTTGCTTGATACGCGCCGCAACCATTTCCTCGAACTCGTTCAGCGCGCTTGCCAATCGCTTGCGCACTTCCTCATCGCCCAAGGCTTCGGTCACCGCCGTGCCGATCAGGTAGCAGCCGCGCGCGGGATCGCCGGAGGGCAGATACGAAGCAATCGCGGAATCGTAGAAGCGCTGCAAGCCCTCGGCGAGCGAGAGCTGCGGATCGAGCGCTTTCGCGATCCCGTCCTTCGAGCGCTCGGTGTAACTCTGCAATGTCTGCAGATACAGCGCGCGCTTGTCGCCGAACGCCGCATAGAGACTCGGCCGGTTCATGTCGGTGGCATCGCTCAGCTGATCGAGCGAGGTGGCCGAGTAGCCGAACTGCCAGAACGCACTCATCGCCTGCGCGAGCGCCGTGTCGGCGTCGTAAGCGCGCGGCCGGCCACGCTGGCGCGGCGCGGAGTGAACGGTCTTTTTATGTACCATGTTGTAAAAAAATACCTTGACGGGCGACCCGCAGCGCCACCAATATTATACCGCCCAGTACAGAAACACACCCGCCGGGAGTCACCATGGAACTCTACTTCGCCCCCCTCGCCTGCTCGCTCGCCACCCGCATCGCCCTGTACGAAGCCGGCGCGAGCGCGCGTTATACGCAGGCCGATACGCACACCAAGACGCTGCCGGACGGCAGCGATTTCTTCGCAATCAACCCGATGGGACAAGTGCCTGCGCTGCGTCTGGACGACGGGACCATTCTCACCGAGAACACGGCGGTCCTGCAGTACGTGGCGGAAAAGTTTCCGCACGCACGTCTGGCGCCGCCGCCCGGCGCAGAGCGCAGCCACATGCAGCAGTGGCTGGGCTTCATCGGCACCGAGCTGCACAAAGCAGTGTTCGTGCCGATGCTCGACGACAAGGCCTCGGACGAGGTGAAGCGTTACAGCCGCGAAAAGCTGCCGCGGCGCATGGAGACGCTACAGGCGCATTTGCGCGGTCGCGAATTCCTGCTCGACGAGTTCAGCATCGCCGACGCGTACCTGGCGACGATCTTGAACTGGGCGCAGGCGACGCAGGTGGATTTGAAGCAGTGGCCGGTGGTTCATGAGTACCACCAGCGCATGCTGCAGCGGCCGAGCATCGCGAAGGCGGCCGGCGAGGAGTTCGCGATGTATAAGGAGGAAGTCGCGAGAAGGAAGCGCGCCTAGCACGGATTGTCGGGCTAAAGCCCGACCTACAGTGCCTGAACCGACGTCATTTCTTCGGTGCGTAGGCGATGCACTCGACTTCGACGCGCGCGTTGCGTGCCAGGCCGCTTGCGGCCAGCGCGCTGCGCGCCGGGAAGGGCTTCTTGAAGAACTCGCCGTAGACCTCGTTGAACGCCGGCCACTCGGCGATGTCCGCGAGAAACGCGGTGCACTTCACCACGTCCGACATCGACGCGCCGTGACGCGTGAGAATCTCTTTGATCTGCGTGAGCGCCTGGCGCGCCTCGGCCTTGATGCCGCCGGCCACGGGCTTGCCGGTCGCGGAGTCCAGGCCGATCTGGCCCGACAGGAACATCAGATCGCCGGCGCGCACGGCGTCCGAGAACGGCAGATCGCGCCGCGCAGGATCGTCCGAAGGCATGAATTCCGGCTTGGCGCGCTCGGCGCCGAGCGCCGTGGCGCTGAGCAGCAGAGCGAATGCGAACGCAGCGAGACGATGGCGACGAAGCATGACGACTTTCCTTCTACTTAACTGCGGACTTTGGCCAGAAACTCTAGCAGCGCGGCGTTGACGCGATCGGGCCGCTCTTGCTGAATCCAGTGACCGGCGCCTTCGACCACGACCTTCTGCACGCCGGGCACAGCGCGGCTCATGTGCTCGACCGCCGCAAGACCCCGTTTGCCTGCGACCACCGGATCGCGCGTTCCGTAGATGAACAATGCCGGTTGACGAATCGTCGCATCCTGCCACGGCGCGGTGAGCGCCCAGTTGCGATCGATGTTGCGATACCAGTTGAGCCCGCCGCGAAAACCGGTGCGTCGATACTCGCTCGCGAACTTCTCGATGTCTTCTTCGCGCAGCCACGCCGGCAACGACTTCGCGACCGCGAGCGGATCGAGGAAGCCATGGCCTTCGTGCACCATCATGGGATTCTCGCGATCGATCGGAATATCGCCGGAAACGCCGTACAACAGCTTGCGCAGCGTGACGGCCGGATCGCGCTCGAACTCCGCTTCCGCGACGCCCGGCTTCTGGAAATAGATCCAATAGTAGTTGCCGAGCCCCGCCTCCTTCAGCGTCTGCAGCGGCGCTGCAGACGAGCGCGGTCGATGCGGCACGCTCATCGCAACCACCGCGGGAAATAAATCGGGCCGCATCATCGCTGCCGTCCACGCGACCGGCGCGCCCCAATCGTGCCCGACGATGATCGCTTGCTTCTCGCCGAGCGCTGCGACCAGCGCAACCATGTCGCCGACGTTGTGCAGGATGGTGTAGTCGTTCACGTCTGCCGGCGCCTCGGTCTCGCCGAAGCCGCGCATATCCGGCGCGACCACGCGGAAGCCCGCCGCCGCGACGGCAGGAATCTGATGCCGCCACGAATACCAGAGCTCCGGCCAACCGTGACACATGATCACGAGCGGGCCAGTGCCCCGCTCCGCGACGTGCATGCGAATCCCGTTGACCGGCAGCGTGTGATGCTTCAGTTCCCCGGACATGAGCTCACCTTACTTGCGATGCGGAGTGTGGATCTTCGGCAGGAATGCAGCGAGCACGCCGAGCGCGGGCAAATACGCGCACAGGCGATAGACGAATTGAATGCCCTGCGCATCGGCCAGATGACCGAGCAGCGCGGCGCCGAGGCCGCCCATGCCGAACGCGAGCCCGAAGAACAGGCCCGAGATCATGCCGACCTTGCCGGGCACCAGCTCCTGCGCATACACGAGAATCGCCGAGAACGCGGACGCGAGAATCAATCCGATCGGCACGCTGAGCACGCCGGTCCAGAACAAGTTCGCGTGCGGTAACAGCAGCGTGAACGGCAGGACGCCGAGAATCGAAAACCAGATGACGTACTTGCGGCCGACGCGATCGCCGATGGGGCCGCCGGCAAACGTGCCGATTGCGACCGAGGCGAGGAACACGAACAGATGCACCTGCGCGTTCCACACCGAGACGTGGAAGCGGTCGATCAAGTAGAACGTGTAGTAGCTCGTCAGGCTCGCCATGTAGAAGTATTTGGAGAAGATCAGCACGATGAGCACGGTCATCGCGCCGACGACCTTGCCGCGCGGCACTTGCGCGAGCGCGTGCTGCGCACTCTTGCGCATGGCGTCGATTCGCACAGTCTGACGCGCATACCACGAGCCAATCCTGGTAAGCAGCATGATGCCGAGCAGTGCTGCGAGCGCGAACCAGGCGACGCTGCCCTGCCCGTTCGGCAGCACGATGAACGCGGCCGCGAGCGGACCGATCGCGGATCCCGCATTGCCGCCGACCTGGAACAACGATTGGGCAAACCCGTGACGTCCGCCGGACGCGACGCGCGCGACCCGCGACGACTCGGGATGAAACACGCTCGAACCCAGACCGATCACGGCCGCGCCGAGCAGCAGCACCGGGAAAGTGTTGGCGACCGAGAGCAGCACCAGGCCGGTCAGCGTGAAGCCCATGCCGAATGCCAGCGCATAGGGCATCGGCCGTCGGTCCGCGTAGAGTCCGACCAACGGCTGGAACAGCGAAGCAGTGACCTGGTAGACGAAGGTCACCAGACCGATCTGACCGAAGTCGAGTCGCAGCCCTGTCTTCAGGATGGGATACATCGCCGGCAGCAGCGACTGCATCATGTCGTTCAGCAAATGGCAGAAGCTGAGCGCCCCCAGCACCGCCATGGCAGCATTGATTTCCCGGCCTTGAACATCGACATTGGAGCTCATGCGGAAAGGATATCGCGGGCCCCGTTGAACCGCTTGCGGAATTACGGGAACGTAAATTACGTGGATGGCGAAGACAGGGAACGTGGCGGCGGTGCCGACGTCTAATCTCCATCACTATTGGAGGCAAGTCATGGAAACGAGGCTGTCATACCTGACCAGAACGGGCCTGGCGAAAGCGGGCCTGGCAGGGGCGTGCATGCTTGCCGCCGTGCTGTCACAGGGCGCCTACGCGGACTCGCCCGCGGACAGCACGGGCTCGGTGCAGTCCGTCTGGAAGCCGGTCGAGGTCAAGTATTCGTACGTCGGCTTCACGACCGCGTACGACTGCGACTCGTTCGAGTCCAAGGTCAAGAGCATTCTGCTGAAGCTGGGCGCCGCACCGCAGACCCGGGTGCAGGCGAACGGCTGCATCAACACCCGGCCCTCGCGCAACTTCTTCGTCACGGTCACCACCGCGACACCGATTCCGGTGAGCGAGGCGAAGGAGCCGGCGAACAAGGCGACGAAGGAACTGACCGAGCGCCTCACGGGCAAGAAGGATCCGCTGCAGACCGATCCCTTCCCCGCACAGTGGAAGACCGTCGACGTGTCGCGCGATCGTAAGCTGGATCTCGAGCCAGGCGATTGTGAATTGCTGGAGGGTCTGAAGAAGGAAGTGCTGCCGAAGCTCTCGGTGAAGGTGATCGAGGATCGCGTGTCATGCACGCCGCACGATCTGAGCATCCAGACGCCGCAGCTCACAGTCTCCGCGCTGGTGGCGCTGCCGAAGGCTGACGACTCGACTGCGGCGGCCGACCGCAGGTGAAAGCCGATCGACCCTCCGTCCTCACGCCTGAGGTTCCAGCGCGTAAGCGCGCTGGAACGCGGGCCGCGCGGCGCAACGATCTGCGTAGGCGAACAGCACCGGCTCGTTCTCGATCATCTTGAACTGACGCAGGAAGTTGCAGCTCATGCCGAGCAGCACGTCCGCAGCGCTGAAACGCTCGCCGAGAATCCACGGGCCACGCTCAACGGCGGTGCGCAGCGTGGCGAGCATCTGATCCCAGCTTCCCCAGCCGTAACTCACGGTGTTGGGTTTGAGCCCGCCGAACTTCTCGCCCATCGCCGGCTCGATCACGGAGTTCGTGTACATCAGCCACATGAGATAAGCACCACGCTCGGGACTGCCGATCGCCGGCGCGAGCTTCGCGGCCGGGTACTGATCGGCGAGATACGCGCAGATCGCGCCGGAGTCCCAGATGCGCACGGTCCCATCCTCGAGCGCCGGCACCTTGCCCATCGGCGACGCTGCACGAAACGCGGGATTCGCCCGCGATTTCTCGTCGCGAATGTCGATGCGCACGCGCTCGTACGGCACGCCCAGCTCTTCCATCATCCAGACGGCGCGCACCGCGCGGGTGCGTTCGCACCAATAGAGTTTCATGCGCCTACTCCTGCTCGATGGGAAGAGCCGAAAGCATAACTGGTCTTATATACAGTGACAACTATTTCAGCAGCCGATCGAGATGCTGCCGGATGTGCGCGGCCTGGGCCGGCGTGTGCGCAAGCGCGATTGCCTTGTCGAACGCGACCCGCGCCTCATCAGTGCGGCCGAGCTCGTGCAGCCACGCGCCTTTCGCGCCGAAAAAATGAAAGTAACCCTGCAGTTTTTCGCCAAGCGGTTCGATCATCTCCAATGCAGCCGCCGGCCCGCGCAGCTTCGAAACTGCGACGGCGCGATTCAGCGTGACAACGGGTGATGGTTGCAGTTGTTCCAATACGCCGTAGAGAGTATCGATCTCCTGCCAATCGGTTTCTGCAGCGCTGGGCGAACGCGCGTGAATAGCAGCGATGGCTGCTTGCACTTGATAAGGTCCGGGCCGTCGATGCCGCAGCGCCTTTTCGACGAGCACCAGCGCTTCGTCGATCATCTGGCGATTCCACAGTTTGCGATCCTGATCCTCGAGCAGCACGATCTCGTTGTCGCGATCGAGTCGTGCCTTGGCACGCGCGTGCTGGAGCAGCAGCAGCGCCATCAGCCCCATGACTTCGGGCTCGCTCGGAAACAGTCGCAACAGCAAGCGTGCGAGTCGGATCGCTTCTTCGCACAAGCCGACGCGCACGTGCGCAGTGCCGCCGCTCGCCGAGTAGCCCTCGTTGAACAGCAAATAAATCATCGCGCCGACCGCGGCGAGTCGATCGCCGCGTGCCTCGGCGCCAGGAGTCTCGAACGGCACGTCGGCCGAACCGATCGCGCGCTTCGCACGAGTGATTCGCTGTTCCATCGCGGATTCGCCCACGAGGAACGCGCGCGCGATCTCCTGCACGGTGAGACCGGAAACGATGCGCAGCGCCAGCGCGATCTGCTGCGTCGACGGTAGCTCCGGATGGCAGCAGATGAACAGCAAACGCAGGATGTCGTCGCGATAATGCTCAGCATCGAGCTGATCCGCGAGCGTCGACTGCGCATCGTCGTCGTCCGTGAGCACTTCCTCGGAAGGCAACTCCTGCTGCTTGCTGCGCCGGCGCTTGTCGTCCAGCGCGGTATTGCGCCCGACAAAGATCAGCCAGGCAGCCGGGTCACGCGGCGGACCCTTCACCGGCCAGACCTTCAAAGCGCGCAGCGAAGCCTCCTGGAACGCCTCCTCGGCCGTGTCCAGATCCCGGAAATACCGCAGCAACGCAGCGACCGCCTGCGGACGGGCGGAGGTCAGGGCGGCGTCGAGCCAGCGGAGGTCAGTCACGGGTGCAGTCTCGCATATCCACAAGGACGGCCAGCCCGCGGCGGTTCCGACATGCTCCGTGCTCAGAACCAGTTGTAGTTGAAGCTGATGCTGATGCGCGGCGAGGCAGCGGGGTTCGGCGGCACTTCGTGGCGCAACCAGCTCTCGAACAACACCAGGGTCCCCGCTTGCGCTGGAATCACGATCCAGCGCTGCCGGGTCGTGCTTACTTGCGGCTTTAGCGGCGGCGCGGCCATGTAGCGATCGAGACGCGGGTCTTCGAGCTTCAATCCTGCCGAGCCGCGCGGCGTATGGACGTAATACGTGCCGCTGATCGTCGCGAGGGGATGCAGATGCAGGCTGTGCACGACCTGCCGCGGCATGATGTTGACCCAGCAGTCGGTCATCTGCAGGTCACGGCCTCGCAGATCGAATTCCAGCGACTTCGCGAACGAGGCGACGTGCCGATCGAGCCCGCGCTGTAGCTGCGCGAACGTCGGCGACAGCTCGTGCATGCGGCTCGCCGAGTTATAGGACGTATAGCCGCCCGGATAATTCTGCGCGGACCAGCGCCGGCCGGAGCCGTCGTCGCGCTCCAGCTGCCGGCATTCGCGCAGCAGGCGACGGTTCAGCGCGGTACCACGCGCGAGCCGCGCCGTATACACCAGCGTGGGAAAGAGTCTCTGTACGCTCATCAGGACGCTCTGCACTAACCGCCAACGGCTTCTTCTCTATAATACCGGCCCCATGCAGCCGATCATCTCCGTCGTTGACCTGGTCAAGACATATCAGTCCGGGTTTCAAGCGCTCAAGCACATCGACCTCGAGATCCGGCGCGGCGAGATCTTCGCGCTGCTCGGGCCGAATGGCGCCGGCAAGACCACGCTGATCAACGTCATCTGCGGCATCGTCAACGCGACCTCCGGCAAGGTCACCGCGGACGGCCATGACATCGTGCGCGAGTTCCGAGCCGCGCGGACCAAGATCGGCCTGGTGCCGCAGGAACTGACCACCGACGCGTTCGAGAGCGTCTGGGCGACGATGGAGTTCAGCCGCGGCCTGTTCGGCAAAGCGCCCAACCCCGCGCACCTGGAAAAGGTGCTGCGCGATCTGTCGCTGTGGAGCAAGAAGGACGACAAGATCATGACGCTGTCGGGTGGCATGAAGCGTCGCGTGATGATCGCGAAAGCGCTGTCGCACGAGCCGCAGATCCTGTTCCTCGACGAGCCCACGGCCGGCGTCGACGTCGAGCTGCGCCGGGACATGTGGGAGATGGTGCGCCAGCTGCGCGCGAGCGGCGTCACGATCATCCTCACGACGCACTACATCGAAGAAGCCGAGGAAATGGCCGACCGCATCGGCGTGATCAACAAGGGCGAGATCGTGCTGGTCGAAGAGAAGAGCGTGCTGATGCGCAAGCTCGGCCGCAAGCAGCTCACGCTGCATCTGCAGCACCCGCTCCAGCAGATACCGCCGCAGCTCGCAGGGCGCCAGCTCGCGCTGTCCGCCGATGGCAATGACCTCGTCTACACCTTCGACACGCAGGCCGACAGCACCGGCATCGCCGGGCTGCTGCGGCAACTCAACGAGCTCGGCATCGACTTCAAGGACCTGCGCACCGAAGAGAGCTCGCTCGAAGAAATCTTCGTGAACCTGGTGAGCACCCGGCGATGATCAACAGCTACGCGATCCGCTCGATCTACTTCTTCGAGATGGCGCGCTGGTTCCGCACCATCGTGCAGAGTGTGGCGTCGCCGGTCATCTCGACCTCGCTGTACTTCGTCGTGTTCGGTGCGGCAATCGGCTCGCGCATGGCGCAGATCGACGGCGTGAGCTACGGCGCATTCATCGTGCCGGGCCTGATCATGCTGTCGGTGCTGACGGAGAGCATCTCGAACTCGTCGTTCGGCATCTACATGCCGCGCTGGGCGGGCACGATCTACGAAGTGCTGTCGGCGCCGATCTCGTACATCGAGGTCGTGATCGGCTACGTCGGCGCTGCAGCGACCAAGTCGATCCTGCTGGGCTTGATCATCATGTCGACGGCGCGGCTGTTCGTGCCGTTCCACATCGAGCATCCGGTCTGGATGCTCGCGTTCCTGGTGCTCACGTCCGTCACGTTCAGCCTGTTCGGCTTCATCATCGGACTGTGGGCGAGCGGCTGGGAAAAGCTGCAGATCGTGCCGATCCTGATCATCACGCCGCTGGCATTTCTCGGCGGCAGCTTCTATTCGATCGGCATGCTGCCGCCGTTCTGGCAGAAGGTGACGCTGTTCAATCCGGTCGTGTACCTGATCAACGGCTTCCGCTGGGCGTTCTATGGCATCGCCGACGTCAGCGTCGTGCTAAGTCTCGGCATGACGTTCGTGTTCATGACGGCGTGCCTGGTCGTGATCTGGTGGGTGTTCAAGACCGGTCATCGCATCAAGGCGTGATGCATCCTTGCTCTTGTGGGTCGCCAACCACGACCCGAGCAGGATCATCGCCATACCGACACCGGTAGCCACACCGAACGGCTCGTCGAGCACGAGCACGCCGATCGCCGCAGCGACTGCCGGATTGATGTACGCGACGACGGAAGCGCGCGCCGCGCCCGCCACATTGATCAAGTAGAAGTAGAGATACAGAGCGAGTGCCGTGCAGGCGATGCCCAGCGCTGCAACGGCGGTGAGCGACAACGTCGACGGGACATGATCCGGCGCGGCCAGCGCGGCGAGCGGCAGCAGCAGGATCGAAGCGACGACCAGGCTCGCGGCCACTGCGCCAAGCTCGTCGACATCCGCTAGATAGCGCTCGACCACCAGCGGTCCGATCGCATAACCCGCAACCGAAATCATGATGCACGCAACGCCGGCCCACAGCATCGGCCCGTGCCCGGTATCGAGGCCGACGATCGCGATGACGCCGCAGAAGCCGATCGCAAGACCTGCGACGCGCAACGCGCCGATTTTTTCCCGCACGCCGAACAGCGGTGCGATGAGGACAACGGTCAGCGGCACCGTCGCGATGAGAATCCCGGTGAGCGACGAGCTGATCCACTGCTCGCCCATCGCAATCAGCGAGAACGGTACGACCAGCTCCGCGACTGCAAATGCAGTGACCGCCCACTTGTGCGCGAACGCGCGTTGCAGCGAGCCGCGCCGCCATGCGATCGGCACGAGCACGATGGCGGCAAGCGTGATCCGTCCCCATGCCACGCACACGGGCGACAGGTCTTGCAGAGCGAGCTTGATGAAGAAGTAAGGGAGACCCCAGATCGCGCACAAGGTCGCGAACGTCGCCCATGCGCGCCACGTCATATCGTAGGAACGTTACCACAGGAACTATGCGGGCCCACAGTCATTGAAACGTGTGACGTCTCGTCCGCACCACGCGCAGCCGCTGCCATGAAAACCTCACTTCCTGTCCTCCTCGCAGCACTGTACGCAGTGCTCTCGGCTTGCTCCGCCGGCAACGGTGCGGACCAACCTGCTCCGCCAGCCTCGGCATCGAACACAGCTGAGCAATCGTCCATTGCGGTGCGTGCGCCGGGCGGCGCGACGCCGTTGCCGGATTTTGCGGCGCTCGTCGATCAGTACGGCAAAGCAGTCGTGAACGTCGAAGTCGTACAGAACGCGCGACCGACGCGCGGACCTGGCGGCGGCGCGACGTCGGATGATCCGCTGCTCGATTTCTTCCGGCGCTTCGGCCTGCCTGCGCCGGGCGGCGGTGGCGATCAGGAAGACAACACGCCGACGCGCGGGATGGGCTCGGGATTCATCGTCAGCAACGATGGTTACATCCTGACCAATGCACACGTCGTGGCCGAGGCTGACGACGTGAACGTCCGACTGACCGACCGGCGCGAATTTCCGGCGAAGGTCATCGGCTTCGATCCGCACAGCGACGTGGCGGTGATCAAGATCGATGCGAAGGATCTGCCGACCGTGCGCATCGGCAATCCGGAGCAGGTGCGGCCCGGCGAATGGGTGTTGGCGATCGGCTCGCCGTTCGGCCTCGACAACAGTGCGACGGCGGGCATCGTGAGTGCCACGTCGCGTGCCGTTGGCGGCGAGGACAACTACGTGCCGTTCATCCAGACGGACGTGGCGGTGAATCCCGGCAACTCCGGCGGGCCGCTGTTCAATATGCGCGGCGAAGTGATCGGCATGAACTCCATGATCTTCAGTCGCACTGGCGGCTACATGGGTCTGTCGTTCGCAATTCCGATCGACGTCGCCAACGACGTGCGCGAGCAGCTCATCAAGACCGGTCACGTCGTGCGTGGCCGCATCGGCGTCGCCGTGCAGGACGTGAATGCGCAGCTCGCGCAGTCGTTCGGCCTCGATCGGCCGCACGGTGCGCTGGTCAGCGCCGTACAGAAAGACAGCCCTGCGGCGAAAGCAGGCGTGAAGGCCGGCGATGTGATCCTCGCAGTGAATGGCCACGACATCGATCGCGTCGGCGATCTGCGCAATCAAGTGTCGCAGACGAAGCCTGGCACGACCGCAGAGTTGCGCGTATGGCGCGACGGCAAGGCGACCACAGTCAAGGCGAAAGTCGACGAACTGGAAGAGAAGGAGCCCGTGCGCACCGCGTCCCGCCAGGGCGCCAGCGACGAAACTGCGAAGCTCGGCATCGCCGTGCGTCCGCTGACGGCTGACGAGAAGAAGCAGGTCGACACCGAAGGCAATCTCGTCGTCGAAGAAGTGAGCGGCCCCGCCGCGGCGGCCGGCCTGCAGCCGGGCGACATCATCCTCGGCGTCAATGGCAAACCGGTCGCGTCGGTACAAGAGCTGCGCGGCGCCGTGAAAAGCCAGCAGAGCACCGTCGCCTTGCTCGTCGAGCGCGGCGACGCTCAAGTCTTCATCCCGATCCGTACGGTGCCGGGAGAGAAAAACGGCCCATAACTCAGCAGCGCAACAAGAGTCGTGTTGCAGCGCTGAGTTATGGTGCGTTTTCTTCCCCCGGCACCATTGCGCGGTGCGGCGCTTGGTGAGATCGTGACTCCATGGAGCATCGCCGAAGAAGCCGCTTAGGGCTCGCGCTCGCCGCAACTGCTGCGACGCTGGCGTGCGTGCTGGGCTCCGACACCTGGTCGCAATCCGGCGGTGGAGTCTCCATCGACTCGGGTGCGGAATGGCGATTCGTACGGCTCGCGTACTCGAGCGTCGGCTCGCGTTCCGGCAGCCGCGGCGGGTGGCTCACCGACTGGCCGGATGCCGAGCAGCATCTGATCAAAGGCGTGCAGCGACTGACGCGCATCGACACCGCCGGCGAAGGTCAGCAGCTCTCGATCATGGACGAGAGCCTGTACGACTATCCGTGGGTCTACGCGGTCGAAGTCGGCAGCTGGGTGCTCAGCGACGAAGAGGCCGCGCGCCTGCGCGACTACCTGCTCCGCGGCGGCTTCCTGGTCGTCGACGATTTCCACGGCACCATGGAATGGGCCGGCTTCGTCGCAAGCATGGGTCGCGTGTTCCCCGATCGCGCGATCGTCGAGATCCCGATCGAGGATGCGGTCTTTCATCTCGCCTACGATTTGCCGGAGCAGATCCAGATCCCCGGCATCCAGTCCCTGTACAGCGGCCTCACCTACGAGCGCGACGGCTACACGCCCCACTGGCGCGGCATCTACGACGACGAAGGCCGGCTGATGGTGGTGATCAATTTCAACATGGACCTCGGCGACGCCTGGGAACACGCCGACGTCCCCGAATACGCGTTGCAGTACACTACGCGCGCTTACAAATACGCCATCAACTACATCCTCTACGCGATGACGCACTGACTGCGTGAAGAGCGCCACCGACGTCAACTGGCAGTGGTACCGGCTGAGCGAGCTCAGCGCCGTACAGCTTTATGCGATGCTCGAAGCGCGAGTCGCGATCTTCGTCGTCGAGCAGAACTGCGCGTATCAGGATCTCGACGGACTGGATCTCGACGGTGAGCACCTGATCGCATGGTCGGGCCGCGAGGTCGCGGCGTATCTGCGAGTGCTCGCGCCCGGCACGCGTTTCGAGGATCCGTCGATCGGCCGCATCATCACGACGCAGAAATTCCGTGGCTCGGGCCTCGGTCGCGAAGTCGTGGCGAAAGGAATCGAGCGCGCGCGGCTGCGTTACCCGCAGCGTCCGATCCGCATCAGCGCGCAGAAGTATCTGGAGAAGTTTTACGGCTCGTTCGGTTTCTCGACAGTATCCGAGCCGTACTTGGAGGACGGCATCCCGCACGTCGAGATGCTGTTGCTGCCCTAACGCTCGACGCTAACGTTGCACGCTTTGGGGACCGAGCCAGGTCGGGCCGATGACGCTGTGATAGAAAATGTCGTCGCCCGAGAGCAGCACTCCCAGTCCCGCGTACGAGCCGTTCCATGCCTTCTGACTGCCGCGGCTGCCGCAGTTCGCGAGATCGATCTGCAGTCGCACCATGTTGTGCGAGGCGTCCGGAATCGCAGCGCTGCCGTTGAACACGCAGCCGTTCGAGTACGAGCCCGTCAGCTGGCCGCTCGACTCGATGGTCATGGTCAGCGTGACCTCCTCGCCAAAGATGGTGTCATCGCGCCGCGTGTACACGCCCGCGAGATCCGCGAGCGCCAGGGCGCGGTTGTAATCCGACGACGGGTTCAGCGAGAAGCGATACTGCTCGCGACGGAACTGCAGCTCGCCGCTGAGCAGGTTGTTCGCGACTTCCACCGTGACGGTCGCATCGCGCGTGTTGGTTTCGCCCAGGTTCTTGCCCGTGGCGTCGTCATCGAACTGCGCTGCGCAGCACACGTTCGCGAACACGACGAAACCATCGTTGTTGAACACCCCGTCTCTCGTGAGCTGCCACTGCGCGTTGCCTTCCGCGTCGATCAGTGCGACCGCATCGAACGCGCGGCCCGAGGCCTGCTCCGTTGCAGTCCCCTTCCAATATCCAGCCATCGCCGACGATGAAGCCGGCGTCGTAGGCGGAGGATTGGTCGGCGGCGGGTCGCTCGGCGGCGGCACCGTCGGCGGTGGCGGCTGCTGACCGCTCGCGGGATCGCTCACGCTGCCGACGCCATTCGAACATGCGCTGAGCACTGCGATTGCCAGCGCGGCGAGCCAGAGACCTTGGGCGCCTGTCGTGTTCACAGTGCACCTCTTCCACGTTGTCTATTTGTTCAGTCGGAAACGCCAGTAGAAACTTACGAGTACGTCGTACGTATTCAGGTCCTCCGTGCCGAGCGTGCAGCTGCCGCCGGCCGGGCAGCGCAATCGATCGAACGTGACCTTCGATTGATCGGTGGCGACCTCGAGCGTGAAATGCGTGAAGTCCACGCCAACTGCGGCAAACAGTCCGGGGGTCGAGCTGTCGTACTGGTCGCCTTGCGCGAAGTGATAGATGCCGCCGGCCCGGACGTACGGCGAATACTGCGAATACGGCAGGAACTGGTAGCCCATCGTCACGGACAGCGGCACTTCGAAGTGCTTCACGTCGCCGCCGATCGCGAAGACCGGTCCGACACCGACGTCCGTGCGCCACTCAGTCGTCCAGTCATAGAGGAAGCTCGCTGCGATGCCCAGCGGCAGTTTCAGGTCCACGTTCGCGTCGCGGCCGTCGAGCCGCAGGTTGTCCTGGTAAAGGTCTGCGACGTCTTGCACGCCGCTCGCATAGGCCACGCCGAGGCGCCATTCCATCGCCTCAGCGGGACTGGCAAAAGCCAATACCAGCGCTGCAGCGCCAACGACTCGGACCGGGACTCGCATGACAGCATCCTCACTCAACGGCGTCGGACTAATACCGACGAACACGCAGCCGAGTTCCCGGGAGTTCCTCGGAATTTTTTTCCCGGGAATTTTTTACAAGGCGTCGTTAGCGGACGAAGAGCGAATCGATCGTCTCGAGGTCGAATTCGCGGATCGGCGAACGCGCCGGCGTGCTCAGCCCGAGCGGGCGTTTGTAAGAAATAAACAGTGAGGAGCCGAAGTTCTCCGAGAACGAATGCCCCGCGCTCATCGACAGCGCGCCGCGCCCGACACTGACGCTTTGCTTCAGCGCGATGACATCGACACGCACCCGCTCCCAGGTCGTCTGCGTGGCGTAAGCGAGTGACAGGTTCGTACGATCGGTGACGTTCAGCCCGACGGATGCCAGATCGCGCTGCATGACCGGATCGCTCAGCACCACGCCGCCGATGTCGCGAAACTCGCGGCTCTGGATCTGCGAGCGGAGCGCGACATTGAACAGCTCGTTGCTGTGCTCGAAGCCGAAGCGCGCCAGCCAACCCGAGTTGCCAGCGACCGTGCGGCTCGACGCGAACGCTGCCGACGCCGTGCCGAGTGGACCGACCTGCCGTGCCAAGCCAACGCCGAGTGCTGCGACGTCGTCGTCGAGATATTCGCCGTGCCCTTCGATCGTGAAGCCGAGCGGCACGGCGCACGCCACTGTCGTATTGGCGAACAGCGGACCGTATTCGTTGCTGAGCATCGCGTAATCGCGCCGCACTTTGCCGAGGCCGACCGAGAAATCGGAGCAGCCTGCGGCGACGAGTCGCGTCGAAGCGATCGTCGGGGCAGCGACGGCCGCGACATCCTGTTCCGCAAGATCCGTGTTGCGCGCGCGGAGCGATGTAAACAACGACTGCTCTACGGTCGGCAACACTGCGAGGCCGGGCGTCGCGAGCTCGGAATTCGTGATGACGTCAGCGCGAGTGCTGGTCCGCGTTCCGAATTGCATGCCACCGTATCGAACGGTGCTGCCCCACATACCCGAGGTGCTGACGGTGTCGCCGACGCGAATCCGCTGCGCAGAGTCGGAGCCGATCTGCTGCGTGTACGCCGACTCCAAGCGCGTGAGCGGTTCGACGTTGCGATCGAGCGAAGCAGTGAAGCTGTGCTCGACCTTTACTGCATCGCTCAACACGCGCGCGTTGAACGAAGAGTGCTCCGGCGTAAGCTTGCTCGCGTGAACCGCGACCGTCTCGAGCTGGTCCGACGGCGCAGCGACACACGCGCCCAGCGCAACCGGCAGCAGCAGTTGTAGAAGCACCCGCGAAGATTTCATGCCAGATCGACAGTTCTTTTCGTGCGCGCAGTTTATGGATTGCGCGGGCGTGCTTCTATCATCCAGTTCCCGTCGGCGCGCCGCCGACACGACTGGATCACACTGTCACTCGATCACGACAGATGTCCGATCCAACGTCCGGCGAGCACGACACCCGCCCACACGATCAGCGAGCACGCGCCCGTCGTCATCTGCAGACGCACGCGCTCGGTGCCCAGCGCGAAGAAATGCAGCACGAGCATGTTCACGGCGGCGAGCACCAACAGCACCACCTTCGCGAGAAAAGCAGGATTTGCGACGTACCAGCTCGCGCGCGGCATGATCAAGCCGACACCCGTCACCGTCGCGATGACGAATGCGCCCCAGGTCCACGGCACGACCTCGCTCGTGATGACGGTCACCGGGTAACGCCGCCCCGCCCAGCCGAGCAGGCGCAGATCCGCCATCAGCACCGTGCCGACGACGAACATCGCGCTCAGTACGTGCACGGATTCGAGGAACGGGAACCACGCGCTCTCGCCGATGTGCGCGGCGAGCGGCGTCGCTTCGATCCAGCTCCAGAATTCTTCGAGCACCATCACTCTTCCGGAAACAGGTAGTCGACGTACGCGATCCAGCGCCCCGCGAGCACGACGCAGACCCATAGCAGCAGTGAGACCGCAGCGATGACTTTCGTGCTCACGGCATCAGGCTTGCGAACGCTGACGAGATGCAGCACCGCCGCCAGCGCGATGGCCGGCACCAGCAGCGCGAACTTCAAGCCGAAAATCGGATTCGTGAAATAACGCTGCGGCCGCGCGATCACGAACATCGATCCCGACAGCAGCATCACCGGCAGCGTCCACCACACCCACGGCATCACTCGCCGCGTCAGCTCCTGCACCTCCTGGCTCGGCAATGCGAGACCGAGGATGCGCAGGTCGAGCAGCACCACCGAGCTCATGATCACGGCGATGCCGAGCAAATGAAAAGTCTGGACGATCGGCGGCAGCCCAGGCACGTTGCTGAGCAGGTAGACGACTGTGTCGTGCACGCGGTCCTCGCGATCCTCAGTTCTTCTTCTGAATTCTGCCGATCTCGTTGAGCAGTGCCTGCGGCGCAACGGGGCGGCCGAGGAAATCTCGCAGCAACGTCGCGGTCTCGTGCGTTTGGCCGGAGCTCAGCAGATGCTGCGACAGCCACTCGAACCAGCGCTGGTCGCCCGTCGCGAACGGCCCGAGCTCAGTCGCGATTCGCTGCCGCAGATCTGCAGTCACGACCGCGCCGAGCCCGTAGTTCACCATGTACCCGGGTTCGTGCACGAGCTGCACGCGCACCAGCCACCACGACAGCTCCGGATGCGGCTTCACGTGCAGATACTTGCTCGTGATCTCGGTCCACACCGCGTTCGGATCCTGCGTCGGCGCGCGCAGCATGCGCAGCTCGAACAGTGCCCAGGCGACATCGAGCATGACACTCGAATACAGCGCACGCAGTGAAGATTCTTCAGGCGAGCTGCGGCCGAGATATTTCTGCTGCCAGGCGGGCTCGTACGTGCTCCACGACGGCACGTCCGCGAATGCTTCGTAGAACAACGGATCGCCGAGATCCATGAACGCGGGCCGCGTGTGCAGCGCCATCATGTGCACGACGTGACCGTTCTCGTGCACGAGCTCGTTGATGAGACCGAGACCGCCATGCGCGTAGTTGCCGTTGACACGCACCAGCGTCGGATCCCACTTGCCGGCGCGCGTGCGGCCGCGCTTGACGTAGTCGGTGTATGCGAGCGGCGCCTTGCCAGTACGCGGGTCGAGATCGTAGATGACGTTCCAGGCGCGGAGATCCGCGCCGAGATCCTTGTAGTAACGCTCGTTGATCGGCTGCATCGCCTCGCGCGCAATCGCGTCGCCGAGCTCGCGCTCGGTCGCGCCACCAACATAGCGGTAGTCCCACGGCTCCATCGTGGTATCGCCGCTCGCCTTGCGCCACGCATCGAGCACCTGCACCAGCCAGGTTTCGACATCCGCTGTCGACGCACCAACCGTCTTCGCCGCCGCATCGATCGCAGTACCTTCTTTGCGTCCGCGCTCGGCCGCCATGGCGACGATGCGTCGATACGGACTGTCGCGCTCGCTCTTGCCGTTGATCGCCTGCCACAGCGGCACGAACGTGAGGAACAGTTTCTTGCGTCGCTCCGGCTCCTGCATGCGCGTGAGCAGGTCGAAGGCACCGACGCGCGTGACCTTTTCGCCCTCGAAGTCGAGCGAGTTCGAAAGCGCACCGAAGCAGGCATACAAGGCTTCGCGCAAGGCGATGTATTCGAGGTCCTTGCGCTGTGCGTCCTCGCACTTGCCGACCGGTGCCAGCGAGCCCTGCTCCGCGGCGTCGGCCATGCTCCTGCGCATGATCGCGACCGCCCGCCGGTCGGCCGGCGACAGGCCAGCCTCGGCGAGGTCCTTGAGCCCGTCCGTGACCCGGTTGCGGGCGTCCTCCTTCAACCGCTGCCATTCGCCCCCGGTCCGGCCTTCAAAGCTGTCCCGCAGGCCGGACTCGATCAGGCCGACGGCCCCCGAGGCGTCATTGAAGTCGGCATAGGCGCCTTCGATCTCGGCCAGGGAGGCGGCTCGGGCCGCTGCTGCACTCCCGAGGCCAACGGCCGCCGTAAGTAATATGACAAGCTTGCTCATTCTCATGGGCGGAGAGTGTAACTTTCCGCGCCGGTTGGTGTTCTGCGCTTAAAGACGACATTCAAGTGGCCAGGCAACCTCCGGATCAAGTCCGACTCGACGCCTTTGCAAGCTTCATGCGTGCCTATCAGGACATGGTTTTTTCGACCGCCGCCCGCCTCGTCGGCGACGACCGGCAGGCCGAAGACATCGCCCAGGAAGTGTTCCTGAAGGCCTTTGAGAACTTCGGGCAGCTGAGCACCAGCGCCTCCGCCGGCGGCTGGCTCAAGACGGTCGCCCGCAACCTGTCCCTGAACCACATCTTCCGGTATCGCCGCCGCTGGCGGATGTTCACCGAGCTGCGGCGCGAGGACAGTGACGAGAGCGAGCCCGCCGAAATCGAGTTTGCGCTGCCCGACGATGTGCTGGCCGGCGTCGATGCCGACATGCGCCACACCCTGGTCGAAGAGGCGCTGCAGAGTCTGCCCGAGAAGCAACGGCTGCCGCTGGTGCTCTACCATTTCGAGGAGCTGTCGTACGAGGAGATCGCCCAGCAGCTCGACGTCTCGCTCGCCAAGGTCAAAACCGATATTTTTCGCGCACGCGCGGCCCTCGCGAAGGTGCTCGCGGAGCGCGGCGTGACGGCGGCTACGAGCCTGGGTGCACCATGAGCGCTGACCGCAACCGACACGAAGAGATCGAACGGCAAATCACGCGCGCGCTGCAGAGTCAGCCGCCGCGACGTGCGCCGAGCACGCTCGAACGTCGCGTACTCGCGCAGATCGAAGCGGGCGCAACGGCCGTCGGCTGGCGTCTCGGGTTCGCGCATTGGCCCATCGCGGCACGCGTCGCATTTCTGGCAGCTTCGGTGGGAGTCGTGAAGATCGCGTTGCTGGTTGCGACGTGGCTCTCGACCCCGCTCGACTCGCCTGCCGTATCGGTCCAGTTGCCGTCACAGATCACTTGGCTGCAAACGCTGTTCGTGGCGATCGGCAGCGCTTTTCATACCGTGCCGTCGCTGTGGGTGCACGCAGGCATCGCCGTCCTCGCACTCATGTACGTCGCGCTGTTCGGCATCGGCGCCTCCGCTTATCGAATGGTGCGCGCTGCGCATTAGAGAGACCTATGACCCGACTCTTCCGCTCCTTTCTCCTTTCTCTCGTGCTAGCCGCCAGTGGCGCGGCGATTGCCGCGGAGTCCACGGAACCCGTGGACCGCGACGAGACCGCGACGGCTGCCGAGCAGGAGCAAGAGCCGGAGCACAACATCGACATCAAGTTGCCGCCGAGCGGCAACGTCGTCGTCAACGTCTGGGGCGAAGCGCGGCTCGCAGCCAATCACGTCGCCGACGGCGTGATCGCGATCTTCGGCGACGCGCACGTCGAAGGCGAAGTCGTCGATGCAGTGGTCACGATTTTCGGCAACTCGTACGTGGCCGAGACCGGCAAGGTCCACGACGGCGTCGTGTCGTTGTTCGGCAATACCTATATCGACGGTGAGGTGAAAGAAGCGGCAGTGGCGGTGTTCGGCGATCTCGAGCTCGGTCCGAACGCGCGCGTCGAGGGTGATATCGCAGTCGTCGCCGGCAAGCTGACGCGTGATCCGGGCGCCGTCGTCAGCGGCTCGAGCGAGATCGTCGGCAGCGACTTTCCTGCGCTCGAAAGCGTGCGGACGTGGATCCACAAGTGTCTGTTCTATGGGCGCCCGCTCGCGTTCGACGCGAGCCTCTGGTGGGCCTGGGCCATCGCGTTCGGCTTCCTGTTGTTCTACGTCGTCGTGGCGCTGATGTTCGATCGCAGTGTGGTGCGATGTGTCGAGACGCTCGAAACGCAGCCCGGCCAGTCCACCGTGGCGTCGCTGATGACGGTGATATTGGTACCGGTGCTGTTCGTGCTGCTCGCGGTCAGCGTGATTGGCATCGTGGTCATCCCGTTCGTGGGCATGGGACTGTTCGTCGCCTCGCTGTTCGGCAAGGCCGTGGCACTCGCCGCGCTCGGCCGCAGAGTGACGCGCTTCACCGGCGTCGCGCCCCTCGGTCACATCGCGTTCGCGACCTTCGTCGGCGGGCTGATTGCGATGGGCCTGTACGTGATCCCGGTCGTCGGCCTCATCGCGTACAAGCTGCTCGGGATCATCGGCCTCGGCGTGGTCGTGTACACGATCCTGCTGTCGATGAGACAACGGTCGGCGAATCGTGCGGCTGTGGCTGCTGCCGTGGCTACCGCTGCGCCAGTCGCTTCGGCTGCGCCATTCGCCGCGGGTTCGGCAGAGCCGTCACCGTCACCATCTCAAGAATCCGCTCCTTCTCCTGCGCCTGCCCCCGCGCCCGCTGTACCCGTCGATACAAGCGCACCGCGCGCCGGCTTCTGGATCCGCATGGGCGCGCTGCTGATCGACATGATCCTGATCGCCGTCATCATCGCGATCCTCGATGCCGGCGGCGAATTCTGGCTGATCGTCCTCGCCGCCTACGGCGCGCTGATGTGGAAGCTCAAGGGCACGACGATCGGCGGCCTGGTGTGCGGCCTGAAAGTCGTGCGTCGCGACGGCGCCGAGCTCAACTGGGACACCGCCATCGTGCGCGCCCTCGGCTGCTTCCTCTCGATGGTCGTCGTCGGCCTCGGCTTCCTGTGGATCGTCTTCGACGAAGACCGCCAGGCCTGGCACGACAAGATCGCCGGCACCCTGGTCGTCCGCACCACTCGCCCGGAATCACTCGTATAGGTTGTTTAGCGCGCTGTAGGTCGGGCTTCAGCCCGACTCTTACATCTCCCAGATAACATAGACTTGACCATTTCAGGTCAATCGATAAACTCTATGTTATGCCGAAGACCCCCCAAGCCCTGTTGACCATCCCGCCGGCCGCCTCCCAGGCACTGCGTGCCTTGGGCGAAAACCTGGCCATCGCCCGAACTCGCAGACGCGAGTCGCAGCGCGTCTGGGCCAAGCGACTCGGCGTCTCGGTGCCGACGCTGATCCGAATGGAACGCGGCGATCCAGGCGTGGGTGCCGGCATCTACGCAACCGCACTGTGGTTGATGGGTACTGTCGGCGGGCTCGCAGAGCTAGCGGCACCCGCGGCCGATCGTGGCGCGCTCGAGGGCGATGTCCGCCGCGCCTTGCAACGACGCGCGGTCCGCTCAGCGGCGTCAGTCGAAGGACGCTTGGGTCGCAAGGCGACGGATTCGAGGAAGTAGAGTGAGCTACACGCCCACCGATCGTTTGCACCTGTGGCTGCTCACACAGCCGCAGCGACCCGTGCTGATCGGCGATCTCAGCCTGGTGCGCTCGAATCAGGGAGTCTCGTTGCACTATGCGCAGTCGTGGCTGCGCAGCGGCTTTCCGCTCAGCGAAGATCTGCCGCTCATCGACCAGGAATTTCTGCCCGCGGATAAGGCCACCGCCGTCGGTGCGGTCGACGACGCACGACCGGATCGCTGGGGCGAGCAAGTCATCCGTTTCATCGACAAGCCGCCACGTCTGTCGTTACTCGAGTTCCTCTACTTCGCCGGCGACGATCGCTTTGGCGCGCTCGGCGTATCCACCGGCGCCGACGAATATCAGCCGCGCAAGGTCGGTCCGCTGCCGAGCCTCGCCGATGCCGATCAGCTGCAGGAAATCGTGCGCAAAGTGCTCGCCAACGAGCCCGTTCCACAGGCGCAGAAACGGCTGCTTGCTCCGGGCGTGAGCTTTGGCGGCGCCCGACCCAAGGCGCTGGTTGAAATCGGCGGCGAGCAGTGGGTCATCAAGTTCTCAGCGGGCGATCCTGCAGATGTGCCGCTGATCGAGCATGCAACGATGACGCTCGCGAGCAAAGCCAAAATCAACGCCGCGCGCACTCGGGCTGTGCGACTCACCGACGGTCACGCTGTCGCGATTCGGCGTTTCGACCGCGAGGGCGGCAGGCGCGTACACAGCCTGACCGCGTATGTCGCTTTACGAGCAGCAGCAGAACGCTATGGCTATCCGGAACTGGCGCAACTCCTGCGGCGTCGAGGTGTGATCGATCGCGACGCGTACGTCAGCGACATGCGCGAGCTATTCCGTCGCATGGTGTTCAACATCTTGATCGACAACACCGACGATCATGAGAAGAACCACGCGTTGTTGATGACCGACGCCCAGCAATACGCACTGGCTCCCGCGTATGACGTGCTGCCGTCAGGGCAGGCACTTGGCTTCCAGCAGATGAGAGTCGGCGAGGCGGAAGCGGACTCGACG
>Ga0068864_100000365_pt1 | contig 39562 bp, 37 predicted proteins | sample KBSSwiS72_FD_66586 | JGI IMG/M metagenome (GOLD analysis project Ga0068864, IMG submission 66586) | Switchgrass rhizosphere microbial communities from Kellogg Biological Station, Michigan, USA - KBS Switchgrass S7-2 | ecosystem: Host-associated > Plants > Roots > Rhizosphere > Soil ...
GATTGCCGCCTCGTCCGTCGCCGTCGCCGTGACGCGCGGCTGGCCGCATCCCGAGATCGGCTCCGAAGCCGCCCTGCGCGAGGCAGTGCTCGCCGCCCCCCGGATCGCCTACTCGACCGGGCCGAGCGGAACCGCCTTGATGAAGCTCTTCGAGCGCTGGGGCATGGCCGAGCACTTGCGCGAGCGCCTGGTCCAGTCGCCGCCCGGCACGCCCGTGGCCTCGTTGCTTGCGAGCGGCCGGGCCGAGCTCGGCTTTCAGCAACTGAGCGAGCTGCACAACGAGCCCGGCATCGAACTGCTCGGGCTCCTGCCGCCGGCGCTGGCGATCGTCACGACCTTCGTCGGCGCCGTGTCCCCCCATTCGACCCGGGCTGACGCCGCCACGGCGCTGCTCGCCTTCATGACCTCGCCCGCCGCGGCGGAGATCAAGCGTCGCCACGGCCTGAGCGACGCGCCTCGCCGCGAAGCCACCGATTCCTCCCTCGACCCTTTCGTGAGAGCACCATGATCATCGACGTCCACGGCCACTACACGACCGCGCCTCCGGCGCTCGGCCTCTGGCGCGACCGGCAGATCGCGAGCCTCGCCGATCCGGCGAGCGTGCCTTCGCCTTCGGCGCTGAAGATCAGCGACGACGAGCTGCGCGAGTCGATCGAGCTCAACCAGCTGAAGAAGATGGACGAGCGCGGCATCGACCTGACGGTCTTCAGCCCCCGCGCCAGCTTCATGGCGCACCACATCGGCGGCTTCGAGACCTCGGCGGCGTGGGCGGCGATCTGCAACGAGCTCTGTCATCGCGTGAGTGCGCTCTTCCCCGACCGCTTCGCGGCGGCGGCGATGCTGCCGCAGTCGCCCGGCGTCGATCCGGCGACCTGCATTCCGGAGCTCGAGCGCTGCGTCAAGGAATACGGCTTCGTCGGCATCAACCTGAATCCCGATCCCTCGGGCGGCCACTGGACGAGCCCGCCGCTCACCGACCGTCACTGGTATCCGCTCTACGAGAAGATGGTCGAGCACCGGATCCCGGCCATGATCCACGTGAGCACGAGCTGCAACCCGTGCTTCCACACGACCGGCGCGCACTACCTGAACGCCGACACGACGGCGTTCATGCAGTGCCTCGCCGGCGACCTGTTCAAGGACTTTCCGACCCTGAAGTTCCTGATTCCGCACGGCGGCGGCGCCGTTCCCTACCACTGGGGGCGCTTTCGCGGCCTGGCGCAGGAGATGAAGAAGCCGCTGCTCGGCGAGCACCTGCTCGAGAACATCTTCTTCGACACCTGCGTCTATCACCAGCCGGGCATCGACCTGCTGACCGGCGTGATCCCGGTGAAGAACGTCCTCTTCGCCTCGGAAATGATCGGCGCCGTGCGCGGCATCGACCCGGAGACGGGACAGGCCTACGACGACACCCGGCGCTACATCGACGCCGCCGCCCATCTCGACGCGTGGGCACGGCAGCAGGTCTTCGAAGGCAACGCGCGTCGCGTCTTCGCCCGACTCGACGCGGCCTTGAAGGCGCAAGGCCGCTGACCGCTACGCAAAGGAGCACTGCCATGCAAGAACTCGGCGTCGTCCACCGCCGCATTGCCCGCGCCGACCGCGCTGCCACCGACCGCCTCGCGGCGTTCGGCGTCGCCACCGTCCACGAGGCGCTCGGCCGGCTCGGCCTGATGGCGCCTTCGATGCGCCCGATCTATGCCGGGGCGCAGGTGTCGGGCACCGCGGTGACGGTGCTGCTGCACCCGGGAGACAACTGGATGCTGCACGTCGCTGCCGAGCAGATCCAGCCGGGCGACATCGTCGTCGCCGGCCTGACCTCGCCGTGCACCGACGGCTATTTCGGCGACCTGCTCGCCACCTCGTTCAAGGCCTGCGGCGCGCGCGCCCTGGTCATCGACGCCGGCGTGCGCGACCTTCGGACCCTGACCGAGATGCGCTTCCCGGTGTGGAGCACCGCCGTCTCCGCGAAGGGAACGATCAAGGCGACGCCGGGCTCGGTCAACGTGCCGGTCGTCTGCGCCGGCGCGCTGGTCGCGCCGGGGGATGCGATCGTCGCCGACGACGATGGCGTGGTCGCTGTCCCCGCGGCGCGCGTCGTGGCGGTGGCGGAAGCCGCAGCCGCGCGCGAAGCCAGCGAAGGCGCCAAGCGCGAGCGACTCGCGGCGGGCACGCTCGGCCTCGACATGTATGCGATGCGCGAGCCGCTCGCCCGTGCCGGGCTTCGCTATGTCGACTGAAGGGTCGCAGACGAGCCTGCCGCCGGGGCGCTGGCGGATCGGCCTGATCGGCTACGGCGAGGTCGGCCGCGTCCTCGCCGAGGAACTGCGTTCGCGCGACCACGCGGTGCGCGCCTGGGACCTGAAGCTCGGGCAGGACGCCTCGGCCGGGGCGATGCGGGAGCACGCCGCCGCGCACGGCGTCGTCCTCGCCGGCTCGGGTGCCGAAGCCGCGATCGGCACGGAGCTCGTGATCAGCGCCGTCACCGCGAGCCAGACCGTCGCCGCCGCGCAGGCAGCGGGTCCGGGCCTGGCGCCGGGCACCTTCTTTCTTGACTTTAACTCCGCCTCGCCCGGCGCGAAGGTCGAAGCCGCCCGCCTCGTCGAAGGCGCCGGCGGGCGCTATGTCGAAGGCGCGGTGATGACGAGCATCTCGCCGCTGCGGCTGCGCGTGCCGCTGCTGCTGGGCGGCCCGCGCGCAGGCAAGCTGGAAGCGCCGCTGAACGCAATCGGCTTCGCCGCCCGGGTCGCGAGCGAGACGCTCGGCATCGCCTCGGCGACGAAGATGTGCCGCAGCGTGATGGTCAAGGGCCTGGAGGCGATGGTCATCGAGAGCTTCACGGCCGCCCGCCATTACGGCGTCGAAGACGCGCTCGTGGCTTCGCTGCGGGAGACCTTCCCCGGCATCGACTGGGAGTGCCAGGCGGCGTATTTCTTCCAGCGGGTCATCGAGCACGGCCGGCGGCGCGCCGAAGAGATGCGCGAGGCGGCGCAAACCGTGCGCGAGGCCGGGCTCACTCCCTGGAGCGCGGCCGGCACGGCCGAGCGGCAGGCCGAGGTCGCCGCGCTCACCGACGTCGGGACCTTCGGCGTGCGCGGCGAGGCCGGCTTCGCCCGCAGCGCCGACTGGCGCACCGAAGCCGATCGAATGCTCCTCACCCGAACACGAACCGGAGATCACTCATGAGCTCGCTCCCTCGACGGCAAACACTTCTCGGCGGCCTCGTGCTGGCGCTGGCTCCCGGCGTTCGGGCGCAGACCTTTCCTTCCAAGCCGGTCCGGCTCATCGTCGGCTACAGCGCCGGCGGCGCGGTGGACATCATCGCCCGGGCCATCGGCCAGCACCTGCAGGCCGGGCTGGGCCAGCCGGTGATCGTCGACAACCGGCCGGGCGGCGGCACGAACATCGCGACCAAGGCGCTGATCGACAGCCCGCCCGACGGCACGACGCTGATGCTGGCCGCGAATGCGCTGGCCGCCAACGTGTCGCTGTTCCAGCCGGCGCCGTATTCGCTCGATCGCATCACGCCGATCGCTTCGGTCGGGCGCGTGCCGGTGGTTCTCGCCGCCAATTCGAAGTCGGCCATCGATTCGCTGAAGACACTGATCGCCGAGGCCAAGGCCAAGCCGGATTCGATCAACTTCGGATCGCCGGGCAACGGCTCGACTCCGCACCTGGCGATCGAGCTGTTCGAGCGCGCGGCCGGGATCCGCCTGCAGCACGTGCCGTACAAGGGCGGGGCGCAAGCGATCACCGATGCGATCGGCGGCACGATCCAGACGGTGGCCGTCAATGCCCTCGAGGTGCTGCCGCACGTCAAGTCGGGCGCGCTGCGCGTGCTCGCCGTGCTCAGCGAGAAGCGCTCGTCGATCTTCCCGGAGGCGCCGACGATCGCCGAGTCGGGCTTCCCGGGCTTCGAGGCCTCGGTCTGGTACGGCGTGGTCGGCCCGGCCGGCATGCCGGCCGCGGTGGTCGCGCGGCTGCACGAGGAGGTGGAAAAGGCGCTGGCCGCCACCGATGTGCGCGAGCGGCTCGCCTCGGCCGGCGGCGAGGTCGCGCCCGGATCCTCGGCGATGTTCGCCGAGATGCTGCAGCGCGAGCAGCAGCGCTACGCCAGGCTGATCCGGGAATCGAACATCAAGCCCGAGTGAGGGCTGGGACCATGAACCGCAACGTTCTCCGGCGGGTAGGCGGCGCGACTTGCGGCCTGCTGCTGCTCGGGCTGGCCGCCTGCGAGTCGCCGCGCCCTGCCGCGCCGGCGGCGGCTCCGGTCGCGATGGCGGAGGCCGGCACGCTGGTGCGCCAGGCGCTCGCGCCCACCGGAACCCTGCGGATCGCCGCTTATGCCGGCAGCCCGACCTCGCTGGTGCGCCCGCCGGGCAGCGACGAGGCGAGGGGGATGAGCGTCGACATCGGCCGGGAAATGGCGAAGCGGCTCGGCACGCCGGCGCGCATCGTCGAGTTCGAGCGCGTCGAGCAAGTCATCGATTCGCTGCGCAAGGGCGAGGCCGACATGACCATCACCAACGCGAGCGCGGCGCGCGCCGCCCTGGTCGACTTCACCGAGCCGCTGGTCGCCCTCGAACTGGGCTACCTGGTGATGGCGGACTCGCCGCTGCGCGCTGTCGCCGACGTCGATCGCGCCGGCATCCGGGTGGGTGTCAGCCAGGGCAGCAGCTCGCAGGCGACGCTCGGCCGGCTCTACCAGAACGCGCAAATCGTGCCCGCGTCGTCGCTGCGGGCCGGCGCGGAGATGCTGAAGGAGAGCCGCATCGACGCCTTCGCCACCAACAAGGGCGTGCTGTTCCAGATGGCCGACGGCCTGCCCGGCGCGCGCGTGCTCGACGGCCGCTGGGGCGCGGAGTCGCTCGCCATCGCCGTGCCGAAGGGACGCGACGCGGGCAAGCCCTGGCTCGAGCGCTTCACGAGCGCCGTGCGAGAGGAGGGCCTGGTGCAGCGCGCTGCGCAGCGCGCCGGCCTGCGTGGGCTCGCCGAGACCGAGCCGCGCTGAGCGTCGCCGTCCCGGTCAGGCGCTGGCGTCGGCGGCCCGCGCCGCCACGATCTCGCGGTGAACCGGGATATTGCAAAGGAAGCCCTGGCGAAGCGCGGCGTCGGTGACGGTTGCGGCCTGGACCTGAAGCGACGCGTGCGCGCGGGCCAGCCACTCGCCGGCGCGAGGGTCGCCGCGAGCGCTCAGCACCCGGTGACAGGTCCACTCGACAAGACGCGGGAACTCCGCGCCCTCGAGCGGGTTGCCGTCGGCGCCGGTCTTTGCACCGAGCGCCAGCAAGGATTCCAAGGCCTGCATCGCGGCGCCGGTATCGCCCTTCGCCAACGCGACCCGGGCCAGCCCGGTCGAGGCGTCGTGCCGATACGGGCTGGCGATCTCGCTGGCGCGCGCATGCGCGGCTGCGAACGCCTGTGCCGCGGGCGCGTACCGCCCGAGCGCCAGCTCGGCGTTGCCCACCCGGCACAAGGCCGCGATTTCCTGGTCGGGGGCGTGAACCGCGACCGCGGTTTCCAGGGCCGCGCGGGCCTGCACCAGCGCGCGGGCGTCATCGCCTTGCCACAGCGCCAGCGTCGACAGCGCGCACAGCGGGCTGACCTCCAGGGCCCGCTCGCCGTTGCCGCGCAGCAGGCGCAGTCCCTCTTCCAGATCGCGACGAGCCTGCGTCAGCGCGCCGAGTCCCAGCCAGCCGGCGCCGATGTTGCCCTGGGCGATGGCCTCGTTGCGCCGGTCGCCGGCCGCCCGGTGGGCGGCGAGCGATTGCTGGTCCAGCTCAAGCGCGCCGACGTCGTCGCCCTGCATCGCCAGCATCACGCTGAGCGCATTCAGGCAGAGACCCTCGACCCGGCGCAGCGCCAGGGCGCGCGCCTCGGTCAGTGCCTCCTCGGCGATGACCCGACCATTGCCGGGCCGGCCCTGGAAGGTGAGCGCCATCGCCAGCATCCGCTGCGCGAGCAGTCGAATCTCGTCGTCGCCCGCCCGGCGCGCCCATTCGACGGCCCGCCGCGCGCTGGCTTCCGCCGCGACGTAGTCGGCGAGCCGCTGCGCCAGGGCGCTGCGCCGCCAAGCCGCATGGGCGCGGCGCCGGTCATCCGCCAGCGCCTCGGCGAGCTCGGCCATCGCCTCGATGTCGGCGCGCTGCCCGACCCGCTCGCCCTGGATGTCCAGGGTGACCTCCCGGACCTCGAGCAAACGCCAGCGCAAGAGCCGCGCGCCGGCGGCGGGCATCCGTTGCAGCAGTGGCAGCGCCCGCTGCACATGGTCGAGGACGGCGTCGTGGGCCATCCGCGTACACCCATGCTCGGCCGCCCGGGTGTGGTACTCGGCCGCGTTGGCCTCGTCGCCTGCCAGCTCGAAATGCCGGGCCGCTTCGCTGAGGAAGTCGTTGGCCCGCAGCCCGGTCGGGGCCGCCAGCCAACGCGCCAGCTTGCCGTGCAGCTCGCGCCGGGTGCGCTTGAGCACCGTCGAATAGGTCACCTGATGGAGGATCTGGTGCTTGAACGCGTACTCGCGCAGGTCGTCGTGGCGGGAATCCGCGCGGGGCAGCGCGAGCTCGCGGCGCACCAGTTCCGGCAAGGTCTCGCTGGCCTTCGTGTCGAGCGCAACCAGCGCCCGGTCCCAGAACACCGGGCCGATGACGCTGGCCTGCTGCAAGGTCAGCCGCTCGGGCGCCGGCAGGCCGTCGAGCCGGGCCTGCAGGACGCCGGTCAGCGTGGTCGGAACCTTGGTGAGCAGCAGCCGCTCGGCATTCACCTTCCAGACCTCGCCGGTCTCGATCGCTCCCTGGTCGATCAGCATCTTGACGAGCTCTTCCATATAGAAGGGGTTGCCTTCCGCGCCGCCGGTGACGAGCTCACGCAGCGTCACCGGCACCTCGGGCAGCTTCTTCAGCAGCTCGCTCACCAGCAGCCGGCTCATGTCCTTGCCGAGCGGCTGCAGGTCGATCCGCCGGTGGACCCTCTCCGCACACCAGAGCGCCCTGCGCTCGAGCAGCGTGGGCCGCAGACAAGCCAGCATCAGCAGCGGCAGGTCGCGGTCGATTTCCGCCAGGTAGGCGAGGAAATCCAGGCTCTCGTTGTCGGCCCAGTGCAGGTCTTCGAGCAGCAGCACGACCGGCGATCCGTCCGCCAGGCCGATGCGGCGGAACAGCTGCGCCGCGGCGTGGAAGGCGCGGTTGCGGATCTGCTTGGGGTCGTCGAGGATGTCCTTGACGTGACGACTCTCGCGCCACTCGATGCCGATCAGGTGGCCGAGCAGATGGGCATGGCCTTCGGCCAGCTCGGGGCCGTCGTCGTCCAGGAACAGCGGCACCAGGCCCTGTTCCATCTTGCTTCGCGCCGCCTCGAGGCTGTCGTCGTCGGCGATCTGCAAGCGCCAGGCGACGATGTCGCGCAGGAGTCCGAACGGCTGGCCTTGCGTCTGCGGCGTGGCGTGGCCGCGGAAGAGGTGGAAGCGCTCTGGGCGGGCATCGCTCCAGGCTGCGAACTCGTAGAGCAGGCGGCTCTTGCCGATGCCGGCATCGGCCACCACGCTGACGGCGGCGAGACGGCGATCGACGAACAGCCGCCTGAAGGCGTCTTGAAGCGCTTCGAGCTCGGCGTCCCGGCCGATCATCCGCGTGGCCACGCCTTCGATGCCGCGGTTGCCGAGGCGAAAGTGCCTCGACTTGGCGCGCAGCACCAGGTAGCTCTGGATCGGCTCGTCGACGCCCTTGACCGCCAGCGCCTCCTGCCGCTCGACCTCGAACAGGCCGCGCACCTGTGCGTAGGCATCGTGGCTGATGCGCAAGGCCCCGGTCGGCGCCGTCTGTTCCATGCGTGCGGCGATGTTCACCGCGATGCCGCGAATGCTGCCGTCGGCATCCACCCCGCCGCCGAGCAGCACGCCGCCGGTGTGGATGCCGACCCGGACGTCGAAGCCGTCGTGGCCGTGTGCCGCCTGCACTTCGGCGCCGAGCCGCTTGCCGAGGTCGAGCAGGGCGAGGCCGCAGCGCACCGCCCGCTCGGCATCGTCTTCCCGGGCTTCGTCGGCGCCGAAGGCGGCCAGGATGTTGTCGCCGGCGTACTGCAGGACCTTGCCGGCGTGTGCCTGGACGACGGCCGTCCCGCGCGCCAGCGCGTCGTCCATGACGGCGCTGATCGCCTCCGGGTCGAGGTGCTGGGCGAGCGCGGTCGAGCCGACCACGTCGAGGAAGAGGATGCTGACCTGCCTCAGGGATTGCTCCGGCACGGACGGCGATGCAGCCGGGACGGTCAACGCCGCCAGCCGGGACCTCGCCGCCGACAGCAGCGCATCGACCACGGCATCGCCCAGCGTCGAGCGTTGACCTTCCAGGGCGGCGATCGCGGCTTCGAGTTGCTGCTGCTCGGTCATCGCTGCCCTAGCGCTCCGGCGACGCCCGGAGGATCCGCGCGAGCAGATCGCTGAGTGCGCCCGGCGTGACGTTGCGGGTGAATAGCCGCGACCGGTCGACCTGGTGAACGATCACGAGGTCCCGCTGACGGTCGACGACGATGTACTGCCCACCGTTGCCCCAGGCAAAGAACAGGCTGCCGGGCGAGCGGCTCCAGAAGGGCCAGGCTCGCTGCGGCACCCACCAGAGATAGCCGTAACCCTGCCAGCCTTCCGGCTCTGTGCTGTAGGCCGTCGTGCTCTCGGCGACCCAGGACGCCGGGACGATCTGCCGGTCTCGCCATCGACCGTCGCGCGCCATCAGCAGGCCCACGCGCGCCAGATCGCGGGCCGAAAGCTTCATCACGTAGGCCGGGTAGCGCGACGAGCGCTCGAAGGCATTCTCGGTGTGCTCCGGGTAGCGAAAGTCCTCGAACTGCAAGGGGCCGGCAAGGTCGTCGCGCAGCGCCTCGAAGACGGTCTTGCCGGTGCGCCTCTCGAAGATGCCACCGAGGGTGTTGAAGTCCCAGTTGTTGTAGTACCAATGCTCGCCCGGCGCGTGGCTGCCTCGGGCGGGCCGCTCCGCCTTGGCCTCGCGTGTCTCGTACGCGGCCTCGTGGTACACGCCCGATCGCGCCTGCAGGAGCTGCCGAACGGTCGCCTTCCTCTCGGCTTGCGAGAGGCCGCCCTCGTCGTCGATGCCGAGTTCCTCGAGGCTCTTCGCAAGATCGATGACGCCGCGATCGACATACACGCCGAACAGAACGTCGAGCAGGCTCTTGCGAACCGAGTAGACGTTCAAGGGCCGCGCGATGTCACCGTAGCCATGCACCAGAGCCCCGCGGTGGACCACCAGGTAGGCCTGCGTGCCGAGCGACGATGCGATCTTGTCCGCCGCCTGCAGCCCTTCGCGCGACCATCCCGACGCCTCGACCGTCAGCGGCTCGCCCCAGGTCGCTGCCGGAAAGGAAGCATCGGCAGCCCACCCCATCGCCGATGCGCCGAGCAGCGCCAGGCCGATGAAGGCGAAGCGAAGGATCTGGATCATGGTGGGGGTCCCGCCCGTGATGGTCGGCGTCGACGTGCCGGCGGGCGCTACTTCGCCAGCCAGGCCACCAGGTCCGCCTTGAGCTTCACCAGGTCGGCCTCGCGCGTGTACATCATGTGCCCGGCGTCGTAGTAGTGGTGCTCGATCCGCGCCAGCACCTCGGGCGGCGCGTCGAGCTGGGCGAGCGACCAGTTCGAGGCCGAGTACGGCGTGCCGAGGTCGTAGTGGCCGCTGGCGACGAGCACCTTCAGGTGCGGATTGCGGCGCATCGCCCGGGCCAGGTCGCCGCTGGTGCTGGCGTAGCCGTTGCCCTTTTCCTCGCCGCGGTTCCAGTTCCACTGCTTGTGCACGTCCATCGACAGGATCTCGTAGCGCTGCGTCGTCGCCATCCCGAGCTCGCGGCCCATGTAGCCGAGCGCCGCCATCGTGTACGCGGGCGCGATCGTCTCGATGCCGGGATCGAACTCCCAGGTGCGGGTGCGGCTCGCGGCCATCGGCCCGGTGACGCGGGCGTCGAGCCGGCCGACCATCCGGCCCTCGTCGCGCAGCAGCTCGAAGAAGAAGTCCTGGTCGGCGATGCGCAGGTTCTTCTCGGCGACGAGCGCCGGCGCCAGGCCGGTGAGCTCGGCGATCCGCTTGACGATGCGCTCGCGCGCCTTGCCGTCGAGGCCGGCGCCGCGGTGCAGGGCGCGTAGGTAGTCCTCCTCGACGAAGGCCTCGGCGGCCGCACGCGCCGCCTCGGGCGACTTGGCGAGCGTGCCCTTGAGCCTGCCGTGGTACTGCGCCACGCCGGCGAAGGCCGGCAGGAAGAGGGCGAACGGCAGGTCGTTGTGCGGTGCGAAGACGATGCTCTGCAGGTCCATCGCGCAGGAGACGAGGATCAGGCCGGAGAGGGCAACGCCCAGGCTCTGCAACCGATCGGCGAGCGCCGCGCCGCGCGTCGTGCCGTAGCTCTCGCCGGCGAGGTAGACCGGCGAGTCCCAGCGCTGGTTCTTGCCGAGCCAGGTGCGCATCACCTCGGCCAGCGCCTCGACGTCACCGTCGACGCCGAGCAGCTTGTTGCGCGCTTCCTCGCTGGCGGCGATCGAATAGCCGGTGTGCGGCGGGTCGACGAAGACCAGGTCGAAGTGCTCGAACCAGGAGTGCGGGTTATCGCTCACCGCGTAGGGGGGCAGCGGCATCGAGCCGTCGTCGTTGACCTGCACCCGCTTCGGCCCGAGCGCGCCGAGGTGCAGCCAGACCGAGGCCGAGCCCGGGCCGCCGTTGAAGGCGAAGCAGACCGGGCGCTGTCGCGGCTCGGCGCCCTTGAGCGCATACGCCGTCGTGAACACCGCCGCCTCGGGCTCGCCGCCGGTGTCGGTGAACACCGGGCCGGCGACGGGGATGAAATCCAGCGCCACCGCGTACGGCGTCGCCTTGCCGCCGAGGCGGACCTCGCCCTCGCTCCTGACGGCCGGTCGGGCGAGGAGTTTTTCGACCAGCTCTCGTCGCCGCTTCTTGGCGTCTTCGGTGGGCGGCGGAGGCGTGCTGGCGGCGGCGGGTGCGGTGGTGTCGGTCATCGGCCTATTCTGCCGAACGCGTGCCCGAGCCCGGCCATTCGGCGGGCCCCACGCTCCTCGAGCTTCGACTAGGATTTGCGGCCCAGGGCGCGCTCGCGCCCGCTCCGAATCCAGGCGCTGCATGTCCGCTGCGATCGACTACCTCCATCCCGACCTGCCCGCCGGTCTCGCGACCGTGCTCATGCCGCTCGTCGATGCCACCTCCGAGACGCTCGCCGGCTACGGCCGGCTGGTGGACGACCCGGCCGAATGCCGGGTCGAGATCGTGCGCTGGCCGGCGCGCGGCCGCCGTCCCATCGACGCCGACACCGGCGACCAGGGCGGCACCACCGAGGGCGTGTTCGTCAGCGAGTGGCAGGGCGACATCCTCTACGGCCGCAACGAGGCGGTCGGCGGCCACTACATCCTGGCCTATGCGGCGCCGCCCGAAGCGGCGCGCACCGACCATGGCGATCCGCCGCCGCGCATGCTGCTCTGGCATGCCAACTACCACCCCGACGGCGGCCAGCTGTTCTTTCCGCTCGACCGCGCGCCGTTCTACGTGCCCCTGGCCCTGCCCGGCGACGACGTGACGCCCGAGCGCTTCGTCTGCTTTCGCTTCGACGGCAGCCAGGGCCTCTACATCCATCCGGACATCTGGCACGAGGGCGTGTTCACCCTGTCCGGCCGGCAGCGCTTCTTCGACCGGCAGGGAGCGGTGCACGCCCGGGTCTCGGTCGACTTCGCGCGCGAGTTCGGCTGCCTGCTCGAGGCGCCGATCGCGCGCTGACTTCTCAACTCGAACGAGGAGCCGGCATGGCCACGAGCGCGTTGTTCGCCTTCCTCCACTTCCTGGCCGTGTTCGGCGTCTTCGCCACGCTGTTCCTCGAGTGGCAGACGATGAGCCCGGCGCCGACCCACGGCGAAGCGCTGCGCATCCAGCGCTGCGACCGCTGGTACGGCCAGTTCGCGATGCTGCTCGTGGTCGTGGGCCTGCTGCGCGTCTATTTCTTCGAGAAGGGCAAGGCGTTCTATTTCGGCAATCCGGTCTTCAACGCCAAAATGACCCTGTTCGTGCTGGTCGGGCTGGTCTCGATCTATCCGACGATGCGCTTCATCAAGTGGCGGGCGCAGACGCGGCAGGGCGCGGCGCCCGTGGTTTCGGCCACGGAATACCGGCGGATCATGATGTCCTTGCGCGCCGAGTTGCTGTTGTTGCTCGCTGCCGCGCTGTGTGCGAGCCTCATGGCCCGCGGCGTGGGGCTGTGACCCCGCCGCCGTCCTTCAGCAGGAGAGTTGCGATGAATCCGGTCGTTCACTTCGAGATGCCTTTCGACGACAAGGCGCGCCTGACGCGCTTCTACGAGCAGGCCTTCGGCTGGCAGATGCAGCCCATGGGGGCCGACATGGGCGACTACGTCCTGGCGACGACGACGCCGAATGGCAGCAACGGCCGGCCCAGCGAGCCGGGAGCGATCAACGGCGGCTTCTTTCCGAAGAAGCCGGACTGGCCGGCGCAGGTGCCCTCGGTCGTGATCGCGGTCGACGACATCAAGGCGGCCATGGGCAAGGTCAAGGCGGCCGGCGGCGAGGTGCTCGGCGAGCCGATGGAGATTCCGGGCGTGGGCCAGTACGTGTCCTTCATGGACAGCGAAGGCAACCGCGTCAGCCTCCTCCAGCCGCTGCCGCGAGGATGAGCGACGCGCGCGGCGGTTACGAAGCGCGCTTGTAGATGCCGCAAGGAGGCACAGCATGATCCGTGGCATGCATGCGATGTTCTATTCGTCCGAGGCCGAGTCGCTGCGCGCCTTCCTCCGCGACAAGCTCGGCCTCCAGGGCCGCGACGTCGGCGGCGGCTGGCTGATCTTCGACGCGCCCGAGGCCGACCTCGGCGTGCATCCCACCGAAGGCGGCGAGCCTGCTTCGGGAACCTCCGACATCTCGTTCTACTGCGACGACATCGCCGCTACCGTCGCCGAGCTGAAGGGGCGCGGGGTCGAGTTCACCCAGGAGGTGGAGGACCACGGCTACGGCTTCGTCACCTTCTTCAAGGTGCCTGGCGACTTCAAGGTGCAGCTCTACCAGGCGAAGTACGCCAAGTAGGCTCGGCGCCTGGTCCGTGTCGACCTCGGCGATGCCGCCGCTCACGCTCTACGGCGCCGCCGGCTCCGGCTCGGTGGCGGTCGAGGCGGCGCTGACCCTGCTTGGCATTCCCTACGAGCTGATCGAGGGGGCCACCTGGACGGAAGCCGCCGCGCGCGACCGCGTCGCAGTGCGAAACCCGATGCGCCAGATTCCCACGCTCGTCCTGCCCGGCGGCGAGGTCATGACCGAGAGCGCCGCGATCCTGATCTGGCTCGGCGATCTTCACCCCGAGGCCGGTCTCGCGCCCGACCCCGCCGCCCCCGTGCGCCGCCCCTATCTACGCTGGATGAGCTACGTGTCGTCGGCGATCTACGCGCTGCACTGGATCAAGCCCGACGTGCGGCGGATCGGTGCGCCGTCCGAGCTTCGCGACGCGGTGGTGGACGCGGTCCACGAGCGGATCGCCTTCTGCTGGAGCGCGATGGATACGCAGCTCGATCCCGGGCGCTATCTCCTGGGCGAGGCGATGACGATGCTCGATCTCTACGTCACGGTCGTCTCGCGCTTCGGCCCGTGGCGGCACCGCTTCTACGCCGCCGCGCCGAAGATGGGCGCAGTCGTCCGCCGCGTCGATGCCGAGCCGCGGCTCGCGGCGTTCTGGGCGAAGCGCTTTCCGTTCGACGAGGGCTGGGAATAGACTTCGTGGCACTCATACCAAGAAGAATCGCTCCGTGTCCACCGCTCTCGTCCTCATCGACCTGCAGAACGACTACTTCCCCGGCGGCACGATGGAGCTGGTCGGCGCGGAAGCCGCGGTCGCGCGGGCGGCGGCGCTGCTCGAGGCCTTTCGCCGGCGCTCGTTGCCGGCGTTCCACATCCAGCACCTCGCCCAGCGGCCCGGTGCCACCTTCTTCCTTCCGGGCACGTCCGGCGCGGAGATCCACAAGGCGGTCGCGCCGGCCGCAGGCGAGCGGGTGGTGACCAAGCACCACCCGAACAGCTTTCGCGAGACCACGCTGCTCGAAGACCTGCGCGCCGCCGGCGCGACGAGTCTGGTGTTCGCCGGGATGATGACCCACATGTGCGTCGACACCACGGTGCGCGCGGCCGCCGACCTGGGCCTGGCCTGCTCGCTGGCCCATGACGGCTGCGCCACGCGCAACCTCCAGTTCGGCGGCGCCACGGTCGAGGCGGCCCAGGTGCAGCTCGCCTACCTCGCCGGGCTGAGCGGCGCGTTCGCCGCGGTCAAGTCGGCAGAGGAGCTCTGCGCGGCGCTCTAGGAGCGGCTACATCGAGCGCCAGTAGCGCCGGTGCAGGGCGGTGATCGCCTCGGCGGCCGCCGCCACCGGGCCGATCACCTTCACGTCCTTCTGGCCACGGGCGAACACGTGACGACAGGGCAGGTCGAGCGTCGGGTTCTCGGGGTTGCCGCCGGTGAGGGCGAGCAGCACCTTCTCCTCGATGCCGAACACGACCCGGCCGATGTTCGCCCAGTACTGCGTACCGGCGCACATCGCGCAGGGTTCGACCGTCGTCACCAGGGTGCAGGGCCAGAGCTCGGCGGGCGAGAAGCGCCGCGCCGCCTCGCGCGCCAGCACGGCTTCGGCGTGGTTGACGCTGTCGACGTTGCCCTGCTCCATCAGCACGGTCGTGTGGTCGGGCGCGACCAGGAGGGCGCCGAACGGATGGTGGCCGGCGTCCATCGCCCGCCGCGCGAGAGCCTGGGCGCGATCGAGCAGGGCGAGCACCAGCTCGGCGCTCGGCTCGACGCGCGGCGGCACGGGCGGCGGTGGCGGTGCAGTTTGTCTGGCCATCAGGCGGCGCTCCGGTGTGCCCAGCCGGTGGTGCGCTTCTCGACCACGGCGAACAGTTCGTACATGCCCATCGCCATCGCGCCGATCACCACCAGTCCGGCGAAGGCCAGGCCCATCTGCATCGACGAGCCGGCCGAGATCAGCAGGTAGCCGATGCCTTCGTTGGCGGCGGTCATCTCCGAGACCGTGGTGCCGACGAAGGCGAGGGTGATCGCGACCTTGAGCGAGCCGTAGAAGTACGGCATCGAGCGCGGCAGCCCGACCTTGACGAGCACGTCCCAGCGCTTCGCGCCGAGGACGCGCAGCACGTCTTCCAGCTCGGGCTCGAGCGTCGCCAAGCCGGTGGCGATGTTGACCGTGATCGGAAAGAACGAGATCAGGAAGGCGGTGAGCACCGCCGGGCCGACGCCGATGCCGAACCAGACGACGAGGATCGGCACGAACGCCGCCTTGGGCAGCGCGTTGAAGCCGGTCATCAGCGGATAGATCGCCGCGTAGGCGGTGCGCGAGCTGCCAATGAGAAAGCCGATCAGGGTGCCGACGACGATCGAGATGCCGAAGCCGACCATGGTCACCCAGAACGTGCGCCAGGCATGGCCGGCGATCGGGCCGCGGAATTGCCAGAGCTGCGAGGCGATGCGCGACGGGCTGGGGAAGATGAACTCCGAGACGCCGAAGCCGCTGCAGATGCCCTCCCACAGCAGCAGCGTCGCGATCAGCAGCAGCCAGGGCGCCCAGCGTTCCTTGTCGCGCCTTGTCATTGCGCGATCTCCACGGTGGCGTCCGGCGTCAATGGCTTGCGGATCGCGCCGATGTGCTCGCGCAGTTCGTGGACGATGTCGGTGAACTCCCGGGAATAGGTCAGGTCGAGGGGTCGCGGTCGCGGCAGCTCGATCTCGCGGCGCACCAGCATCCGCCCGGGGCTGCGGCTCATCACGTAGACCGTGTCGGCGAGGAACACCGCCTCGCGCAGGTCGTGGGTGACGAGGATGACGTTGAACCTCTGCGCCGTCCACAGGTCGCGCAGGATGCACCAGAGCTCCTCGCGGGTGAAGGCGTCGAGCGCGCCGAAAGGCTCGTCGAGGAGCAGCATCTTCGGCTCGTGGATCAGGGCCCGGCAGATCGAGGCGCGCTGCTGCATGCCGCCCGAAAGTTCCCACGGGAACTTCCGCTCGTAGCCGCCGAGGCCGACGCTCTGCAGCAGCTTCGTCGCCTTGGTCGCGTACTCCTCGCGCCGGGCACGAAAGGTCGAGCGGTAGGGCTCGACGATTTCCAGCGGCAGCAGCACGTTGTCGAGCGTGGTCCGCCACGGCAGCAGCGACGACGACTGGAACGCCATGCCGGTGATCTTGAGCGGCCCGGCAACCTCGCGGCCGTCGATCACGATCGTGCCCTTGGACGGCCTGCGCAGCCCGGTGGCGAGCTTCATGAAGGTCGACTTGCCGCAGCCCGAGGGGCCGACGATGGCGACGAACTCGCCGGCGCCGATCTTCAGGTCGATGTCCTCGACCGCGTACCGCCCCTCGGCCAGCAGCTCCTCGTTGTAGGCCAGCCAGACGTGCGAGAAGTCGACGAAAGCCGTCAATCGAGCCCCTCGGGAGCGGCCCGGCGCTCGGCCCGCGTCACTTTCTCGTGACCTTGAAGATGTCGCGATCGGCCGCCGAAGGCAGGAAGCCGTCCTTCCAGACGGCGAGCGTGTTGACCCGCTCCTTGGTGGCGAAGGCATCGGAGACCTGGCTGGCCATCAGGCTGAGGCGCGGCGCCCGGACCTCGCCGAAGCCCTCGGCCTTGGCGTCGGCGGTGAGCACGGTGGCGTCGAGGGCCAGCTTCAGCCGCCGCAGCTCGAGCTCCTCGTTGATGATGCCGTCGCGCGCCTTGAGCGTGGCGATCGCGCCCTTCGGATCGGCGATCACGTCCTTCGTGCCCTTGGTGAAGGCGCGCAGGAACGCCTTCACCGCCTCGGGGTTCTTCGTCAGGAACTGCTCCGAGACGATGATCGCGTTGCCGTACATCTTCACGCCGTAGCTCGGGTAGGGCATCACCACCACGTCTTCCGCCTTGACGCCGCGGGCCTCGATGTTGAGCAGCGAGGTGAACGAGAAGCCGGTGATGGCGTCGATGTCGCCGCGCACGAGCATGGTCTCGCGCAGGGTCGGGTCCATCGCCGTCCAGCTCACCGTGCCGATCGCGTTGGCCTTGGCGAAGATCGGCCAGGCCTTGCGGCCGGCATCGAACACCGGCGCGCCCATCTTCTTGCCGTTGAGGTCGGCCGGCGTCTTGATGCCCGACTTCTTCAGCGCCAGCACCGCCGCCGGGGTGTTGTTGTAGACCATCATCACCGCGACCGGCTTGTTCGGCGCGGTCGGGTTGTTGGCCTGGAATTCCATCAGCGCCGCCATGTCGGCGAAGCCCATGTCGTAGGCGCCCGAGGCGACCCGCGTCACCGTGCCGCCCGAGCCGTTGCCGGCGTCGACCGTGACCGCGAGCTTCTCGTCCTTGAAGTAGCCCTTGGCCAGCGGCACCAGGAACAGCGACGCCGGGCCCTCGTAGCGCCAGTCGAGCTGGAACTTGATCGGCGTTTCCTGGGCCACGGCCGAGGCCGCGGCGCCGACCAAGGCGCAGGCGGCGAGGGCGCCCAGCAGCGCGCGACGGGACGGGAGAAGGTGCTTCATCGGGGCTCCGGAGAGGTCAGGCGAGGAGGTCGAGCAAGGTCCGGGCCACCACCTGGGTGGCGCGGCGCAGGTCTTCGAGGACGAGGTGCTCGTCGGCGCGCTTGGCGTTCGATTCGAGCACGGTGCGCGGCCCGGCGCCGTAAATCGCCGTCGGGATGCCGGCCTCGCCGTAGAGGCGTACGTCGGTGTAGAGCGGCGTGCCCGACACCGGGATCGCCTCGCCGAATACGGCCTCGCCGTGGCGCTGCAGGGCCGCCACCAGCAAAGCGTTGCCGGGCAGGGGCTGCAGCGCCCGGGCCAGGAGCAACCGCTTGATCTCGATCGTGATGCCCGGCACCTGGGCGGCGGCCTCGGCGATCACCCGGCGGACCTGGGCCTCGACCGCGACCGGGTCCTCTTCGGGGATCATCCGCCGGTCGAGCCTCATTACGACCTTGCCCGGAACGACGTTCGTGTTGGTGCCCCCGGCGATCGTGCCGACGTTGAGATACGGATGGGTGATGCCCTCGACCTTGGAGGTGACGCCGCGGTAGATCTCGTTCTGCGCATAGAGCGCGCTCAGGATGGCGTTGGCGCCCTGGAGCGCGTCGATGCCGGTCGCGGGGATCGCGGCGTGGGCCATCTTGCCGTGCACCGTGACCTCGAGCTGCAGGCAGCCGTTGTGGGCGGTGATCACCTGGTAGCTGAAGCCGGCGGCGATCAGCAGGTCGGGCTTGGTCAGCCCCATCTTCAGCAGCCAGCCGGGGCCCAGCTCGCCGCCGAATTCCTCGTCGTAGGTGAAATGCAGCTCGACGCCGCCCTTGAGCGGCAGGCCGAGCGATTCGAGCGCGCGCACGGCGAAGGTGTAGGTGGCGAAGTCGCTCTTGCTGACCGCGGCCGCGCGGCCGTAGAGCCTGCCTGCCTCGACCGTGCCGCCGTAGGGGTCGTGGCTCCAGCCTTCGCCCGGCGGCACCACGTCGCCGTGGGCGTTGAGGGCGATCGTCGGGCCCTCGCCGTAGCGGCGACGCACCACCAGGTTGGTGATCGAGGCCATGCCCTGTTCGCGGACGATCGCCTCCGGCACCGCGTAGCGATCGGCGATGAAGCCGAAGCCGGCGAGCAGGTCGGCGGTGCGTGCCGCGTGCGGCGCGTTGTCGCCCGGCGGCGTGTCGGTCGGCACGCGCACCAGCGCCTGCAGGAACGCCGTCTCCTCGGCGAAGTGGGCGTCGATCCAGCGGTCGAGCCTGGCGTAGTCGCTGATCATGGCCGGGGTCCTTGCGCGGCCTCGGCCGCGAGCTGGTCGAGGAGATGCAGAAAGGCCTCGACCGCGAGCTGCATGTCGTCGGCGGTGGAGGACTCGAGCGGGTTGTGGCTGATGCCCGCGTTCTCGCCGCGCACGAACAGCATCGCCTGCGGCATCGCCTCGCCTAGCTTCATCGCGTCGTGGCCGGCGCCGCTCGGCATGCGGTGCACCGGCAGGCCGGCCGCGGCGACCGCCCGCTCCCAGCGCGCCTGCCACTCGGGTGCGCTTGGCGACGCGGCAACCCGCATCGTCTCCTCCACGCTCGCCGAAACGCCGCGCCGCCCGCAGATCGCGTGCAGCTCGGCGAGCACGTCGGCGACGCAGTCGTCGCGCACCGGGTCGGTGGTGGCGCGGATGTCGAGGCTGAAGCGGCAGCGGCCGGGAATGACGTTGGTCGAGCCGCCCGGCACCTCGAGCATGCCCATGGTGCCGACCAGGTTCGGCTGCTCGGCGGCGCGCTTCTCGAGGTAGAGGGCGAGCTCGGCGACCGCGACGGCGGCGTCGCGCCGGGTCGCCATCGGCGTCGTGCCGGCGTGGCTGGCCATGCCGCGTACCTCGCCGGCGAAGCGCACGCCGCCGTTGATCGAGGTGACGACGCCGAGCGGCAGGCCCAGGTCGGTGAGCACCGGGCCCTGCTCGATGTGGACCTCGACGAAGCCGAGGTAGTCGGCGGGGTCGCGCTTGAGCCTGGCGATCGCCGCAGGCGTTGCCGGCAGCCCGGCGTGGCGCATCGCCTCGCGCATCGTGATGCCGGCCGCGTCTTCCTGGTCCAGCCAGCGGGCGTCGAACTTGCCGATCAGGGCGCCCGAGCCGAGGAAGGTCGCCTTGTAGCGCTGTCCTTCTTCCTCGGAAAAGCCGACGACCTCGAGCGCGAACGGCAGGCGCCGGCCGGCGCGATGCAGCTCGCGCACGCAGACCAGCGGCACGAAGATGCCGAGCCTGCCGTCGTACTTGCCGCCGTTCCTCACGGTGTCGAAATGCGAGCCCGTGAGCAGGCGCTTCGCGTCGCCATCGGCCGCGGCGCGATAGACGCCGACGACGTTGCCGACCGCATCGATCGACACGTCGTCGAAGCCGCACTCCTTCATCCAGCGCACCAGCTGCGCGGCGCAGGCGCGGTGCGCGTCGGTGAGGTAAGTGACGGTGAGCTGCCCGTTCTCGGCGAAGCCCGGGTCGGAGTGCGTCGCCAGCAGCTCGGCGCAATCCCAGGCCTGCTGGCCGAGCACCGGCTCGTGGCCGAAGCGGTCGTCGAGGCGCAGCTCGGCGACGCGATGCACGTTGCGCAGCCCCTCCTCGAACTCGAAGTCGGGATGGTTCTCCAGCCGGCGCGCGAAGGCGGCGATGATCTGCGCCTTCGACAGACCGTCGCCGCGCGGACCGCGCACCGCGAGCATGAACGGGAAGCCGAACTTCTCGTTGTAGGCGGCGTTGAGGCGTTGCAGGGTGGCGAACTCCTCGGCGGTGCAGTGCGTCAGGCCGGCCTTGCCCTGCTCGTCGGTCGATTCGGCCGTCATCGCCTTGGCGATCATCGCCTTGCCGGCCAGCTCCGGATGGGCGCGCAGCAGCGTCAGGCGCTCGTCGCGGCTCGCCTCGGCCAGCGTTTCGACCAGGGCGCGCTTGAGCTGGGCCAGGGTCGCGAACGGCCGGCGCGACGCGGCCCGCTCGGCGATCCAGGGCGAGTGCTCGTAGATGCCCTCGAGCAGGGCGACGAAGCCGGCGGTGTCGGCCGCGTTCAGTCGCTCCAGCGTCAGCGGCTCGGCCATCGCCGCCTTCAGAGCGTGACCCGCACGGTCTTCACCACCGGCTGGAGGGTGGCCACCTGGTTCTGCACGAAGCTCGTGAACTGGGCCGGCGTGCCCGGCGTGACGGTGACGCCGAGCTCGAGCAGGCGCTTCACGATCTCCGGCTGCGCCAGCACCTCGTTGGTGGCGGCGTTGAGCCGGGCGACGATGTCGGGCGGCATCTTCGCCGGTCCGGTGAGGCCGAAGAAGTTGTCGAGCACGATCCGGGCGTGCCCGGACTCGGCGACCGTGGGCACGTCGGGGGCCAGCGGCGAGCGCTGCGCCGAGGTCACCGCCAGCGGCTTGATCTGGCCGTTCTTGAAGAACGGCACGAAGGCGGTGATGACGTCGATCCCGACCGGGATGACGCCGGAGATCAGGTCGGTGGTCATCGGCGCGCCGCCGCGGTAGGGCACGTGCGTCATCTTCACGCCCAGGGCGCGGCTCATCATCTCGCCGTAGATGTGGCCGATCGAGGCCGGGCCGCCGGAGCCGAACTGCAGGCCGCCCGCCTTCCTGGCCGCGTTCTCGAGGTCGACGATGGTGTTGATGCCGGCGGCCGGGTTGGCCATGACCACGCACGGCGCCGAGCCGATCGAGGCGATGTGGGTGAAGTCGGCGATCGGGTCGTAGGGCTGCTTCTCGAGCACGAACGGGCCGATCGAGATCGGCGTCGAGTTCGACAGCATCAGGGTGTAGCCGTCGGCCGGCGACTGGACGACGTTCAGCCCGCCGACGCTGCCGCCGGCGCCGGGCTTGTTGTCGACGATCACTGCCTGGCCGAGCTTCTTCGCGAGCTGCTCGCCGACGACCCGGGCGACGATGTCGCTCGCGCCGCCGGCGGCGAAGGTGACGACGATGCGGATCGGCTTGTCGGGATAGGCGGCGAACGCCGGCCAGGCGATGGCGGCGGTGGCGGTCGCCGCCGCGGCGCGAAGGGCGCGGCGGCGGCCGAGGTCGGGAGTCGTCGTCATGTCATTCCTCGGAAGTGGCGGAGGGTCGGGCTCATGCAACTCCCGGGCCGGCGGCAGCGGACGCCTCGGCGGGGACATGGGGATGGACGGCCTTCCAGTGGCGGGCGATGTCGATCCGCCGCGTCACCCAGACCTTGTCGTGGCGGCCGATGTGATCGAGGAAGCGCTGCAGGGCGCCGATCCGGCCGGGCTTGCCGAGGAGCCGCGAATGCATGCCGATCGACATCATCTTCGGCCGGTTGAGGCCTTCGGGGTCGCCCTCGGCATAGAGCGCATCAAAGCTGTCGCGCAGGTAGACGAAGAAGTGCTCGCCGGTGTTGAAGCCCTGCGCCTGGACGAAGCGCATGTCGTTGGCATCCAGCGAGTAGGGCACCACCAGGTGCGGCCGCTTCGTCCCGTCGCCGAGGTCGACCTCGGTCCAGAACGGCAGGTCGTCGCCGTAGTAGTCGCTGTCGTACTCGTAGCCGCCGTGGGCGACGACCAGACGGCGGGTGTTCGGGCTGTCGCGGCCGGTGTACCAGCCGAGCGGCCACTGGCCGCCGGTCAGGTCCCTGAGGACGTGGGTGGCGATGTCGAGGTGGCGGCGCTCGGTCGCCTCCGGCAGGTTCTGGTAGTGGATCCAGCGCAGGCCGTGGCTGGCGATCTCGTCGCCGCGGGCCAGGAACGCGGCCAGCAGATCGGGCGTGCGCTCCATCGCCATCGCCACGCCGAAGATCGTCAGCGGCAGCTTTCGGGCATCGAACTCGCGCAGGATCCGCCAGACGCCGGCGCGCGAGCCGTACTCGTACATCGACTCCATCGTCATGTGCCGGTTCTCGTAGGCCTGCGCCGTGACCAGTTCCGAGAGGAAGGTCTCCGAGGTCGGGTCGCCGTGGAGCACGTTGTTCTCGCCGCCCTCCTCGACGTTGAGGACGAACTGCACCGCGATGCGCGCGCCGTTCGGCCAGCGGGCGTGCGGCGGGTTGCGGCCGTAGCCGACCAGGTCGCGCGGATAGTGGTCGTTCGTCATGGTGGCAGGGCTCAGGCGCGCGGCTTCAGGGCCGCCGCCAGGTCGGGGATGCGCGGATGCAGGTGCAGGTTCTGTTCGACGCTCAGCAGATGGCTCTCCATCAGACGCACCGCGGCGCGCGGATCGTGCCGCTCGAGCGCATCGACGATCGCCACGTGCTCCTCGCACGAGTGCTCGGCCGAATGCGCCGACTGGAACATCAGGGCGATCAGCGACGAGCGCGACACCAGCTCGGCGAGCATCGCGGCGAGGACGGTGTTGCCGAGCATGCCGGCGATGATCACGTGGAAATCGGCCAGCAGGCGGGTGCGCCCGGAGACGTCGGTGCGCCGGATCGCCTCTTTCTCGGCCTCGAGGTGGGCACGCAGCTCGGCGAGCTGCGCCGGCGTCAGGGCGATGCTGGCCCGGCGGATCATCGCCGTCTCGAGCATGCGCCGAACCTCGAACACCTGGCGCGCCTCGTCGGCGCTCGGCTCGGCGACGCGCGCGCCTCGGCCCGGGGCGAGAGTGACGAGCTTGTCGCGGCTGAGCTGGTTGAGCGCCTGGCGCACCAGGGTGCGCGAGACCTGGAAGATGTCGGCGATCTTCTGCTCGGCGAGCTTGGTGCCCGGCATCAGGCGGCGCTCGACGATCGCGGTGACGATCGAATCGGCGATCCTGCGGGTGGTGTCGCCCGCGGCCGGATCGGCGCGCTTGTGCCGTGTCCGCCGCGCCGTGGGCCGGGCCGCACGCGCCGGCGGCGCCGGGCGGATTACCTGCAGTCGGGGAGCGGCTTGGGGCATTGTGCGGCTTGCGTTGGCCGGCAAAGTGTATACACTTTTGTCCGCACCGCAAGCGTTCGCGGCGGGTTCCGGAGGCGGCTTGGGAAGACTGACGACGCATGTGCTCGACACCGCCCACGGCTGCCCGGCCGCGGGCATGAAGGTCCGCTTCTCGCGCCTCGACAACGGCGTCGCGACCGAGCTGCGGGCCCTGACGCTCAATGCCGACGGCCGCGCCGACGCGCCGTTGCTCGACGGCAGCACGCATCGTCCCGGGCGCTACCGGCTGGTGTTCTCGGTCGCGGCCTACTTCGCCGGCCGGGGGGTGCAGCTTCCCGACCCGCCCTTCCTCGACGAGGTGACGCTCGATTTCGGCATCGCCGCGGCCGACGAGCACTATCACGTGCCGCTGCTCGTCAGCCCCTGGTCCTACTCGACCTATCGCGGCAGCTAGCCCGGATCGGCTGTATACAGAAATGGACGCCTACTGGCTCGACTGGGCGAACCTGCTGCTGCGCTGGGCGCACGTGATCACCGGCATCGCCTGGATCGGCGCCTCGTTCTATTTCGTCGGCCTCGACAACGGCCTCACGCCCCCGGCCGACCCGGGCGACCGGGCCAAGGGCATCGGCGGCGAGCAGTGGGCGGTGCACGGGGGCGGCTTCTATCACCAGCAGAAGTACCCGGTGTCGCCGGCGCTGCTGCCGGAAAAGCTCCATTGGTCGATGTGGGAGAGCTATTCCACCTGGCTCACCGGCTTCGCCCTGTTCACGGTGCTCTACCTGTTCAATGCGGGCACCTTCCTGATCGACAAGACGGTGTTCGACTGGTCGCCCACGGCCGCGATCGCCACCGCGCTGGCGTTCTTCGTCGCCTTCTGGCTGATCTACGACGGCATCTGCCGCGCCTTCGGCGAGCGGCAGAACGGCGACACGATCGTCGGCGCGCTTGTCTTCGTGTTCATCGTCTTCGCCGCGTGGCTCTCCTGCCGACTGTTCGCCGGAAGGGCCGCGTTCCTCCTCGTCGGCGCGATGATGGCGACGACCATGAGCGCCAACGTGCTGATGGTCATCATCCCCGGCCAGCGCAAGGTGGTGGCGGCGCTGCGCGCCGGTCGGCCGGTCGACCCGGTGCACGGCCGGCGCGGCAAGCAGCGCAGCGTGCACAACACCTACTTCACGCTGCCGGTGGTGTTCACGATGCTGAGCAACCACTACGGCTTCCTCTACGCCGGGCGCTGGAACTGGCTGGTGCTGGTGGTGCTGATGCTCGCCGGCGCGCTGATCCGGCTCTCGTTCGTGCTTCGCCATCGCGCCCACGCCGAAGGCCGGCCGGTGCCGTGGGAGTGGGCGATCGTCGGCACGCTCGTCGTCGCCTTCACCGTGATCTGGATGCAGCCTTCGCCCAGCGACGCGGCCGCGGCCCGGGCCGGTCCGCCGCCGGCCTTTGCCGAGGTGCGGGCGATCGTCGCCGAGCGCTGCCAGATGTGCCACAACGCCGCGATGCCGAGCAAGAACGTGCGCCTCGACTCGCCGGAGGCGATCGCCACGCATGCGCAGCAGGTTTACCAGCAGGCCGTGGTGCTCAGGCTGATGCCGCTCAACAACGCCACCCAGATCACACCTGCAGAGCGGGCGCAGATCGGCCGCTGGTTCGAGGCAGGCGCGTCTGTGCGCTGAGTTCGCTCAGGGCGCCGTGCAGGCGATGCCGGCCGCGACGCTGACGTCGCCGCCGGTGTAGCGCGGATGGGAAGATGGGCCGGCGCCCGGAGATTTGCTCGATCAGGCGGCCGCGCCCATCTTGATCGCTTCCTTCAGGCGAGTGCTGAGGATCTCGAGGTTGGGGATCTGCTTCTCGATCGCCTGCACGTGCTTGAGGATCTCGGACTTGTGATTCTTTTCATCGCCGAGCTCCTTCTTCCACCACTTCTCGTCCCAGCCGGCGCCGTAGATGTTGAGCTTCTTCTGGAACTCCATCGGATCGGCGCCGACGTGGCGCTCGATCGCCGGATGCTTCTTGAATGACGTGCCGAGATCCTTGAGCTTGGTGGTCGCCCAGCGCGTCGGGGGATCGCCCGAAATCTCCTTCATCCAGACATCGAGATTCGGCTTGGCCTTGACGTTGCGCACCATGACCTTCATGCCGGCGATGGCCTTGTCGAGGGAAGCCGGCGACGACAGCAGGATGCTGTCCTTGATCGCCTCGGTCTGGCCCTTGCCCGACTTCGCGCCTGCGGCCTGATGCTCCAGCTGCTCGACCTTGACCTTGGCGCCCTTGAGCATCACCTCGACCGAATTGCGCATGTTCTCGAGCGCCCGCATCATGTCGCCGCGGCCGTCGCCGTCCTCGAGCTCGGTCTGGATGCTCTTGGCGAGCACGTCGAGGTACCCCTTGCCCTTGGCCTTCAGGTCCTCGTAAGAGGCACGTGTCTTGGCCGAAAGCTTGAGCTTGGCGTCCGCGTCGGCCTTGCTCCAGACCTTGTCGGACGCGCCGAGCGCGTCGTCCAGCGCCTTCGCGAGCGGGGTGATGCCGGTCTTCGACTTGTAGGAGGTCAGGAACTTGGCGATACGCGGCACGTTCATGCCCGGTCGCTTCTTGGTTGCGGTCGCCTCGAAGTCCTGCTTGGCCTTGTTCCACATCTCCAGCGTCGTTGCCATCGAAATCGCTCCCTGGTGGTGTTTGCAGCGTGAAATACGCGGCGGAAAGGATAGCGAGTACGCGGGCGGCGCGGGTGCGCCAAGCGTGACGGTGTTGCGCTTCGGGTGGACTGCGGTGCCGTTGCGCCCCGCGGGGGAACGGCACCGGGCAGGTTCTAACCGCGCTGGCGCGGCGGCAGCGCCGGCCGGGGCAGGCGCGGCCGGGGCCCGTCGCGGCGCACCGCCGCCGGGGTCGGCCCGAGCTTCGCGAGCGCCGTCGCCAGTGCCGTCTCGAGCTGCCGGTCGCGGCCGGCGGCATGATCCTGCGGCGCATTGTCGACCTCGACCTCCGGATCGGTGCCGTAGTTCTCCACGTCCCAGCCGACGTCGTTGAACCAGAACGCGTACTCCGGCTGCGTGGTCTGGGTGCCGTCGATCAGCGCATGGCGCGGATGGATGCCCACCACGCCGCCCCAGGTGCGGGTGCCGACCAGCGGGCCGATCTTCATCAGCTTGAAGGTGTGCGAGAAGATGTCGCCGTCGGAGCCGGCGTGCTCGTTGGTGAGGGCGACCACCGGGCCGGCGACCGCCTCCTCGGGATAGGTGCCCGGCCGCTGCCACCGGGAATGGACGTAGCCGAGCCGGCGCCGCGCCACCTTCTCCAGCAGCAGCTGCGACACATGGCCGCCGCGGTTGTAGCGGACGTCGACGATCAGCGCCTCGCGCTCGCACTCGGCGCCGAAGTAGCGGTGGAACTCGGCGAAGCCGGCGGCCATCATGTCGGGCAGATGGAAGTAGCCGACCCGGCCCTTGGACTGCGAATGCACCCAGGCGCGGTTCTTCTCGACCCATTCGCGGTAGCGCGCCGGCACTTCGTCGGCGAGGGCGGTCACGGTGACGTCGCGCAGCGTCGCCTCGCCGCCGGGGCCGCTCTTCAGCGTGAGCTGCACCTTGGCGCCGGCCTGGTGGACGAGGAGGGCCTGCGGCGGCACCGTCGCCGAGACCGGCTGACCGCCGACGGCGACGATCCGCTCCCCCGGCCGGGCTTCGACGCCGACGGCGTTGAGCGGTGAATCGGCGCCCGCGTCCCAGGGGTCGCCGCGGACGATGCGCGTGATCTCCCAGCTGCCGTCTTCCGCGGCCAGGCGCAGCTCGCAGCCGAGGTAGCCGAGCGCCACCGCCGGGGGCTTGCGGTGGTCGCCGCCCATCTCGTAGGCGTGCGAGGTGCCGAGCTCGCCCTGCATCTCCCAGATCAGGTCCGAAAGCTCCGCCCGGGTCGCCACCCGCGCCACCAGCGGCGCGTAGCTGCGATAGACCGCCTCCCAGTCGACGCCCGACATGTCGGCCGACCAGAACTGGTCGCGCTGCAGGCGCCAGACCTCGCGCAGCATCTGCTGCCACTCGCGCGGCGGCTCGATCGAGACGCGCAGCCGCTCGAGGTCGAGCCAGCCGCTCTTGCGCGAGGGCGCAGGGTCGTTGTCGCCGGGTTCGGGCTTGCCGGGCTTCTTGTCGGCAGCGATGGCGCGCAGCCGCTTGCCTTCGAGGTAGACCAGGGTCGTGCCGTCCTGCGCCAGCTCGAAGGTGTCGACCTTCTCGGCCAGCGTCTCGGCGCGGCCGGTGGCGAAGTCGAAGCGCTCGAGCTTGCCGGCCGCTTCCTTGTGGCCGCCACGGCCGTGCGCGCCGACGATGTTCTGCATGCTCCACACGACCTTGCGGCCGGCGGCGCCGACCAGCCGGTCGAAGCGGTTCTCGCTCACCGGGAAGGCGGCCACCCGGCCGACGATGCCGTCGAGGTCGACGCGGATCGGTGCCGCGGCCGCAGGCGCAGCGCCGGCCGCGGCGTCGCGCCCGGGCTCGCCGCGCAGGCCTTTCGGATCGGGCTCGAACGGTGGCCGCCCACCGGCCTGCAGCGCGATCAGGTACGGCCGGGCGGCGCGCGGAAAGCTCATCTCGAACTGGACGCTGTCGTAGACCGGGTCGTAGGTGCGCAGCGACAGGAAGTAGAGGTACTTGCCCTCGGGATCGAACGAAGGCGAATAGTCGCGGAACTCCGGCTCGGTGACGAGCGTGCTGGTGCGCGCGGCGACCTCGTGCAGCTTGATCGCGACGTGCCGGGTGCTGGTGGCGAAGGTGTAGGCGAGCCAGGCGCCGTCGGGCGACCAGGCGAGATCGTCGCTGCGGCCGTCGGCGCTGGCGTCGACCGCGTGGAGCTCGCCGGAGGCGATGTCGCCGATCCAGACTTCGTTGCGATGGTTGGCGAAGGCCACCCGGCTGCCCTGCGGCGCCGCACGCATCCGGGTGACATGGCCGGTGTCCCAGGGCAGGACCTTGGCCTCGCGGCCGGAGAACGCGACCACCCGCTCCTCGCCCGAAGCGTCGCTCACCGCGACCAGGGTGCTGCCGTCGCCGAGCCACTGGCCGTGGCGCATGCGGCCGGCCTCGTCGCCGGCGTAGCGCCGCGGAGCACCCTCCCAGAGCGCCATGCCGAACAGCTGGCCGCGGGCGACGAGGGCCAGTGAGTGGCCGGCCGGATGAAGGCGGAACGATTCGAGGTGTTCGCCCGCGGCGACGAACTTGCGCGCCGCCTGGGCGCGATGCGCCGGCGTGCGGATCTCGACCTCGCGGTCGCTGTCGCTCGCCGGGTCGAACAGGCGGATCTTCGCGCCGCACTGGTAGACGATGCGCCGGCCGTCGGTCTGCGCATGGCGGGCGTAGAACGCCTCGTGATCGGTGTGCCGGCGCAGCTCGCTGCCGTCGGGCCGACAGGAGTAGAGGTTGCCGACGCCGTCGCCGTCGCCGAGGAACCAGACGCGGCCGTCGATCCACATCGGGCTGGTGAGGTTGCCGGCCAGCTCCTTCATTCGCCGAAAGCTCCCCTTGCCCTCGGCGTCGATCCAGAGCGCGCCTGCGGTGCCGCCGCGATAGCGCTTCCAGCGCGCCGGATCGGCGGTGTTGCGGCCGATCACCTTGCGCTCGCCCGGGCCGAAGGCGAGGTGGTTGATCTGGCCCCAGGGCAGCGGCCGCGGCGTGCCGCCGCCAGAGTCGATGACGAAGGCATGATGGTTGCGGAAGAACGCCTGGCCCTGGGTGGTGGCGTAGACGATCTCGCCCGCCGGCGTCCAGCCGCGCACCAGCGTGTCGGTGCCGAGCCACGTCAGCCGCCGGGCCGGGCCGCCTTCGGCCGGCATGACGTAGACCTCGGGATGCTGCTCGTCGCGGCCGACGAAGGCGAGCAGCTTGCCGTCGGGCGACAGGCAGGGCGTCGAGGGCTCGGAGAGGCCCGCGGTCAGGCGCCGGGCGATGCCGCCGGCGGCGCTCACCGTCCACAGGTCGTCGTCGGCGACGAACACGATCGTCTCGCCGTGCAGGGTCGGGTGGCGCATGTACGCCGGCAGGTCGTGGTCCATGTCGTCTCTCTCGATCGTTGGATGCGCTGCCGCAGTCGCGATCGCGCTAGGGAGTGGCGGCCTCGATGCCGACGTCGGCGAAGATCCGGCGCGCCCGGGGGCTGTCGAGGAAGCGTAGCAGCGTCGCGGTGGCGCTGGCGCGGGCCGCGTCCGCGCCCGGCGCGGCGGTGGAGGCCAGGTAGGAGGTGTAGTTCTGTACCGCGGCCGGCAACGGGCCGACCAGTTTCAGCCCCTGCTCCTTGAAGAGCACGATCTCGGTGATCGCGCCGAGGCCGAACTCGTTCGGCCGGCTGCTCGCGAGCAGGTGCTGCATCACCGAAGCGCCGTCCGGGTGGCGCGTCGCCTTGGCGTTGACCGCATCGGCCACGCCGAGCCGCACGATCAGCTTCTCCACGTAGAGGCCGGTCGAGGCGCGGTTGAAGGCCACCGAATCGGCGCCGAGGAGCGACTGCCTGAGCGCCTCGACGCTGCCGATGTCGGGCGGGGCCACGCCGGGCCGGACCGCGATGCCGATGCCGACCTTGCCGACTCCGACCCGTTCGCTGCCGACCGCGCCGGCGCGAGCGAGCGTGTCCAGCACCGCCGGCGGCGCGATCACCGCGTCGTAGCCGGGCGACGTCGTGAACCGGCCAGCAAGCGCCGGCGCCGCCGCGAACTCGACCCGGACGACATGCCCGGACTCGCGCTCGAAGACCGCCAGCGCCGGCGTCAGGCCGAGCTCGACGGCGCCGGCGCTGAGCAGGCGCAGCTCGGCGGCACCCGCCCCCGGCGCAGCCAGGCCGGCTGCGAGGACGAGCGCCGCGACCCGCATCGCTTTCATGCGGCCGCCCGCTTGCGGGAGGTTCCGGGCGCGGCCGCGCTGCCCTTCGCCCCCGGGTCGTGCGCCTTCAGCCAGGCGAAGAACTCGCCGTACCACAGGCGCGAGTTGCGCGGCTTGAGGATCCAGTGGTTCTCGTCCGGGAACCAGACCAGCCGCGCGTCGATGTCGCGTGCCTTGAGGGTGTTGTAGTAGGCCAGGCCCTGCTGGTCGGGCACGCGGTAGTCGAGCGCGCCGTGGATCACCAGCGTCGGCGTCGCGAACCGGGCGGCGAAGGTGTCGGGGCTCTGCGACTGGATCTTCGCCGGGTCGTCCCAGTAGTTCGCGCCGAGCTCGCGCGCGTGCCAGGTGTAGGCATCGTCGGCGTACATCGCCCGCCAGTCGTAGCAGCCGGCGTGGCAGACGTAGGCCTGGTAGCGGCCGGGCTTCACGTGGCCGTTCATCCACGCGACCATGAAGCCGCCGTAGCTGCCGCCGGTGGCAAAGATGCGGTTCCTGTCGACCCACGACTGCTTTCGCAGCCAGTCGGTCGCAGCCTCCACGTCCTTCAGCTCGAGGTCGCCCCAGCGATGGGTGATGCTGTCGAGGAAGGCGTTGCCGAAGCCGCTCGAGCCGTGGTAGTTGACGCAGGCGACGACATAGCCCTGGGCCGCGAACACCTGGTTGTTCCAGCGGTAGTGGAAGGTGTCGCCCGAGGCCGAGTGCGGCCCGCCGTGGATGCTGTGCAGCACCGGGTACTTCTTCGCCTTCTTCTTGTCGAAGCCGGGCGGGTAGACCAGCCACATCTGCACCGGCTCGTCGTTGGCGCCGGCGAAGACGCGCTCCTCCACTTCCGCGAGGGGCAGGCTCGAGAGCAGCTCGTCGTTGAAGCGCTCGATCCGCAGTGCTCGGCCGCCCTCGCGCCGGGCATGCACCCGCGCCGGATGCTGCATCGTGTCGGCGACGGTGACGACGGTGTCGCCGGCGACGTCGAACCAGTGCACCCAGCCGCCCTCGGCGGCGATCGCGGCGCTGGCGCTCTCGAGCGCGAAGCGCCAGAGATGGCCGCGGGCGCGATCCTCGGCAGTGAACCAGAGCGCGCTGCCGTCGGCCGACCAGCGCAAGGGCGCATTGACCGCATGGTCCCAGGCGCCGGTGAGCACCTTCCAGGAACCGCTGCGCTCGAGCAAGGCGGCGTTGGCGGGCGCGGTGTGGCGGCGGCCGATGTTGCTGGCGAGGAAGGCGATTCGCCGGCCGTCCGGTGCATAGCGCGGCGCCTCGAAGTCCCAGGCCGGATCGATCGCCAGCGTCGAGCTCCGGCCGCTGGCGATGTTGATCTCCGCCAGCGCCTTGCAGTTGTCGAGGCGCTTCTGCGGCGACGGGTCGAAGACGAAGACGATGTGCCGGCCGTCCGGCGCGATGTCGAACACGTTGGCGTCGGGGTCCATGCGCTGCAGCTCGAGCCCGGTGCCCTCGAACAGGTCGACGATGCGGCCGCTGGCGACGTCGAGCACGTGCAAGTGGGCGACCCGGCCCATCGGCAAGTTGCGGTCCCAGAAGCGGTATTGCGCCTCCGAGGTGACGTAGCCGCTCTCCTTGCGCTCCTTCCATTCCTTCCAGCGCTTCGCCTGCGCCTTGGCGCCCTTCAGCTCCGGCCAGACCCAGGAGACGAAGGCGATGCGCTTGCCGTCGGCGAACCACTTGAAGGCCTCGATCCCGGGCGCGAAATCGGTGATGCGGCGGGCTTCGCCGCCGTCCGGCGAGATCAGGTAGAGCTGGGCGGTGTCGTCCTTGTGGCCCTCCTGCTCGCGCTTGGAGACAAAGGCGATCGCCCCGCCCTTGGGCGACCAGGCGGCCTGGCCGTCCTTCTCGCCGCAGGCGGTGAGGCGGCGCGGCACGCCGCCGAAGGTCGAGAGCAGCCAGAGGCTGGTCGAGCCCTTGTTCTCTTCCATCGAATGGCTCGTCACCGAGCAGACGGCCTGGGCGCCGTCGGGCGAGAGCGAGACGGCGCCGATGCGCTCGATCCGCCACAGCGTGTCGACGTCGATCAGCCTGACCTTGCGCTCCGCCATCCGCTCTCCCCGGGGTTCTCGTTCTTGTCGCCGTCCGCGCTCAGCCGCCTGCGGCCAGCCTCCAGCGCAGCTGCGCCTTGGCTTCCGGCCATTCGCCGGCGGTCATGCTGTACATCACGGTGTCGCGCACCGTGCCGTCGCGGCGCAGGGCGTGGTGGCGGATCGTGCCGTCGCGCCGGGCGCCGAGTCGCTCGATCGCCCGCTGGCTGGCAAAGTTGAAGTTGTCGGTGCGCCAGCCGACCAGCTTGGCGCCGAGGACCTCGAACGCATGGGTCATGAGCAGCAGCTTGGCGCTGGCGTTGACGTGGGTGCGCTGCCGGCTCTTCGCGTACCAGGTGTAGCCGATCTCGAGCCGCTCGACCGCTGGCAGGATGTCGTGATAGCTCGACGAGCCGATGACCTCGCCGCTGCCGGCGTCGATCACCGCGAACGCGAGGCGATGACCCTCGGCGAAGCCCTGCAGCGCCCGCTCGACGTAGCCGCGGGTGTCGTCCGGATCGGGCACGCTCGTGACCCGGATCTTCCACAGCTCGCCGTCGGCGGCGGCGCGCTTCAGGCCGTGGACGTGCTGCAGGCCGAGAGGCTCGAGGCGGACGCGTGCGTCCGCGAGCGTGACCGGCTCGACCCGCAGCATCCGATCAGCGGTTGTGCCGCTGCATGAACACGAGCTTCTCGAACAGCGAGACGTCCTGCTCGTTCTTCAGCAGCGCGCCGACCAGCGGCGGCACCGCCACCTTGTCGTCCTTGCTCTGCAGCGCCTCGAGCGGGATGTCTTCGGCGACGAGCAGCTTCAGCCAGTCGAGCAGCTCGCTGGTGCTCGGCTTCTTCTTCAGCCCCGGGAGGTTCCTCACCTCGTAGAAGTTCTTCAGCGCCGCGCCGAGCAGCTCCTTCTTGAGGCCGGGGAAGTGCACGTCGACGATGGCGCGCATCGTGTCGGCGTCCGGGAACTTGATGTAGTGGAAGAAGCAGCGGCGCAGGAACGCGTCGGGCAACTCCTTCTCGTTGTTCGAGGTGATGAAGACGATCGGCCGGTGCGTCGCCTTGATCAGCTCGCGCGTCTCGTAGACGAAGAACTCCATCCGGTCGATCTCGCGCAGCAGGTCGTTCGGGAACTCGATGTCCGCCTTGTCGATCTCGTCGATCAGCAGCACCACCGGCTCCGGCGCGGTGAACGCCTGCCAGAGCACGCCTCGCACGATGTAGTTGTGGATGTCCTTGACCCGCTCGTCGCCGAGCTGGCTGTCGCGCAGCCGGCTGACCGCGTCGTACTCGTACAGGCCCTGCTGCGCCTTGGTGGTCGACTTGATGTGCCACTGCATCAGCGGCATGCCGAGGGCGGCCGAGACCTCCTCGGCCAGCATCGTCTTGCCGGTGCCCGGCTCGCCCTTGACGAGGAGCGGCCGCTTGAGCGTGACCGCCGCGTTCACCGCCAGCATCAGGTCGGGCGTGGCGACGTAGTTTTCCGAGCCTTTGAACTTCATCGGGCGTGGGGGGCGGGGGGCGTTTCAGTATAAGGGCCCCCCTATAATTCGCGGTTTGCGCCCTTCGACCCAACGCATCCGGCCCATGAAGAAAATCTCCCTCGCCACGCTCGCCGCCCTCCTGGCCGCAGGCTCGATGATCGTGAGCACCGCCGCCCGAGCGCAGGACGCCAAGGCCGGCGAGAAGAAGATGCAGATGTGCGCCGGCTGCCACAACCTCCCCGGCTACCAGGCGAGCTTCCCCGAGATCTACAAGGTGCCCAAGATCGCCGGGCAGAACGCCAAGTACATCGTCTCCGCGCTCAACGCCTACAAGAAGGGCGAGCGCAAGCACCCCAGCATGCGGGCGATCGCGGGCTCGCTCTCGGACCAGGACATGGCCGACGTCGCTGCCTTCTACGAGCAGCTCGAGAAGGGCGCAGCGGCCCCGGCCGCGCCCGCCGAGGCTCCGGCCGACATCGCCAAGCTGCTGACGAAGGCGAACTGCGAGTCCTGCCACGGCAAGAACTTCAGCACGCCGATCGATCCGAGCTATCCCAAGCTTGCCGGCCAGTACGCCGACTACCTCTACGTCGCCCTCAAGGCCTACCAGACCGATCACAACCCGCGCGTCGGCCGCAGCAACGCGATCATGATGGGCATGGCCCGACCGTTCACCCATGCCGAGATCAAGTCGCTGTCCGGCTACCTCTCGTCGCTGCCCGGCGAGCTGAAGACCGTCCAGCTGCCCGAGTTCCGCTGATCGCCGTCGCCGGCCGCGGCGGCCGGCGCCTCACTTCGCCTGCTTGGCGAGGAAGGCCTTCAGCTCGTGCTGGTAGATGGCGTCGAAGAACCCGCACGGCTCGCCGAGGTTCATGAACTGGACGACCTCGTCCTTGGCCTCCGAGGCCGAGATGCTGTCCTTGCGCGGCTCGATGTCGTTCGGCCACTCTTCGGCTGACTCGTCGAGCGGCCGCAGGCAATCCCACCAGTCGCTCTCGGCGCTGCCGCCGCCGCCGCCGGTCTTCAGGTAGGCGGCGTAGATCAACGACTTGATCTTCTTGCGGTAGCCGAGATAGAGCTTCGGGAAGACCTCGTCGTTGAAGCGCTCGACGAGCTGCTTCGCCGATTCCTCGGCCACCTGTTCCTTCGCGTTCTTCTCGCGCAGCGCCGCCATTCGCTTCTTGTCTTCCTCGTGCTTCCTGATGCTGGCGATGGTCTCGGCGCGGGTCGAGAACGGCAGCGGCGGCTGCGGCGGGTCGGGCCGGGCGACGACGCCGTCCCGTTGCTCCTTGGTCGCTTCGTGGAGGCGCTTGAAGTAGGCGTTGACGACGTTCACGCCTGCCTCGAGCGCCTTCAGGCCGATGAAGAGCTCGGCGCCGACGATCGCCAGCGTCGCCCCGAGCGCGCCGGCGGCTTCCGAGCCGGCGAGGGCGGCGGTGAAGACCTCGTCCTTGAGGCGGTCGACGAACGGCTTGCCGGCGTTCCACACCGACTGCAGCGACTTGACCCAGGCCGCCACCGACTCGCCCTGGCTCGCGCTCATGCTCTCGCTCGCCTCGGCGAAGCTGTCCAGCGCCTGGAAGAAGACGACGACCTCCTTGCCGAGCTTGGCGACCTTGGCTGCCTTGCCGAGCCCGCCGAGCACGCCGTCGGTGACCTTCTTCAGGTTCTTCGCCGCCTCGCTGATCGGCGCCAGCGCGGTCTTGTCGCCGAACTTCTCGGCGTACTCGATCGTCTGCTTGATGAACTTGACCTGCTCGGTCGCGTTCTTGATGCCCTTTTCCAGGTCTTCGGCGAACTCGCGTTCCGGCGTCATCTCCTCGAAGAGATCGAACGTCGGCATCGTGTCCTTGTTGAGCTGGCGCGCCTTCTTGGTCTTGTCGTCGATGAAGTCGTCGACCGCCTTGTCGATCTTCTTGTCGATGAAGCCCTTCTGCGGGCCCTTGCCGGGCGGCTTGGCGGCTTCGGCGTTGATCGCCTGACCCTTCTTCTTCGCCTCGGCGTCGGCGCGCTTGCGCCCGTTCGCGTCGACCGGGAAGTCGGCATCGGTCAGCGGCCGGCTGGCAGGAGCGGGTTGTTTCGCGTCGCCGACCGAAGGCAGGCCGAGCTTTTCCAACAACGACGAACCCATCGCGCTCCCTCGTGCTCCCGTGAACCGGGGCGCACTTTACGCGAATCGCCGGCCGCCGGACACGCCGTCGGACCCCCGAGGCGAGGGTCGCCGGCCGAACTCAGAACTTGTAGGCAACTCCGAGCGAATACGTCGTCGGCCGGAAGTCGACCGTCGTCGTCAGCACCGTGCCGTCGCTGGCCACGACCTTGCTCTTCACCTTGAGCGCGGCCAGGCTGGCGAATGCGCTGATGTCCTTGGTGATCGCGTACTCGATGCCGACCTGGACCGCGGGGCCCCAGGAGCTGCCCAGCTCGGCGTTGGGCGCGAGGCTCGACTTCGTGTTCTTGAACTTGGTGTAGTTGATCCCGGCGCCGACATACGGCCGCCAGGTCGCCCCCGGCTCGAAGAAGTGGTAGTTGAAGAGCACGGTCGGCGACCAGTTCTCGGTCTCGAGCACGGTGCCGGTGGCGTTGAGGAACTCGACGCTGCCGGCCGCCTTGGCCTTGATCGTCGGTGGGATGCCGATCACCAGCTCGGCGCCTAAGTTCGGCCCGAACAGGCGCTCGTAGACGAAGATCACCGTGGTCGCGTCGCCCACCTTCACGTCGGCTCCCGGCGGCACGCCGACACCTTCGATGCCGCTGGTCTTGGCGTGGGTGTCGTAGCGGGTCGCGCCGATCTTGAAGACATTGTCTTGCGCCTGGACGGCGAACGCGCTACCGGCCAGGGCCGCCGCGACGAGGAGCGAGGAAATTGTTTTCATGGAGGTCGCCTCGTTGCGTGGGGTTCAGATCCAGCCGAACGCGTGCAGCTGGGCCGCGAAGGCATCGCTGATGATCTTGTGGCCGCCGGTCGTCGGATGGACGCTGTCCGCGAACTGCCAGGTGTTGACGTCGGCGTCGGTGACGATGGTGTTGTAGGGCGCGCCCGGCGTGGCATTGCAGAACAGCGACGAGCCGTCGGTGACGGCGCCGCCGGTCACCGCCTGGATCTTGGCGGCGTCGCAGGCCGGCACGGTGTTGTTGACGATGCCGAATTGGCCGGGATTGGCATAGGTGGTCTTGTACAGAGCGAAGGTGTCGATGATCTGCACCGGCTGGCCGGTGAGCCCGTCGCGCAGCCACAGGTTGAAGGTCTGCGACAGGGCCGTCAGCACCGAGCGCGCCGGCACCACCTCCGGCGAGTTGCCGAACGGCGTGTCGGCGATGTCCGAGAGCGTCATCACCGCGACATAGGTGCCGCCCTTGGCGAGGATCTGGGTCTTGACCAGCGTCGCCAGTTCCAGCGCCGCCGTCTTCATCGCCTCCTGGGCGGTCTGCTGGGCGGTGAAGAGCTCCAGGTTGGCCCGGTCGGCGCTGATGCTGCCGGCCGCGAGATCCGCCTGGATCTGCGCTGCCGCCGCCGCGAAGCCGCCGAACTGGGTGAAGACGTCGTTGTTGCCGGCGTAGACCAGGATCAGGTCGCTGCTCTTGAACGAGCCGAAGCGCGTCAGGTGGTTGGCGATCTGCGTCACCACGGGCACCGTCGCAAATCCGGCGGAGTGGCCGATGCCGTTCGGGTCGGTGACGCGCGCGCCGCCCTGGCCGTAGGCGGTGCAGGTGCTGGCGAGCGCGGGCACCGCCGCCGCCGGGCATTGCACTGTGGTGCCGGCGAAGCCGACCTCGGCCGGCGTGACGATCAGGCCGAGCGAGGCGGCGAGGTTCTCGACCCAGACCTTGCCGAGCGGCGTGGCCGTCGGCGCGCCCGTGGTGGTGTCGTTGGTGGTGAACTTGCCGCCGAAGAAGGGGGCGGAGCCGTCGCCGGCGAGCGAGGTCGCTGGCGCGTAGCTGCCGACGTCGCTCAGGCTGTCGCCGAACGAGACCACCGCGCTGAAGCTGCCGGGGGCCGTCGGCGCGCCCGAAGGCGAGCCGCTGCCGGGAACGTCGGGATCGCTGCCGCCGCAGGCGGCCAGCAGCAGGGTCGTCGACAGGACCCACGGACTCAGGGTGCGGAAAGCTCTCATGCGGAAGACCTCGAATGTGCGCATCGGAGGCGAGCCACGGCTCGCCCGGGGGCCGAAGCGAAGCCGATCGTCACCAGGAAACGAACGACCGTTCGCTTTCGCAAGGCACTATAGGCCTGCCCCTGGGAGCCACACTCGGTAAAACCCGGTATGGTGCAGCGGCGCCGAATGGGGGCCGTTGCCGACGGGCGGGGCACCCGCCGGCGCGACGATCAGCGGCGCATGCGCGTCGCCATCTGCCCGAGCGCGATCGCCAGCGCGGTGCCGCCCAGCACCTTCACCACTTCGGGATGCTCGGCGTAGTAGGCGCCGATGCGATCCATGACGCTCGGGTCGTTCTTCTCTGCCGCGGTGGCGACTTCGCGCACCTGCTCGGGCGTGACGTCGACCAGGTCGGACGGCGAGACGGTCGGGGCGGCACCGGCCTTGGCGCCCTGGAAGACGCGGCCGAGCGCGCCGCCGGCGAGGCCGGAGAGCACGGCCGGGGCGACCGAGCGGATGAGCTGGCCGAGGAGTCCGGCGCGCTGCTGCGGATTCGAGCCGCCGAACAGGCTGCCGACCATGTTGCCGAAATCCGGCGTCTGCTCCGAGCGGAAGGCCTGGGCGATGCCGCTGCCGAGAACGTCGGGCGGAACCTGGCGCGCGACCTCGTCGAAGTCGGTATGGGTGTCGGTGGGGCGGTCGGCGTACTGCTTCAGGATGTCGGCGATGTCCATGGCTGCGGCTCCGGGGGTGCAGCGCCATCGTAGAAGCCCGTCGGTCCGCCGGCTTCGGGTCGACGCCGCGTCGCATTGCGGGCCGATTCCTACGCCGCCGGCCGCCTACTGGAAATAGGCCAGCATCTTCTCCAGGGCCATGGTGAACGGCACCTGCATCATCGGCAGGGTCAGCATGACGCCGATGAGGCCGACGCCGAGCGTGATCGGAAAGCCGATCGCGAAGATGTTCATCTGCTGCGCCACCCGCGAGATGACGCCGAGCACGAGGTTGGTGAAGAGCAGCATCGCCACCATCGGCAGGGCGATCCACAGGCCCAGGCTGAAGATCTCCGCGCCCCAGCGATGCGGCTCGACGGCACGCAGAAAGGCGAACGGCTCGGCCGAAACCGGAAACGCGGTGAAGCTCTGCACCACCGCGGCGATCAGCATCAGGTGGCCGCCGGTGACGATGAAGAGCCACGCCACCGAGACGCCGAAGAAGCGGCTGACGGCGGTGTCGCTGCTCGCCGTCATCGGGTTGAAGAAGGCGGCGAAATTGAGGCCCATCTGCAGGCCGATGATCTCGCCCGCGAACTCGACCGCGGTGAAGACGACCCGCACGGCGAAGCCCATGCAGACGCCGATGAGCAACTGCTGCACCACCGCCAGGAAGCCGGCCGCGGACGCCAGCTCGATCGGCGCGATCGGCGGAATCGTCGCCTGGGCGCAGAACGCGATCAGTCCGGCGAGGCCGATGCGCAGGCGCAGCGGCACGCTGCGCTGGGCGATGAGGGGCAACGAGCCGAAGAGCGCGAGGACGCGGATGAACGGCCAGAGGATCGGTGTCACCCAGGCCAGGACTTGCGCTTCGGTGAAGGTCAGCATGTGGCCGCTTGCGTGTGGCGATGGTTGGCCTCGGGCACGGGGCGGCCCCCTCCGCTCATGTCCCCCGAAGGCCGCCTGCGGCGGCCTTCTCCTCCTAATACTTCGCTGCGGGGGCCGCCCCATGCCCG
>Ga0068864_100000367_pt1 | contig 39365 bp, 30 predicted proteins | sample KBSSwiS72_FD_66586 | JGI IMG/M metagenome (GOLD analysis project Ga0068864, IMG submission 66586) | Switchgrass rhizosphere microbial communities from Kellogg Biological Station, Michigan, USA - KBS Switchgrass S7-2 | ecosystem: Host-associated > Plants > Roots > Rhizosphere > Soil ...
GGCTTCAATTACGAGATGTTCCTCGACGAAAAGGGCGAGAAGATCTCCAAGTCCAAGGGCAATGGCCTCAGCCTCGAGGAATGGCTGACCTATGGCCCCGACGAGAGCCTCGCCTTCTACATCTTCCGCGAACCGCGAAAGGCGAAGTCGCTGCATATGGGCGTGATCCCGCGCGCGGTGGACGAATATTGGCAGTTCCGCGGCAATTATGCGGGCCAGGAGCTGAAGGAAAAGCTCGGCAACCCGGTGCACCATATCCATGACGGCAAGCTGCCGACGGGCGAATTGCCGGTGACGTTCGGCCTGCTGCTCAACCTGGTCGGGGTGATGGGCGATGCGACCAAGGAACAGGTGTGGGGTTATCTCGGCAATTACGTTGCCGACGCGACGCCGGAGCGCTTCCCCGAACTCGACCGGCTGATCGACCGCGCGCTGGCCTATGGCCGCGACTTCGTCGCCCCGACGCTGAAGCGCCGCGCGCCGGAAGGCGTGGAGGTGGCGGCGCTGGAGAAGCTCGACGCCGAACTGGCCGCGCTGCCGGCGGATGCCGATGCCGAGACGATCCAGAATATCGTCTATGAGATCGGCAAGACGAGTGGCTTCGAGAACCTGCGCGACTGGTTCAAGGCGCTGTACGAGACGCTGCTCGGATCGAGCCAGGGGCCGCGGATGGGGAGCTTCATCGCGCTGTATGGCATCGGCAACAGCCGCAAGCTGATCGCCGAAGCGCTGGCTCGGGTCGACGCGGCGGCGTGAGGGTGGCAATGAAAAGCGGTCAGCGGTCGCCGCGCGTGCGCTGAGCGCCGCGCCTTCACGTCGCATCGTGAAAGATGAGGCCGAGCGTATGGCGCTGGCCCCGGCGCACCGTGCTGACGCCGTGGCGCAAGGCCACGCGGTAATCGCCGCGACTGCCCCGCACCGGCCGGCTGTTCACCGCGAAGACGACGGCATCGCCCTTGGCGAGCGGCACCACGGCGGCCCGTGACTGCATGCGCGGGCGTTGCTCGGTCAGCACGAATTCGCCGCCGGCAAAGTCACTGCCGGGCTGCGACAACAGGATCGCGACCTGCAGCGGAAAGACATGCTCGCCATACAGATCCTGGTGCAGGCAATTATAGTCGTCGGGGCCGTAGCGCAGCAGCAGCGGCGTGGGCCGCCGCTGGCCCGCCTCGTGACAGCGATCGAGAAGCGCCTGGTGCGCCGGGGGGAAGCGCGACGCAACCCCCATCCGTTCATGCCAGCGGTTCGCGATCGGGACGAGCAGTGCATAGAGGTGCGCGCGCAATGCCTGGACGATCGGCGGCAGCGGGTAGGCGAAATAGCGATATTCGCCGCGCCCGAAACCGTGGCGCGCCATCACCACGCGGCTGCGGAACGGCGCATCGGCGCCATATAGCGCGGCGATGCCGTCGCAGTCGGCGTCATCGATCAGGCCGGGCAGCACGGCCCAGCCCTGCGCATCGAGTTCGGCACCGACCGCGTCCCCGTCGATCGCGGCGATGCGCGTGTCGTGCGAAATTCCCGCCATGATGATGCTCCTCGCAATGCCGAGGACATTGTCGCGCCGATGGGCATGCGGCTCACCCCGGCGCTTGCGTTCAATGTTGGGGGGCGGTCGGGGCGGGCCGCAAGCGAGCGCCGCTTATCGGTGGTTCGACACCCTGCCCTGTTTGGGAATGGGGGTTATTGCACGTGGCACCATAACTCCTGGATACCGAGATCGGTTCGATCGCGCCTCGCCCGGATGACGCGGCGCAACCCAATAGCACTCTTGCCGATGTATATTGTCTGATGACCCGGATTCATCTCGATTACGCGTTCGGCGTATCGCGGCCATCAGGTTCTTTGGCGACGCCTTTGAATGGCGTGCCATCGTCCTTGACGCCCATAAGATGGCCGGTTCCCTCGTCGCGCTTCTGCCAGTGCCCATCCGGACGCTGGAACTGCGTTCTGCCTGTCACGGCACCGCGTCGGAAGCCATCACCGGTGTTCTTAGCCATATCTACCTCCTTAGGGAGGAAGCTCATAACATGAAATAAACGAGAACAAAACAACATTTCTGTTTTTTGTGGTGACAGACCCATCGTCAATCGTCGCCCGTAGGACCAACGGCAGGAATTCTCGTTGCGCGGATTGGTGCGGCGCCACGACATCTTCCACACATTTATTAGTGCCGACGGGAAGACTCGAAGGCGTTCCCAGCAACTGCGTCATCCTGTGTGGACTTTAGCAGCGTAAGATCGGACAAGCGCTAGAAAAGGGGGATCTAAAAGACGTGGCTGGGGATCTTTTTAACGTTCCGCGCGACATTCACCTGCTGACGACTGATGCGTTGCTCGCCGATCTTATCGGCGGGCGATCCGTAGCGACTGGCGCCGGCAGCCTGCTGAACATCGATTCCTGCGATGCCCGAGCTATCTTGGGTTGGTATCGGCTCAACCCAACGAAGTGGGCAGCTAACCTCAATGCCGGTGATACCGAAGCGATCATCGACATCATCGGCTCACCGCCTCCTATCGCATCCCCGGTCTTAGATGGCGGGGACGCGGGGGATCGCAAGATACTGAGGCTCGTCAAGGTGGACGCGCACCGCTTCGCCGGGCTTCATGTCTATGGTCGGTCAACCGAGGCACCAGATCGGTTCACCTTCGTGCCGAGCAAGAACATGACTCTATTCGAAGGCGCGAACGGCTCAGGCAAAACATCAATCGCCAATGCGATAGTCTGGTGCCTGACGGGGCACCTTATACGCTCCCAGCGCCCTCCCGAGCAAGGACCGGTCGAGTTCCCGTGCGAAGTCACGAAGGCAGATAACACCGTCACCAAGCACGCAATGTCGGCGATTACTCCGATGCCGCATACGGGAAGCGACGTCCCGGACGATGGTAAGCCGATTCCGGCGGACACGTGGGTCGAGCTCACATTCGCCGATGGCGACGGGCACATTATGCCTCCTATTCGGCGCGAGCAGAGTCGTAAGCCAAATGGGAGGATATCCGAGGAGGAGCCCGACCTTTCGGCGTTGGGGATCGATCCGATCGCCTGGCGAATCGCGACGACAATGCCGGCCCTTCTTCCGTTTCTGGCCGTCGGTTCGACCTCCCAATTGGGCGAAGCCGTCGCGCGTTTGACGGGTCTTGCTGATCTCGTCGATCTCGCGAAGCATGCTGAAAAGCTTTCGGATCGAGTTGCTAAGAAGTCGACCAAGGACCTGGAAGCGGATGTTTTGAGGATTGCTGCCCAGTACGGGCAGGCAGCTGGGGATTTGACAACAGCGGTCGAGAACTATCCGGGCATGGCTTTCGAAGGCCCTGCTCCCGGTGTTGCGGACGAAAACGCGAAAACCCGCCTTGAAGAAATCTCGGCTCATTTCATCTCGATGAAGGCGACGGCATTGTCGGCCGCGCGCGATGTACTCGGCGACGGATTTGATCCAGAGGACAAGAAGGCCCGCGACGATCTTGAGGCAAGTATCCGCCCCGCGATCGAGCAACTCATGAAGCACATTTCAGACCTACCCGGGATCGCGCGCCTGTCGGCTCTGGCGATCGACGACGAGGGGTTGGCCGCAACCGTCCGGCTTCTGAGCCAGATCGACGGGGAGGCAGCCACTCTGGCAGAGCTGGCCAGTAATCCCGATCGCGCTCGGAGAGCGCAACTTTACGCCCGTGTCTCCGCGTGGATGCATGAGCATGGTCACTCCGACGACGGCACCTGCCCCGTGTGTATTGGTTCGCTGACCGGGGCGAACGACCCAGTCACTGGCAATGCCATCGGCGAGCATCTCGCCGAGGCGGTGAGAGATCGGGAGACCGTAGCACGTACTGTGGCAGAGTGGTCGGGCCACTGGTGCGGCCGTCTCCTGCAGGACCTGCCTGCCAGCATAGCTGCCGAAGCCCGTCGCGATCTGCCCGGTTCGCCGATCGACCTGCTCCGGACCGGTATAATCGACAACCTCTTCGCGACCGATCCGTTCGTCGGTGCACTGAGCGCGCTTCGGACCGACGCCTCAGCGCTGTTTGACGAATGCTCGCGGGCTCTTCCGGCTTTCGACGAGCCGGGAGTTCATACGCTTCCGGAGGCACTGTCGGCTGCGGCAGCGCTACAGACGATGATCAAACGCGTTGTTCGGGCGTTGGCGTTCGCAGAGTGGCGAGCCTCCAGTGCCGAGGCTTTGCGGAGATTCATTCACGCAATCCGGACTGGAGAGGACGGAGCCGTCGATGCGGATCGCGCGATCAACCGGCGCCTTGCCACGCTCCTTTCAATCGTCGAGGGGGTAGCGCCGCTGAATGCCGCAATCGAGTATGTGCGTCGGATAGAGGTTGAGCGGGCCGCTCATTCTGCCAAGCGTGCGCGACTTCTCGCCTGCTCAAAGGTCGTAGAGGCCCTCGGTCTGATAGTCCCGCTGGGCGAACTTGCGCAGACGCAAGTCGATACGCTGCGAACGAAGCTCCATAACCGATCAGAGTTCTGGCGCCGTGCCATGTTCCGCAACGCCACTGATTTCGCTCCCGATCTCACCGGAACCGGAATGGATGCCAAAGGCGTGCTGGAACTAAAGGTCGGACGCCACGGGGTCGCGGCGCCGGCTCAACATATTTCTAATGCGTCGGCTCTGCGCGGTGCGCTGCTGGGATTCTTTCTGGCTTTTCGCGAGCACGTGCTCACAACACGCGGTGGATTGGCGACACTGCTGCTCGACGATCCGCAGGAGCTACTAGACAACGACAATCGCGAGCGCCTTGCGCGCGGTCTGTCTCGGCTTGCTTCAACTAACACCCAGCTCATCGTCACCACGCACGACCGTAAATTCGCGCGGGCCTTAGTCGCGGAGAACCGGTCGGACGATGCGATCGAGCATTTGTCAGTCCATCCGGTTAACGCAGTGCGACCCACGCTTGTTATTTCGCCGGCGATCGAAGAGGTGGACCGAAAGAGAGAGGAGTTCCGAAGCAAGCCAGACGATGCGCCGTGCGCTCAGGACTACGCGTCCGACCTTAGGGTATTCTTGGAATCGCGCCTCGGCGATCTATTCGATGAGATCGCGCATCCCGCATACGCCGCAGCAACCAAGGCGCTCACACTTAACCCGTTGATGGACAAGTTGCGCGCGCTTGTCGGCGTCGGAGTTGGGGAGTTGTTTACGCATCCCGCGGTTAAGCGGTTCGCCGCGCATCCCGCACTCGCGAGCGGCGCTGAGCCAAGGCGAGTCCTCAACGAGTCCCATCACGATAAGGCGTCGATCACCTACATGGATGTGAAGAACGTCGAGGCATCGTTCGCTCAACTGCGAACCGCCATCGAGGATGTGCATCAGCAATTTCGATTGTACCGCTGGCGCGAACCCCTCGCGGGCGCAAGTGCGGCGGCCAGCAACGTTGTACCTCTGCACTCGATGACCAAGCCAAATTTTTCGGTGCCGTTGTGCCCGGACATTGCTGCGTTTGTGGGCAGGGTGCCGGATGGAGGGTCGCAAGATGTCCCGACCGAGCAACTGGACGGGAGCTGGTTCGAGAGCAAGGCACTATACTACATTCGCGGTGACACGCTCGGCTTCGCGATCCCGTCCGGATCGGTGGCGATCGTCGACGCCGAGCCGTATCCCGGTAGGGACCAGAATCTGGTGATAGCGCGGCATTCGGGTCAGGTTCTCGCGCGCCGGCTCGTAAAGTCGTCAGGCTCGATTGGAGTCTCACTCGCCGCGCAATTACCCGACCCGCGCGTGCCGCGGCCGAGTCTAACATTCGACGAGAGTAAACTCCGACTCCACCGCATCGTTGGCGCTGTTTTCACCGATATGCCACCACCGGCCGGGGGAAACGAAGCGAGCCCCGTGGAGGAGGTTCCGGAGTTGGCGCAGGTTGCGATTGCCTATCGCGTGAAAGAGGACAGCGCGATCCCCTTGGCACTCCCCGGGCAAATCATTCTCGGTGGAGCCGAACTCACCGCCGCTCAGCTCGATTTATGGGAGGGACGTCTTGTGGCCGTGACCCTCACAGACGGTTCGAGTATTTTCAAGAGGGTGGGCTCCCGGTTAACTGGCCAGTTGGCCCATCTCCGACAGTTCGAGACAATAGGTGGCCTTGGTTCTTCGATCGTCATGTCTACGGAGGAGCTTGAGAATGGCGACGATGTCCCAACAATGGTTTCGGCGCGACGTGTGGTGGGCGTTCTCTATGAGACTGCTTGAGGCTGACCACGTTGGGCAGTGCTTTTCGTGACGGCAGGTATTGGACCCAACGTCGACCTTGGTTCGGGTGAACTCTGAATGACGCTTAAGCTTAGGAAGCCGAGGCCGTACAGGTTGCTGCTCGTCACGTTTGATCTGACAAATACCGTTTCCGGCGATGCACGCTATCGAGAAGCTGATGCAGCTCTATCCTTCCATGGCTCAGTATTTCGGCCCGTGAAACAGCTTCGCCTCCTGATCTCCAAATCGACAAGCAGTCGGATTAGGGCATCGATCGAACAACGTATCGGCAGGCGCACAACCATATTCGTAGCGCCGATAACAAGTATTCCGGCGTGGCGGATATATGGTGTTCAGAAGCGCCGGGAGTGGAGACGTTTCGTACAGGCGCTGACGGATCATGGTGTTGCGGTGAGATACGTATCCGACGATCCTGAAAATCCCGACTAGTCACTGCCATTGTGCTCATCGCACCCCTACCGCTTCGTCTCCGAAACAAACAAAAACGAATAGTCCGCCGCATAGGGCGCCGCCGCCCCGGCCACCGGCTTCGCCACCTTGCGCAAACCATGCGGCCCGGCCGCCGCGAGCAATTGCGGCGAGGCGATCGGGGCGAAGACGTGGCAGTCCATGCAGGCATTCGAACTCTGCTGGAACGACTCCAAGGTGGTGTTGGCGACGATCTGGGTCGGGCCGCCGGCGGCGCCCTGGGGCTTCGGGTTGCCGTAGGTCAGCGGCGTTTTGAGGCCCGGGCCGGGCGTCGGGGTGGCGATGCCGGTCTGCGGCCATTGCACGTCGACCAGCCGGTAATAGTTGAACACCGACCTGGCCGGCAACATGCCCCAGACATAGGCGGTGACGCCGTTGGCCGTGGCGCCGACGGGGTTGATGCGGGTGATCTGCATCGGCGCGGTATAGGGGTCGCACGGCGTGCCGGCGGTGCCGCATGGCGTGGGCGGGGCATTGTGCTTGCAGGCATAGACCTTGTCCTTCGCCGGATCGCAGCCGGGGTTGAAGAAGGTGAAGCCCGGCGAGGCTTTCTGGTTGGGGTTGGCGGGCAGTGCCGGCGGGGTGAAGCCGCCGCCGGCCGCCTCGTCGGGGCTGTTGTCGATCTGCTCGAAGGTCGCCCACACCCAGGGCAGGCGCGGGAAGCGCTTGCGGATGATGTGCAGCCCGGTCAGCCCGACCGTGACGGTGCGGACCTTTTTGGTGGTCGGGTCGAGGATCTCGGCCTGGGCGGTCTTGTAGCGATAATCGAGGCTGTGGTCGGTGGGCAGCGGCGTCCAGGCGGCCTTGACCTCCATCGCGCCGACGCCCTGGCCGAAGGCGTGGATGTTGCCGGAGCAATCGGTATCGTCCCAGCCATTGGCCTGGCCGGCGGGGAAGTTGATGCCGCCGCGCAGCACCGTGCCGGGCGGGTAAGGCGGCTTGATCGGCGGGCCGTCCGACACGGGCTTGCCGGGCTGGGTGGCGCAGGCGAGCTGGCCGGCGGCGGTGGTCAGGTCGAAATGGTCCTGCGTGATGAATTCGAACTCGTCCTGGTTCATCAGCACTTCGTAATAGGTGACGTCGCCGCGCTGGTTGGTCAGCCAATGGTCGCCGCTGCCGGCCTGGGCGATCGCCGACAGGTCGAGATTGCCGAGCTTGGAGAGGCGGCTGAGCGCCTTGATGCCGGGGCGCCTGGCCTGCCACATCCCCTTCAACGGGGCCTTGTCGCCGAACACGTTGCTCGCCTCGAGATAGCTCTCCCACACCTTGGGGCTGTCGTCGCCCGGCGTGCCGAAGCTGGCCCAGTCGGCGGCGGGATCGGGGAAGCCGGGCCTGGCCGGGTCGGCGCGCCAGTTGAGCGCGATGAACGCGCCCCACGCCGCGCAATCGACCTGGGTCTGGTCGTTGCCGGGGTTGACCGGCAGCGCCGGGGTCTGGGTCGGGGCGAAGGCGCCGCACGGATTGGCGACCGGGGTGGCGAGCGCGACGGCATTGCCGGCGGGCGCGGTGGGCTTGCACGCCGCCAGGCCGAGGGCGATGAGCGTCACATCGATGACAGCGATGATGGCGAGCGAAAGCGGGGTCGAGGGCCAGCGGCCGTCGCGGTGCGGATGTGAGGTCATGTCCCGAACTCCCCTTTGCGCCGCGCCGCGCGCGGCAACCGACCGGCGCGGGCCGGGCGGGTTCCGGGGCGGGAGAGTGACGGATTATCGTTGGGAAACAATAGCGAAGCGGATGGAATGGGTGCGCGCCTGGCTCCCTTCCGCGCGCGCTCCGTCATCGCGGACCCGTTTCGGGTCCACCCATCCATACCTCCGCCGGCGCCGGATTTTGCGGCGCGGTGGACCCCGGAACGAGTCCGGGGTGACGGGTGTGGGTGTGGGGTGCGACCGCTCTCAGGGATTCGCGGTGGCGGCCGCCGCGGGCGATGGCTGGGCCGGCGCGGCCGCGGGTGGTGCGGCGGGTGCCGGCACGGTCGGCACGACCGGTGGCGGGGCGACCTTGTCGGGGGCGATATAGCCGAGCGGGTTTTCCGACATCGGCGCGGCGCCGACGGTGTTCCTGCCCTTGAGATAGTCGATCTCGGCCTGGCGGCGGCGCAGGTAGAAGTCGCGCGAGGATTCGTACGGGTTGGGTACATTGTCGTGGAGGATGTGCAGCTCCTCGTCGAACTCGGCGCGGTGATCGAGCGCGCCCAGCGCGCCGGCCGGGGCGGTATAGGTGGTGCTGTTGAACGGCGAACCGACCCCGACCGGCAGGATCAGCCGGTCGACGAAGCCGCCGAACAGATCGCGCACCGTGGTCGGCCCGACGATCGGCAGGAACATGAACGGGCCGTTGGGGATGCCGTAGAAACCGAGCGTGTCGGCAAAGCCGTTGCCGCGCCGCGGCAGCTTGAACGGCTTGCGTTTGGCGATGTCCATCACCCCGCCGACGCCGGCCGTGGTGTTGATGGCGAAGCGCGCGACGGTTTCCGCCGCCTTGCCGATCTTCAGCTGCAGCACGAAGTTGAGGAAGACGATCGGCTCGCGCAGATTGTAGAGGAAATTGTGGATGCCGCTGCGCACCGGGCTGGGGACATGGTCCTTATAGGCCAGAGCGAGCGGGCCGATGAACGCGCTGTCGACCGCCTCAGTGACGTTGAACGAGGCGAGGTTGACCGCCTCGATCGGATCGGGCGCGAGCGGGCGCTTGGCGGCGGTGACGATGATGTCGTTTTCGGGATTGTCGTTGGCGGCCCAGGCGGGCGCGACCGGCGGCGGCGTCTGCGCGACGGGCGGCGACGCGACCGTAACGGTCGGCGCGGCGGGCGGCGGCACGGCGCCGGCCTGCACCGGGCTTGCCGCCAGCAGCACCGCCGGGATGGCTTCCAGCAAGCTCAATCGCGATCCCCTCCCCTTTGTGCGCGCGCTCAGGCCCATGGCCAGGCCGATGCTCAGGGATGAGACGATAAGCGGCGCGGCGCAAGCCCGAGAATGTCACATTTCGGACATGATAACGCGGCGCGGCCGGCAACGATCCCGAGCAGCGGCGAACGCATTGATGGGCGCGGTCATGGCGGGCCCTTTCCCGGGTTGCGCGGACCGGACGAGACGGCGGCGCGGCAGGTGACAGGCGCGACCGAAAAAATCGCCGCGCTTTCCAATCGGCGGCCGATCGCCTAGGATGGCGGGATCATCGGCAGTCTCGTTGTAAGCGCCGATGGCTGAGAGCCGCGTGCTCCCGCTTACGCGTGGGAGTAGAAGCGCATGACCCGCCTTTATCGCGACCGAGCCGACCGATGCGCCTGAGCCGCGGGGGAAAAGCCAATGAGCGGGTGCGCGCCGCGATCCAGCCGCATGTGCCGGCCGAACCGACCGTCGTCACCGTCGCGCCGCGCCCGCTGCCGCCGACCCCGCGCAACCGCTTCGTCGGCGTCAAGCTGACGCCGCGCGCGGCCGAGCGCCAGGGGCTGGTGGTCAAGCTGGCGCTGAACAGTTTCGCCGCCGCCGGCACCGCGACGGCGTTCCTCAACACCGTCCATGACGGGCTTGGCGGGCGGCCGATCGACCTTGCCGTGGCGAGCGACGAGGGGCTGCGCGCGGTCGAGGCATTGCTCGCCGCGAAGTAGCGGTTTTTTTGCCGGCTTTGCTGGTTGCGGCACCAGCCCGCGCCGCCACCCGACCTCCCCTGGAATAGCCTGATGGGGAGGTCGGGTGGGGGCGTGGGGCCGGCACCGCCCCGGTTTCAGCGTTGCTGAAACAGGCCCGAAAGTCCGCGCGGCTGTACATTTTGCACGTCATGTCCTATATAGCGCGGGCTTCAGTCGCATATCGACGGTCTTCGGCGCTTTGCGGCTCCCTTCTCCTTCTTTCCCTGCTGCCACGGCACCGGGCCGTCCGCATCTCGGGCGTCCCCCCAGAAAGAAGGAATGCAATCATGACCACCGGCACCGTAAAGTTCTTCAATACCGAAAAGGGCTTCGGCTTCATCTCGCCGGATGGCGGCGGGAACGACGCCTTCGTGCACATCTCGTCGCTCGAGCGTTCGGGCATGGGCCCGCTGGCCCAGAACGACCGCGTGTCGTACGAGCTGGAGCAGGACAAGCGCGGCAAGATGAGCGCCGTCAACCTGCAGCACGCCGAATAATACCGGTCTGCCGCGGCGCGGGTCTTCGGGCTCGCGCCGCACTCTTCTACTCTCTCCCCGAACTGGAGCCCGCCCGATGGATACCCCGCAGATCAGCCGCGCACGTGCCGCCGCCGAGCGCGCCAATGGCGACGCCTCCACGCTCGACAACGTCAAGGCGCGCTGCGAGCGCGCCGCCCGCGCCTGGGAAGAAATCGCCGACCGCCAGGAGCGCACCGCCGCCGCCCGGCTGGAGCGCGAAAGCCGCGTCGTGACACGCGACAGCCAGGAAGCGCTCGCCACCGCGTCGTGAGCCGCGATCGGGGCTCCGCGCGCTGCATGGCGCTCGTCGCCGAAATGCCGATCTGAACACCCTCACGTCACCCCGGACTTGTTCCGGGGTCCACGGTGCCGCGCAAATAACCCGCGATGCGCTTGCGGAACAGTGGATGCCGGGACAAGCCCGGCATGACGGATAGCCTTGGGGTCGGTGGCATCGCCGCCGTCCCCGGCAATCGCCGCCGCGTCTCCGGAAGCGCGTGACGGACAGCGTGTTTCGGTGCCACAAGGCGCACGATGCGGCGCCCCCTCTCCACCCTGCGGCAATTCCTCGCCGACGAGGCGGTCGGCGGCATCGTGCTGATCGCCGCCGCGGCGCTGGCGATGGTGCTGGCCAATTCGCCGCTCGCCGCGAGCTATTTCCACCTGCTGCACGCCGCGACCGGGCCGGTGCTGGCACCGGCGGTCGGCGCGATGACGGTGCATCTATGGGTCAATGACGGCCTGATGGCGCTGTTCTTCCTGCTCGTCGGGCTGGAGATCAAGCGCGAGATCGTCGCCGGGGCATTGTCGCGCCCGGCCGATCGCCGGCTGCCGCTGGTCGCGGCGCTGGCCGGCATGGCGGCGCCCGCCCTGGTCTATCTCGCGGTGAGCTGGGGCGACCCGTCGCTCCGGCGCGGCTGGGCGATCCCGGCGGCGACCGACATCGCCTTTGCGGTCGGCGTGCTGGCGCTGCTCGGCAAGCGCGTGCCGGCGTCGTTGAAGCTGTTCCTCACCACCGTCGCGATCGTCGATGACATGGGCGCGGTGGCGATCATCGCGATCGTCTACAGCAAGGGCATCGACATCGGCGCGCTGCTCGCCGCGGCGGGCGTGCTGGCGGTGATGTGGGCGCTGGGGCGGCGCGGGGTGAGCGCCTTGTGGCCGTTCCTGCTGTGCGCTGCGGTCCTGTGGTGGCTGGTGCTGCGTTCGGGCGTGCACGCGACGGTCGCGGGCGTGCTCGCCGCGGCGCTGATCCCGATCGGCACGGATGAGGCGACATCGCCGCTGCACCGGCTCGAACATGCGCTGAGCCCGTGGGTCGCCTTCGCCATCGTGCCGCTGTTCGCGCTGGCCAATGCCGGGGTGGCACTGGGCGGGCTCGGCCCGCACGCGCTGGCCGAGCCGCTGGTCGTCGCGGTCGCCGCCGGGCTGTTCGTCGGCAAGCAGGCCGGGATGCTCGGCGGGATCGCGCTGGCCGACGCCTTGCGCATCGCGCCGCGGCCGCGCGGGGTGAGCTGGATGCAGCTCTACGGCGTGCTGCTGCTCGCCGGGATCGGCTTCACGATGAGCCTGTTCATCGGCGGGCTGGCATTCGACGAGGCGCGGATGGACTCGGTCAAGATCGGCGTGCTGATCGGCTCGGGGCTGTCGGCGGCGGCCGGCTTCGTCGTCCTGCGCTGGATCGCGCGGCCGGCGGCGAAGCGTTGATGCTCGCATCTGGCAGGAGGCGATGCCGCGCGCGGACGGAAAATCCGGTGCCCGCATTGCGGCTAACCCATTTGTAGGCCAGTAAATGCCGATGGGGGACGCCGTCGAGATCGAGAAATTCATCGCGCGCTGGCGTGCTAATGAGGGCGGCGCCGAGCGCGCCAATTACGTCCTGTTCCTGACCGAACTCTGCACCCTGCTCGACCTGCCCCAGGCCGACCCGGCGGACGCGACGCACGAACGCAACGACTATGTCTTCGAGCGCGCCGTCACCTTCAGGGACGAGGCCGGCCGCACCGGCCATGGCCGCATCGATCTCTACAAGCGCGGCGCCTTCGTGCTGGAGGCGAAGCAGAGTCGCGAACGCGGCGGCAAGAAGGAAGTCGCGCTCCCCGCCGAACAGACCGCGCTGCCCGGCTTCGCCGAACCGCAGATACGCGGCAAGCGCAGCGCCCAGCGCGGCTGGGACGTGCTGATGCGCAACGCGCGCGAACAGGCCGAGCAATATGCCCGCGCTTTGCCGACCGAGCATGGCTGGCCGCCCTTCATCATCGTCGCCGATGTCGGCCATGCGTTCGAGATTTTCGCGGACTTTTCCGGCCAGGGAAAGAACTACCGCCAGTTCCCCGATCGCTCCGGCTATCGCATCTATCTCGACGATCTGCGCGATGAGGATGTCCGCAACCGCCTGCGCGCGATGTGGCTCGATCCGCACAGCCTCGATCCCGCGAAGCACGCCGCCGCCGTCACGCGCGATATCGCCAGGCGCCTCGCCAGCGTCAGCAAATTGCTGGAGGAACGCGGTTATCAGCCCGAACCCGTCGCGCATTTCCTGATGCGCTGCCTGTTCACGATGTTCGCCGAGGACACCGGTCTGCTCGAGCCCGGCAGCTTCACCGATGTGCTGGCAGATGCGCGCACCAACCCCGACAGCTTCGCGCCGATGCTGGAGGATCTGTGGCGCAGCATGGACAGCGGCGGCTTCTCGCCCGTGCTGCGCAAGCAGGTGCGCAAGTTCAACGGCGGGCTGTTCGCAGAGCGCTCCGCCATCCCGCTGAAGAAGGAGGAGATCGGCGAACTCTACGAGGCGGCCAAGCATGTCTGGACCGAAGTCGAGCCGGCCATTTTCGGCACGCTGCTCGAACAGGCGCTCGACAAGGATGAGCGCAAGCGGCTCGGCGCGCATTACACGCCGCGCGCCTATGTCGAGCGGCTGGTTATCGCCACGATCATCGAGCCGTTGCAGCGCGAATGGGAAACCGAAGTGCTCGGCACGGTCGAGCGCGAACGCGCGACCGATCCGGCCGGCGCGATCAGGGCGGTGCATGATTTCCATGTGAAGCTGGCCACGACCAGGGTGCTCGACCCGGCCTGCGGCACCGGCAATTTCCTCTACGTCTCGCTCGAACTGATGAAGCGGCTCGAAGGCGATGTGCTGGAAGTGCTTGCCGATCTCGGTGGGCAGGAAGCGCTGGCGATGGAAACGTCGACCGTGCACCCGCGCAGCTTCCTCGGGCTGGAACTCAATCCGCGCGCGGCGGCGATCGCCGAGCTCGTGCTGTGGCTCGGCTATCTGCAATGGCAGATGCGCAATGGCGGCAACATCGCCGACCCGGTGCTCGAACGGCTGAGCAATATCACGGCGATGGACGCGGTACTGAAGCACGATGCCGGGCGGTTGCGCGACGACGGGACGTTCGACGAATATCCCAACCCGCGCCGCCCCGACTGGCCGCAGGCGGATTATATCGTGGGGAACCCGCCGTTCATCGGCGGCAAGGACGTTCGTTCACGGCTTGGCGACGGCTATGCGACCGCGCTGTGGAAGGCGCATCCGAAGATCAACAAGTCCGCCGATTTCGTGATGTACTGGTGGGACCGCGCGGCCGAACGGCTGACGGAGAAGGGTACGCGGCTGAAGCGCTTCGGCTTCGTCACGACCAACTCGATCACGATGGACTTCAGTCGCCGGGTAATTTCGGCGAAGCTGGAGGCACGCCAACCAATAAGCCTAACAATGGCGATTCCCGATCATCCATGGACCAAATCGACGCGCGATGCTGCTGCGGTGCGAATTGCGATGACGGTTGCGGAAGCTGGGAGACGCGAAGGCAATCTGCTTACCGTCACAGACGAAATGGGATTGGAGACTGACGCGCCGCAGCTCAATCTTGCGGAGAAGATCGGCGAAATCCACGCGGATCTGACCGTCGGAGCGGACGTGACGCAAGCAAAACGTCTCCTAGCAAACGAATGGTTATGCTCACCAGGTGTGAAGCTACATGGAGCGGGGTTCATCGTTTCGCCCGCTGAGGCCTTATATCTTGGCCTTGGCATCAGGGAAGGGCTGGAAAACCACATCAGAGATTATCGCAACGGGCGCGACTTAATGGGAAACCCCCGAGGCAAAATGGTGATCGATCTTTTTGGCTTGGATGAAGTTGCGGTCCGGCGTTCCTATCCAGAGGTTTATCAGCACCTGCTGATCAATGTTAAGCCAGAACGTGATGTCAACAATCGCGCCACGTATCGTGAAAACTGGTGGATTTTCGGAGAACCACGGGGTGATTTAAGGCCCGCCCTCAAGGGGCTTACCCGCTATATCGCGACAGTCGAAACCGCCAAACATCGTGTATTTCAGTTTCTTGATGCCGAAATTCTACCAGACAATAAGTTGGTTTGTCTAGCGTTCGAAGACGCGGCTATCCTTGGGATAGTTCAGTCCGAGGTTCATCGAAATTGGTATCTCGCAAATGCAGGCATGATCGGCGTTTTCGATCAACCAGCCGTGTACGTGAAGACTTCGAGCTTTGATCCTTTTCCATTTCCTGACACCACGCCGGGACAACGCCGAATCATTGGTGATCTTGCAGAGGAACTCGACACCACGCGCAAGGAAGTGCTTGCTCAGCATGGCGACCTCACGCTGACCGGCCTCTATAACCTCCGAGAAAAACTGGTGAAGGGCGAAACCTTCACCGACGTCGAACAGGACCAGCGCCGTCGCGGCCGTGTCGACATCATCGCCGAACTGCACGACCAGATCGATGCCGCCGTCGCCGACGCCTATGGCTGGCCGCGCGATCTGTCGGACGAGGAAGTCGTCACCCGCCTCGTCGCGCTCAATGCCGAGCGCCATGCCGAGGAAAAGGCCGGCAAGGTCCGCTGGCTGCGCCCCGACTATCAGCTGCCCAAGGCCGGCGTCACCGTGATCGCACCCAAGGCGGAAGCCGAACAGATCGAGGCGCTGTTGCCCGAGGCCGCGGCGAAGAAACCGATGTTCCCGCGCGACGCGATCGGCCAGACCGCCGCCGTGCTCGCTGACCTGCGCGGCGGGGCGGCGCTGACCAGCACCGATATCGCGCGCCGTTATGCGCAGGGGCTGAAAGTCGAACCACGCATCGCCGCCACGCTCGCCGCGCTCGTCCGGCTCGGCCATGTCGCTGGCGACGATGGCCGCTTCACCTTGCGGCGCGCGGCCTAGTCAGCCTGATTCAACGCCTGCGAAAAGCGGCGTAGGCCGGTGGTTGGGGATATGGGCGCGGCTGCTAGCGCCTCGCCCATAACACCAGGCGCTCGACGAACGGCGGTGGCGCAGCCTCCCAACTGCGCCCCGCCGTCGTATCCGACCTTCCACTTGCCCGATCCGACAGCCGCATCGCCGCCTGCGCAAATGCGAATGTTGCGGCGAGGATATAAGGCTGCCAACTTCGATCGCATCGAACGTGCGGTTCGCGAGTGGTTCGGCGCGTCGATCGAGCTGCGGCCGCTCAGCAAGAACAAGGTCAAGTGGGCGATCTTCCCTTCCCTGACGGAATGCCGCGAGCATATCCGCCGTACCAAGGGTATCGAGATCGCGGCGCCGACGATCAACTGACCGCTTTTCCTCTCTCCCTGTTTGCGCTGCCGGGCTCCCGATTGGGGGTCCGGTTTGCGCTTGGGTGGCGAACAGCGATCACCATTTTGACTCGGCCGGATTGTTGCTCAGAGCTATGATCGACGACTGGACCGACCAGGCCGACTAACTTCACACGCCATAATTATCCCGGAAAAAATCGTAAGTTCTATGGCGCGGCGAGATGCCCGGCAGTCGATAGATCAAGCTATCGATCGGGTTACGGTCATCGCTATATTCGCAGTGATCTCGTCTTAAGAATACATCATCTATTTCGGGGCGCTCCGAGCGGTAGAAAAGCTGGTTTCGGGAATAGACTCGCACTGAATGATTTATGGCATCTGCCTCATCCGGCCCCACGGCTATGGTAACCAGCCTCGGCTCTATGCGGAAGCTCGATGGTCGCGCAAATAGGATCGCGAGCCAAGGGGTTAACGGTACGCATAATTTAGCGTGGGTTACGTGCTGCACGGGCGCGATGATGTTGTGGAAAAAGCCATCGCCAAAAATGAACTCTTTCTCCGCCGAATAGAGGACAGCAATCTTTCCTCTCCCACTGATTGATTGAACCGCGCTCCGCAGCGAGTGGCGCATGTTCACACCGATGAGGACGTTACGTTCTCGCTCAGGCAGCGGGCCGCGGAAGCGCTCGGCTAAAGCCACAGCTTGTTCGCGATGTCTGGGACTCCGAACCGCGAGCGAAACGATGCATTCGATCAAATCGCTGAATTGAATATCTGTTACCTGCTGGGTCAGCATGCGCTCCTCTATAGAAGCTTCGAAGGGGGGACCCTTGCGGTCTAGATCGTCCAGCCACCTGAGAACGCCTGGGAAGCGATCATCGGCACGTTGAAACTCTCGCTCAAAATTCTCGAAACGAACGTCTTCGAACTCAGGATCGTAACTCAGCTTAATCAGGTGGCCGTTGCCAATCACGCCAAAATTCTTCGGCGGCGCACTGCGAACTTCGCCATCAGGGGACAGCCGGTGCACGACGCCATCCGCGTCAGCCCAGTGCTGCGATACGCACTCCGGCCACCAATGATGGCGCTCCGATAACTTTTTCACCATACGATGCTTCTTGCCGACTGACCGCATGCAAGCAAGGCGACCCAGGAGTACTCGATCATCGCGCTGATTAACGTGCCCGAGCCAGTCCGATGCGGTTTGCCAATCTCGAAGGGCGATTCGGGCGTGCCAGCTACGTCCGAACAAATTTTATTGTCAGGCGTCGGCGGGCCTCCGAACGAGGGTGCAAAAATCACTCATCATCACTTGCCCGTCTGAGCCGATGGCCTCGATCATGCCAGTAAGGCGCTCTGCCGGTGCCTCAGGATAGATCAACATAAACTTGGCCTCCATCCGCCACGGCCCTTCGTCGGGAATCGTTGGCATAGGCAGGGTCATCGTCAGCACGCCCGGCGCGATGTGATAGCTGCCGGCTGGATCGCCAGTCTTGGCGATGCTCACCGTTCCTGCGCTCAGGATGAACTCGTTTCCGGACGGATCACGCGGCGGATGTTTCGTGAAATCCAACCACCAGCGCCCTTCGATTGCTTCTGTCATCTCTGTTACCCAGCGACTCGCCTTCTACAATATCGGCTTTCCTTCGAACGCCCTGCTTGCGTTGAGCACAGTCACCCCCAGACTATCCAGTTTCGTCCAACCCTGCTCCAGTTCTTCCAGGCTCAATACCCGCATTGTGTCGTCGCCCTTGCGCGGCTTTCTCTTGAGCTGAAATTCACCATCCGGCCCAAGCGCACTCCAGAAACCATGCACAATATCATTTCGGAAGCCTCTCAGCTTGACGTGTTCCTCCACCACAGCCGTCAGGTATGGCGTCGATGGATGTGACGTGCCCAAATCGGCGATCGTTTTGCGAATTTCAGTTTCGTAGGCGGCGATCTGGCTGTCGAGCAGCCTGTCCCGTAGCACTTCATAGTCGCACTGCCGGATTCGGGACAGCATGTCGGCAAGCATTCTCTCATGCTTCGCCCAAGTCATTACAAACTGCCCGATATACCAAGGCGCGACCATCATCCGGACGTGGCCCTTTGATAGACCGGGCATCGCCCCCATGAGAAGCTTTTCGGTGATCATTCGAGCCCGCCCAACCTCCGCGTGTCGACTAAACCGAGTCCGTTCAATGAGTTAACCATTTGTTGGAAAACGATCTGGAATCATTGACTTTTTTACTGATTCAGACTAAGTCTGAAAGCGAGGCGATCAACGCCGGAACCACCCAGAGCATCCGAAAGGTTGCAGGCGAGAGATCGCAAACATGGGCCGGGGGGTCGCCTCAACCCCCACCAAAAATCGCCGCAAATTCCTGCTGTTGGGCGTTCAACTGTAACTTATCCATCGGCGGCACGAGCTTGGCGCCATAGCTCAGATAGTTGCCATTCCGATTATACACTGTCGGCTTCAGCATGCGCGCGAATCGGGGCTCCACGTTGCCGTAGAAATCGGGCTCCAGCGCCGCTGTCAGCCCGGACACCACAAGGTCCGCAAGTTGCAGCCCAAACCTCGCGCCGTGGTCAAACGCCTCTATGCCTAGCACGTCGATCACCGGCCAATGTATCTTGATCTCCGGGTCGGCGAGATCGCGCATGTGCCGCATGTAGGCCTGGAAATCGTCGTAGTTCATGGCTCGACGGCGAGAGAAGACGATTTTTACCCGACCGTCACCCTCGGGAACCGTGGGCCGCAGGTCGCGACACAGCCAAGATATGCGCTCGATCAAGTAACGACACATGTAATGGTAAAGCTGGTTCTTTGTCGGGTACATGCCTTCGGGGATGATGGGCTTGTTTGCGATCACCGCTATGCAACGGATCGGCTTGTCGCAGATCCCGTTGATAGCCATCACTCTCTGCGGATGATCGAGGTCCTTAAAGTGCAACGGCTTCGTCCGCTTCTGCTGCGGCATTTGCGCAAGGATTCCTTTTGCCCACTGAACGGCGTCGAGATCGCGTGATTGTCGCCAAACGGTCGCGCCAATCGTGAGCCAGTGGGAAGAGCCGCCACCACGGCCGGGTACGCGGTACTTGCCCGTCAGACCGTCATCCCCGGCCTCGTCAATGTAGGCAATGAAGCTGTGCGCCATAGATTTAACAAGAGCGCCGACACCAAATATGTCAATGCGATGAGGCCGCATTCGTTCGCCGCCATTCGCATCAAGCCGCCGCAGAATGTGGGAACGATTGTGGGGAAGCTTCCGGCCAAAGCGTGAAAGACTTGTGGTCTTTCAACACCTTAACGCAAAGAAACTGGTGCCCAGAAGAGGACTCGAACCTCCACGGCCTTGCGACCGCCAGCACCTGAAGCTGGTGCGTCTACCAATTCCGCCATCTGGGCACGGGGTAGGGGGCGCGCCTTAGGGGAGGCTCGTGCGGCTTGTCAACTCGCGCGCGGCGCGGCAAGGCGGCGGCGCGGCAATGGACTGAAGGTGTGATGAAGGACAAGCTCGTAACGCTGATCGGCGGCGGTGGATTTCTCGGCCGCTATGTCGCGCAGCATCTGCTCGCGGCGGGCGCGCGGCTGCGCATCGCGCAACGTGATCCGCGCGGCGCATATTTCCTCAAGACCCAGAGCGGGCTCGGCCAGACGCAATTCGTCGCCGCCGACGTGCGCAGGCCCGAGACAATCGCGCGCGCCGTCGCCGGCGCCGACGCGGTGGTCAACCTGGTCGGCGCGCTGAAGGGCGACTTCGCCGCCATCCAGGCGGGTGGCGCCCGCCACGTCGCCGAGGCCTCGGCGCGCGCCGGCGTCGCCGCGCTGGTCCATGTCTCGGCAATCGGCGCCGATGCCGAATCGCCCTCGCGCTACGGCCGCACCAAAGGCGAGGGCGAAGCGGCGGTGCGCGCGGCCTTCCCCGAGGCGACGATCGTCCGTCCGTCGATCATGTTCGGGCGCGAGGACGGCTTCATCAATCGCTTCGCCGCGATGATCGCCAGCCCGCTGCCCGTGATCCCGGTGCTGCGCGCGACCGAGAAGTTCCAGCCGGTGTTCGTCGGCGACGTCGCCGCCGCGATCGTCGCGGCGATCGCCGATCCGGACAAGGCCGCCGGCCGCACCTTCGAACTGGGCGGCCCCGACATCGTCACCATGGGCGCGCTGATCCGCTGGATCGCCCGCGCGATCGGCCGCACCCCGGCGATCATCGAGCTGCCCGATCTGATCGGTGGCCTGATCTCATGGGGCGGCTTCCTGCCCGGCGCGCCGATCACGCGCGACCAATGGCTCATGCTGCAGGTCGACAATGTCGTTGCGCCCGGCGCCGCGACGCTCGGCGATCTCGGCGTCACGCCGACACCGCTCGATACCGTGGCGCCGGGCTGGCTGGTGCAATATCGCCGCCACGGCCGCTTCACCACGACCACCGCCGCCGCCTGAGCGGCGCGATCCAGTGATCTCGCGGGCCGGGAGCCGCGCAACGGGAGACCCATGTGCACGACCTGCTGACCATCATCATCCTCGGCATCGTCGAGGGGATCACCGAGTTCCTGCCGGTCTCTTCGACCGGCCACCTGATCCTCGCCGGCGCGCTGATCGGCTATGACGGCACGCGCTGGGAACTGTTCAACATCGTCATTCAGCTCGGCGCGATCCTCGCCGTGGTGGTGCTCTACTGGCGGACCTTCTGGACGGTGCTGCGCGGGCTGCTGCGCGGCGAGCCCGGCCCGGTGCGTTTCGTGCGCAACCTGATCATCGCGTTCATTCCCGCCGCGGTGATCGGCGCGCTGTTCCACAAGAAGATCGAGGCGCTGCTGCTCCAGCCGATCGTCGTCGCGGTCGCGCTGATCGTCGGCGGCATCGCCATCCTGGTGATCGAGCGACTGGTCAGGCCCGGCACGACCCGCGGCGTGGCCGACGTGTCGGTCTCGACCGCCGGCGGCATCGGCCTGCTGCAATGCCTGGCGATGATCCCCGGCGTGAGCCGCTCGGGCGCGACCATCCTCGGCGCGCTCAGCCTCGGCGTCGAGCGCCGGACCGCCGCCGAGTTCAGCTTCTTCCTCGCCATCCCGACCATGCTCGGCGCCAGCGTGCTCGAACTGGTGACCAAGCGGCACGAACTGGCGCTCGGCCAGAGTGTGGGGATCGGCGGCATCGCGATCGGCTTTGTCGTTGCCTTCATCGTCGCGCTACTGGTGGTGCGATGGTTCGTCGGCATCGTCGGCCGGCGCGGCTTCGGCCCGTTCGCCTGGTATCGCATTGTCGTCGGCGGGGCCGCGCTGATCTGGCTGCTGAACAAATAGGTCCGTTACGGCCTTATAATATTGGACGCTTTAGCTGGATCGGTTGAATCGCCCTGGTCTCGGGGTAAAGTGAGACAGTATAGCTTACCTATATGTCGGTTTTTGCGTGACTCCGCGCCTTCGTTTCGCTAGCGGGCGGGTGAAATCAAGCAGGCGAATCGAATCATGGCGGGCGGACGGACATTGCAATTCGTCAATCGGGGGCAGGCTTTTCCCGCCAAGCGCCCGGCAACCGCGCGTGCCGAGGACTTTCGCGAGATCGCCGATCGCTATGCCCCGCAAGCGGCCGAGGACCAGGCCGGGCGCTGCTCGCAATGCGGCGTGCCCTATTGCTCGGTGCATTGCCCGCTGCACAACCACATCCCCGACTGGCTGCGCCTGACCGCGGAAGGGCGGCTGCGCGAGGCCTATGAACTGAGCAATTCCACCTCGACCATGCCCGAGATCTGCGGCCGCATCTGCCCGCAGGACCGGCTGTGCGAGGGCAATTGCGTGATCGAATTCTCCGGCCATGGCGCGGTGACGATCGGCTCGGTCGAGAAGTTCATCACCGACACCGCCTGGGAAGAGGGCTGGGTCGAGCCGATCGTGCCGGGCCCGGACCGCGGCATGTCGGTCGGCATCATCGGTGCCGGTCCGGCCGGGCTCGCCGCGGCGGAATATCTGCGCGTCTACGGGTACGACGTTCATGTCTATGACCGGCATGACCGCTCGGGCGGGCTGCTGACCTATGGCATTCCCGGCTTCAAGCTGGAAAAGCCGGTGGTGATGCGCCGTGTCGACCGGCTCGCCGCCGGCGGCATCGTGTTCCACAACGACTTCGCGGTCGGCCGCGACGCCAGCCTGGACGAGTTGCGCACGCGTCATGACGCGGTGCTGATCGCGACCGGCGTGTACAAGGCACGCGGCATCAAGGCGCCGGGCGTCGGCAGCGAAGGCGTGGTCGAGGCGCTCGACTTCCTCATCGCCTCCAACCGCAAGGGTTTCGGCGATGCCGTGCCGGCATATGACGATGGCAGCCTGAATGCCGCCGGCAAGCACGTCGTGGTGATCGGCGGCGGCGACACCGCGATGGACTGCGTGCGCACCGCGGTGCGCCAGAGCGCCGCCTCGGTGAAGTGCCTGTACCGCCGCGACCGCGCCAACATGCCCGGCTCGCAGCGCGAGGTCGCCAATGCCGAGGAGGAGGGCGTCGAGTTCGTCTGGCTCTCTGCGCCGCAGGGCTTCGAGGCGGGCGAGCGGGTCAGCGCTGTCCGCGCCACCCGCATGCGGCTCGGTGCGCCCGATGCCAGCGGCCGCCGCGCGCCCGAGGAGGAACCCGACAGCGACTTCCGGCTCGACGCCGATCTGGTGATCAAGGCGCTCGGCTTCGACGCCGAGGAACTGCCCAAGCTGTTCGGCGCGCCCGAACTCGGCGTGACGCGCTGGGGCACGGTGCTGGTCGACAACAAGACGCTGATGACCAGCCTCGACGGCGTGTTCGCCGCCGGCGACATCGTGCGCGGCGCGAGCCTCGTCGTCTGGGCGATCCGCGACGGCCAGGACGTCGCGAAGAACATGCACGCCTGGCTCAAGGGCAAGGCAAAGGTTGAAAGGAAGGCGGCATGAACACCTCACAGATGCTTTCCCCGATGACCGACCAACGCGAACGCCTCGCCCGTGAGGGCATGTACCGGCCCGATTTCGAGGGCGACGCTTGCGGCGTCGGCCTGGTCGCGGCGACCGACGGCACGCCGTCGCGGCGCGTCGTGCAGGCGGCGGTCGATGCGCTGAAGGCGGTGTGGCACCGCGGCGCGGTCGATGCCGATGGCAAGACCGGCGACGGCGCCGGCCTGCATATCGATCTGCCGACCAAGTTTTTCGACGACGCCATCGCCGCCTCGGGCCACAAGCCGCTGCCCAACCGCCTTGCGGTCGGCATGATCTTCCTGCCGCGCACCGATCTCGGCGCGCAGGAGGCGTGCCGCACGATCGTCGAGAGCGCGATCATCGACGAGGGCTATTCGATCTATGGCTGGCGCCAGGTGCCGGTCGACGTCTCGGTGATCGGGCAGAAGGCGCAGGCGACGCGCCCCGAGATCGAGCAGATCATGATCGCCGGCCCGACCCCCGACGAGGCGAGCGCGGCCGAGTTCGAGAAGAACCTCTATCTCGTCCGCCGGCGGATCGAGAAGCGCGTCATCGCGGCGCAGATCCAGGGCTTCTACATCTGCTCGCTGAGCTGCCGCTCGATCATCTACAAGGGGCTGTTCCTCGCCGAGAGCCTGTCGGTGTTCTACCCGGACCTGACCGACCAGCGCTTCGAGAGCCGGGTCGCGATCTTCCACCAGCGCTATTCGACCAACACCTTCCCGCAATGGTGGCTGGCCCAGCCGTTCCGCTGCCTCGCCCATAATGGCGAGATCAACACCGTGCGCGGCAACAAGAACTGGATGCTGAGCCACGAGATCCGCATGGCGAGCCTCGCGTTCGGCGAGTTCTCCGAAGACATCAAGCCGGTGATTCCGGCCGGCGCGAGCGACACCGCCGCGCTCGACGCGGTGTTCGAGGCGATCTGCCGCTCGGGCCGCGACGCGCCGACCGCCAAGCTGATGCTGGTCCCCGAGGCGGTCTCGCCGAACAGCGACATGCCGGCCGAGCATCTCGCCATGTACCAGTATCTGGCGAGCGTGATGGAGCCGTGGGACGGCCCCGCCGCGCTGGCGATGACCGATGGCCGCTGGGCGGTCGCCGGCATGGACCGCAACGCGTTGCGCCCGCTGCGCTATACGCTCACCGCCGAGGGGCTGCTGATCGTCGGCTCGGAGAGCGGCATGGTCGTCGTGCCGGAATCGAGCATCGTCGAAAAGGGCCGGCTCGGGCCGGGCCAGATGATCGCCGTCGACCTCGAGGAGGGCGTGCTGCTGACCGACCGCGCGGTCAAGGACCGCATCGCCGGCGAGGCCGATTATGCCGCGATGATCGGCAACTTCCTCAAGATCGACGACCTGCCGGCACCGAAGGACGCCGTGACGCGCTTCGATCGCGCCGAGCTGACGCGCCGCCAGGTCGCGGCGGGGCAGACATTGGAGGACATGGAACTGGTCCTGGCGCCGATGGTCGAGGACGCCAAGGAAGCGATCGGCTCGATGGGCGACGACACGCCGCTCGCCGTGATCTCCGACAAGCCGCGGCTGATCAGCCAGTTCTTCCGGCAGAATTTCAGCCAGGTGACCAACCCGCCGATCGACAGCCTGCGCGAGCGGCACGTGATGTCGCTCAAGACGCGGTTCGGCAATCTCGCCAACATCCTCGACACCGAGGACCGCCGCGATGGCGTATTGGTGCTCGATTCGCCGGTGCTGACCAGCGCCGACTGGACACGGCTCAAGACCCATTTCGGCCCGCAGGCGGCCGAGATCGACTGCACCTTCGAGGCCGGTGGCGGCCCCGAGACGCTGAAGGCGGCGATCGCGCGGATCCGCGCCGAGGCCGAGCAGGCGATCCGCGAAGGGCGCAGCGAGCTGTTCCTCAGCGACATCGCGATCGGCCCCGACCGCATCGCGATCGCCGGCGTGCTGGCGGCGGCCGCGGTCCACACGCATCTGGTGCGCAAGGGCCTGCGCTCCTTCGCCAGCGTCAACGTGCAGACCGCCGAATGCCTGGACACGCACTATTATGCCGTGCTGATCGGCGTCGGCGCGACGACGGTGAACGCCTATCTCGCCGAGGCGTCGATCGCCGACCGCCATGCCCGCGGCCTGTTCGGCGATCTGACGATCGAGCAGTGTCTGGCGCGCCACCGCACCGCGATCGAGGAGGGGTTGCTCAAGATCATCTCCAAGATGGGGATCGCGGTGATCTCCAGCTATCGCGGCGGCTATAATTTCGAGGCGGTCGGGCTCAGCCGTTCGCTGGTCAACGACCTGTTCCCCGGCATGCCGGCCAAGATCTCGGGCGAAGGCTATGCCTCGCTCCACCTCAACGCGCAGCTGCGCCATGAGGCGGCGTTCGACGAAGGCGTGGCGACGCTGCCGATCGGCGGCTTCTACCGCCAGCGCGCGACGGGCGAGACGCATGCCTATTCGGCGCAGCTGATGCACCTGCTGCAGACCTCGGTCGCGACCGACAGCTATTCGACCTATCTGCAATTCTCGCGCGGCGTCGATGCGTTGCCGCCAATCTATCTGCGCGACCTGTTCCAGTTCAACTTCCCCGACGAGGGCGTCGCGGTAGACCAGGTCGAGGCGATCACCGAGATCCGCAAGCGCTTCGTCACCCCGGGCATGTCGCTCGGCGCGCTGAGCCCCGAGGCGCATGAGACGCTGGCGATCGCGATGAACCGCATCGGTGCCAAGGCGGTGTCGGGCGAGGGCGGCGAGGACAAGGCGCGCTACACGCCCTATGCCAATGGCGACAACGCCAACTCCGGCGTCAAGCAGATCGCCTCGGGCCGGTTCGGCGTGACGGCGGAATATCTCGGCGCGTGCGACGAGATCGAGATCAAGGTCGCGCAAGGCGCCAAGCCCGGCGAGGGCGGGCAGCTGCCCGGCTTCAAGGTCACCGAGTTCATCGCCAGGCTGCGCCACGCCACACCCGGCGTGACACTGATCAGCCCGCCGCCGCACCACGACATCTATTCGATCGAGGATCTGGCGCAGCTGATCTACGACCTGAAGCAGATCAACCCGCGTGCGCGGGTCTGCGTCAAGCTGGTCAGCTCGGCCGGCATCGGCACCGTTGCGGCCGGCGTCGCCAAGGCGCATGCCGACGTGATCCTCGTTTCCGGCCATGTCGGCGGCACCGGCGCCTCCCCGCAGACCAGCATCAAGTACGCCGGCACGCCGTGGGAAATGGGCCTCAGCGAAGTCAACCAGACGCTGACGCTCAACGGCCTGCGCGGCCGCATCAAGCTGCGCACCGATGGGGGCCTGCGCACCGGGCGCGACATCGTCATCGCCGCGATCCTCGGCGCCGAGGAATTCGGCATCGGCACGCTGAGCCTGGTGGCGATGGGCTGCATCATGGTGCGGCAGTGCCACAGCAACACCTGCCCGGTCGGCGTCTGCACGCAAGACCCGAAAATGCGCGAGAAATTCACCGGCAACCCGGAAAAGGTCATCAACCTGATGACCTTCATCGCCGAGGAAGTGCGCGACATCCTCGCGCGGCTCGGCGTTCGCTCGCTCGACGAGATCATCGGCCGCACCGAATTGCTGCGCCAGACCAGCCGCGGCGCCGAGCATCTCGACGATCTCGATCTCAACCCGATCCTCGCCAAGGTCGACGCGCCTGACAGCGAGCGGCGCTTCAGCCTCGGCACCTGGCGCAACGAGGTGCCCGACAGCCTCGACGCGCAGATCATCAAGGATGCCGGCGCGGTGTTCTCGCGCGGCGAGAAGATGCAGCTGACCTATACCGTGCGCAACACGCACCGCGCGGTCGGCACAAGGCTGTCGAGCGAGATCACGAGCAAGTTCGGCATGTCGACGCTGGCCGACGGCCATGTCACGGTGCGGTTGCGCGGCTCGGCCGGGCAGAGCCTCGGCGCCTTCCTGTGCAAGGGCGTGACGCTGGAAGTGTTCGGCGATGCCAACGACTATGTCGGCAAGGGCCTGTCGGGCGGCATCATCGCGGTGCGCCCGGCGGTCAGCTCGCCGCTGGCCAGCCAGGACAACACCATCATCGGCAATACCGTGCTGTACGGCGCGACCGCCGGCAGCCTCTATGCCGCCGGTCAGGCCGGCGAGCGCTTCGCGGTGCGCAACTCGGGCGCGACCGTTGTGGTCGAGGGCTGCGGCGCCAATGGCTGCGAGTATATGACCAACGGCATCGCCGTGGTGCTGGGCGCGGTCGGCGCCAATTTCGGCGCCGGCATGACCGGCGGCATGGCGTTCGTCTACGACGCCGATGGCAGCTTCGAGCGTCGCGCCAACCCGGAGAGCATCACCTGGCACCGGCTCGCCTCGATGCACTGGGAGTCGGTGCTGCTCGGTCTGGTCCGCGCGCACCATGCCGCGACCGACAGCAAATGGTCGGCGACCCTGCTCGACGACTGGGGCCGCGCGATCGACCGCTTCTGGCAGGTCGTGCCGCGCGAGATGCTCGGCCGGCTGTCGCATCCGCTCGACGATTCGGCACACCTCGTCGCCGCGGAGTGAGAGGAGCGATTTCCCTGCCAGATCACATCTGGCAGGGAAATTGGCAGGGAATTTCGGTTTTTTTCGTTCGTCGGTTTTCCCGGCTGTCGTCGAACGGGCGAAGGCGTGGATCGTGACCATGATCCACACAAGCGCCTTTTGGCCGAAAGATTGAATCACGCCGTGCGGGCAGGCCTTTGGGCCTCTGCGTGAGCAGCGGCGCGGAGATTTGGTCTGCCTTTGCGTGAACAAATTTGATTCACGCGAAGGCGCGAGGGGATCGCCGATACTCGAAACCGGCGCGTAATTCTGCTATGGGAGTCGCATCACCCGCTGTTTTGAGGTGCTGTATGCGTAAGATCCTGGTCCTCCCGCTCGTATTGCTGGCGACGCCTGCCTTCGCCCATGATCGCCATCCCGCCGCGACGCCCGATCAGCGTGTCGCCGCGGTGGGCGATGCGCTATCGAGTCCGGCCGTGCAGGAAAGCGCCGCGACCTTCGTCAGCGCGCTGGCCGACGCCCTGCTCGCCACCCATGTCGGCGCCGCGGCGCACTATACCGATCCGCGTGACGGCGTGCGGCGCGACGACACCTTGCGCGACGTGGTGACGCGCGACGACCCCGGCTTCGAGCGCCGCCTGCACGACAATACGCGCGGCGCGGTCGCCGCCGCCGGCCAGGCCACCCGCGACGCCGCGACGATGACCGCCGAGCTCAACGCCACCGCCGCACGGCTGCGCCGGGTGCTCGATGCGGCGAGCCAGGCGATGGACGAGACCCGGCACGCTGATTAATTCCTCCCCGGAACGGGGAGGGGGACCGCGTGTGGCGTGGTGGAGGGGCTGGTTAAGCGAAAGCAAGCCCCAAGCCCGCCAGTGCGTTCGCCATGTCGAGAGGCAGACGCGCCGCTGTCGATCAACAGCTCAACCTCCCCCGACCAACCCCTCCACCACGCGCTGAAGAAGCGCGTGGTCCCCCTCCCCGTTCCGGGGAGGAATTGTTGGCCTTCCCCCGAAGCCTCGCTCTGACTAACAGAGCCGAATGTGGCAGCTTCATCAATTCCCGCTTTGCCCTTTCTCGCGCAAGGTGCGCATCCTGCTGGGCGAAAAGGGCGTCGGCTGCGAGCTGGTGCGCGAATCGCCCTGGGCGCGACGCGACGAGTTTCTCGACATGACGCCCGCCGGGCAGACCCCGGTGATGACCGACCCGGAGCGCGGCATATTGCTGATCGATTCGATGGCGATCTGCGAATATTTCGAGGAGACGGTCGAGAAGGCGGCGATGATCAACGGTACCGCGGTCAACCGCGCCGAGATCCGCCGGCTGGTGGCGTGGTTCGACACGCAATTCTACAATGACGTGACCGCGCCGCTGCTCCACGAACGCATGATCAAGCGGCTGGTCGAGCACGCGACGCCCGATTCGCGCGTGCTGCGCGAGGCGATGAAGGCGGCGGTGCGGCATCTCGATTACACCGACTACCTGCTCGACCATCGCAGCTGGCTGGGCGGCGCGACGATGAGCCTCGCCGATCTCGCCGCCGCGGCGCAGATCTCGATCACCGACTATCTCGGCGGGATCGACTGGAAGAACCACGAACAGACCGCGCGCTGGTATCGCGGGTTCAAGAGCCGGCCGAGCTTCCGCCCGCTGCTCGCAGAGCGGATGGAGCAGATCAACCCGCCGGCCCATTATGACGACCTGGATTTCTGATGCACGCGGCGCACGACCCGGCGGCTGAGGCGGCGGCGACGATCGGCTTCGACGATTTCCTCGCGGTCGATATCCGCGTCGGCACGATCGTCACGGCCGAGCCCTTTCCCGAGGCGCGCAAAGCGGCCTTTCGCCTGACGATCGACTTCGGGCCGGTCATCGGGATGAAGCGCTCATCGGCGCAGATCACCGAGCATTACCGCGTCGAGGAACTGCCCGGACGGCAGGTCGCGGCGGTGGTCAACTTTCCGCCGCGCCAGATCGGGCCGATGATGTCCGAGGTGCTGACTTTGGGATTTCCCGATGCGGACGGCAAGGTCGTGCTGGTGACGCCGAGCGTGCCGGTGCCGAATGGCGGGCGGCTGTTCTGAGTTTATCCTCCCCGGCACGGGGAGGGGGGACCATCCGAAGGATGGTGGAGGGGGGTGGCCGCTAGCGCTTCGCCCGTGGCGGCCCCCCTCCACCATTTGCTGAAGGAGCAAATGGTCCCCCTCCCCGTTCCGGGGAGGAACCAACGAGTCTCACCGCCAGCCGGACGCCTGTGCCTTTGCCTCGCCGGCGGCATCGAGCGGATCGCCGGCCATCATGTCCTGTGCCGCCGCGAGCAGCGCCGGGTCGGGCGAGCCGGCCTGGCGATAGTCGCCCTGCCCGCCCTCGCCGGTGCCGGCGCGGGTCTGGCGCAGTGCCCAGCCATGCGCGTCGCGACAGGCGATGCCGTTGGTGACCGGCGCGGCGAAGACGCGGCAATAGCCCCCGCCGGTGGCGCGGAAGCTGGCCAGCACGCGCACCGGCGCGGCCCCTTGCGTCGCGGCGAGTTGCGTATCCAGTGCCCCAGCAAGCCGGCCGGACGCGTAAAGCGCGCCATCATGCGCCGCGATCGGCCCGGCGGCGCGCCAGTTCTGGCCGAGCAGCACACCGAGCGTGAGACAGGCGGCGAGCGCCAGCGCCTCGCGCCAGCGCGAGACGACCCGACGCGGCGCCGGCGCGGCGAGCGTGACGACGTTGGAACGCAGCCGGGCGGCAAGCGCGTCGGGCACCGCCTCTTCGGCGAGCGGCGCGAAGGCGGCCGACAGCCGCGCGCGGAGCGCACGCTGCGCCGCGACCTGTTCGGCCAGTAGGGGGTCGGCGGCGATGGCGCGCTCGACCCGTTTCGCGGCGAGCGGATCGAGCTCGCCATCGGCAAAGGCCATCAAGGTTTCGGGATCGATCGTCACGCCGCTTCTCCCAGTTTCGCCAGCAGCGCCTGGCGCCCGCGCACCAGCCGCGAGGTGAGCGTGCCCATCGGCACGTCGAGCACCGCCGCCGCCTCCTTATAGGCCAGCCCCTCGATCAGCACGAGCGCGACCGCCTCGCGCTGTTCGTCGGGCAGCGTGCGCAGTGCGGTCTCGACCTCGCCGAGCGCGACATGCGCCTCGATCGTCCGGTCGCCATGATCGCCGATCGCCAGGCCGGCTTCCTCCGGCACGAAGGTCTGCCCGGCGCGGGTCCGCGCCCGCGTCGTGTCGATCCAGCCATTGCGCATGATGCGGTACATCCAGCTATCCATCCTCGTTCCCGCCTGCCACTGCGCCCGCGCGACCAGCGCCTTTTCCACCGTCGCCTGACACAAATCGTCGGCGTCGGCGGCATTGCCGGTCAGCGCACGGGCGAAGCGCCGCAGGCGCGGCAGCAGCGCGAGCATGTCGTCCTCGAACGCCGCCAAACCTTGATGCTCCCTTGTCGATGGATGAAACGGATGGCCTCCGCCGTTTAATCCACGCAGAATGAAATTTCATCGAAGGAGTTTGGCGTGGCGACGATGACCCGCGTGATGATCGGCCTGGCCGGGCTTGCCGGGCTGCTGGCGGTGAGCGCGGTACGCGCGCAATTGCTGCCGGCGGTGCCGGCCGCGCCGCTCGGCGCGGTGGTGACGGGCTCGCTCGACCGGCTTGCCGGCGACGCGCGGCAAGTGACCGGCGACATCGCCGACGGGCTGGCGCGATTGCGGCTCGATCGCCTGACCGCGCTGGTGCGTGGCGCGCCGGGACGGATCGAGCTCGACCCGGACGGATCGCCGGCGCGCGCCGGCGAGGTGGTGGTCGACCAGCCCGACGACGCGCTGATCGCCGCCGCCACGGCGCGGGGATATCGCGTGATCGAGCGCGGTCAGCTGATCGGTGTCGACTATGCGCGGCTCGCCGTGCCGCCCGGCCGCTCGCTGAAGGGCGCGCTCAGGGAATTGCGCAAGCTGGGCGGGCAGGTGTCGGCCGACCAGATCCATTTCCAGAGCGGTGCCGTCCCGGCCCCGCCCGGCGCCGCGCCGAAGGGCGACGGGCCGGTGGTGGGGATGATCGACGGCGGCGTCGCCGGTGACGCGCCGTCGCGCGGCTTCGCCAGCGGTGCGCCGCGCGCCAGCAACCATGGCAGCGCGGTCGCCTCGCTGATCGGCGGCGGCGGCGGGATTCGCGGTGGCCTGCCCGGCGCGCGGGTGATGGTGGCCGATGTCTATGGCGACGATCCGGCCGGCGGCAATGCGACGGCGATCGCCAAGGCGCTCGCCTGGCTGGTCGGCGAGCGTGTCGGTGTGGTCAATATCAGCCTGGTCGGGCCGGCCAATCCGCTGCTCGCGCGCGTCGTGGCGGCGGCGCAGGCGCGTGGGACGATCATCGTCGCGGCGGTCGGCAATGACGGCCCGGCCGCGCCGCCGGGCTTTCCCGCCTCCTATCCCGGCGTGATCGCCGTGTCCGGCGTCGACGCGCGCGACCGGGCGCTGATCGAGGCCGGCCGTGCCAGTCATCTCGATTACGTCGCCCCGGGCGCCGACATGCTGGCGCGCGATGCCGGCGGCCGCGGGGTCCGCGTGCGCGGGACGTCGTTCGCCGCACCCCTGGTCGCGGCGACCTTCGCGCGCTTCCACCCCGCGCCCGACCCGGCCGGTATGCGCCGCGCCATCGCCCTGGTCGACGCCACGGCGCGCGATCTCGGCAAGCGCGGCGCCGACCCGATCTATGGCCGCGGGCTGGTGTGCGGCGACTGCCGGACGGCAGCGAAATAATTTTTGCGCAGGGCGGGATTAAACGCCCGACCCGGTCCGTTCTCCCCGTGACAGTCACGCAAAAAGGAGAACGACCATGATCAAGACCCTGTTCGGTGCGACCGCGCTGGCCCTCGTCCTCGCCGCTGCCCCCGCCTCGGCGCAGCTGCTCGGCGGCAGCGGCGGTCTTGGCGGCGCACTCGGTGGCGGCCTGGGTGGTGGCCTGGGCGGCATCACCGGTGCCGGCTCGGGCTCGCTGGGCGGGATGCTCGACGGCACGATCGACCGCACGCCGCTGCGCAGCGACAGCGCCGCCAGCGCAAGTGGCTCGGCCCGCGCGAGCAAGCATGTCGACACACGCAAGGGCCATGCCAGCGCGTCGGGATCGGCCGCCGGCGATGGCGTGCTCGACAGTTCGACCGTGCTCGGCCAGTCGGCGCTGGGCGGCAACGCCGCCGGTTCGGCGAGCGGATCGGGCAATGCCGATGCGCAGCTGGTCGGCACAGACGCCGTGCGCGGCGCGACCGGCCGGGCGAGCGGCCTGGCACGCGGCGCAGTCGGCACCACGCGCGATACCGCGTCGGGCGCCGCCTCGACCGCGGGCAATGCGGCGTCGAGCGGCTACAGCGCCGCGGGTTCCGGCAGTGCTGCCGGCAGCGGCACGGCCTCAGGCGGGCTTGGCCAGCTGGCGCTGGCCGGCACCACGGCGGCAAACGGCGCCGGGAGCTTCGACGTGACGCCCGGCATGGACGTCACCGACACGCGCGGCCGGCTGATCGGCACGGTGCAGTCGGTGCGCACCACCGCGCGCGGCACGGTGGAGGAAGTGGTGATGCAGGTCGGCAAGCGCACCGCGACGCTGCCCGCCGCCAATTTCACCGGATCGGGCAACGTCCTGGTCTCGGCGATGGGCAAGAGCGAGGTGAAGGACGCCGCGAAGAAATAGATGACGTAGCTGACGCCTTCCCCCACGCGTCAGTAACGAGGCGCCCGGCCATCCCGGCCGGGCGCCTTTTTCGCGCGCTTGTACCAGGCGGGCATTGTTACCGCTCCTTCGCCAGGTCTTCGTTCCTGACCAGCGCCGCTATTTGATTCACGCGGAGGCGCGAAGGCGCGGAGATGTCGTGCACGTTGCGATGACATCGCGCTGCATTGTCGTTGCTCGCCTTGCCACCGGGAAAGACGACTGCGCTGACGCGCAACGGGTGCGCCGGGCACAACATCTCCGCGCCTTCGCGCCTCCGCGTGAACAAATCTCTTTAATCTTATCTTCCGGCGAGCTGGCTGCGGGCGTATCGCTTGCGGCCCGCCCCCTCCACCACGCGCTGAAGAAGCGCGCGGTCCCCCTCCCCGTGCCGGGGAGGATTTATCCGTCGAGGCTTTTGGATGCCTGTTCGAACATGTCCTTCGACAGGCCCGGCACCGCGACGATACGTTCCAGCTCGGCGCGCATCAGCGCGGCGCGGGCCGCATCGAAGCGGCGCCAGCGGCCGAGCGGCGGCAGCAGCTTGGCGGCGGTTTGCGGGTTCAGCTTGTCGAGCGCGATGAGCTGGTCGGCGACGAAGCGATAGCCCGCGCCGGTCGCCACGTGGAAAGCACGCTGGTTGACGCTGAACGCCCCGACCAGGGACCGCGCGCGATTGGGGTTGGCGAGCGTGAAGTCGCGGTGCCGGGCCAGCTCCGCGACCACCGCCGGCGTGTCGTCGCGCGACGCCAGCGCCTGGGTCGAGAACCATTTGTCGAGCACCAGCGCATTGTCGGAATAGCGGTTGTAGAAGATGTCGAGCGCCGCGATCCGTTCGGCCGCGTCGCTGTTGACCAAAGTGGTCAGTGCGCCCTGCCGGTCGGTCATGTTGTCGGCGCCCTCGAACTGGTCGAAGGCGAGGCCGGCGACATCGCCCGCGCCGCTCGCCGCGATATAGCCGAGCGCGACGCTCTTGAGCCGGCGCAGGCCCTTGTCCTCGGGATTGTAGCGATAGGCGCCGACGCCCTTCGCCGCGACATAGGCGGCACGCCAGCGCTGCTCGAGCGCGCGGCCGAGATCGCGGCGCAGCGCCTCGCGCGCGCGGTAGATCGCCTCCGGATCGACCAGCGCCATCTGGTCGCCGATGAAGCTTTCCGACGGTAGCAGCACCGCCTCCGCCACAAAGGCGCGGTCGAGCGCGGCATCGTCGAGCGTGTTGCCGACCGCGGCGATCACCGCGGCATGATCAGCCATGCGCCCCTCGGCGCCGGCGACCAGCGTGTCGAGCATCAGCTGCTGCATCGCCTCGTAGCGGGCGAAGGGATCGTCGTCATGCGCCGACAGGAAGGCGAGATCGGCCGCGCTGCGATCGGTCTCGACCACCACGGGCGCCGAAAAGCCGCGATTGATCGACAGCACGGGTCGTTCGGCGACGTCGTTGAAGATGATTTCCTCGCGCGGCTGATCGAAAACGAGCAGCTGCTCAGGTCCGAGCGGCCGGTCGCTCGCGGTGCCGAACAGGCGGAGCTTGAGCGGCAATACCATCGCCGGCTTGTCGCGCTGGCCCGGGGTCGGCGGGGTGCGCTGCGACAAGGTCAGCGTGGCGCGCGCCACGTCCGGATCATGACGCAGCGAGGCGGTGACGCGTGGCGTGCCGGCCTCGCTGTACCAGCCGCGAAACTGGGTGAGGTCGATATCACCGGCCTCTTCCATGCAGGCGACGAAATCCTCGCAGGTCGCCGCCGTGCCGTCGAAGCGATCGAAATAGAGATCGGTGCCGGCGCGGAAGCGCTGCGGCCCGAGCATCGTCGCCATCATGCGGATGACTTCCGCGCCCTTGTTGTAGATGGTGGCCGTGTAGAAATTGGCGATTTCGAGATAGCTTTCCGGGCGCACCGGATGCGCCAGCGGGCCGGCATCCTCGGGGAATTGCGCGGCGCGCAGGCCCCGCACATCCTCGATCCGCTTGACCGCGGCCGATCCCTGATCGGCCGAGAAGCACTGGTCGCGATAGACGGTGAAGCCTTCCTTCAGGCTGAGCTGGAACCAGTCGCGGCAGGTGACGCGGTTGCCCGACCAGTTGTGGAAATATTCATGCGCGACCACCGCGGCGATGGCGTCATAATCATAGTCGGTCGCGGTGTCGGGATCGGCCAGGACATAGCGCGAGTTGAAGATGTTGAGGCCCTTATTCTCCATCGCGCCGAAGTTGAAATCGTCGACCGCGACGATGTTGAACACGTCGAGATCATATTCGCGGCCATAGACGCGCTCGTCCCACGCCATGGCGGTCTGCAGCGAGGCGAGCGCATGGCCGGTGCGCGACAGATCGGCCGGGCGCACCCAGATGCCGAGCGCGACCTCGCGGCCCGAGGCGGTGACGAAGGTGCCGCGATTGGCGACCAGATCGCCGGCGACCAAAGCGAACAGATAGCTCGGCTTGGGAAAGGGATCATGCCATTCGGCCCAGTGGCGGCCGCCATCGAGATCGCCCGACGCGATCGGATCGCCATTGGCGAGCAGCACCGGGAAGCGCGCCTTGTCCGCCGCCATCCTGACCTTGTAGCGGCTCAGCACATCGGGCCGGTCGGGGAAGAAGGTGATGCGGCGGAACCCTTCCGCCTCGCACTGGGTGCACAGATTTCCGCCCGAGGCGTAGAGCCCCATCAGCTGGGTATTGCGATCGGGCGCGATCTCGACCTCGGTCTCGATGACATGCGCGTCGCCAGCGAGCGGAAGGACCAGTGCCTCGTTCTCGACCCGCCAGTCATTGATCGCGACGCCGTCGACCATCACCGACAGGGGCGCCTGGCCGCCGCCATCGAGGCGCAGCGGCAGGTCGTGCGACCCGTTGCGCATCACATGGAGCGTGGCGCGGACCCGCGTCGCTTCGGGGTCGAGATCGAAATCGAGCGCGATTTCGGGCACCAGCCATGCCGGCGGACGATAATCCTCGCGCCGCGTGACGGCGGGCAGGGCGGTGGCGTTCTGGACGTCGAGCATGAGCCCGGATGTAGGGGGTGCGTCGAGGCCATGCCACCCAAAACATCAGGCGTTGACGCCGACGAAAAGGAGCCGTGTTCCTGCGCACGCAGGAACCCAGGGTCGCAGGCGCTGCGCTTTGAACCCTGGGCTCCTGCGTCCGCAGGAGCACATCGCTTATCGGAGCGGGGAAACCCATCGCTTGCACAGACGCGCCGCTGTGATAGCGCGGTAATACGCGAGATATCAGCGTGAGATGAGGGCGAAATGCGGCGGACATTGGCAGGGATCGGGTTGCTGCTGGCGAGCGCCGCACCGGCGCAGGACGCGCCGACGCGCGATCTCGCGGTGATCAACGCGCCGCTGCCCGACGAGCAGGCGGCGCTCAAGGCGCATGTCCTGTTCCTCGCCGACGACGTGCTGAAGGGACGCGAGGCGTCGAGCCCCGAATATATGATCGCGGCGCATTATGTCGCAGCGCAATTCTATGCCGCGGGGCTGCGCCCGGCCGGTGACAGAGGCGGCTATCTGCAGGACGTGCCGCTGGTCGCCTATCGCGCCGCCGACCATGGCGACCTGGTGCTGAGCCGTGGCGGCACGCCGCAGCCGCTGGTCTTCGGCGAGGATTATGTCCCGGGCGCGGTGGCGGGGCGCGCGGCGACGACGCTCGATGCCGCCGTGGTGTTCGTCGGCCAGGGCATCGTCGCGCCGGGCTACCGACGCGACGATTATGCCGGGGTCGATGTGCGCGGCAAGATCGTCGCGGTGCTCGGCGGCGTGCCGAACCGGTTCCAGAGCGAGGAACGCGCGCATTTCGCGAGCCCCGCGACCAAGGCGATGATCGCGGCGCAGCATGGCGCGATCGGCATGATCATGCTCGCGCCGCGCGCCACCGGGCGCGCCGGCGCCGGCTGGGACCGCGCGCGGACGACCTGGGCCAATCCGGATGGCACCGGCTTTGCGCCGGGCGCGCCGATCCTGGCGACGATATCGGCCAGCGGCGGCGCCAAGCTGTTCGCCGGCGCGAAGACGCCCTGGGCGGCGATCGTCCGGGGATCGGACAATGACTCGGCGCCGATCCGCGCCGTGCAGCTACCCGGTACGCTGACCGTGTCGCTGCACACCGCGTTCGAGCCGTCGCGCAGCGCCAATGTCGCCGGGCTGCTGCCGGGCAGCGACCCCAAGCTGAAGGACGAGGTGGTGGTGCTCTCGGCACATCTCGACCATCTCGGCATCGGGCAGGCCGATGCGCGCGGCGACACGATCTATAATGGCGCCGAGGACAATGCCACCGGCATCGCCTCGCTGATCGAGGAGGCCAGGCGCTTCAAGGCGAGCGGCAAGCCACCGCGGCGCAGCATCCTGTTCCTCGCCGTGACGGCGGAGGAAAAGGGGCTGGTCGGCTCGGATTATTTCGCGCGCCATCCGACACTGCCGCTCGACCATATCGTCGCGGACGTGAATCTCGACATGCCGATCCTGACCTATGCCTTTCAGGACATGACGGTGTTCGGCGCCGATCGCTCGACGCTCGGGCCGATCGTCAGCAAGGCGATGGCGGCGCTGGGCGTGACCATGTCGCCCGACCCCGACCCGAGCCAGGGCATCTTCGTGCGATCGGACCATTATCGTTTCGTCCAGCAGGGTGTGCCGTCGGTGTTCCTATGGCCCGGCCAGGCCGGCGACGGCAAGGCGGCCTGGGCCGATTTCTTCGCGCATCATTATCACCAGCCGTCGGACGAGATCGGGCAGAAGCTCGACTGGGCGCAGGGCGTGCGCTTCGTCGCGGCCAATTACGCCATCGCGCGCGAGATCGCCGATGGCGACGAACGGCCGCGCTGGAACAAGGGCGATTTCTTCGGGCTGCTCTATCACGGCTATGGCGCGAAATAGCATCCTGATCCTCGGGCGCGGCTATACCGCCGCGCGGATCGGCGCGGCGCTTGGCGCGCGTGGCTGGGCGGTGACCGGCGTGACGCGCGACGGGCGTGACGGCACGCTGGTCTTTGCCGACCGCGCGACGGTGCGCGCGGCGATCATGGCGGCCGACGCGGTGCTGTCGTCGATCCCGCCCGAGGGCGATGCCGACCCGGCGCTGACGGTCCATGGCGAGGCGCTTGCCGCCGCGTCCGGCTGGCTCGGCTATCTCTCCTCGACCGGCGTCTATGGCGATTGCGGCGGCGCCTGGGTCGACGAGACCGCGCCGACGGGAACGGGGCGGCGCAGCGCCCGCAGCGCCGCCGATGCGGCATGGCTGGCAATGGGCGCGCGGGTGTTCCGCCTGCCGGGGATCTACGGCCCGGGGCGCTCGCCGCTCGACCGGGTCGCCGCCGGCACAGCGCACCGCGTCGCGACGCCGGGGCAAGTATTCAGCCGGGTGCATGTCGACGATATCGTCAGCGGCGTGATCGCCGGACTTGGCGCGCCGGCGGGGGCATATAACCTCGCCGACGATTATCCCTGCGCGCAGAATGAGGTGATCGCCTTCGCCGCCGGATTGCTCGGGCGCGCGCCGCCGCCGTTCGTGGCGCTCGACACGCTCTCGCCGCCGGCGCGCGCCTTTTATGCCGAGAACCGGCGCGTCGCCAACGGCAAGGCGAAGCGCGTGCTCGGCTGGTCGCCGGCCTATCCCGATTACCGGTTGGGCCTGCGTGCCCTAAGGGGCCAAACCCAACCACCGCAACGGCCGTGACGGAGCGGATTTTGGCGCATGGCTAGGAGCAAGGAGGGAGCGATGACTTCCCATCGTGACCGACGCGCGACGCCGCCATGCGCCAAAATCCGCCCGCCGCAGAGCGGTCGCCCGGAGCAGGCCGCTGGCCGCGTCGCTTGCTTGCGCGTAGCTTCAGCTACGCGTCTGCGCTGCACTCCTTGCCAGCGGCC
>Ga0068864_100000368_pt1 | contig 39343 bp, 39 predicted proteins | sample KBSSwiS72_FD_66586 | JGI IMG/M metagenome (GOLD analysis project Ga0068864, IMG submission 66586) | Switchgrass rhizosphere microbial communities from Kellogg Biological Station, Michigan, USA - KBS Switchgrass S7-2 | ecosystem: Host-associated > Plants > Roots > Rhizosphere > Soil ...
TGGCGCCGGTCACGCTGGCAGGCCGCGTCATTGGTGCGGTGGCCATTGAAGGCGGAGTGGCTACCGAAGAGAGACTGGTCGCGGGCGGCGGCACCGGGCTACTTTCCAAATCGGCATTGCACGCCATTACCAATCTGATTGCCGTTGGCATGGAAAAAGCCCGGACTCAGGAACTGGTCAGCCGGGCAGAAGCCGCACGTCAGAGTGAACAGTTCAAATCCACACTGCTGGATGCCGTTGCCCATGAATTCAAGACCCCGCTCACGTCGATCAAAGCTGCAGCTTCAACGATCCTGACGTCGCCGGCGCTGACAAACGACCAAAGAAACGAACTCCTGAGCATCATTGATCAGGAAAGCGAACGATTGTCGGCGCTGGTCTCGGAAGCGATTCATCTGGCCCGTGTCGAGTCGGGCCGGCTTCATCTTTCAAGGACCATGCGAGACGTTGTCGAGCTGGTTCAGGAAGCTTTAAAGCAATCCTCGCCGATCATGAATGAAAGACCGGTTGAAACGGTATTTGCCCCGTCGCTTCCGATGGTGCATGTCGATGCCGAGTTGTGTGTCGTTATGTTGAAGCAACTCCTGGATAATGCGACGAAATATTCGCCGGCAGGATCTCCAATTCGCATCTCTGTCGAAGCTTCAACGGATTCGGTTCGCGTAAGCGTCCACAATCAGGGCCTGGGGCTGACGGAGAGTGAACGCCGCATGGTTTTTGAACGGTTCTACCGCACGCCAGGAGCGCGGCAGAACGCCCCGGGCACCGGAATGGGACTCGCAATCGTCCAGGACATCGTGCGCGCGCACGGAGGGCACGTCGATGTGGACAGTGAACCGGGCGTCGGTACGGAATTCACCATCCGTCTGCCGCTCGCAAAAGGAGAACGCAATTGAGCAGTGCCCGAATACTTATCGTTGATGACGATCCCCAGATCCGACGCGTGATGCGCACAACTCTCATCGCCCAGGGCTTCGAAGTAGCCGACGCGAAGTCCGGCGAAGAGGCCATCGAGAAGTTCCGCGAAAACAAGTACGACCTCATCCTGCTCGACATGAACATGGGCGGCATGGACGGGATCGAAACCTGCCGCGAAATTCGTTCCGGATCCGATGTTGGGATTGTCATGCTCACCGTTCGTGATGCGGAGAAGGACAAGATCGCGGCACTGGACGCGGGCGCGGACGACTATGTGACGAAGCCTTTCTCGGCGCCGGAGCTGATGGCCAGAGTCCGCGCTGCCCTTCGCCGGTTGCCCAATGGTCCGGAAAATGGTCCGCAGGTAATCAAAGCCGGCGATTTTGATATCGATCTTCAGACTCGCCGTGTTCACGCGCACGGTAAGGAAATCCGCCTGACTCCGAAGGAGTTCGAACTGCTGCGGTATCTGGTATCGCATCCCAACATTCCGGTTCCACACATGAAATTGCTCCAGGTCGTGTGGGGCCCGGACTATGGCGAGGAAGTGGAATACCTGCGCGTGTTTATCAACCAGCTGCGGAAGAAGATTGAACTGGATTCTTCCAATCCCCAATTCCTGCTGACGGAACCCTGGATCGGTTACCGGTTCAAGTTGTGAGCGCGAAACGAATCGTCTGCCTGACTGAAGAAACAACGGAAACGCTGTACCTGCTGGGTGAACAGGATCGAATCGTAGGCATCTCCGGGTACACGGTCCGTCCACCAGAAGCCCGGAGTAAACCGAAGGTTTCCGCATTCATCAACGCGAAGTTCGACAAAATTCTCGCGCTCGAACCGGATCTCGTGTTGACGTTTTCCGACCTTCAAGCCGATATCGCCGCGGAGTTGATCCGACGGGGGGTCACTGTGCTGGCGTTCAATCAACGGAGCGTGGCCCAGATTCTGGAAATGATCGAAACCCTGGCAAACGTCGTTGGGGTTGCGGAGAAGGGCCGGCAGCTTGTCGCAAAAATGGAATCGGGCATGGAGGCGATCCGAATTTCGGCGTCGCGGTTTCCCATAAGGCCGCGCGTCTTCTTTGAAGAGTGGAATGACCCCCTCATCAGCGGGATCCGGTGGGTTGAAGAACTGATCGAAATTGCCGGCGGAAGCCCTGTCTTCCCGGAATTGCGGTTTCAAAAGAATGCTCCGCAGCGCATCGTCGATCCGACCACCGTCATTCCGAAGGATCCAGAGGTCATCATCGGCTCATGGTGTGGCGTGAAGGTAAACAAGAAAACGATCCGCTCACGTCCCGGCTGGTCCGCAATCTCCGCTGTTAAGAAAGATCACATCTACGAAATCAAATCGACCTACATCCTCCAACCCGGCCCCGCAGCCCTCACCGAAGGCATCATGCAGCTTCATACGATCTTTGCGCATTTCAATGGAATGGAAGTTGATTCGCTCCTCGGACGTCAGTTTGAAACGTAATGGTCGCGGGATTGATGGACGGACAGGCCGGAGTCTCGCAATCGAATTTCAATGCTGTGGGGCTTGCCGTCGCGCGACGACTGGGGCTGTTGGTAGGACAGACCGTATTGCGAGCCGAGGTTGTGGGCAATTTCGCCAAAAAAAGGAACGATATCATCGGCGCTTTGTGGAAACACGATGCCTCCGCCGGAAGCTTCTGCCAGTTGTTCCATGCGAGCGCGCCCGGTTGCGGATCCGCTATCCGAATTGAGGTCGGTATTCAACGCGACGAAATAATACGGAATTCCCCCGGATCGGACGTTGCGTAACAGCTTCTGAAAATCGTCATCCACCTCCGGAGGGTAAAGTCGCATGATCCCGGTGCTGTCGAGGCCGTCGGTCAGAACGACTACACCCTTCCTCGTATTCAGTTTCTTGAGCCTGTTTGCGGACCAGTTTATGGCACCGTAGAAATCTGTAACCTTTCCGATCTTAACAGCGGACAAAACATCGGCCGGTCGGCCCTTTGACAGGTTCCACCAATCGAGACGGAGAGTCGTGCTGCCTGTGAATGTCGCTATCGAAACACTGTCCTGCGGTCTCAGCGCATCGAAAAATCGCTCCAGCGCAGTCTGCAGCAATGGCCACTGATTTTCCGTGCTGGTACTGCGATCGAAGAGAAGCAGAACGCTATACGGTGTCTCGACGGAATAGAATCCAGTGAGTTCCTGAAGCTTGCCGTCTTCGTAGATGCGGAACGCGTCCCTGGGTAAGTTTGTTACAGGCTTTTTTGCGGAATCGGTGACAGTAACGTCGACGAGGATGCTGTTGGAGTCGAGCTTCATCACAAAAGGGGCGTCTTGTGCACAAAGCATTGCCGCAGCAAAAAAGACTCCGACAATTGCCAGCACTCTGATTCCAGGATTCACAGTGGCCATATTTCATCACAAACGAGGCCCTAATTGGGAAACGAGGTGCCTGACACCAATTAAACAGCGCGCAGGAGGCTCTGAGCGAAGGGCCATTCGTCATCGACCCATTGAATTTCGCAGTCAAATCCGGTACGGCGGGCTAGTGCGGCGATGTCTTCGCATCGGAACTTGTAGCTGCTCTCCGTCCATATGGTTTCATCCCGGCGTAGCTTGATCGTGAAATCGTCTCCAATCGAAACCGACTGCCTCACCAACGATCGCAGGTGCATTTCGATCCGATGCGCCTTGTTGTCGTACCGGGCCTCATGCGCAAACTTCGATATATCGAAATTCGCACCCAGTTCGCGATTAATACGCGCAATCAGGTTCAGGTTGAACGCGGCTGTCACGCCGATGGCATCATCGTACGCGGCGATCAATCGCGGAATCTCCTTCTGTAAATCCGTACTCAGGTAGAACGCATCGCCCGGCAGCATGAGTTGCCGAACATCACGGAGAAATTCCTCGGCTCGTTCGGGATTGAAATTGCCCAGCGTGCTTCCCAAAAACAGAACCAGCATGGACTTGCCTGCCGATCTCAATTCCACCGCTTGCCGAAGCCCATCCAGATAGGATTGCGCGACTGGAACGACCTCCACCGAATCCAGCTTACTCAGTTCCCGCCAGCAGTTTTCCAGTGCCGAAGAGGAGACGTCCACCGGACAGTAGGTCACAGACTGCTTTGCCGCAATTGCCGAGAGTATCCATCGGGTTTTCGAGCCTGAACCGCTGCCCAGTTCCACAACCAGCGACGGATGGTCCAGTCGTTTTGCCAAGCCGACGGAATGGCGGCGGAGCAGCCGGGCATCCGCACGGGTCAGTCCGTATTCCGGCAACACCGTGATGGCATCGAACAATGCGCTGCCGAGTTCGTCATAGAGATACTTAGAGTACAACTCTTTCTGACCACGCTTCGAAAGGCCTCGACGCACGTCTTCAGCAAACTCAACATGAGAGATTGGATCTCCGATGGGCTGAAACGAACGGCCTTGAAGCAGTTCTGCCTTTGACATTTTCGCTACGACTTTCGATTCAGTTCTGGATGCAGCGGAAGCTCGCATAAATATGGGGGTACCTCGGTTGAAACCAGTTTCGAAATGATCGTCGAAGGAGAAGCGCCGATGTCCTCGGCGATCCGCCCTTCATGACGTAATGATTGCCATCAAAAAAATCTGCGGAGTATCCGGGATAAAACGGAAACGGTTCAAATCCGCGAAAAGGCGCAAACACCGTCGACGTCCATTCCCAGCCATTCCCCATAAGATCTTCGACACCAAAAGCACTTTGACCTGCCGGATGCGAATTGACGGGAGTCGGATCCCATCTCTGAAAATTGAAATTCCCATGCTGAGCCTGGGGTGGCGTATTTCCCCAGGGAAATTGCTGTTCAGAGCCATCAGGACTTCCGAATGCCGCACGGTGGTACTGCTCTTCCGTAGGAAGCGCTTTCCCTTTCCATCGACAGTAAGCTTCGGCTTCGGCATAGCTCACGTATACGGGCCATGATGGTTGAAAGCCAACGTCGGCAAACATCGTTCGACACTGCCATCCGCCCGCGACCGGTTTCCAGAACTTGGGATGTTGCACGCCGGATGCCGTAATCCAATCCCATGAAGACGTGCTCCAGAAAGACCGCTCGCTATAGCCCCCGGCGCGCACAAATTCCAGGTATTGGCCATTCGTTACTTTATACACATCGATTGCGAATTCCGGGACATGCACCTGATGCACATCGAACTCGTTGTCCCATCCAAATCCCCCCGAGGCCCGATCCATACCGAGCGTTGCCATTCCACTGGAGACTGTTACCAGGCGTGGCGTGACAGGCTGCGTCAGAAGATCTTCTGCCACGATGTGGGACTTCTTCATGGAATACGGCAACCCATGCAGCAGGTATGCGAGCGTTTCCGCATGCATGAGACGGTGTTCAATCGCCACATGAAACAGCAGGTCGTCTGAAGACTGCTCCAAACAGAAATCCAATGCAGCGCGAACTCGCTGGTTGTAATTCCGAATTTCTGCCTCGCGCGGCCAGTCGTTCGGAGAATCGTTAGGCAGATTTCCATTGGTCGGATCGATGCCGAATGCGAACAGACGATCGAACTCCGGATTCGGCGATTTCATTCCGAAATCTCGGGAACAAATCAGATTCCAATCAAATGTTTCCAGATGTCCGAGATAAAACACCAGCCGGTGCCGCTCCGCAATTGGCCTTTCATACAGGCTCTCGGAATCGAGCAGACCGAAAATCTCATCGGAACGCATGCGCGCCCGCTTCATTTCGGAACGCAGACTTTGCCGAAGGTGCTGCTGTATTGCTGTGGCTCGCACGTCGTAACCTGCCTTTGTTAAGTGAGTAATTTCACTCTAGCACAGACCGTACCTCATCGACGTTCGGGCTACAATGCATCGCATGGTTTCCGTCAAGGTCCAACTGGAATTTCGAAACGTACAATACGCGGTCTCCAGCGGTCGAAAACTGGTAAATGGAATCTCGTTTCAAATACTTCAGGGCGAAATGCTCGTACTGCTCGGGCGAAGTGGATCCGGAAAAACGACTTTACTGAAACTTGTCAATCGTCTGCTGGAACCGACTGCGGGCGAGGTTCTGGTTTCAGGAAGGAACACGCATAGCTGGGATCCCATCCAACTTCGGCGGCATATCGGATATGTCATACAGGAGGTGGGGCTGTTTCCTCATTTCAATGTGGCACGTAACATCGGGCTGGTACCCTCGCTGGAAGCCTGGCCGCCGCAGAAAATCTCCGCACGTATCCAGGAAATGCTTCGCCTCGTGGGCCTCGATCCGGATATCTATGGCAGGCGGTATCCTCACGAACTCTCCGGCGGCCAGCGCCAAAGAGTAGGAGTTGCACGCGCCCTTGCCGCGGACCCTCCGGTGCTGCTGCTGGACGAACCCTTTGGTGCGTTGGATCCGATTACCCGTGCAGAGCTTCAACGGGAATTTCGGGAATTGCATCGCCGGCTGGGAAAAACGATGATTTTCGTAACGCACGACATTCGAGAGGCATTTCTTCTCGGAACGCGGATTGGACTGATGCAGGAAGGAAGGTTGGTGGCAATCGTCACCCCTGATGAGTTCCTCACTCTTGATCATGATGAGGCCAGGGCCTTTGCGGGGTGCCTTCAGTGAGTGTCTTTCGATTCATGTGGGGTGCCCGCTCTGAAATACTTCACCTGACCGCCGAACATGTGTTCCTGGTGTTTGTGGCGATATCGATCGCGGTTGCGATCGGCGTACCCGTCGGAATTCTGATGACGCGAAGGCCGCGGATCGGGAAGCCCATTCTCGCTTTTGCCAACGTTATTCAAACCATACCGAGTCTCGCACTATTTGGCTTTTTGATACCGATACCCTACATTGGCGGTATCGGCACGAGTACGGCCGTCATTGCGTTGTTGCTCTACTCCCTGCTTCCAATAATCCGGAACACGTTTACAGGAATCTCCGGCGTGGAACCGGCCGTTCGGGAAGCCGCGCGGGGAATGGGAATGACGGACAGCCAAATCCTGTGGCAGGTTGAAATCCCACTTTCGCTGGGAGTCGTGTTCGCCGGCATACGCGTGGCAACGGTAATTGCCGTCGGTGTTGCTACCATTGCTGCGGCGATCGGAGCTGGCGGTCTCGGAATGTTTATCTTCAGAGGCACATCGATGTTGGATTACCGAGTGATCCTGGCCGGAGCCATACCCGCGGCGTTGATCGCGCTGGCCGCCGATTTCGGAATGAGCGCATTGGAAAAACATTTCATGAGAGAAAGACGAAGTTGATTCGGCACATCCTGTTGATCCTGTGCGCCGCCGTTGTTGCCGTTTCCTGCGGGAAGGCGGATCGCATCGTTATCGGTTCGAAAAATTTCACCGAGCAGGTCATTCTCGGTGAACTCCTCGCGCAGCAAATCGAACGTACAACGCAGGTCCGCGTGGAACGCCGGCTGAATCTGGGCGGCACGTTTATCTGCCATCAGGCCCTGATCGCGGGGCAGATCGACGCGTACGTCGAATACACGGGCACGGCACTGACGGCGATTCTGAAGAAACCCGTGAGCACGGATGCGAAACAGGTTTATGAAACGGTTCGGCGGGATTATCAGCAGCAGTTCAAGACCGAATGGACCGAACCCCTCGGGTTCAACAACACGTTTGTCATCGTCGTGCGCGGAGATGACGCAGAAAAACTCAAACTAAAAACAATTTCCGATGCGGCGCCATTTACCCGGAAATGGGTTGCCGGTTTTGGCTACGAATTCGTTGAACGGGAAGACGGCTACCCCGGACTTTCCAAAGTGTACGACCTGCACTTTCCCGCTCCTCCCCTTGTTATGGACCTTGGTTTGACATATCGGGCGCTCGCCAGTGGACAGGTCGATGTCATCGCAGGCAATTCCACCGACGGGCTGATCGATACGCTGCACCTGCTGGCTCTGGAAGACGACCGGCATTATTTTCCGCCATACGACGCAGTGCCACTGCTACGCGAAGCAGTAGCAAAGAAACACCCCGAGGTCAGGAAAGCCTTTGCCGAACTGGCCGGCAAGATTACCGAATCGGATATGAGACGGCTCAACTACCAGGTTGACGGCGAGCATCGCGATGTCGCCATGGTCGTCCGTGAATTCCTCTCCGGAAAATAGGAGACTCGGGCCTGCCTTTTTGATTATGAGCGTTCGAGGGAAGAGCGATCCCAATGGGAGAGATTTGCGGCGGCCTCGTACGCAGTTTGGCAGAAGTCGAGGATTGCGGTTCCCGGTGAGCCCAGCCCGCGCACATCGTCATACTTCAAAATGAACTCGCCCAGATTGGAATCCCATCCGCCGGGATGAATCTGTTGTGATGAAAATCCATCGGGAGCCGGCGCGGCATAGGCATAAAAAGCCGCGTGCGGGAACCGTCGATCTCCCGGCCAGAATCCACAACTGGACACCTCGTGCGAATAGGCCTCGCGCGTCATCGCATCGATTGAAGGATTCGGAGGAGCCACACGGCCTGAAAACCGCGTCACGGCCAGATCGAACGAGCCCCAGAAGAAGTGCACTGGACTGGACTTTCCAATAAAGCGCGACCGGAATTTTTTGAGCAGCCGATCGGAATTCACCAGAATCCGATGAAACTTCTCCACGTGGGAGCGATCGTAGGACGCATGATGATCATCAACGTCATATGGAGTCGAGTCGTCGAATTCCGCCGGAGTCCGCTCAATTTTCAGTTCGATGCCGAACATTTTCAACGATGCCACGTACTCTCCGTAGAAATCCGCAACAGACCGCGCATAAAGCCGAATGATGTGCTCCCGTCCATCGCTCATTCTCAAAACCAGACGATGCAGGACGAAATCAAAATCGACGATAAACGTGCTGCCTCGGTAGGGTATTACGGAGGTCGTCAAGCCAACCGGTGTGACGTACAGAGTCACGTTCCACCAGTGATTCTGCAGTGTCTCAAAGGCCATCCGCGTCTTGCCGACGATCTGAGTCCACATATGAACGGTGTCACAGGTTTTCTCCCATTCGGAGAACGAGAGGTCCGGCCATTCAGCTGAATTCAAGTTCGACCTCATCCACGTAACACCAGCCCCAATCCTCTCCCGGCTCGATGGACCGGACGATGGGGTGGCCTACCGCGTGAAAATGCTTTGTCGCATGTTTGTTCTTCGAAGAATCGCAGCACCCGACGTGGCCGCAAATCATGCAAAGGCGCAGGTGCACCCAGACATCGCCCATCTTGAGACATTCTTCGCAGCCCCGTGTGTGCGGTTTGACATTCTTGATCTGGTCGGTATGTGAGCAGGGATTCATGGAGTATTTGTAGCATGCAACAGTCGCATGACGTAAGACCCTAGGAAGATATAGAAACCGCAAATCGCTCCTTCACCGAGAAGCACACCGATGATGAACTTCCGGAAATCGATACGAAGGATTCCGCACAAATAGCAGATCAGATCCGTCGGCACCAGCGGGAAAAGACTCCAGGTAAAGATGATGATCGTGGAGTTGCCTTGAAGAATTTTCTTCAGCTTTTGCACGCGCTCTCCGTGTTTTCCTTCGAAAGCATCATTGAGATGCAGGGATTCCGAAAAATAGTAGATACTCATGGAGGAAATCACAATACCTGCGAGCGTCAATGCAAACAGCGGCAATGGCGGGAAAATCGGGATGGCGAGAAGAACCAGGCTTGTCGATGGAATGAGCGTGAAGCCGCGGATGCAACCGATCATCAGGTACGCGACATAGCCGGTAACGATGGAGGCCGACATGACGCCGCGTAATTCCGAAGTCAGAAGATTTGATTGGAAGAAATAGAGATAGAGGAATGTCACCAGGAAAAGGAGCCATCCTCCCAGGCGTAAATAGCGGATGGGGGATGGAAATGGTTTCGGCATTCATCGAACATTATAAATACGGATGGAGAGATAGCACATGGACCAGGTGGTCGAAAGCATACTTCGTGAATATGAAAAGAGATCAGATGCCGAAACGGAACGAAACCGCAACATGGACGATAAGGAATTTTTCGCGCATCGGGATGAGTTCCTGCTCTCTGTCGGGCCCGCAACCGGCCAGCTTCTGAACCTGCTCGCGACACAGTCTCGCGCAAAGACGATTCTGGAAGTCGGCTCGTCTTATGGCTATTCCACTGTCTGGCTCGCAGAGGCCGCCCGGATCAATGGCGGAAAGCTGATCACGCTGGAAGCCATCGCGGAAAAGCAGGAATACGCCCGTGCTCAAATTGAGAAGGCAGGCCTTTCCGCATACGTGGATTTTCGTCTCGGCGATGCAAGGGACTCGCTTTCTAAAATTGAAATCCCTATCGATTTCGTGCTTCTCGACCTATGGAAGAATCTCTACATCCCCTGCTTTGATCTGTTTTATCCGCGGTTAAGCCCGGGCGCCCTGGTTGTCGCTGACAATATGCTCTATCCGGAATCCGCGCTGACCCACGCCATGGACTATCGCAGACATGTTCGCATCAAGAGGGACATGCAATCGGTTCTGGTGCCGGTCGGCAGCGGTCTGGAATTGAGCCGTTGCACGAGAGGGCTGGAGACCGTACTGGTTTAATATTATTTATCTGCTGTAGGCGTCTTCGCACGCCTTCATCGTATGCTGGTCGGCGGGAAAGATGGCAGCAGCTTCATGCCAGGCAACCTTAACTTACGAAGGAGTATCTCGATGAAACCTATATTCACTGGAATTCTGCTCACCTCCATGGGCTTTGGGATCGTGTCGTGCTCGTCCACATCTACAGCACCCGACACAGCCTCGTCCGGTGCGGCGCCAGCAGCCAGCAACGCCGCGGATAGTACACCAGCGCCCAAACCGGAACCGCCACCTGCAATCAAGATGGTTGTTGTTCCCGCAGAGACTCCGCTGGAAGTTCTTTTGGATGGCTCCCTGAGCTCGAAGGAGAGTTCCGCCGGAGAGAAATTTGAGGCAAGTCTTGCTGCACCCCTCGTTGTTGCCGGCACAACGGTATTGGAGAAAGGCACAAAATTTCATGGACGCGTAGTCGCCGCCGAAGGATCAGGACGAGTCAAGGGACTCGCCAATATCTCGCTGGTTCTAACCGATGTCGTCCACGATGGTAAGACAACCCCGATCACGACAAGCAACTGGGCGATGGAAGCCAAGAGCACCAAGAAGAAGGATGCTGCCAAGATTGGCGTCGCTGCGGGAATTGGTACTGCTATTGGGGCCATCGCCGGTGGAGGAAGTGGCGCTGCCAAAGGCGCGGCGATCGGTGGCGGTGCGGGAACCGGAGTCGTTCTGGCGACAAAAGGCGATGAAGTCGAGCTCGGCCCCGAAGCCAGATTGAAGTTCACACTGGAAAAACCCTTCGAGATCCCCGCCTCAAAAAATTAGACGAAGGACGGGTCTACCTAAAAAAAGGGGCCAGACCCGTCGGACCTCTTTTTTATCGGGTAATTCCTTTAGCTGATAAACTCGGAAGGAACCTCGAGACGCTATGAAACTCATTCAATGCATCGTTCATCCGGCAAAGCTCGACCAGCTGGTTACTGCTCTTCAACCTGTCACGTCCGGCATGACGGCCCATGAAATTCGAAGCTGCGGCCCAGGAATCTCGTGGCACGCGGTGTACCGGGGAGTAGAGTACGAGACTCTGCTTCCTCGTGTCCTGCTCGATATTGTCAGCGATGACACGTGGGTGGATGACATCATTCGGATCGTTGTGGAGACTGCTCGCACCGGAGAAGCCAATACCGGATCTATCAATATCATGACAGTGGAAGAGAGTTATCACGTTCGTACGGGCTTCATGGATCAGTGAGTTTACGCCAGTTGCTCATCAAACGTGAGCTGCAGAGAACGTGCTGCCGACTCAGGAATCCGTCTCCGAAAGCATTATTTCGCTCCGCGGCTTACCCATCGTAGACTGAGAACCTTCTTATGAAGGTCATATATGCAACGACGGCATGGATTGCCGTTCTGTCGGCTGGGTTTGCAGTGTGGACAGAGGCGGCACCGCCGCCTTCTCCACCAGCTGCGGCCGGCATTGCGGCCCAACCTGCAGTTGTGAAACCGCAGGAACCTGCTGTATCGGCCGGGAAGACGATCACAGCCGGAGTCCGCGTCATCGTCATTGATCCCGGTCATGGTGGGATCGATGTCGGCGTGAGCACGACCGGCGCTCTGGAGAAAGACATCGCACTGGCAGTCGCGCGAAAGCTCCGGACAACTCTGCAAAGCCGCCTTGGAGCCACTGTACTGCTTACGCGCGATTCGGATGTGGCGCTCACCAGTGAGGCCCGAGCTGCGGTCGCAAATAACAACCGGGCAGACTTATTCATCAGCCTGCACGTCGGTTATTCCGCCAACAAGGCGGAACTTGGATCGTCGGTTTATGTCATTCAGGAAAACTTCGCCGCTTCCATCCTGCCGGCCACGGAAAAGACACCCCGGCTGTTTCAACCGTGGTACCTGGGATATCGTACAAATCGGGGATCGAGCGTCACAGCCGCCTCCATCCTGAGCAAGCAATTAAGCAACTCTCTGCCGGGCTGGAATTTCCCCGTGCGCACCGGACCGGTTGCCGTGTTGGCCAGTACGATCATGCCGGCGGTGTTGATTGAAATTGGCAATCTCAACAATCCTGTCAGCGCTCAGGCCTTGCTCGATGACGCCTTCCAATCGAAGTTCGGCGCCACGGTGGCGGATGCCATCGAACGATTCGCTCCGCCGCGGCAGGAGAGCAAATGAGCGCCATTCCGCGTCATTTGAAAATCGGATTGGTTTTAATTGGGATCGCCGGAGTTGTCTCGTTCGGCTATTTTGAAAATGTTGTGGGCCGCATTCGAAGCATGGTCCGCGAACCGGAGAAAGAGGCGGCCAATCCTTTTGTTGCATCGACCGAGCCATTGTTCTCATCTGCGGACCCGCCCCTTGCGGTGAAGGTTTTCTTCCCCTCGGTCTCGGGTTCCTCGATACTGTCTTCGGAGCAGCGGACCATCTTCAAATCCAGCGAGCTCACAAATCGCGCCAAGCAGCTATTGAAACTCGTTATCGATGGGCCTCTCTCGAAAGAACTACTGGGAGCCATTCCCAAGGATGCGAAGCTTCAGGAAGTATTCGTGTCCAATGACGGCGTCTTGTTTGTGGACTTCTCAAGCGCGATATCCGTCAATCATCCGGGAGGAATCCTCAATGAGCAGGCCACGATTTACTCGATTGTCGATTCCCTGCTCTACAACTTGCCGGAAGTTCATCAGGTAAAAATCCTGATCGGTGGCACCGAGCAGGAAACGCTCGCCGGCCACTGCCTGTTGCTGCTTCCGCTGGATATGGATCTTTCAATAACAGGTGACGAGGAAGGAGCTCATGCGAACTGACGGCCGAATATCCGACCAGCTGCGTCCGATACAAATCACACCCAACTTCATCACATCGGCAGAAGGTTCGGTGCTGATCGAGGTGGGCCGCACCCGCGTCATCTGCACGGCCAGTGTGGAGGAAGTTGTTCCGCCATTCATGCGCAACAGTGGCAAAGGCTGGATTACCTCCGAGTATTCCATGATTCCTCGAGCGACTTCGACGCGCACCCAGCGCGAGGCATCGGCGGGCAAGCGTTCCGGACGCACGCATGAGATTCAACGGCTAATCGGACGCTCCCTGCGAACGGCTATCGATCTGGGCCGATTGGGCGAACGTACGATCTGGATGGATTGTGACGTCATTGAAGCCGATGGCGGTACGCGTACGGCATCCATTACCGGCGCATATATCGCTCTCAGTCTTGCCGTAAATGGTCTTTTGAAATCCGGGAAATTGGCGTCCAGCCCAATGCGCAGCCATGTCGCGGCCGTAAGTGTCGGAATTGTCGGCGGAGTTCCCTTGCTCGATCTCAATTACGCCGAAGACTCTACGGCCGATGTGGATTTCAATATCGTGATGACCGATGCCGGGCAGTTTATCGAAATCCAGGGCACCGCCGAACGCAATCCTTTTGGCGACTCCGCTCTCGCGGACCTGCTCGCTCTGGGCCGCAAGGGAATACGGGAGTTGATCGGCCACCAGAAGAACACTCTTGAAACGTGAAGACCCTCACCATTGCCACTACGAACCCGGGGAAGGTCCACGAAGTTCGGCTGGCACTGCAGGATCTTGCCGGATGGAAAATCGATCCGTTGCCTCTTGGAATTCCGGAAATTGAGGAATCCGGGACGACATTCCTCGAGAACGCTACGCTGAAGGCGGCGTACTACAGCCGATTTGTGGAAGGCCTCGCACTGGCCGACGATTCGGGACTGTGCGTGAAGTCTCTGGGGAACCGGCCTGGCGTCTGGACTGACCGCTACGGCGCCACGCCGGAGTCGCGAAACCAGAGCATTTTGAAAGAAATGGCGGCCTCCGCCGATCGCGACGCGGCATTTCACTGCGCCTTTGCGATCGCCAGATCGGGATCAGTAGTTTGGACGACGGAGGCAAGGCTTGACGGAAAGATCACTCTGGAAGCCGCCGGCGACTCCGGATTCGGGTTTGATCCGATTTTCCTGGTACCCGAACTGCGGAAAACACTTGCTCAGATGACATCGGAGGAGAAGAATCGTTGGAGCGCTCGTGGCAAGGCATTAAACAAAGTGAAACAATTTCTGTCAATGCCTTAAGACAATTGCATTTCCGTTGCGTCAGTAATGGAATGCAAAGCGATTTCAGAGGAGAGATTCCATGTCTGCAATATCTGCATTAGCTGGATCCATCGTACTGGCGCTTATGGTTCAGGGACCTGCCAACCTGCAGCTTTCCGAGATTGCAATCGTTCCGCCACCGAATGTCATCCCCAAGGGAACCGTCATCCCAATCCAGCTTCTGACAAAGATTTCCACGAAGACATTGAAGGAGGGGGATGGCGTCTATGGGATGACGGTATTTCCGATCACCGTTAACAATGAAATCATTATTCCCGTGGGATCGAATATCCGAGGCAAAGTCACTCAGGTTCAACGCCCGGGCAAGATGAAGGGGAAAGCGGGACTGGCGCTGTCGTTTCAAACGCTGATCCTACCCAGCGGCTCCACGATTCCTCTATACGCGTCGTTGGCTGGGTCCAGCGAGGCGGTGACGACCGCAGAAGGCAAACTCCAGGGCGACTCCAGTGTGGGCGAGGACGCAACAACGGTTGCAAAGACGACGGCAGTACCTGCAGTCATCGGAGGCGTCGTGAATGGACAGCACAGCGCGCGGGTTGGAGCAGCCGCTGGAGCCGGAGTCGGACTGGCGACCGTGCTGCTGACTCGAGGAAAAGATATTGTGCTGGACCGCGGCGCGACTCTGGAAATTGTTCTCGACCGGCCGCTCGAGCCGTAATCAAGGTCAACGGTTCAGGTAAACAGCTGCGCATAGAGTATGGCTGCGACAATCACCGATGCCCCCAGCATTAACCCCGCCGGCACCATTTTCATAGTTCGCAGATAGCGCGAACCAAAAACCAGAATCAGCGCCATGTTTACCCCCAGGCCGTAATAAGCACCGCCCTTGTTTCCAAACAGGACGAGCGTGCCCGATACTGCAAGCATGAGACCGGTGATGGAGCCCATGATCAAAGATGCGCGGCTCCCGGCCAATCGGAAACCGGCAACGCCGCCAATCAAAATGATGATTGCATAGACAATCAGGACAATACCCATCACGGCATTATAGCGGCACAGGGAAGCGCACCCGCTATTGATGCGGGATGTCAAAGCTGGCACAATGAATCTCTTGTTTATCGGGGCGTAGCGCAGCTTGGTAGCGCGCCTGCCTTGGGCGCAGGAGGCCGGAGGTTCGAATCCTCTCGCCCCGATTTATCCAAAGCGTCCGATTCTCGCAAGTTAGTGCTCCTTCGTCAATTCAACCGATTTGGCGATTGCGTACAATCTGCGTACAACTGGCTCCCGACTCGCTGCGAAGCCACGCGAAGCGAGTCGGGAATCACCTTCGTATAAATCCGTTCATTGATCTCGGCGCTGTTGCCCATCATCGCGCCACGCATCTTCGCGCTGACTCCCCCTTCATCCGCCCGGGTTGCCCAGGTTCGGCGAAAGGTCATCCACGTCGCCAGGAGAAGCTCCAAAAACACGCAGTGGTCTCTGGGAATACAAGCTTGATCGCCAGCGATTCCCTTCCGCCCAGCCAGAATGAAATCTTCTGGTCCCTTGTAGCGCGCCTTGGATCGCCAGACAATCAACAGCTGTACCAGTTCCGAAGGAAGTGGAATCTTCCTTCGACTGTCGGCTGTTTTGGGATCCCCCAAACCACGATCGTAGATAGCTTCCGAGACATCCAGAGTACCCGCATCAGGATCGCACGAAGAAGAGGACCCGGCGCCGTCGAGAACGCCCAACTTCAGTGCCGAAGCACGTCGAGGGCTTGTTCCAGCAGTTCGTCGCGTCCAGCGCGAAGTCCGGCTATCGTAGGTTCAAGCTGGATATCAGGGTTCACACCGACAAGATGATGCTGTGCCTGTCCGTCATGGCCAGTGACAAGCATGCCGGTGAACCTGATCGCCAACCCACTCGGAACCGTAAAGGTGGCGACGCTTCCGTTTGCCCCGGCTGTCGCACTGCCAATGATTGTTGCGAGCTTGAGATCGGCGACGTAACCCATCACAGATTCGGAGTAGCTGATCGCGCGTCCGTCAGTGAGAAAGACGCGCCTGCCGCCGAGATGCGGTGACGCCGGACTAAGATTCCATCCGTAGCTTTGCCACCCTGAGATGCGACCGAATGGCCCGACGTTGTTTGCCAAATGCATCCAGTGGTCGTTCTCGGCTGCTGTAATCAAGTATGGAAGAATCCATTGGCCGATGTTTGTGGGATTACCGCGTAAGTCAAAAACGATTCCGGCTGCAGATGCCAGCTTCGGCAACATCGGTGTCGCTTGCGCGATGGTGGTCCGTGTGAGATCGACATACCAAATGTCCGGCGCGATCTCAGTCGTGCTGTCGGGACGCTTTTCAGCGGGTGGCTGTTGTTGAGTACAAGGTGTATCGACTTCTCGCTCCGCACCGTTGGCGAGGGCAAACGTGACCTTCATCGCGGTGCCGCGCTCACAGACAACGATACGGCGTGCGGACAGGGTTTGTTTCCACTGCATGGTTCCGGACGCCAGTTTCATTTCTTCTGCGATTCGCGCGCTTGCCGTTACTCCCTCTACGGCAGTGACGATTGCGCCCACAGGAATGTCTTGAATCGCAGTGGCAGTGACCACCAACTGCCCCTCAATAATCCTCAGCTGGACCGGAATCGCGCCCTGCGGGGGGCGTCCAATGTCGCTGACCAGGCCATGTCCGTCCCGCGCATCCGCGACGAGCAACTGTAGCGCGCGACGGTGCGCGTCACGACTACCGGCAGAATAGGCATTCGCGATATGCCCTGCGAGCTGGCCATCCCAGTCGACCCCTGCCTCGGTCCAATACGGATAAAAATGGCGGAACACATTCCACGCCGCAAGCGTGTCCGCAAGCCGCACGTCGAGGTCGGACCGTCCGGACGGATCCTCAACGGTGTCGACGGCGGATCGTAGCATTGCAAGGCGAGGCGTGTCGGTGCGAGCTTCCTCATCGGTAAGGGCAAGAGGCACGCGGGCTTTAAGCCCTGGAGAAAGATCCATATCGACATGGTCACCCCTCCGTGGTTTCACGATCGAACCTGGTATGCCTCGGCGGTTCGACCGTTGTCCCCAAACCGTCCCGGTATTTGACGATGCTATTCCCGGCCCCTGATAACGCCATGCAATGAGCGATGAATCTACTAACCCAAGCGCCGCCGTCGGCGGAAGCGATGGCGCAATTTCGATGTTGGGCCCGAGAGGCGTGAACAATTCCGCTAACGTCACTTCAAGGGCAGCGGAATCTTCGGCTGTGCGTACCCGGCGGACTCCGTATAGCGCAAAACGGTTCCAGTCGAGGGAGGCTGCTGCGTCGGAAGGATAGAAATATCGAACGACCCCGAAAAGCCGAGCAAACGCGGCAACATTCTCGATTTCGCGTTGCGAAGCTGAAGAATTCTGCGCAGTCAAACCGGTTGCTGTGACAGCAATGACGGCTATCGCAAATGGCCGTACGAGAATTTTCCTCACCAGATCTCCTATTGGACGCAGGTAGTCACGTTGATATCCAAACGAGAGAAGAAAGTCAAAAGAATGTACGCATTGTACGTCATCGTGCCCGGCATGGCCTTTTCACCTCGACGACGTGCAAACCCGGGCGGTCTGGTCCCTTTTGTTCACAGAGAGGTGCTGGCAAACGGTACTTATTGTCGGAGCCATATATGTAAACACTTCGTTATCTTTCAAATTCGTTCCTACCTCCTGCTTGTCGGCTAGCCCTGAGTTATCAGAAGCCACCCGAGGCTTATGATCGCCTTGCCGGAAAATTGGTCTGCCGAAGAATTAAGTTGGCGAAACCATGAAACCGCGCACGTTGTCAGTTCGATATCTCAACTGTCGCGAATTGGCCGGATCACTCTCACGATTTTTCCATTGGTACTTTCAAAAACCGATTAGATCCCAGTCTCTGAGAGAACCTGTCCGGGCACCAGTCTCGATCTTTTCCTTCAAGTTCGCTGCAGGGTTGCTCTCAATCATTTTGTAACCGCAATTATTCGGACTTATGCACTTTGCGTACCCAGAAGGCACGCATATGATTCGGGCATGCCGGAAATCATCTGCCCGAAGTGTCAGAAGATCTCGCCACACGAAGCAAGGAAATGTTCGAATTGTGGACGGGAGTTTAAGCTTACGGACATAGTTCGCGCTATCACACGACATGGTCGAGCACAAGCTGCCAAGATTGTTGCGGAGGGGCCGAAGAGGCCAGAGACATGACAGGTGGGAAACTATTTCTTTGCTCGCTTAGATTTCTTCTTGCCAGCCAGGCGAAGCGAGTCGGGAATCAATTCCAGCTGCCGCGAATTCTGAGAATGTCGTGCCGTGAGGCTTCGCTGGATGTTACTCGCCGTGCTCACCCCAAGTGTTCGCCGTCTCCTGGACTGTCTCCGATTCCTCCGTGTAGATCAAGGAACCGAGATGAGTCTTCCATCTGGGCGCAAAATCTTTCGCCACCAATTGAAGACGCATATGAGGGTGAAGCTGGCAGATTTCCCGTTGTAAAAAAGAGGGGTGGACCTGCCGAAGGCGCAGATGGTAGAGAGCGACTTACTTTCCTGCTATACCCATCCGCTCCCGGAATTCGGTCATCCAGTTCAGTACCACATTGAATTCTCGAATATCATCTTCCTGTTCGCCGCGTTGAATGGCGAGGAGCCGTCCGTCGGGCAGGATGTCCCACTGCGACTGATTCACGCGAAGTTTTTTGAGATCATACGCGACCTCCGGGGTGGAGGCCTTCAATTCCGGTTTCGTTTCAATCGTCACGGACATCACCTTCTCCGTGTCACTGGTGATGAAAAGCCGGCGGCTGTCCGCCCAGGCCAAACGGAACGCCCCCGATGAACCGGTAGTCGCCGGCGGTGGACCGGGATCCGCGATGGAGACGGGAACGCGGGTACCCAATTTGCCGTCTGCGCCGTAGGTCGCCACATAAACTTTGTTGCTTCCCGTCTCGTCTGAACCGAACGCAACCAGTTTACCGTCGGGCGAGAATCGGGCGCCGCTTTCGTTGTAGGAAGTCCCGAGAAGATCGCGCGGCGGACCTGCGTCGCCGTTTGTCGCAAGAGGGACAAAGAGGAGATGCCATTTGCCGTTCGCTCTCTGGCTAACGATCATTCCCGAATTGTTCGGCGCCCAGGAGAGCGGTTCGAGTTCAACGGGCAGCTCACCCTTGATCACCGGCTGCGGCGTACCCGATCCGTCCGTTTTCCGAATATAGACGCCATCATCTTTGTCGCGCCGGATCCGAAGATACGCAAAGCGTTCCCCGTCAGGGGACCACACGCGTCCGGAGCAGTCGAAAGGGGGATTCGAACAGAGAAGGCGGAGGCCCGGCCGTTCCAGTTCGGCGAGCCATGTTTCCCACTGACTGCTTCGCGCGCTGGGAATTGTGAGCAAAACCTTGCGGCCGTCGGAAGACACTCTTGGTGTCATGGAGAACTCCCGGCGATCGCTGATCGCCGCCGTCACATTGCCTTTCGGATCCGCCAGGATTACCCGGCGGTCTCCGCCCACCTGTCCTCCAGGCGCATACAGGAGATGTCCGGACGCGGCGATTTCGAACGATCCGCTGCTGTAGCTCAACGTTCGCAAACCGCCGATCAGCGGCGTGATGGCTCCGCTTAATTCGAGCTTGTCGAGATTGAATGGCGCTACCGCCAACGTCTCGCCTCGGGAGAACACAATGTGACCACTGGGCAGGTAGGTCGGGCTTTCCGCGTGATCCGTGACGAAATGCGCCTTGCCAGTCTTTGGGTCCAGTACCCAAATGTCCTGCTGATAGCCTCTCGAGCCACTGGTAGCCACGAACAGAAATATGCCGCGATCGCCTGGCAGTCCCCCCGCAAAAGCGGCGTTCGACACGAGTGGCCCTTGCGTGTCCACCTGGATTGCGGGTTTTGCCGGGCCGACGCCGCCCGGCAAACGAAAGTATTTCGTACCATGGTCTGCCATCGCGAGGAGATCGCCATCTTCGAGCCAGTACATAGACCCCCAGGCACTGTCCCATTCAGCGATATTGACCGGCGGGGAACTGCCGTCCACGCGAACCTTCCACAAACGTTGTTCGGATAATGCCTGTTCGGAAACTGCGGCGACATAGGCGATCCATTCCCCCGCAGGATCAAGGACGAACATAGTAGCGCCCTCGGTTTTTGGAATCGGTTTGAATTCGTACTCGCCCAGCCGGCGAGTATAGATGCGGGCTCGCGTGTCGTATTCACCGTCCGGCTTACGCGGATTGCCAAGCATGATGAGGCCGCTTCCATCGCGCGTAAACAAGATCTGTCGTCTCGGTGGAAAGCCCGCCGGGGCCACGCGAATCGAAGACGGGATCGTGATGGACATTCGAACCACACCCGAAGAGTCCGCATTGCTGTACTGGAATCGGTCGCGCCAAATCCCTATGCCCGCCAGCGCGCCGACGATGAGCAGAAGAACAGCGATGGCGACGTTATGGACTCTCAGCGTCCTTTGCGCAGGCGGAGCGGCCGCAACGCGCAGTGCGGTCGAACGCGTCGATAGCGCATCCTCCAATTCATTCTTTGCATCGGCGATGTCGCGCTGACGCTTCATCGGATCCTTCTCCAGACATCGACGTAACAGCGGCCGGATTTCGACCGGGATGGCGTCGAAGTTGGGTTCGTCGCGAAGGACTCTTGCCAACGTCTCAGAAAAGTCTTCACCGTTGAAGAGTCGCTTGCCCGTGAAAAGTTCATAGAGGATGACGGCGAAGGCCCAAACGTCGGCCCGTTTATCGACGGTCTTGCCGCGCGCCTGCTCGGGACTCATATACGCTGCAGTTCCGAGGATCACGCCGTCTTTTGTCGAGCCGATTGTCAGCGTGGGCGAGTCGATAGAATAGCCGGAACGGTCTTCCGTCACTTTCGCGAGGCCGAAGTCGAGAACTTTGACTGCGCCGCTCCCGGTCAGCATGATGTTCGCGGGCTTCAGGTCGCGGTGCGTGATCCCTTTCTCATGCGCGGCCGCTAACGCGTCGGCGATCTGAATTCCGATCCCGATCGCTTTATCTGCGGCAACGGGTCCGCGCGTGATCCGCGCGGCTAACGTCTCGCCTGAGACCAATTCCATCACCAGGAAAGTGCGACCGTCCGATTCTTCGAGTCCGTAGATGCCGGCAATGTTCGGATGATTCAATGATGCCAGAACGCGCGCCTCACGCTGGAATCGTGCAACGCGTTCGCTGTCGTGCATGAAGGCGTCGGGCAGAAACTTGATCGCAACGGCACGTCCGAGCCTTGCGTCCGTTGCTTCGTAGACGTCGCCCATTCCGCCTGAGCCCAGTCGGGCTTTGATGTGAAAGTGCGTGAGGTTGGTTCCGATCATCTGCCGACGCCCTGCAGCATCTTACCAGACATGGATTAAACCGATTCAACCACCTCTGTCGCTTTTTCCCGATGACATTTACTTCTTGCCGTTTTGCCGCCACGGGGATCAGCCCGACGAAGAGACCGCCGCAATCATTGTTTCAGTAGTCGTCGTCAACGTGTTTCTATTTGAAATTCAGCCTGACAATTTTCAAATCGAGTGTCCAAACGGGTGTACGAATAGTGGCAGCCTGATCGCCTGCCAGCATTGCTGTGACTGTATCTTCAAACAGGGCCAACGACTGAGCCCCTGCGTGAACGTAGGCCATGCGGACCGCGCGAGGACAATGTGAATCACAATTATTCAGCCGCTGTGTCAACCGCGCGCAGGTTTCAAGTGTCTGATCACTAAAAGTCCGAACAGGGGTAAGACGTTAGTTCCGGATCAACCAGGAGAACCAAAAATGAAAAACAAAATAATCGTGGCTTCGATGCTTCTCGCCATGAGTGCTGTTCCCGCTCTGGCTCAGTACAAGGAGATGTACAAGGTCGAGACGCTTGCAAAGACCAGCAATGAACAACAGATGCTGACGGGATTGTCCAAACATCTCGGCGTTTCCCCGGACGTCTTGAAACAGGAGATGACCAGCAACAATCTCAATTTCGGTCAGCTGTATCTGGCTCACGCCATCGCCAAGGCAGCAAACTCCGATTTCAAGACGATTGTCTCGGATTCAAAGTCCAAGCTCTGGACCACCATCATCGAAGAAAGAAAAGTCGATAAGAAGCAGATTGCTTCGGATGTCGATGATCTGGAGAAGGCGATCAAGAATTCCGGAAGCACAAAGTAGATTTAAAGACGGGGCGGGTGAGGAGTACAAATCCGGTGACCCTCACCCGGCCTGCTCCCAAGACATTTTCCAAAAGGAATTCGCATCGGCTATAATCCCCGCCATCTATGAAATCACTACTGACACTGCTTGCCGCTGGCTCTGTTGTTGTTTTGCTTTCCCTGGATGCGATGGCGCAGGTCCGGATTATTCAGACCAACTCGGGGGGAGATAATATTTCCCTGATTGATCCGGCCACCAACAAGGTCGTCGGAGAAATCAAAGGTATCCCCATCAATCACGGCGCAGCGGCGGCTCCGGATGGTACGAGGCTCTACTTCAGCAGCGAGGCCGATCAGACGCTGGATGTTGTCGACAGCAAAACCTTCGCCATCACCAGCAAAATCAAGCTCAGCGGCCGGCCCAACAACATCTTCATCAGCAAGGACGGAAGCAAGGTCTATGTGGCGATCGTGTCGGAACCCGGCGCAGTGGATGTGATCGACACGGTCAGGCTGACCCGGATTAAAAGCATCCCGACAAAGGGCGGCGAACATAACGTCTACGTAACGCCGGATGGGAAGTACCTGATTGCCGGATCGGTTGCCGGAAAGAACATGACCGTGTTCGATACAAATACAGACCAACAGCTGTGGTCGTTATTCGATCAGGGTGTGCGGCCGATTGCGTTTGAAAAGAATGCGGATGGTTCAACGAAGCGACTGTTTGTGCAACTTTCGGATTTCCACGGTTTTGTAATCGTCGATTTTGCGCAACACAAGGAACTGAGCCGCGTCACGCTTCCGGATATTCCGGAAGCGCAGCGCGATCCCGGCCCGTTCAATGGTTCGCCGTCACATGGCATCGGAGTCGCGCCGGATGGCAAAACGCTGTGGGTCACGAGCCGAACGAATCAAAGGGTGTATGCGTATTCCCTGCCGGACGTGAAACTTCTCGGAGAAGTGCCCGTTGGGAAGAGACCCGATTGGATTACATTCTCTCCGGACAGCAAGACCGTCTACGTGTCGACGGGTGGTGCAAATTCCGTGTCTGCGATAGATATTGCAACGCGGAAGGAAGTGGCGCGGATTCCGGTTGGAGAAGATCCGAAGCGCAATATCACCGCGATATTGAAGTAGTCGAAAATCTTACGGGAGTCCAAAGTTCTTCGTCAGATAGTCCACGAGTATTGGAAGCTGAGTATCGTCGATGGAAGCGCCTCTGCTAATCATCCGGCCGATAACGTCTTCCCAGTCGCTTTTGGTGCGCTTCGTGCCAGTCGCGGTATCGAGGTCATGGCACCCCGCGCAGGACGTTTCCAATAACTTTTTTCCGTCCGCTGCGGGAGGATCGACTCGCCCGTAGGTCTTAAATAAATAGTCCACCAGCGGCGTCACTTCCTCGTCCTTCAGCTGTGCGCCATCTGCTCGCATGGTACGAACGACATCCGCCCACTGACTCCGGTCGTAATAACCTTTGAACTTCGTCACCTCACTGAGCGTGTGACATACCGTGCAAGCCCGATTCAGCGTGACCAGCCCGGGATCCTGTGGCGCCTGCGGTAAAGGGTTCTGCGTCACCGAGTACGAGACTGACGCTACGGCAATCGTGGCAATTATCCAGAGGCCAGCTTTCGTGATCATGCGTGAGGTATGGGTTTGTAATTGAGAGGAACGGCATCTCCCGGCTCTCTTCTGCGAGGAAACGCCTGTACGGTTTCGAGTACCTTGAGGAATTCGAGAAAGTGCGGTGTCTGACGATGCGCAGTCGCAGCGTCGAGAGATTTATACTTCTCGGCGAACAGGAAATCCTGTGGCCTTTCGGCACTCTGATACATCTCGAAACGGAGATTCCCCGGCTCCTTGATCGACCCTGCCCGATTGGCGGCAGCGGCTCGAAGGAATGCGGCCTCCTGGCCATGCTTCACCGTGATAAATACAAGAAACTCTGTCAGCTGGGATGGATCTATCAATTCAAAACCTTCTTGCAATCGGATAACGCGGTTTCCACATTGTAAGATTGTGCCTGCTCTGTCGCCAGCCAATTTCGAGCCATTGTCCCATTCGCAAACAGACAGCCGGGGTCCTGGTAGCCGGTGCCCATATTCGATGACGAACACTGCAACGCTTAATCATGGTCAACCTCCCCCCGAATTCGGATATTGTACCCCTCACCCGCGTCCCATCAAAGACGGGCGCCCCCTGTCCCGTTGGGTGGAGTCTTATGAACGTACTCATACTTGGAGGAACTCGATTTGTCGGCAAACGGCTTGTGCACCTGCTTGCCGAACAAGGGCATGACATCACGGTTGCGTCGCGGGGAAAAACGATCGTTTCGTTCCCGAACAATGTCCAGAGGCTGAAGCTGGATCGCGCCAGCCGGGATTCAATGGCAACCGCACTTCAGGATCGCCACTGGGACATTGTCTACGATCAGATCTGTTTTTACGCTGACGATGCTGTCAGCGCCGCCGAGATATTTGCGGGAAAGACCGGCCGCTATGTCCTGTGTTCTTCGGCCGCCGTATACACCAATCCTCTCGATGCCGAAGAAGACGCATTCGATCCAACGGCGTATCCAATGCGAAGAATGGATCGCTCCACCATTTCCTACGCCGAAGGCAAGCGCCAGGCTGAAGCCGTGATTTTCCAGAGCGCGAGTTTTCCCGCTGTCGCCGTGAGATTTCCCATCATTCTTGGTCCGGACGATTACACGAAACGCCTTCGCATCCAGGTACACCGCATTGCCAGTAATGAACCGGTAAACATTGAAAACCCGGATGCGGAAATCTCCCTGATCTCATCTGTCGAAGCCGCGGCATTTCTTGCGTGGCTGTCTGGCGTTCCGCTTACCGGTCCTTTCAATGCCTGTTCCGATGGTCCTGTTTCATTAAAAGAGATTGTTCGTTTCATCGAGGAAGCGACCGGTAAAACGGCGATCGTGAAACGGCAGCCGGAACCGGATAATTTTTCGATTTTTGGAAAGCCGGTCTCTGCCACGTTGAACACCGGTAAAGCGAAGCGATCCGGATTTCAATTCCAGAAAACCCGGGATTGGCTCCAACCTCTGATAAGAAATGCGGTAACTTAAGACTTCAGGTGCATTTATCCTACAATGGGCGAGTGACCCGTCTGGATCGAATGACCGACCATCAACTGCTGGACATGCGACTGTGCGATCTCCCGGTACGTATCAAGGGCACGCGCATTGAGCAACGCGTTGGGAAACTTTACAGGGATCTGGACGAACGAGGGCTTCGCTTTCACCCGCATGTCTGGCTATCCGAGGAATGGTTCACACCGGATGGCACTCCCGGTTTTGCAATTCCGTTTTACCTGGCTCATCCCCGGTTGATCAAACTGGAACGATCGCAGATGCTGGAAGCCGAGGGCGCCAGCGAGAGCGAATGCATGCGCATTCTTCGACATGAAGCGGGACATGCGATCGATAACGCATATGGTCTTCATCTTCGTGGCGGATGGACCGAACGATTTGGATCCTATACGACGCGCTATCCGAAATCCTACCGCCCGCGGCCGCACAGCAGGGACTTCGTATTGAATCTCGATGCGTGGTACGCCCAGGCACACCCGGCTGAAGACTTTGCCGAAACGTTCGCCGTATGGCTGAAACCCGGCTCGCGCTGGCGAAAGCAATACGAAGGGTGGGGCGCCTTGCGCAAGCTCGAATACATCGATCGATCGATGGCGTTACTCCGAAATGAGCCGCCCCGGAACAAACTGAGGTTCAAAGTCGATCCGATATCCACCCTGAAAATGACCTTGCGTGAACACTATCGCAGGAAGCGTGTCTACTACGCCATTCACTGGCCTCCGGCCTTCGAACGGAACCTGTATCGCATTTTTTCGCCGGAAGCGCGCCGGAAAGATTCCCCGAGCGCCGCTCAATTTCTTCGCCGTATCCGACGCGATATTTCACAAGTCGTCGCAGAAGGAACCGGCCTGCATCCTTACAGCGTGAATCATATCGTGCGACAGATGGTCGTCCGCTGTCGCCAATTAGGTCTTCGCGTTACTCAACCCGAAGAAGAAGCACGCCAGCTCAGCATCGTTGTATTGACCATGCAGATCATGCAGGTGCTGGGTAAAGGCTATCACCGGATTCCATTGTGAAATTCAAACCCAAAACGAAACTTCGCATCATCGTGCTCGTGCATCAGGACCTGATTCCTCCCGATAGCGTCGAGGGCATTGCAGACCTGGAAAACCAGCCCTGGCGCACGGAAAACGACGTGATCACCGCGCTGAAGAACATGGGACATCACGCCTACTGTGTCGGACTCTACAGTGACCTTGGAGCCGTCGGTAAAGCCATCGAGGAATTCAAACCGCACATCGCGGTCAATCTTCTGGAAGAATTCGATGGAAAGGTTCTGTTCGACCAGAACGTCGTCAGCTATCTCGAACTGATGAAGCAGCCATACACCGGATGCAATCCGCGCGGCCTCACGCTCGCCCGTGACAAGGCACTTACAAAAAAGATCCTGACGTATCACCGGATCCCGGTACCTGGATTCGCCGTATTTCCCCGTGGTCAAAAGACTGTGCGGCCGAAGCGTCTGGGCTTCCCCCTCTTCGTGAAATCGGTGACAGAAGAGGGATCCACGGGAATTTCCCAGGCATCGGTTGTGTACGACGACGAGAAGCTGAAGGAGCGCGTGGAGTTCATTCATACCAAGATCAACAGTCATGCCATTGCGGAACAATACATCGAAGGACGCGAGCTTTACGTTGGGGTCATGGGTAACGGGAGGCTTCAATCCTTTACGCCATGGGAACTGCTGATTCACAAACTTCCCGAAGGGTCATTGAATATCGCCACCAGCCGGTTGAAATGGAACGCCCGTTACCAGAAGAAGGTCGGCCTTGTGACGCAGGCCGCGGACCTCACTCCGGAACTTCGCAGAAAGCTCGAGACGCTTTCCAAGCGAATCTACCGGCTGCTCAGTCTGAGCGGCTACGCCCGGCTCGACTACCGTCTGACCAAAGAGGGCGAGTTTTATCTTCTCGAAGCCAATCCAAATCCGCAGATCGCAAGGAACGAGGATTTCGCTGACTCCGCCAAGCATTCGAAGGTGAGCTACGAAGAGTTGCTACAGAAGATCATCACACTCGGCCTGAGTTACGATCCCACGAAACACTTAATGATGTGAACGCAGCCGGCGTGGGTTTTATTACTTCAGCCTCGCGCCTGCAAGTTGGGCCAAGGCTGCGAGTGTCGTCTGAGCAGCGTTTAGTCCGAGTCGGAAATCTTTATCATCGTACGTTGCAAACACGTCCGTCGGTTGATGCCACTGCGGATCCCAGCCGAGACCGATCTGCGTGCCGCGCTCTGCCTCACGAAGGCTGATTGCCGGAATAAGGTCCTGAAACGGACCGGAATCGGTGTTGGTCATGTGGCTGCCGATGGCAGCCGGATAATCTGCAGCATATTTCTCGTTCGCCTTCTCAAATATCCAGGCGAGCGCCTGAGATTGATCCGCCAGCTTTGAATTCACCTGAAATTCGACATTGACGTCGGCTTCGGGCCGCTGCTCTTTACTGATGGAACCATCAGCTCGGGGAGCACCGTGATCGAACAGCATCATATCGTGCTGAATCATCCCAAGCCATTTCGGCTCCGGATACTTTCCAGAACCGGCTGGACTCTCTTTTCCCTGGAGGGACTGCCTCTGACGGATATAGGCCAGGCTTCCCTGATATCCGGTTTCTTCGTTGTTCCAGAGAACGAATCGAATGGAGCGGTCGGTCTGCACGTCGGGGTTGCTGAAGATACGCGCCAGCTCCATTATCAGCGCCGTGCCGGAGCCATCGTCGTTCGCAGCTTCGCCGTAGCCGTGACCATCCATGTGCGCGCCGACAATGTACATTTCCTGCGGACGATCGGTTCCGATTTTCGTACAGAATACTTCTTCCCGCGGACCCGGCATATCCGGCTGTGCATTGATTTCACGAAGCGTCAGGTCGGCCTGCAGCTCTGGATTTAGATTCACTCCAGTAGCCGAACGTACCCCACGCGGCCGACCGCCGCCCTCGATGGTCGGAGGAGTCGGACGAACCGCACCCACAGGGGGCGCTCCGCGATTCGTGCCTGCTGGAGTAGCGGGACGGATCTGCTGGCCCGTGTACTCATACCTGATGCGTTCCGTATTCGTGCAGCCGTAGCTCTTCAATTGTGTTTCAATCCAGTCGATAGCCGCGCGATTCCGATCCGTACCTTGCCGCCGGTCTCCGAATTGAGTGAGACCTTTGATCGTCGCTTTGTACTTCGCGAGATCCAGACGTCCGACCATCGCGGCCGTCGGATCCTGCACGGGCGCGGATTGAAGCAGGACAATCAGGATCAGAGTGCTGGCTGTTTTGATCATTGCGTTTCGCGGATTGTAAGTTATGGGAACTGTCCACTCAATCCCCATTGTAGGCGCGGTCTATGACCGTGCACAGTCCATCAGTTGGATTCGCTGTGGATGATCGAGCGTGCGCGGTCGTAGACCGCGCCTACAACCATTCGTATACAATTCCCGATATGAGGACAGTTGCCAGGAAGGAAATGCGCGGATCCCCTCATTCCCCACTTCTGCTCGCGCTGCGACGTGGACTCCGACGCGTCGCACAATCGGAAAAGGCAAAGCCGATGCAGGCCTACATGAAATCCAACATGCCTTACCTTGGAGTTCCCACTCCCGAGGCAAACCGTGTGTTCAACTCCGTATTCGCCCCATTGGAGTTCGCGGATTCGAAGTCCTGGCGACGAGCCATCCTGAGTCTGTGGCGTCATGCCCGCTTCCGGGAAGAACGCTATGGCGCGATCGCACTCGCTCGTCAGCGCCGATTCGCGGCGTATCAGACCATCGACGCCCTGCCCATGTACGAGGAAATGATCGTGACGGGTGCGTGGTGGGACTTTGTCGATACCATTGCAGCCCACGGGATTGGAAGTTTGCTGCGAACCGACAGGCCTCGGATGCGCCGGGCTATGCTGCAATGGAGCCGTTCGCCCGACATATGGAAGCGTCGCACTTCAATTCTCTGTCAGCTTACGTTCAAGAAAGACACCGATCTGAAGTTGCTTTATGCGTGCATCGAACCTTCCATGGACTCGACCGAGTTCTTTCTCCGCAAGGCCATCGGTTGGGCATTGCGTCAGTATGCGTGGACGAATCCGGACGAAGTACGGCGCTTCGTCCAGGAGAACGTCACTCGTCTCAGTCCGCTGAGCCGGCGCGAAGCATTAAAGAACATCTAATTCCTCGCAAGCTTGATTGGTGAAAGTATCGGAAACATCGGGGCCTGCGTCGGAATCTGTTGCGCAAAATTCACGCCGTTCCACGTCCGATGCAGAATCTTTTCCTGGGGCGTCTCGTCCAGAGAAGCGTGAGGTTCTGCCGGCCGATTCAGATCGCTTGCAATCCGCCGGATGATTTCGCTCGTAATGTCGGCCGTGTCGTGGACGTAAAAGAGTCCATCCTGCAGAACCGAAGCATCCAGGACGATCTTCAGTCCGTGCTCTGTCGCATAACCCCGGACTGCCGTGGCCGTTCGAAGCTGCACCGGCTTCAACAGCTGGTCCTGCATCTGATCGAATTTGCTTTGCGCGTCCTCGCCCATTGTCTGGATGTTTGCGCGGGCAGCATCCAACTCGCGCTGCATCTGTGCCCGAGTCGCGTCAGACCGAACCCCATTCTGTGTACGAATCTGCGTTTCCAGATCGTTCGCTTCCTTGACCTTCTGGGTGATCGCCGCCTCCTGCTCTGCACCGAATGCCGTCAGTTTCGTAATAGCCGATTTCCCGTCCGGTGTTTCTGCAACCGCACGCCGGAAATCGACAACAGCAACGGTCGTTCCGCCACTTGCCTGCACGAGAAACATGCCCGGAATCACGCCCGCAATCGCCAATAAAGCTCTCACTTTCATCATCATCCCCCTTGTCTAAAGCCAATTTCACGCCATAGACTTACACCAACTCAAAAAGTAAGCGTCGATCACATACTCAATTTCGGAGGCCGATATGAACGTTCTCCTTCTCTCGATGCCGGATTCGTTCGAGCACATGCCGGAACTCGTGATCCGAATGCCAAACGGCGCTCTCACGTCTCTTGCGGGAAACATCGACCCGCATCACAAAGTCTCTGTAGCCGACCTGATACTGGCTCAACGACACGTTCGGGAAACCGTCGAGCGATTGGTTCGGGAAACGGAACCGGACGTCGTGGGATTGTCCGTCATGACATTTCAGCGACGGACTGCGATGCGCATCATTGAGTTGATTCGATCGCTGCGCCCCGCCACCCGAATTGTCGTCGGCGGTTACGACCCGAGCCTCGCGCCGGACTCCTACACGAGCAATGCGGATATCGAATTCATTGTACGAGGAGAAGGCGAGATCACGTTTCGTCAGCTGTTGCGGGCCATCGAAAACCACACCAGTTATGCTGGCATTCCAGGCCTCAGCTACCGAACTGGCGAGGGATTTCAACAAAACGTCGACCGTCCGGTAAGCGCGTTGACAACTTCCGATATCCTGCCTCCACGCCGGGAAGCTCGCGTACTTCAGGGATACACGATGATGGGACGTCAGGTCGATGTGGTGGAAACATCGCGAGGCTGCACTTTCGACTGCAGTTTCTGCTCGATCATCGAAATGCGCGGACGCAATTTCCACATGTACGATTTCGACCGCGTCATTGCAGACATTCGCGACGCTCACACCCGGGGTGCGCGGGCGATATTTCTTGTCGACGATAACATCACCCTCAATATTCCTCGATTCGAAGCGCTGTGCCGGAAAATCATTGAGGCAAAGCTGAATCACATCGACTACATCGTTCAGGCCATGACCTCGAGCATAGGAAATCACGGCGACACCCTGGCTCCGCTGATGCGGAAAGCGGGCTTCCGATATGTATTCCTTGGAATCGAAAACATTCTCGACAGGGACCTGGGATTCCTGAAAGCGAGATCAAAAAATGAAGAGCGCGATCACGGTCACATTGTCGGCAACGCCACACTGAAGGCGGTTGGTCACATCCGGCGAAACAAGATGTTTGTCGTCGGGGGATTGATTGTCGGCAACCCGGATGACACGCCGGAGTCCATCGAAGCCAACCTCGAGTTTGCGCGGAGATACGTGGACTGGCCATATATCCAGCACCCCACGCCATACCCCCGTACGCCAATGACACAGGATCTGAAGGAGAAAGGTTTGATCGCTCACGACCGGGTGGATGAGTATGACGGTACGACGGCAGTCCTGCACACTCCGGGAATCGCGCCGCTGGAAATCGAGTTCATGCGCTGGCGGGCCGAACGTTGGATGAAGACGCGTCACATGCCCAAGGTTCTGATCCACACCCCGTGGTTCATCCTGCGCAATGGGTTTCGAATGCTGGGTCACACCTTTCGAGGCTGCAATCTGAGGAATCTGTTAGGCCTTGAAGAAGAACATCGGGCGTTCGAGCGTTATCGGGCGCTGCGCGCGAAAGAACGAATCTACGTTTGAATGGAATAGAGGGCATACGCGGAATACCGGTACTCCAGTATTCGGTGTATGCCCTCCAGCTTTCCGAGGGATAGGCTTCAACCTTAGTAGCGATACACTCCGGATTGAACCCGAAGGCGTTGGACCGTATCCATGACTTCCTTGGGTCTTGTCAGGTACGCATTTCCAAGATTCGTCGTCCAGCTGATGTTGCTGCTGAGACGTTTGATCAAATCCGGATATCCCGCAAGCGCCTGAATGCTGGGATCCCATTGCGGCTGCGCGGTATTGCGATTGGACTGCAGGAACTGGCTGGCCTCGACGACTTCCAAAGGATGCGTGGATGCCGCAAGAACATACGGAAGGATCGTATCGGGATAAAGCGCTACCGGAGATACCAGGCTGTCCAGATTATTCACATAGACAACCTGAGGCACAGGCTGTGGCGCCGGGATGTACTGAGTGACTGCAACAGGCGGAGCCTGTGTAACAGGAGGAGCCACGGCTGCCCGCGGAGCCGGGCTCGGTTTGACTTCGGCGACCTGGCGCTCGACGTAAATCGGACTCATCAGCTTCACGTACAGACGGGTTTCCACGGGCAACTCCACGTCCGGTCCACGACCGGGTGTGGCCATGATCTGGAAAATGGTCGTGGGTGGGAACAGAAGGAAGAAAGTATCCCGTTTGGCATGACCTGGCCCGTTGATCTCGCCTCCGGGTCTGATCTCGCCCTTCTCATTCTTGATTTTTCCAATTTCCACAACCTTGGTGGAAAGCCCATCGTACACGCGGTCCGCCGTCACGATTTCCTGAATCCGGATATCAATCGCCGAACGGCCGTACAGATAACCGGCGCGATCAATCTTGGTGATTCGTCCTACAACGCTGGAGCCGCGGGGAATCAGGACAGGTCCTCGTTTGCCGCCGGCGCGGATGTCATCCGCGAGCGTGAACAGCACGGGATCGTTTTCCTGAAGCGTTTTGGTACTGATTCGTTCGTTTACGATCACGGGCAACACCGTGCCTTCAGGAATCATTGTTTCCTGAGGTTCGGCGAAGAGCATTAGCGCAAGCAGAAGTGAAGAAACCATGGGATCTCCTTTTGGCTTCTGTTTGGAACGGAGTGAAGTCCTGATATTCCAAGGAAACCTGTGCGATTTGCTAAGTATCTACTCATTTCTGTGGATGAGTGTCAATGAACATTCCTGCAATGCCCGTCCCTATCGTCCTACACAATCGGAGGGAATCGACCTGGATCCGCATCGCGCATCATCTCGTAGACTGCTTCGACAGTTTGTTCGCGATTCGGTTTAGAAAAATAGTCGCCATCCGAGCCGTAAGCAGGACGGTGCGGCTTGGCGGAAAGAGTGCGGGGTGGCGCATCGAGCCACTGGAACGCGCCCTGACGCTCGACGACGTCCTGCATCATGTAAGCCGTGGTTCCACCGGGACAATCTTCGTCCAGGAAAAGCACGCGGCTGGTTTTCCGAATCGACTCTGCAATAATCCCCCTGACATCAAAAGGCAGCAGCGTCCGAACATCGATGATTTCGATTTCAATTCCCGCCGCAGCCAGCAGCGCTGCTGCCTCTTCCGCAATTTCGCAGCAGGCGCCATACGTCACGACGGTAACGTCCCTTCCAACGCGAAGAATCTCCGGCACACCCAGCGGCAGTGTGTATTCCCCGATGTTGCTCGGAAGCAGTTCTCTTTTGTAATACGCGTTCAGAACTTCCACGATGATGGCGGCGTCATCGGAAAGCAGCATCGTGTTGTAAAAACCGGCAGCCTGAACGGAATTTCGCGGCACACACACATAAATGCCGCGAACGAGATTGATGATGCCGGCCATCGGCGATCCGGAATGCCAGATACCTTCGAGCCTGTGACCGCGAGTGCTGATGATGACAGGAGCTTTCTGTCCGCCGTGCGTGCGCCAGCGGAGACTGGCCAGATCGTCGGAAATGATTTGCAGGGCGTAAAGAAAATAGTCCAGGTACTGGATCTCCGCAATCGGCCTCAATCCGCGAAGCGCCATGCCGATGGCTTCTCCCACGATGGTGGCCTCGCGAATTCCAGTATCGGTGACACGCTGCGGCCCGTATTTTTCCTGAAGGTGTGCCCATCCCTGATTGACTCCCCCAAGCAGTCCGACATCCTCTCCCATGGATAACAAGTTCGGTATCCGGCCGAATGCGGCGTCAAAACACGCCTTGATAACTTCGAATCCCTTGAGCAAAGGGGGATCAGCCGAATAGACGGCGGGAACTATCGGAACATTCAACGCGGATTGGTCGGATTCGCTGTAAAGATCGGAACTGTATCGCCGGAGATTCACCTGATCCTGCTGCTTCTTCCACTGCTTCAGTTCGGTCTTACTCGATTCGGGATCGTCCTTCGCAAGAAGCAAAGCTTCCGTGATGCATGCCATCACATGCCGACGCAAAGGTGCTTCTGCGGTTCTCAGGGCTTCCGCGACTTGATGAATTTTTTCTTTCTGACGGGATCGCGATGCCAGTGCGTCGGTCAGTTTCAACACCTCGCGGCGTTCCCCTTCGATGGGTGATCGTATAGCCTGCCATGCCTTTTCCCTGGCCTCGGTCACATCCTGATTCTCCGCATGTTCCAAATCGTCCAGTTCACTCTTCGTTGCAAGTTTCCGCTCGAGCATCCATTCCCGCATTTTTTTCAGGCAATCGAATTCCTTTTCCCATTCGAGCCGTTCATGCGATTTGTATCGTTCGTGATTTCCGGAAGTGGAGTGTCCGAACGGCTGGGTCAATTCCGTCACGTGGAGTATGGCTGGCGTGTGGTGGAGTCGAACCAGATCCGCTGCTTCGAGATATGTCGAACACAATTCCGGATAATCCCATCCGCGCACAACGTAAAGATCGATGCCAGGTCGTCCACCAGGACGGTGCCGGAACCCCTCAAGGATTCTGGCAATATCGCCCTTCGTCATCTGAAACGCGTTGGGGACAGAAATACCGAACCCGTCATCCCAGATCGACAGCAGCATCGGCGCCTGCAGCACGCCAACCGCATTCACGGATTCCCAGAATAGACCCTCTGCACAGCTGGCATTTCCAATTGTGCCAAAAACAATTTCATCCCCATTGGATGTGAAGAGACCGGCACCCGCACGAAGTTCCGGCGACTGCCGATAGAGTTTTGAGGCGTACGCCAGGCCCACCAGCCGCGGCATCTGTGACGCTGTCGGAGAAAGATCGGCGGAGGAGTTGTAGCGATCCGTCTGTGGAAGGAACTTGCCTTCGGCATCGAGTAGCCGTGTTGCGAAATGACCTGTCATGGAGCGGCCACCGAACGCGGGCTCGGCGGAGAGTTCAGGATTGGCGTAAAGCTGAGCGAAGAATTGTTCGGCAGTCAGCAGGTCGAGCGCAAACATGACGGTCTGGTCTCGGTAGTATCCGGACCGGAAGTCGCCTTTCCGAAAGGCATACGCCATGGCCAGTTGTGCGATTTCCTTGCCTTCGCCGAAAATTCCGAACTTTGCTCTTCCCGCAAATACTTCACGGCGGCCCAGAATGCTGCACTGCCTGCTGCGATAGGCGATACGGTAGTCGCGCAGCACCGCATCCAGATTCCAGCCTCGATCCTCGCGGTCGTCGTGAAATGGAGAGTTCAGGGACATTAATGCGAGTGTATAGAAGCTAAAGCTGCGGTGTCCAAATTGGAAAATGTTTCGGGCCAATCCCGCTCCCAGCCGAAGAAGGTGGACCGCGCCAGCGGACCGGATGCGGGTACCATAACGCCGCCCATCGCTTGATGCTGCAACCTCTCTCGTTCGGATGGGGATTTAGTGGGTCATGGCGTAAAGCACGTAGTTCACGCCAAGTTTGTATCCTTGCGCGGTCATTGCGACCGGATAGTTGGGATCGTCGGCATGTTCCCAGGAATCGCCCATATCCATATTGAAATTGATGGCGACCATGAGATGTCCCTTATCATCGTAGATTCCGCGCCAGTGTTGCGGGCCTTCCATCTGCGCAACGGTTTCGCCTCCGAAGCCTCTCCGCAGGTGCCTGTCGCCGGGAACCTGGATGCCTCGATCCAGATCGAAGAAGCTGTGCATGATGGGGTCACTGTCGGGAATCTCAACAATGTCACGATCTGGAAAGACGGTGCGAAGGGCGTTTTCAAGAATGGACCAGTCGTATTCGCTGTGGAGGTCGTCGATCAACAGGAATCCTCCACGCAACAAATGTTCCCGCAAATGCGCCGCTTCCTTTGCCGTCGGATTCCAGAAGCCTCTGCCGGGCTGCTGCAGAAACAGAAATGGGTACCGATACAGCTGCTCATCCGTCAGTTCCAGCTGGACGCTGTCATCGGCCACCGACATGGTCGTCATGCGCCGCAGCGCAGGCAGGAAGTGTCCTTCAGCCAGCGGGTAATCAATCGCCCACCATGGCTGACGGCATCCGTGAGAACCACCACCCCCCACAGTCGGATAGATGACTCGCGCCATATGGAACTCGCCCTCGGGAAAGTCCTTGATTGTGCCGGTGCATGGATTCGACAGCTGACTATTCCCGCTGTCGCAGATGACGAGTATGAACAAGGCGGCGCCCGCCAGCTTCAACGGGATGCGGCGCAATTTCGACGCGAGGTATATCGTGACAATTCGAGTCATCAAGCCCCGCATTCTACAGCAGGATGGCTCCGGAATGTGGGCTCACTTGTTTTGGGCGGAAATCCATTGTTCCAGGTGGACACGATACCCGGCCACACGAGCTTCTTCCTGTGACGACAGGTCCTGCGTTTCCGATGGATCCGTACACACGTTGTAGAGTCTGGAATGGCGCGAGTTCGTTTCAATAATCATTTTCCAGCAGGAATCGAAGAGACCCAGAAGGCCCAGCGAGTAGTCGGTAAAGAACAGAGCCATGCGGGGCGATTCATCGAGCAGGGACAATCCCTGAAATCGGTTTGGAATTGGCAGGCCGAGAAGATCCAGTATGGTCGGAGCCGTGTCGATAAGACTCGCACCATTACGAATGCGTTCCTCATTTTGGATCAGGCCCGGTGCAGCAATGATATATGGAACCCGAACGTTCTCGTCGTAGATGAAGAAGGAATGTCCGTAATTGCCCTCGTGCTGGCCGAAGGCTTCTCCGTGATCACCGAAAAGGATAAACACGGTCTGCTCGTCGAGCCTTCGCGACCGCAGGCCCTCCAGAAATTCGCCAAGTGCGGCATCGCCGTAGTGCAACGCGTTTCGATAATTCGAAATCTCGCTGTCATTGGGAAATGGGCCCGGATCCGGAGTCGCATAGGGGTGATGACCGGCCACCGGGATATAGGTCAGAAAGAAATGTTTGCCGGCGGGGACCGAATCGACCCATGAAAGCATTCGTTTCACGGCAGACGGCTCATCGACCCCGAAACTGGAATTTACATTGCCGCCGATGTTCCCTGCATCCTCCAGCGTGTCGAATCCCCGGTCCTCCACTACCGATTTCATTCCCAGGTACATGAACCGCCCGGAATGAAACAAAGCAGTCCTGTAGCCGATCTGACGAAGCTGCTCCGCAATCGATACGCAGGGCGCCGCAGGATAATCGTCCGGCGGCACCCCAAACTTCGGGTATTGCGAACACAATACCGAGAACAATCCACGAATGCTTTCCGGGTATACGGCGTAAGCACTGTCAAAAACCAGTGACTGAGTTCCAAGTCGAGTCAGATTCGGAGTGGGATCCTCGGGAGCTCCATATAGGCGTAAATACCGGGATGCCGTGGATTCCATCAGCACGAGCACCACATTCCGGCCGGCAGCCGCACCGTGGTATCGCGATATCTTCCCGGAGGTCTTGTTCGAAGAAAATGGACTGGTTCTCCAGTCTGAGCTTCCGTCCGTTCCGGAATACGTCGGACGGTGCGCGGGAATGAGCGCTCCAAATGCGTTGCGATACAAACCAACCGTATCTACCTTCGACACGGCAATCGGGCCAACTGCCACAGTTGCAAGACCGGCAATTACCATCGGAGCGACGAATCGCAATTTGAATCGACAAAGGAGAAGTGGGAAACCCGCACCAGCAGCAAGAACCAAAACGATGGCTCCCAGATTGACGGGGGTGAAGTAGTAAGCAATGGAATCCCGCAGCGGGCCTCGAGCGGCTCGCAGCATTGGCAAAGTCAGCGGTGTCGAAAGCAGACGTGCCACCGGAACGTTGATCGCCACATACATCACGACCACGGCGTAGACAATCCAGATCGCTCGGGTGCGTTTCAGGCAGAAATCAAGCAAGGCGAATAACAACGCCACGAGCGCGTCCTGCCAGAACAGAGCGATGGGCGCCCACACGGACACAGTTATGTGGCGTCCCTGCAGGCTTAGTAGATGAGCGAGAATGAGAACGCCGAAAAGACTCAGGGCTTTCAATGGACGCTCAATCGGATCTCGAAATGAGATTGATCCGCTTCAACAGCAGAATGGAAACAATCGCTCCCGTGCCATGCCTGGACCAGATCCAGTCGTGGACGAGCACCAGACGGGCCGGTGGATTGCGATAGATCGCCGTTCGGTCTCCGATGAATGAGAGCGGAATGACAATCATATCCGCGTCCTCCGAGACTGCGGAATCGAACAGGCGCACTTCTGAATCGACGTTTCTCGGAAGAAATGACTTTGCAGTCTCGATGTGCGCGGCATTGGCATCCACGATGGTGATCGCCGCGTCAGGAATCCACCTGCGCAAAAGAATCGCCGTGCGCGGAAACATTCCCCCGCCAATGACTTTCACATAGCGGACATTTGAGAGGGCAGGCAGAAGCTGTCGCAAAGCACGTTCATGGGTTCCAAGAAGAAACTTTTGGAGCACAGGGAACTGGAGAGCAATCCGCTCCAGCGATTCAATGCTGAAGTATTCGATCCATCGAAACACCGCGGGCCACGAACTCGCCCGTCCGCCCGGGCGAACGTAATCCGGAAGCCGCGTCCAGTGTTCGCCCGGAAGGCGATGATGCTCGATGTGATATCCATCGTTGAAGAACGAAAAATTGTAGAGGAAACCATAGTGACTCGTGGTTCCTTCTGGTGCATGTTCGAAATAACCGTGCAAAAAGCACAAACAAAGACCGAGCGCATAACCGGGAAGATAAACCAGCAGGAAGAAGCCGGGAACCACGTACAACAGGAATCCCCATAGCGCAAGCACGGCGCCAAGCTCCAGGGCAATGGCTGGCGAGAAACGCAAACT
>Ga0068864_100000369_pt1 | contig 39200 bp, 31 predicted proteins | sample KBSSwiS72_FD_66586 | JGI IMG/M metagenome (GOLD analysis project Ga0068864, IMG submission 66586) | Switchgrass rhizosphere microbial communities from Kellogg Biological Station, Michigan, USA - KBS Switchgrass S7-2 | ecosystem: Host-associated > Plants > Roots > Rhizosphere > Soil ...
AGTCCTCTCGACCGGTCCACACCCAGCAGAAAATATGGATGAGACGCTCAGACAAATAGGGGAATTACTGCTCGGCGCGGTCCCGACAGTGATTTTCTTCCTGCTTTTGTTCGGGCTCTATACGGTTTTGGTGCACAAACCGCTCGTCCGCGTGCTTGCCGAACGGCGTGCGCGTACCCAGGGAGCCATCGAGAAAGCTCGAGCCGATGTAGCTAGAGCTGAAGAGCGGACTGCTGAGTACGAGCAGAAGTTGCGCGATGCGCGGTTGAAGCTATTTAAGGCTCTGGAAGCTCGGCGGACCAAGGCTTCGCAGTTGCGAGCGCAGGCAGTTGCAGAAGCCCGCTATCGGGCCCAATCGCAGATCGAAGCGGCCCGCGCGGCGATTGAGCAAGACAAGGCCGCTGCCAAGCAGAACCTGGATGCTGAAGTCGGACGTCTCGCCACGGAAGTCATTCGCACGGTGCTCGAACCCGCCATATCCCGGGCCCCAGCAGGTGGACGATGAAGAATCGCCGATTCCGTTTCTTGTTTCTTCTTCTTGCTTTTGCCACATGCCTGACGCTGCGGTCGGGAGCCTATCCCCAGGCCTCCGCGGAAGAGGGTGGGCGCACCGAGCAGAATGCGCCGGCAAATGAGAGCTCCAAGCCCGAAGCCAAGGGAGAAGGCACGGAGCAGTTCAAACACTCGGGCTCGGTACGCCTGCTTTCCCGGATCACGGGCTTGAGTCTCGAAGGTGCTTACTGGCTGGCCGTGCTCATTAATTTTGCGATCGTAGCGGGCGTCATTGTCTGGGCGTCAAGGAAGAACCTGCCCGCGATATTCCGCAACCGCACCACTTCCATTCAGAAATCGATCGAAGAGGCACGACGCGCCAGTGAAGATGCGAATCAACGTCTGGCGCAGATTGAAGCACGATTGAGCCGGTTGGACGACGACATCGCGCAGATGCGGGTCACGTCGGAAAAGGAAGCGGCGGCCGAGGAGCAACGGATCCAGCAAGCCGCAGAGGAGGATGCCAAGCGCATTGTTGAATCGGCCGAGCAGGAAATTTCAGCAGCGGCCAAGGCAGCCCGGCGCGAACTGACATTCTACGCAGCCGACCTCGCCGTAAGCCTCGCGGCCAAACAAATTCGTGTGGATGCGCCAACGGACCAGGCGCTGGTACGCCAATTCGCAAGTCAGCTTGCGAATGCCGGGAACGGGAAGAAAGCGTAATGGCGACGGTTGTTAATACCTACGCGCGAGCTTTTGCCGATGTGGTCATCGGGAATCGTCTCGATGCTGGGCGTACTTTGGCCGAAGCGCAGCAAGTGGCTGGGCTTGCAAATCAGAGCAAGGAGCTGCGCGAGGTGTGGGACAATCCGTCGATCACTGCCGAGCAGAAGCGGGCCGTGCTCGACGCGATTGTCGCGCGCGCCGGGTTTTCCCGTCCGGTGCGGAACTTTGTTGCGGTACTCATCGACAAGCGGCGCACTCGGTTCTTGTCGGAAATCGTCAAGCAATTCGCACGCGACCTAAATGAACGGCTCGGGATTGCGGAGGTCGAAGTCACGACTGCCCGCGAACTCTCAGTTCAAGAACGTGCCGAACTCGAGGCAGACCTGTCGCGGGTAACCGGCAAGAGGATCCACGCGAAGTACGACCAGAACCCTGCGCTTCTCGGAGGGGCGATTGCCCGCGTCGGGAGCACGGTGTACGACGGTTCAGTAAAAGGACAGTTGGAAAGAATTAGGCAGTTGTTGGTCAGCATTTAGGTGTCGCAAAATACCGTGAGCGCAGGCACAGGTAAAGCCGCGCCGAGGTGGCAAGGACAAGTGACAGGCAATAGGTAAGTGCTGGTTTTCATATGGCAACCATCAAAGCAGACGAAATTACGCAACTCATCCGACAGCAGATCGAAAACTACGAAACCAAGATTGCTGTCGACGAAGTCGGCACGGTTATCACTCTCGGCGACGGGATTGCTCGCGTGCATGGCCTGGAGAAGGTCATGGCTGGCGAATTGCTCGAATTCCCCCACAACGTGTCGGGCATTGCCATGAACCTGGAAGAAGACCAGGTCGGCGTAGTTCTTCTCGGTGAATATACCGAGATCAAGGAAGGCGACCAGGTGAAGCGAACTGGCCGCATCATGAGTGTGCCGGTGGGCGACGCAATGATTGGCCGTGTGGTGAATTCGTTGGGGCAGGCAATCGATGATAAAGGCCCGATCTCGACTAACCAATTCATCCCCCTCGAGAGATTAGCCCCCGGCGTCATTGAACGACAGCCAGTGCGCGAGCCGATGGCGACTGGCCTGAAAGCCATCGACAGCATGATCCCGATTGGTCGCGGCCAGCGCGAACTGATCATCGGCGACCGTCAGACGGGAAAGACCGCCATCGCGATCGATACGATTATCAACAACAAGGGCGGAGACCTCATTTGTATCTATTGCGCCATCGGACAGAAGCGTTCCTCGATTGCGCAGGTTGTGCAGATTCTCTCCGACTACGGAGCAATGGACTACACGGTGGTGGTTGCAGCTTCGGCCTCCGAACCGGCTCCCATGCAGTACATCGCGCCTTACGCGGCCTGCGCGATGGGAGAGTACTTCCGCGATAGCGGGCGGCACGCACTGGTAATCTTTGACGACCTCTCGAAGCATGCGGCTTCTTATCGCGAGATTTCGCTGCTGTTGCGGCGTCCGCCTGGACGCGAGGCTTACCCAGGGGACGTTTTCTATCTCCACTCACGCTTGCTCGAACGTGCGGCGAAGCTAAGCAACGAAAAGGGCGGTGGATCGCTGACCGCATTGCCGATCATTGAGACGCAGGCTGGCGATGTCTCAGCGTACATTCCAACGAATGTCATTTCGATTACCGATGGGCAGATTTATCTGGAAACCGACTTGTTCAACCAAGGCGTGCGCCCGGCGGTGAACGTAGGACTCTCGGTAAGCCGAGTTGGCGGTAGCGCTCAGATCAAAGCTATGCGTCAGGTTGCAGGCAGCCTAAAGCTGGAGCTCGCGCAATATCGCGAACTGGCCGCGTTTGCGCAGTTTGGCAGCGATCTCGATAAGGCTACGCAGGCCCAGCTCAATCGTGGCCAACGGCTGGTGGAGGTGTTGAAACAGAGGCAGTTCTCGCCCTTGCCATTCTCGAAGCAAATTCTGATGATCTTTGCTGGAACCAGCGGCGTGCTCGACGATATGCCGGTCGACCGGGTACGCGATTTCGAGCAGGAACTTTACAAGTACGTCGAGGGAACCAATCCTGGCCTGTTGCGTACGATCATGGAAAAGAAGGTCCTCGATGACAGCCTCAAGGCGGACATGACCAAGGTGATTCGTGAGTGCAAGGAAGCATTCGTGGCGGAGCGACAAGCGGTAGGAGCGAGATAGCGAGCAGGGAGCAGGGAGCCTCCGGTCAGAGTTTCACCATGGAATCAGGTTCAATAGGGTGCTCATAGCTCACAGCTTGTAGGTCCTTAATTTCCGATGGCCAACATTCTCGACATTCGGCGGCGGATTCGCAGCGTAACCAACACGCGCCAGATCACGCGCGCCATGAAGATGGTCTCGGCGGCGCGTTTGCGCCGTGCGCAGGATCGTGCGCTGGCTGCGCGTCCTTACGCGAACATGCTAACGAATGTTCTGAAATCGCTGGTTTCGCGCGCCGACATTTACGATCCCCAGACCGGTGAACTGCTGCATCCGCTGCTCGTTCGCAGGGCAGAACAGAATGTTCTCTTGATCGTGGTAACCGGCGACAAGGGGCTGGCGGGCGCGTTCAATGCGAACATCCTGAAAGCGGCCATGCGCTTTATCGATTCGAAAGCTGGCAAGAACATTGAAATCGAAGCCATCGGACGCAAGGGGCGGGACTTCCTGAAGCGCCGGTTCAAGGCCGCCGAGCCGCGCAAGGCTGAATCGCCGCAAGCGCCCGGTATCGCCCTGGTGGGCGAGCAGATCGGGGTGTTGAACAAGATCGAGTATCCGCTGGCTTCGGAGTTGGCGGAGCGGGTTATTGAACGATACAAGCACGCTGCGCTCGACTCGGTTTATCTCGTCTACAACGAGTTTAAGTCGGTAATTGCACAGCGGTTGGTGGTCGAGCAGGTTTTGCCAGTCGAGCGGATTGGCGAGCCAGCGATCGCGGACGCTCAAGAGATGGAACTTGAACAGAAGCGGCGCGCGGCCGAAGCCGCTAAGGGCACGGGCGTGGGGTTAAAACCAAAAGACACGCGAGAGATCGATGAGCATGCAGCCCAGTTTGCATCGGCCCCGGTCGATTACATTTACGAGCAGCCACCGCAGGAGTTGTTCCGGTCGTTGCTTCCGAAGTATGTCAGCATTCAGATTTTTCATGCGTTGCTGGAGTCGGTTGCTGCCGAGCATGCGGCGCGCATGACCGCGATGGAGTCGGCAACCAATAATGCCAGTGACATGATCGATTCACTGACGCTCGCAATGAATCGCGCGCGTCAGGCGAAGATCACCAAAGAGATTATCGAAATTGTGAGCGGAGCAGCAGCCCTGTAGAGCCGTATGCATCGAGCTCTGAGCAGCGAGCGTTGCTGCTCAGCGCTCAAGAATCGCAGCTGGTAGTTAGGTTCTTCTATGGAAAATATCGGACAAGTCATTCAAATCACCGGTCCCGCAGTGGACGTGCAGTTTGGCGAAGCGAAGATGCCGCCCATTTACCAAGCGCTTCGTGTCGTGAGCGACGGCTTCAACGTGCCGCGCCCCATCAACGTGATTCTGGAAGTCCAGCAGCACCTTGGCGAAGGCCGGGTGCGTGCGATCGCCATGGAGGCGACCGACGGCATGGTACGAGGCATGAAGGCCATCGACCTCAGCGGGCCCATCTCGGTCCCCGTGGGACACGGCACGCTTGGCCGGGTCATGAACGTCATCGGCGAACCGGTGGACAATCTTGGCCCGATTGCAACCAAGGAGCGATATCCGATTCACCGTCCGGCACCTTCCTTTGAGGAGCAGGCGACCACGGCCGAGATGTTTGAGACTGGCATCAAGGTCATCGATCTCATCCAACCATTTCTGAAGGGCGGCAAGATCGGATTGTTCGGCGGCGCCGGAGTCGGCAAGACCGTCATTATTCAGGAACTGATCAACAACGTCGCCAAACAACACGGTGGTTTCTCGGTTTTCGCTGGCGTAGGCGAGCGCACTCGGGAAGGCAATGATCTCTGGCTGGAAATGACGGAATCGAAGGTCATTAAACCGGGGAATCCGGAGGAATCGAAGGCTGCATTGGTTTATGGTCAAATGACCGAGCCGCCGGGGGCGCGGCTTCGTGTCGCGTTAACCGGGCTGACGGTTGCCGAATACTTCCGCGATTCGGAAGGCGCCGACACGTTGCTTTTTATAGACAACATCTTTCGCTTCACGCAGGCGGGCTCCGAGGTTTCGGCCCTGCTTGGACGTATGCCCAGCGCCGTCGGGTACCAGCCGAATCTGGCGACCGAAATGGGCGAACTGCAGGAGCGTATCACCTCGACCAAGAAAGGGTCGGTCACGTCCGTACAGGCCATTTACGTGCCGGCCGACGATCTTACCGATCCCGCCCCGGCAACGACATTTGCTCACCTCGACGCGACCACCGTGCTTTCGCGTGCGCTGACGGAAATCGGAATTTACCCCGCCGTCGATCCGCTCGCCTCCACCTCGCGCATTCTCGACCCGCGCATCGTCGGACAGGAGCACTACGACGTTGCCCAGCAAGTCAAAAAGACGCTGCAGACCTACAAGGACCTCCAGGACATCATCGCGATTCTTGGGATCGACGAATTGAGTGAAGATCAGAAGCTGATCGTCGCCCGAGCGCGTAAAATCCAGCGATTCCTCTCGCAGCCCTTCCATGTGGCTGAGCAATTCACGGGAGCGCAGGGACGATACGTCAAGATCGCCGACACTGTCAAAGGTTTCAAGGAGATCGTCGAAGGCAAGCACGACGACATTCCCGAGCAGGCGTTCTACATGAAGGGCACCATCGACGAGGTAGTGGAAGCGGCAGAGAAATTGAAGGTGGCGGCATAGAACCGGCTTTTGGCGATTGACATTTGGCCCAAATGGCCGCGGCCGCCAATAGGCTAGAGCTTCATGGTTCAGAACTGAGTTCATGGCTGAGTCTTTCCAACTCGAGATCGTTACTCCGGAGAGGTTGGTGGTCCGCGACAATGCGGAAGAGGCGCAGATTCCCGGGCGCAACGGCTACCTAGGTGTACTGCCTGGCCATGCTCCGCTGATCACGGAGCTGGGCGCGGGGGAGATCAGCTATCGGTCCGGCGGTCAGCTATATCGCTTTTCCATGGCCTGGGGATTTGCCGAGATTCTCCCGGACAAAGTGACGGTGCTCGCCGAAACCGTCGAACGCGCCGACGAGATTGACGTTTCGCGTGCCCGGCAGTCCCTACAGCAAGCCGAAGAGCTGCTGAAGTCCGCCCACAGCGAAGAAGAGTTCTCGGAAGCCACGTCTAGGATCGAGCGCGCGGAAGCACGAATCGAAGTGGCGCAGCGCAAGGAAATCTAGCAGAACCCTGAAACTTCCCGGTTTTCGCTTCCCAGTTCTCATTCGGGAAGCTCATTACAATTTCTTATTCCCGCAATAAATTCTTTCAATTCCTCGTTCCCGACTTAGCGATTAGAGTGGTTCCTTCAACATTTCAGAGGAGCGCTGACATCGATGCAATATCGTTTGTGTCGCGGGGTGCTGTTCATCGTCGTTCTTGCCTTCACCTCCAACCTGTTCGCCCTAGTCGCGCCAGAGATCGGGTCCGGAGCGGATGTTTCTGCGCGACTTGCCAAGCTTGAGCAGCAGACAGCTGACGCGAAATCCTCGGCGGACAATGCATGGATGCTCACCAGCGCGGCACTGGTCCTGATGATGACGGGGCCCGGGTTAGCGCTTTTCTATGGCGGGCTGGTCCGGAAAAAGAACGTACTCTCGACCATGATGCAGAGCTTTGCGATGATGGCACTGATCTCAGTTCTCTGGGCGATATGCGGCTACAGCCTGGCGTTTGGCCCCGGTTCCAGCTTCATCGGCAATCTCCAACATTTGTTTTTGCGAGGCGTGACGCTGCAACCAGAGCCTGACTATTCTGCGACGATCCCCCATCAAACCTTCATGATTTACCAGCTCATGTTTGCCATCATCACCCCGGCGCTCATCACTGGTGCTTTCGCGGAGCGGATGAAGTTCAGTGCGATGGCGCTTTTCATGGTGCTTTGGGCCTTCCTGGTTTACGATCCCATGGCTCATATGGTGTGGGGTAAAGGTGGTCTGCTGAACGCCGCGCTCGGCGGACGTTTCCCCACGCTCGACTTCGCGGGTGGAACCGTTGTGCATGTGACTTCCGGCGTCTCAGCGCTGGTTTGCGCGCTGTATCTTGGCAAGCGTGTCGGATATCCCAACGAGGCAATGCCACCCCACAGCGTGGTCCTCAGTTTTGTTGGTGCGTGCATGTTGTGGGTAGGGTGGTTTGGGTTCAACGCTGGTAGTGCCCTCTCAGCGGGAACGTTAGCAACCAGTGCGTTCGTGGCGACTCACCTTGGATCCGCTGCTGCCGCGATCGGTTGGGTCGCGGTCGAATGGCTTCGTAATGGCAAGCCAAGCACACTGGGAGCGATCTCCGGTTCTGTCGCGGGCCTGGTTGCAATCACGCCGGCGGCCGGATTCGTGGGGCCAATGTCGGCGCTGGTGATCGGGTTCGTGGCCGGCGTGGTCTGTTATCTGATGGTGGCCAAAGTGAAGGCTAAGTTCGGATACGATGATTCGCTCGACGCCTTTGGCGTGCACGGAGCGGGTGGGACCCTAGGCGCAATGCTGACTGGGGTTTTTGCTTCGAGCGTAATCAACCCGATCTTCAAGGACGCGAATGGGAATGCCCTTCCCTCTGGAATGATTCAAGGCAATTTCCATCAGGTTCTAAATCAGCTAGTGGGAGTTGCGATTGCATGGACGCTCGCAATTGTAGGCACGTTCATCATTCTCAAGATCGTTGACGCGACGATCGGCTTGCGGGTCACCACCGAGCACGAGATTCAGGGCCTCGATCTCTCGCAGCACGGCGAGGAAGGATATTATTGGGAGGTTTCAACCTAACGCGAGCTTGAAATCTGAGCTGAGTTCGGAGAGCTTCGAGCGAATGCATAGGCCTTCGCTGTGCTCAGAATGATAGTTTCAGGCGAAAAAGGCGATATGACGAAAATTGAAGCGATTATTCAAACATCAAAGCTGGAGCCGGTAAAGAACGCCCTGCACGAAATCGGCGTTGAGGGTATGACCGTGATCGAGGTTCGCGGGCATGGACGTCAAAAGGGTCACACCGAGGTTTATCGCGGGCGTGAGTACACTGTGGACTTAATTCCGAAAATCAAGGTTGAGATGGTAGTGGCCGACAACATGGTGGAGAAGATTGAGCGTGCCATCATCGGCGCCGCCCAGACCGGCAAGATCGGCGATGGGAAAATCTTTCTTTCCCGCATAGACGAGGCGATCCGCATTCGCAACGACGAGCGCGGAGACAACGCATTGTAGCGGCGAGCCATGAGCTAGCGGCAAGTAGACACTCCCTTGGACAGCTTCGATATCGGGAATTTCGAGAGGATAGCAAGGGGAAGCGCTTTTCGCCTTCGCCACTCACGTGTCCCAATAACCATTCCTGATTCCGTTCATAAATAGTTTCGATTTCCAGCCCTTTCCGGCGACGCGTAAAGTGTAAAGTAAGGGTCGGGCTCGCTGTTGCGCGATTACCTGCCCAATTGTCTCCTCAAGTCATGAGCACAGCCGTCACGTTACGCACCGAGCTCCGGGACCTTTATGTCAACGAGTCCACTCGCATTCTGCAGGAATTCGTATCGAACGGAAATGGCTCGGAGGCGATCGCGAAACGGACAGAGCTGGTGGAAAGAGTGCTCGATAGACTCTGGGGAGAGTTGATCAGTCCAGAAGGAGAAGCAAAGAACTTTGCCCTGGTCGCGCTCGGGGGGTTTGGGCGACGCGCGCTGTTTCCGCACTCCGACGTAGATATCCTGTTCCTGCACGCGGACCGCAGCATGGAAGATTCTTTGCGGGACCCGATCCGCAGCTTCTGCCAGGAACTCTGGGATCTGCGGATGAAGTTGGGCCCGACGACGCGTACGCTGGCGGAATGCGATCAGTTCGATCAGCAAAACGTCGAGTTCACGATCTCCCTCTTAGATTGCCGCTATGTGGCGGGTGACCGCGAACTGTTTGACCGTCTCCATAACAAAGTACTGCCAAAGTTTTTCGCGCGGGAAGGCGGATACATTGTTCAACAACTTGCAGAGGTAACGCGGTCGCGTCATGCGAAATACGGCAACACCGTGTTTCACCTCGAGCCGAATATCAAAGAGGCGCCGGGCGGTTTGCGAGACTACAACGTGGCGTGCTGGATGGCTCTTCTTTCCGCCATTGATAGAGAACGCTGCTGGCCCGATCAACCAGCGTTGCTACCGGAATTGACCCGGAAGAGCTTTGGGCCCGCACTGGAATTTCTGAGTTCGGTTCGCACCTTCCTGCACTACCGGCAAGGCCGCGACGATAACATGCTCGCGTGGGAATCGCAGGACGAAGCCGCGGCTCGACACATCGGTGTCAGTCCCGATCAGCCTGTGGATGCGGCGGCATGGATGCGCGTGTATTTTCGCCACGCCCGCGCCATCCACTATGAGTGTTTGCGTTTGCTGGAAGCAGTGCCCGCTTCCCGCTCTTCTTTGTATCGGCATTTTCAAAACTTTCGGTCACGTCTGTCGAATGCGGATTTCTCGGTCGTTGACGGCCTTGTCATGCTGCAGCAACCCTCGCGCGTACACGATCCGGATGTGCTGTTCCGCATCTTCAGTTTTTGTGCGCATCATGGACTTAGGCCGGCCATGGCGACCGAGCACCGCATTCAGCAGGTTTTGCCGGAGATTCAGGAAAAACCGCCATCTGGTCCGGAAGCGTGGCGCTACCTGCAGTCGGTGCTGATTGAGCCCCACGCGGCGGACGCGTTGCGGTCGATGCATTCGCTCGGACTGCTTACCGTGCTGCTGCCCGAACTGAAGCTGATCGATTCACTGGTGGTGCGGGATTTCTATCACCGATTTACCGTCGATGAGCATTCCTTCCTGGCAATCGAGTGCTTGCACCGTGCGCGTCAGTCGAAATCAGAATGGGACCAGCGCTATGGTCGGCTGCTCGAGGAACTGGAACGGCCTGAGTTGCTGTATCTCTCCCTGCTGTTGCACGATGTGGGCAAGGGCATTCCGGGCACAAATCACGTTATTACGAGTGTGGAAACTGCTCACAAATGCTTGGACCGTCTCGGGCTCAATGACGAGGATCGCGAGGCGATTTCATTCTTAATCGGGAGTCACCTCGAAGTTTCAGCGGTGTTGCGTCGCGACATCTATGATCCCGCCACCATTCAAGCTTTCAGCGACAAGGTGGGCACCCCGGAGCGGCTTAAGATGCTTTGCCTGCTCACTTATGCGGATATCAAAGCTGTCAACCCAGACGCGCTGACGCCATGGAAAGCCGAAAACGTTTGGCAGCTTTACATCGGAACCTCCAATTCGATGAGCCGCACTGCCGACCAGCGGGTGCATTCTGACACGGAAAAGGATGACACCATTGCCCGCCTGCAGGCGATGGCGCCGAAGTCGGGGGGAAAGATTCGCGATTTTCTTGAGGGGCTACCAAAACGGTATTTGCGGAGTTATCGTGCGGAAGAGGTCCTCCGCCATTTCGAGATGGCGGGAGGCATGAAGGACGACCCCGTGCAGCTTTATCTGGAGCGGGGCCGACACTGGTTTGAACTGACGCTGGTGACCAATGACCGGCCGTTCTTGTTTTCTAAGATTGCTGGCGCGCTTGCTGCCTGGGGTATGAACATCGTGAAAGCCGATGCCTTTTCCGATGCCGCTGGTGTCGTCGTTGACACCTTCTTTTTTACCGACCGTTTCCGCACGCTGGAGCTGAATCTCCCCGAATGGGACCGATTCAAACGCAGTGTTGCGGATGTACTGAACGGCGAGGCCGACCTCGATCGCATGATGCGCGACCGCATGCGTGCCGAGTCAAAGGGCGTTGCAAAAGTGAAGGTGGATACTCGCGTCGAAGTCGACGACCAGTGTTCCGCAAATAGCACGCTGGTACAGATCATCGCTCAGGACCGGCTCGGTCTGCTGCACCGCATTTCATCCCGGTTTTCGCACCATAACTGCAATATCGAAATCGCGTTGATCGACACCGAAGGTCAGATGGCAATTGACGTGTTTTATCTCACCTCTGGCGGTGCGAAGCTCAGCCCAGAAAAGCAGGAAGAGTTGAAAGCGGACCTGATGACGGAGCTGCAGGAAGGGTAGTTCCTGATTTCTTCCTGCAATCCAACCGATGCCTTCCCAACTTCGCTTCGAGTGAGTCCGTTAAATCGACTCCTTGATCAGGCGGTTGAAGCCGCGCGCGAGTCGACGGAGTGGAAGATGCCGCCGACCATCCTGAGCGCCCGGTGCACACCCACGAAGAGTATGGCCGTCCGGGCGACCTGCCGCCGGCTAGGTCTGTGGATCGGAAAAAGGCGTCGTGAGCGCGCCCTTCAGCTATTGATCGGATTGCTGTAGCAATTGCGCCAGCGTCGGCTTGTGCTTCTCTGCAGCTTTAGCCTTTTTCTTCCTGTCCTCCGCAACTCTTTCCGGACGAGGCGCCCCTATGCGCTCGCGGGCCAGCTCTTTAACCGCCTTCACCGCGCGAAACGCCTTCAGCTTCTTCTTCCGTGCCATTCCAGAAGTCTATCGCAAGCTTCTCTGCGCTCAAGTGCATCCCAGTCTGTAGAATATTGATCAAGGAGCCACCTGGAACCATGGACGAGCGAGACTTTTTCGACGAAAGGCCTGAGAAGAGGCCTGCCACGCTGAACTGCCCGCATTGCCACCAATCCGCCGAATATGACGTGACCTGGCTGGTGCGCACCAAGAAGCGCCAGTTGCCGGGCCGCGCTGACGATCGAGACCGCGCAAAGTTCGCCAAGGCTCGCTCCTACATGCTGCGCAGGGATGACATGATGGGCTGCAAGAACCTGCGCTGCCGCAAACGCTTCGAGATTTCAGGGTTGCAGTCGGTGGTCTTCACGGACTAAACTTTGCGGTTTCGTCCGGACAGTCACCCAATGCCTTCGTTCCCTGAAAGGAACCTATGTTTAAGCTAAGGGCAGGAACCTGGTTTCTGCTGCTTTGCGTGCTTTTGTGCCAGATCTGCATTTCGCAGAATGCCGCAAAAAAGAAGGTCGCCAGCCAATCCGATCTACCCCGGTTTACCTATCCCATGACCATGCCAGCATCCGAGCTTTTGCAGGTGGATGCCGCTACTTTTCACGCCTTCGCCGAAGAGGTGGACGCCGATCTCAACACGATCCTGCGCGACTATGACATTTCAGATAGTTCCACTTTGCGAGGGCTGCTTGGGATCAAGGCTGACTTACAGCAACTTTCTGGTGACTACCAGGGCGCATTGAAGACCGTGCAGGATCTTCGTGCTATGCAGGACAAGCCGGCGGCGAAGCTCACGGCCCGTCTGCGCAGTGAGGCGGAACTGCAGGCAGCCCTGCAGACGAGGTCAAGCAGCGGACCCGAGTATGAACAGGCGTTCGCAAAATTCTACGAGGAAGCCGTAAATAAGCTCCCTTGGGACATTGTTCAAGACTGGGCAAAGGCGTCATGGGCGCAGTCGAAGACCGTCAGCAGGGCGGGGTTGATCGGAATGGCGAAGACCGAGTTAGATCCCGCGGTCGAGAAATCCAAAGCCTTGAGCAATGATCAAGCCTGGGATTTGGTGGAGATCAGAACCACTCTGCAGTTTGGTATTCCGGAAAAGGATCTCCTAGCCCAGGTATTGGGGAAGTACGTCACTGCCCACAACACAGCAAGGCCGGACATCTGGGAAGCGCGCGAGGTGACACTCACGGATGCGGACAAATTAACACCTGTGCGCGTTGGTATATGGGACACCGGGGTTGACGTAACAGTTTTTGGGAATCAGGTGTTCAGCGATCCGAATCCCACCGAGAGCGGCAGCCACGGATGGGCGTTTGATAGCAAAGGCTACCCGACCACAGGGTGGCTGTATCCCTTGAGCCGGCAGCAACAGGCCGAATATCCGATGTTTCGCGAGGAGATCAAGGCGCGTCTTGATCTAGAAAATGGAGTGGATTCTCCTGAGGCCCAGGCTTTCAAGAAGACGATGAGCACGCTCACGCCCGACGAGATGCACCAAAGAGCCGAAATGAAAAAGGTGCTTGGGTTTTACCTGCACGGAACCCATGTCGCCGGGATAATCGCGCGGGGAAATCCAGCGGTTCGACTCGTGGTAGCACGGTTCGACGACCAATTGCCAGACCTCCCATTTCAACCGACTCCCGAATGGGCGCACCGTATGACGGCGGCCTTCCAAAAAATGTCTGACTATTTTCGTACCCGGAACGTGCGAGTCGTAAACATGAGCTGGGGGGATGATCCCAAGGAGATCGAAGTGTGGCTGGCAAAAACCGGTGGACCCACGGACCCCGCAGAACGGAAGAAGCGGGCGGATGAGATTTTTGATCTCTGGCATGATGCAGTCGAGAACGCGATCAAGGGCGCTCCCAAGACGCTGTTTGTGTGCGCAGCGGGCAACAGTGACAGCGATGCCAGTTTTCTGCGCGATGTTCCGGCGGGATTGCGCTTGCCGAATTTGATTGCTGTTGGAGCTGTGAATCAGGCAGGAGACGAGACGTCGTTTACTAGCTATGGTCCAACCGTGGTGGTGGATGCCGATGGATACCAGGTGGACAGCTTTATCCCCGGCGGTACGCGAGCGAAGTTATCTGGAACCTCAATGGCTTCGCCTAATGTGGCGAACCTGGCGGCGAAGTTGTTCGCACTGAATCCGTCGCTGACACCTGAGAAGGTCATTGACCTTATTCGGCGGGGTGCCGATAGGAGCGAAGATGGCCGAAGACATTTGATCAATCCCAAGAAGTCAGTGGAGTTGCTCCGTGGCGCCAAGGCAGAAGCGGCTGCGCGCTGAACCCTTTCTTCTTTTATACTGATCAGTTTGCCGGAGATACGCGTGAAGATCCTGGTTTGCATCAAGCAGGTGCCGCAGAAGGATGCGCCTCTTAAGCTGAACGAGAGCGGCACGTGGATTCGTGAAGACGTCTCGTACGAGGTCAACGAGCCTGACGCTTACGCGCTTGAAGAGGCCTTGCGCCAGAAAGAGAAGCACGGTGGAGAGGTCGTCGTGATCACGGCAGGGCCGGCGCGGGCTCAGCAGGTCCTGCGTGAAGCGCTGGCCAAGGGAGCAGACCGCGCGATTCACCTGGAAGATAATGCGTTCGTGGGGCTAGATGCACTTAGCACTGCGCGTGCCTTTGCTCAGGTCATCCAAAATGAGCAATTCGATCTTATTTTTACTGGCCTGCAGTCGGACGACTACGGCTTCGCACAAACAGGCGTAATCCTCGCCGAGCTCTTGGGGCGCCCGCATGCGACCATCATCATGCAAATCGAGAAAACTGACAGCGGAATTAGAGTGAAGCGGGAGTTGGAGGCCGGCTACTTCCAATTCGTCGACATGCCCCTGCCGGCGGTGCTAACGATCCAATCAGGCATCAATAAGCTTCGCTATGCCACCTTGATCGGCATCAAGCAGGCAAAGAACAAGCCGCTGCAGAAGGTTGCCCTTGCGGAGGTCCAGCAGGCGATCGGGTCGAATCTGCAGAAGATTGAGCGGATGTACATTCCCCAAAAGGCGAAGAAGACCGAGTATCTAGAAGGGCCACCCGCGGAAATTGCTAAGAAACTGGTGGATAAGCTGCGCAACGAAATTCGTGTGATATAGCAACCCCTGGGCAATCGCCAGCTTCCGCGGCTGGCCTGATGCCTATGAGCGAATCGCCAAACCGTTATCTCCGGAGGAACTATGTCAGGACACCAATTGATTCGAATGGAAGAAGTTCAGTTAGGGGGGAACGAGAACAAAGGCAACTTGATGATGACGGTCGGCAAGCTGCTGTTTTGGACCGACCTGATCTTTCTTGCCTTCGTGTATTCCAGCGTCAAGAGCGGATCGCTGGTTTATCCGCTGTGGTTCCTAGGCCAAGGTGCGCTGGCGCTCACCTTGCTCATCATTGGGCGCATTAAGCGCGGCGCCTTGACGGAGTAGATGTCAGAAGGAAAAGAGATTTCTCCATGGCCGACACCATTCTTGTTGTCGTCGAACAGCGCGCGGGGAAACTGAATCGCGTGTCGTGGGAGACGCTTGTGGCCGGGCAAGCAATTGCCGCAGACGCGGGGTGGAGTTTGGAAGCTGCCGTGGTCGGATCAAGGGTTTCCTCTGTGGCGAATGAGATCGCATCCAAGAAACTCGCGAAAGTGTATGCCATCGAAGCCGAGGCGCTCGAAGCCTACACGCCGGATGCGTTCTCGGCTGCATTGAAGCAGTTCATATCGTCCGCTCAGCCCCGTCTTGTGCTGATGCCGCATACCTATCAAGTGCGTGACTTCATTCCGAAATTGGCGACCTCGATGGGGCGAACGGTCATCAGCGACTGTATCGGTTTTCGGAAGGACGGCGGCAAACCTTTTTTCACCCGCCAAATGTTTCAGGGGAAGTTTGCCGCGGATGTGAGTTTCAGTTGCGATGCTCCGTGGTTTGTGACCTTTCAGACTGGCGCGTTCCGGGGAGATCAGGTTGAGGCAGGGACGGGCGCCGCGCCGGTGGAAACTGTTACGGTAGATATTTCGTCCGATGCTGTTCGCACCACGCCACAGGCGCCGTTCAAAGAAGCCAAGCAAGCCGTCGACCTCACTCAGGCCGAAATTATTGTCTCGGTAGGGCGCGGAATTAAAGAACAAAAAAATATTGAACTGGCGAAACAATTGGCCGAGACACTCGGGGCAGAGATCGCAGCCTCCCGCCCCATTTGCGATTCGGGATGGCTGCCGATGGACCGCCAGATCGGTTCCTCGGGTCAGACCGTCGCGCCAAAGTTGTACCTTGCGCTCGGCATCAGTGGAGCTATTCAGCACATCGTTGGGATGAAAGGCGCACGCTCAATTGTGGCCGTGAACAAAGACCATGAAGCCCCGATTTTCGAAATAGCCGATGTAGCCGTCGTGGCCAACCTGTTCGACGTGGTTCCGATATTGATGGAAGAGATCAAAAGGGCGAAAAGCTGAAGTCCATCGAACGGCTATGTCGATCTTTTAACGGCAGTCCCGATTCGTAAGTAGTTTTGTTTGCGTGCACAATGCTAATTTTCCGGCATCCTCCCCAGAATATCGAGCGCCCTCAGATGCCGGCCGATGTTGTCATTGTTGGTGGCGGGCCTGCAGGCATGGCCTGTGCGTTGCGCATGGCGCAGTTGATCGACGAGCATAACGCCAAGAACCCCGATTCGCAGCTCAGCAAAGAAAATATCTACGTACTCGAAAAGGCGCGGGAGATTGGCCAACACTGCCTGTCTGGTGCACTGCTTGACCCGAGGTCGATGCGCGAGCTGTTGCCAGATTTTGAAAAAGAAGCGCCGCTCGATGCTCCGGTCGCAAAAGAAGGAGTCTATTTCCTCACCAAGAACGGCAAATTCAAGTTCCCAATCACCCCCCCACCACTGCGCGACCACGGCAATTACGTCATCTCCTTGAATCGTTTTGTGAAGTGGTTGGGCAGCAAGGTCGAGGCTGCGGGGGTTACGGTGTTCACCGGCTTTGCGGGATCAGAGCTGCTGTTGGAAGGAAATCGCGTCACCGGTGTTCGTACGGATGACAAAGGCTTAGACAAGCAAAACCAGCCGAAAGCCAACTTCGAGCCCGGCTATGAGTTGCAAGCCAAGGTGGTTATTCTTGCGGAGGGCACCCGAGGTTCATTGGCCAAGCAGCTCGTCAACAAGTTGGAACTCGCGAAAAATCGCAATCCGCAAACCTATGGTCAAGGCGTGAAGGAACTTTGGGAAGTTCCGTCGGGCCGAATTGCTCCAGGCGAGGTCCTCTACACCATGGGATGGCCGCTGACTTCCCGTGAGTACGGCGGTGCTTGGATTTATGGCGGAAAAGAAAATATCGTTTCGCTCGGCTTCGTCATCGGTCTTGATTACCCCGATCCGCGACTCGACCCGCAGCGAGTGCTTCAGCAATTCAAACGTCATCCCTTTGTCATGAAACTGTTGGAGGGCGGGAAGATGATCCGCTATGGTGCCAAGTCGTTTCCCTACGGCGGCTGGTGGGCCATTCCGCCGGTTGCCGGAGACGGCTGGATGCTCGTCGGCGATTCGGCGGGATTCCTGAATTCGCAGCGGCTCAAAGGTATTCATCTGGCGATCAAGAGCGGAATGCTGGCCGCCGAGACAGCGTTTGGGGCGTTGAAAAAAGACGACTTCTCTTCCGCAACCCTGAGCCAATTCCAAACGGCGGTCGAAAACAGTTGGATCAAGCAAGAGTTATGGAAGGTGCGCAACTTCCACCAAGGCTTCGAGCACGGTTTCTGGAGGGGCATGATTCATGCAGGTATCCAGGAATTTAGTGGGGGGCGTGGCTGGCGCGATCACTACCCGGCAAGGCCAGGCTATGCACGGATGAAGAAACTTAGCGAATGTCCGCCCGATGGCGGTCCTGAGTCGCATCTCATCGGATCCGCAAAAGGAGATGGCAAGCTAACGTTTGACAAGCTCACCGATCTCTATCATTCAGGCACGAAGCACGAAGAGGATCAGCCTTCCCATTTGATCATCCACGACACCAACGTGTGCGAGTCGCGATGCATCAGGGAATTTGGCAGCCCCTGCCAGCACTTCTGTCCGGCGAATGTATACGAAATGCTGGATGATCCCGCGGCTCCCAATGGGAAGCGCATCAGCCTAAACCCGTCCAACTGTGTCCACTGCAAAACCTGCGACATTCAGGACCCTTATCAGATCATCACCTGGGTACCACCTGAGGGCGGCGGCGGACCGAACTACGACGGGATGTGAGATCTACCGCCTTGTAGAGATCGACTCTGTGCAGGCAATTTTGTTTCTAGCAGACAGGACGTTACACGAAGGGAAACGTGGAGATGAGAATTCAGCTTCTTTTATTGTGTACTACGATGACGGTCGCAGGAGCCGCACAACAGACTGTCCAACAGATTGCCGCACAGTCTTCAGCACCCCAGCCGCTCACGGTTACCGTCCCGCCGACGGGATTTCCAGGACTCGACCACTACCGCGCTAGCCGAATCAAGGTTTACATGAACGATTTCGGTGAACTCGCTCGCTATCGCGACGCAAATAACGCCTTGCCACCACCCGGGGATGGGGAACAGCGGGTTGTTTTCTTCGGCGACTCAATCACTGACGGCTGGAAGATCGAAGAGTCATTCCCGGGTAAACCGTATGTGAATCGCGGCATCGGGGGCCAGACAACCTCACAGATGCTGGTGCGCTTCCGCCAGGATGTAGTTAGGCTCCGGCCCAAGGTAGTCGTGATCTTGGCGGGAACCAACGACATTGCCGGAAACAGCGGACCAATCGCAGACCAAGATATCGAGGCAAACTATTCCGGTATCGCCGAACTTGCCAAGGCGAACAGCATCCGCGTGATCTTTTCTTCGGTTCTTCCAGTGAACAACTACACCCAGCGAGCAGAGGAATTTTTTGCCCAGCGACCGAGGGAGCGCATTCTCTCGCTGAATAGATGGCTGAAGGATTATTGCGAAAGCAATCGTCTGTTCTATCTTGATTACTTCAGCGTCGTAGTGGATGAAAAAGGCATGTTGAAACGGGAGTTGGCAGATGACGGACTACATCCGAACAAGGCTGGATACGCGGTCATGGCGCCATTGGCCGAGAAGGCGATCGCGAAGGCATTGCAATGAAGACTCAGGCGCTCGAGAATTTGGGTCTGAGAACGTCCGTTTTTCGTCTAGGCAGCATCTATAATTGAGTTGAGTTTCCGACCGCCTCGGCCTTGGGGAATGGCCATGGCCTTGGCGGCGAGGGTAGGATTTCTTAGCCTGCTTGGCGGCAAAGACCACACTGGCTTCCAAAGGGCGGTAAGGAAATCCCCCGAGGGTGTAGGTGGAAACGCCTGCGCCTCCCGTGCTTGGAAAGGAAACGGCTGCCGCTGATCTCCGTCTTCTCTCCAATACACTCAACTCTTCGTTTTTGGACTTTGGTTTCGAGAGGATTAGCACCTGGCACTTGGCATTTGGGCTCCTCGGGCATGAATCCCTAAGGAGTACCACGTGCCAACTGCTAAGCGCTAATGGCTGTTCTGACCGACAGATTTGGACGCAGCATTACCGATCTCCGGATCTCGATTACGGACCGGTGCAACTATAAGTGTGTTTATTGCCGGACGGGCAACGAAGGCGCGTTCTATGGCGAACTGCCTTTCGCGGATTACCTGCGAATGGCGCGAATTTTGGTGTCGCTCGGAATCAAAAAGATCCGACTCACTGGCGGTGAACCGCTTTTGCGACGAGGGATTGTCGATTTTGTTCGCGACTTGTCGACCCTACGCACCGCCGAGGGTGACATTCTCGATCTTGCTATTACCACCAACGGGCATCTTCTCTCCGACATGGCCGAGTCCCTAAAGGATGCTGGCCTGAATCGCATTACCGTCAGCTTGGACGCGGTCGATCCCAATCGCTTCGCACGGATTACTCGCGTGCCTGGCGGATTCGATCACGTGCTGGCAGGCATTCGTTCGGCACGACGCGCTGGGCTCTGGCCGCTCAAGGTCAACTGTGTGCTCATGCGCGGCTTCAACGAAGACCAGATTATCCCGTTCGGCATGTTCGCCCGCGAAGAGGGTGTGGTCGTGCGTTTTATAGAATTCATGCCACTTGAAGAAGATCGGGTGTGGTCACCTGCCACGGTGGTGACGCTCGATGAGATCCTGAAGCGGATGGCCGAGTACCGACCCTTGGTGGAAATCCCTCGCGCTCGCAGTGAGACCGCCCGGCGCTATCGTTTTGATGATGGAGTTGGTGAGATCGGAATCATTGCGCCGGTATCGCATCCATTTTGCGGGCACTGCAGCCGAATTCGTATTACCTCGGATGGCAAGGTTCGAACTTGCCTTTTTTCCACCTGGGACCACGATTTGCGGGAGTTGATGTGCCGAGGCGCGTCGGACACAGAACTGGTCTCGTTCATTCACGACGTGGTGAGCAAGAAAGAAGAACGTCACCACATCGGTGAGCCGGATTTCGTGCCTGCCTCGCGGACTATGGTGCATATCGGCGGATAGCGAGGTTCCTCGCTCTGGTCCGTCTTCCACTCGCAAATGCCTCAACGTTTACACTATCTCTTTCATGAACATCATTTACGGGATCAACTCCGTTAGCGAAGCCCTCAAATCACGCGGTCGAGCGTTCGAATGGGTGGGCGTGGCAAAGGAGCGCCACGATCTGCGTTTGCAGAAGGTCATTGAAGAGTGCCGTCGCAACAGCATTGCCGTTCGTTTTCTGCCGCGACAGGAGTTAGATCGCATGGCATCCACTGGTGCCCACCAAGGGGTAGTCGCCGTGAGTTCGGCCAAGCAATACGCCGATCTCAACGATCTACTCGCGGCCAAGCGTGGCCAGTTTTCTCTGGTCGTGGTTCTTGACGGCGTAGAAGATCCGCACAACCTAGGAGCCATCCTGCGTACTTCCGAAGCAGCCGGTGCTGACGGCGTGGTGATCCCGGAGCGACGAGCTGCGGGCGTGACCGGAACAGTCGCCAAGGCCTCGGCCGGCGCGAGCGCTCACCTTCCCATTGCCAAGGTCACCAACATCGCCCGAACGCTCGAAGACTTGAAGTCGCGAAATATTTGGACCGTAGGCCTGGACGAGCGGGGTAAAGACAACTACGACACAGTTGACTACAAAATGGATTGCGCGGTGGTGCTTGGCGCCGAAGGGAAAGGACTCCACGACCTCGTCGCCAAAAAATGTGACTTTCTGGTTTCTATTCCTATGCTTGGGAAAGTGCCGTCGCTCAATGTCTCGGTTGCTGCAGGTGTAGTTCTTTACGAAGTCGTACGGCAGAGGCGTTGCCCACAAAAATGAGGCTCCTTTGCATTTTGGGCGTGCTTCTCTGCCTTACGATTCACGCCTCGGCGCTGGATCGTGAAGCTTTCAGTTTCACCCGATATGACTTAGACCTTACCCTGGATCCCGGCCAGCAACGTTTGGGCGTTCGAGGAAAGATCACGCTGCGCAACGACTCGGACGCGCCGCAGAGATTTGTGACGTTACAGATCTCGTCCAGTCTGCACTGGGCGTCGATTCAAATGGCTGACAAATCCGCAGAGTTCGTCACACAAACCTACGCCTCCGATGTCGATCACACGGGCGGGCTCAGCGAGGCGATTGTAACCTTGCCGAAGCCACTCGCCCCGAAAGACACCGTTAATCTCACCGTTGGATATGAGGGTGTGATCCCACAGGACACAACCCGGTTAACCCGCGTTGGTGTTCCCGCAAATACCGCCAAAGACTCCGATTGGGACCAGATCAGCGCCTCTTTCACCGGCTTGCGGGGAATCGGGTACGTTGTCTGGTATCCAATCGCCGCTCACGCCGCAAACATGTCCGATCCGAGTAGCCTGTCGGAGACCGTCGGGCGATGGAAGAGACGAGAGCGTGATGCGGAAATGGTCGCCTCCGTCGCGTTTCTAGCAGCATCGGATCGGCAAAGACTCTTCTGCGGCGACGTGGGACTAGCTGCTCTTGATAAGCCGGCGGCATGTCTGTGGCGGGACCTAGACGCCAATGTCCCGTTCTTCGTCGTATCTGCCCAGGAACTGCTCGCCGGGCCGTCGGCCGACATCTTTTACTTGCCCGAGCACAAGTCCGGAGCGAATGATTACGCAATGGCCCTGAAGCAAGTGGAGCCCAGCATTGCGGTGTGGCTTGGCCAACATAGTTCGGGGGAGGGTACGCGGGCAAGGGTTATCGATCTCCCCTACCCAGACGCAGCTCCGTTTGAATCTGGAAACACTTGGTTAATGCCCCTCACAGCTGACGAGACCAGCCTTTTGCTAATGGCGGTTCAGCAGTCTGCAAAGCTGAATTTTCTCTCGCCTCGCCCTTGGATTTCGCTAGGTCTTCAAGGGTACGCTCAGGTGCGATATATCGAGCAGGAAAAAAGCCGGGAGACTGCCCAGGCGTACTTGCAGAGCCATCGGGAAGCTCTGATCGACGCCGAACGATCCCTACCGGGAAGCGATCCTGCGATGCGTTCACTTATCAATTCTACGGACGAGTTTTACGTGCGAACCAAAGCGACGAATGTTTGGTGGATGCTGCGGGAGCTGGTTGGAGAAACGGCGCTGACGGCAGCGCTCCACAACTACAAAGCCGAAGAAGACAAGGACGCTATGTACATGCAGCGATTGATCGAGGCGCAGTCGCATCGCGATCTGGCTTGGTTCTTCGACGATTGGGTTTATCGCGATCGGGGACTGCCGGATTTCCGCATCACTTCAGTGTTTGCAAGAGCAGTTGTGGGCGGCGGATACTTGGTGACGGTGACCGCCGAGAACCTGGGTGGAGCAGCGGCGGAAGTTCCCGTGATTCTCAGAATGAGCACTAAGGATGCCGTAGAGAAGCTTGTGGTGCCCGGAAAATCCAAAGCCTCGGTGCGGATTCTCGCCGGAAGTACTCCCATCAGAGCAATTGTCAACGATGGCAGCGTGCCGGAGAGCGACACGCGAAATAACGAGTACACGATTGAATTGAATCAATGAAGTCACCTACTGGGTGCTTTCCAAAGATTCAATATCTCAACAACCAACCCAGGAGGCTTTCTTGGCTTACATTCAATTCCTTGGCGCGGCGGGTACAGTCACCGGGTCCAAGCATCTGCTGAATACGTCCGGGGACATCACGGGCAAGACCGGCGTGCAACTGCTGGTTGATTGCGGCCTGTTTCAGGGAAAGAAGGAATGGCGCGAACGCAATTGGCAGAATGTGCCGCTATCGGTAAAGGAAATTGACTGCCTGATTCTGACTCACGCTCACCTCGATCATTGCGGCTGGATTCCCCGGTTGGTGAAGCAAGGATTTCGTGGACCAATCTATGCAACGCCGTCGACCATTGATCTATGCAGCATCATCTTGCCTGATTCTGGACACCTGCAGGAAGAAGATGCCGAGTTCCACAACAAGTTCAAGACGTCGAAGCATGATCCTGCCTTGCCGCTTTACACGATGGAGGAGGCCCTGGAGTGCCTGCAATATTTCCAGCCCATTGTCTTTGGCTTAACCAAGGAGATTGCCCGCGGGGTATCGTTTCGGTTTGTACATGCGGCGCACATCCTCGGCTCGTCTATGGCCGAAGTCACCATCGATTCCATGGGCGGGGGTAGCCGCTCCAAACGGTTGCTCTTCACCGGAGATATCGGTCGCATGCGTGATCAACACATCGCCCCGGGCAAGGTCGTGTATTCCGGGCCGGAAGCGGGCGAGACGGCAGATATCGTGGTGATGGAATCGACCTACGGCAATCGCAGCCATCCAACAGAAGATCCGCGTCCCGCGTTGGCAGATCTAATCCGCAAAACCGTAGCCCGCGGCGGAAGTCTTGTGGTCCCGGCCTTTGCGGTTGAGCGTACGCAGAAATTCCTATTTATGTTGAAGGAGTTGATGGAGTCCGACCAATGTCCGCGAGTGCCGGTCTATTGCGACAGCCCTATGGCGATCAAGGCAGTTGAGATCTTCATGAAGCACACGGAAGAGTATAGCGATGAAACCAAGCGATTGGTCGCTAAGCACGGCTCACCGTTGCACTGGCCTGGATTTACGTTTGCTCAGACCGCAGAGGAATCGAAGAAGATCAATGACTCTCGGTTCCCCTGTGTGATCATCTCATCGAGCGGCATGGTCACGGGAGGGCGGATTCAGCATCATCTCATTCAACGCCTCCCGGATCCGCGAAATACGGTCCTCTTTATCGGTTTTCAGGCGCCGGGGACTCGGGGATTCATCATCAAGAGTGGCGCGTCGGAGGTGAAGATTTTCGGACAGATGGTGCCGATTCGCGCCCAGGTCACGGCGCTCGAACAGTTCAGCGATCACGCTGATACACCCGAACTTATGGAATGGCTGCGGACTTTTTCCAACATGCCCAAAAGCACATACCTTGTCCACGGCGAGCCGGAGGCGGCAGCTCAGTTGCGCGACACGATGGCAAAAGAGCTCGGGTGGAAGGTACAAATTGCGCAGTGGATGGAGAAGGTGGAGTTCGCCTAGGATTTCGCCAAAGCGCTATCGCGGCGTAGAAGAGTGAACCAAGCGTCCTTTGCCTGGGCCTAATTTGCAGTCGTGAACCTCACCAGCGCGTCTAACTTCTGGGAGGCGTTTCCGGAATCGATTGAATTGCCTGCAAGTGTTGCTGCATCCTTGAAGTGCTCGGACCGTCCTGCCGCAACCAGAGCAGCTGCTGAATTCAGAAGGACCACGTCGCGCCGCGGGGATTTTTCTCCACCCAGAATTTCCCGGATGATGCGTGCATTTTCCGCGGCATCCCCACCGGAAAGGGAAGCCAGGGGGGCCGAGCTGAGGCCGAACTCCTCGGGGGTGACTTCGTAAGAGTGGACGCTTCCGTCTCGTACCTCGGCTATGCGCGTGGGGCCGGTAACGGTGATCTCATCTAAGCCATCGAGCCCATGTACCACGAAGGCACGATGCGTTCCCAGCATGCTGAGCGCCTCGGCCACTTTCTCAACCAGGTCAACGGAATAAACACCAACTACCTGCGCCGAAGCCCCTGCCGGATTGGTGAGTGGTCCAAGCAGGTTAAAGACTGTGCGCAGCCGTGTTTCTTTCCGAGTGGGCGATACGTATTTGGCTGCGCTATGAATGGCAGGGGCAAACAAAAACGCGATGCCAACTTCCTCAATGCACTTGCCAATTCGTTCGGGAGAAAGCTGAATGTTTACGCCGAGTGCTTCCATAACGTCGGCTGCGCCGCATTTCGGCACCAGGGTCTGGCCTTCAACTTTGGGTGTCGAGCTACGGTTGCCATGCTTGGCAACACGAACGCCGCATCCGGCAACGACGAATGCGGTTGCGGTCGAGATATTAAATGTGCCCGCGGCGTCCCCACCGGTTCCGCAGGTGTCCACCAGCGCCTCGCGGCCGGTGCCGCTAGCGTCGAGCACGGAATTGCTTTGAACCCGAATCGGAGTGGCAGCATCGCGGATCGCTTCGGCAAAGCCAACAATCTCTTCGACCGTCTCGCCCTTCATGTGAAGGCCCACCAGCAGGGCTGCAATCTGCGCGTCCGTACACTTACCGGACAACACTTCTCCCATAACCGAGCGGGCTTCGGTGCGAGAAAGGCCCTCGCGATGATTCACAATGCGATGCAGAGCTTCCAGGATCATGGTGCGTCTTCAACCAGTACCAGAACTGCTCTGCAGACGCAAGCAGCGGTTTCGGTATCCAACAGCTCGGAACATCGCGGAGCCTGCCGTAACCGCCTTTCGACAACAATCAGTGGATATATGTCACGGTATTGGACATGCGGTTGATCATCAAAGGCTGACCAACCATCTCGACGTACACGGTCCAGGTGCCGGTGGGTACCACAGAAGAGAGGTCGAACGCGGTTGCCGCAACCGGCAAGTTGGAAGCGGCGCTGTACAGATTGCCCGCTGCATCCGCAAAATAGATGTTGAAGTGGTGAATCGTAGCAGTGCTGGCGTAAGAATCCGAGGAGGAGAGAGCCCAAGTTAGTCGCGATCCGGAAATCGATGCATTGACCGCGTAACAGTTATCAATCCCGTTCTCAACGGCGGTCCCTTCTTCGTAGTCGTTCCAGGTAACCACCTGAACGTAAGGCAACTGGGGATTTGTTCCTCCGAAATAGTTCGAAATCTCATTCGCCGTTTTCAGCAATACCTGTCCGCACTGCTGTGCGATGACGCGGTTTTTGCCCCAGGAGGCATTGTTGTCATCAAATCCCTTCCATAGGCCGCCAATCGTGAGCTGTGACGGGTGTGCCAGTCCGGCACTATAGAAATTGTCGAGGTAGGTGGGCGAGGCGCTCGTGCTCGAACCCCACCAGAACTGCTGGGTCGCGTCATAGACGGGCGGCTGCACCCACGCGAAACGCCCGTTGTCGTACGAGGAACTGGTAAAGGATCCGAATTGATGGACGTACTTGAACGGCGCAGCATAGGTGTCGGTGTGAGCTTTTACGGCCGACCAGATTGCATCCCAGTCGGTAGGGGTAAGAATTGGCCACACCGCCTTTGTGACAAAGGAAAAGACCACGGGGCTGCCGCCGTCGGTAAAGTACACCGCGCTGCTCGCGTATTGAGTGTTGATGTAATCCATGTCGTAGACTAGCGCGTTTTGAAGGCAGCTTAGGGTGGCGCTTTCCGTCTGATTCGACGTGGGACAACGCGAGATCAGGGAACCCTTATCTTCCATGATCCCAAACTTCAGGGGATAACCGGATCGGGCATTGAGGTCGGCGAAAACGGCGTTGGTTGTCGCCAGATTGAAGCTCTGTTTGGGATCGACTGGACCGTAGAAATCGACGAGATTGACGTCGCAGCCTTCCCGAACCATGAAGGAATTCTGCGCCGCAACCGTGGCGGCATCATTCTCGCTGTAGCCGACGGTGGCATGGCTACTCAGTCCAAACCAAGGCTGATATTCGCAAATCACTTTGCCATTCCAGCCTGGATACATCAGGTTTCGAATGGTGAGAGGGGAAATGTGTCCAGTTGGTGCGTTCGGGACCAGCGTTTCAGCGCCGAGATTGTTCGGGTTGGTATTGAAGCCATCAAAGAACGAGAAGCAATAGGCGAGGTTGCCCGCGGGATCGCTCGAGGAAGAACATGCGCTGGTATTGTTCGACAGTTGGGAAACGAGAGTGCCGATAGGCACGGGCGATGGAATGGGCGCTCCGGTCCCGCCAGTTAGTGTCGATCCAGAAGCAGTGGCCGTGAATGACGCGGACGCAAAATAGCTGCTGTGGGTGACTGCAACGGAAAGGGGGTAGTTGGCTGCCGTGCCGGTTGCCTTGGTTGTCATCGTGATCTTGGATTTCGATACGGTGGCGGTTACCGGAGAACTCGAGACATTGAGCTTTGTCGCAAGGGAGTTTGCAAGTTGCGTTGCGGTCTTCTGATTTGCAGAGCGGCTGTAGTTTGTCGACACCGTGAAGCTATTCACGGTGATCTGAATCTGGCCGGAGTCGTAGATCCCGCAGGTGTTGTTTACGCAAATCGGTCCCTGTAAAGATCCGCTGATCGTGATTGATCCGGTGGCGGCAGTTTGGGCGAAGGAGAGTCCGGCAGAAGACACGAGTGCGAATAGAACGAAGGGAACGCGCGCACTACTCATGGCGAGAAAAGCCTCCAGATTGTGGGGACCACGGGCTTGAGAAAGGCTGGGCACCCAAGCGGCGCTACAGCAGCAAGTCCTGAGTGGATGACGTGAGTATCACCTACGGAGCTCGTGGAAAAAAAGAAAATTCGAAAAAATGAGCTGGAAAAAACGCAAATCGCCCGCGTCTCTCAGGTGTTCTACTTAGCTTGTGTTCGCATCCAACACTCCCCTCGGAAGCACATTACAAGTGTTGCCAATCTGCAACCGGAAGTAATCGAGGTAACCACGATCCACCACCTACAGCACGAGACACCTCGCACCATGTGCGTGCGCATTGAAGGATCTGGTGCGGACACCGGGTTGGCAAAGAGTCTTCACCACGTGGTGACGCTTGCACGCGGGTGCAATCGGTGCTCGGCAAGGCCAACTCAAAGCGGTGAGTTACTGAGGGATTACTGGCCCACAGGACACACGACCCTGTACCTTTTCCTGTGCCCGCATGTCCCTTGCGTACTCTGCCCAGCGCGCGTCCAGCAAGGTAAATAAAAGAGGTTGGGTTTTACGACGGCGGGACGTTTTGCAGGCGGGGGAGGAAGAATGCAAATTGGCGTCTATGGTGCGGGTTACTTGGGAACGGTGACTTCCGCTTGCTTGGCTGATTTCGGTACACCCGTGACCTGTTGCCATCCGGACAGCTCCCGCATGGTGGATATGGCACAAGGGAAAGTGCCCTTCCACGAAAAAAATCTCTCCGAAATTATCCGACGCAATGTCCGCTCAGGGCGCCTGGCATATTCGACCGATGTCGAAGCATTTGCCCGCAAAGCCGGCGTGATTTTTCTAGCTGAAGATAATCCGCAGCAATTGCCTGAGTTGGTGGTGCGTATTGCCAGATCAGTTTCGAAGCCCCCGATCCTTTCGATCGTGACTCCCGTCCCTGTTGGAACTGGAGCCGCGCTGGAGCGGATGGTCGCCGATGAGGGGTTGAAGGCGATCGTGGTTTCGCAGCCGATATTCTTTACCGCCGGATGCGCTGTTGAGGATTTTAACTGGCCGGACCGGATAATTCTCGGAACCACATCCAACGATGCGGTAGCGGCAATCAAGCAGATCTTCCATCCGCTGGTAATGCGGGGAGTGCCGGTGATCGTAACCAACCATGCCACGGCCGAACTAGTGCGTGAAGCCGCGACCGCGTTCGTGGCCACCAAGATTTCGTTCATCAATGAACTCGCCGGTCTTTGCGAGAAGGTCAGCGCGGACGCCGTGCATCTGTCTCTCGCTCTTGGCCTGGACAAGAAGATCGGACCTCGTTGTTTGCAGGCCGGCGCAGCCATGGGCGGACTGTTTGCGCAATCAGAGATGGATTCTTTGGCTGTCCTGGCGCAACAGAACAATGTCTCGCTCCGAGTGTTGAGTGCTGCGCGTGAGGTCAATCAGTCCTTGGCGGAAGGCCTCGCTGAAAAGATTTCTTCGTGCTTGCAGTCGTTGCAAAATAAAGATGTCGGGATTTTAGGGCTGGCTTTTAAGCCGAATACGAACTCGGTCGCTGGGTCGGCTTCAATCCGCTTGGCACAGGGTTTGGTCGCCCGAGGCGCACGTGTTCGCGCCTACGATCCGGTGGCGATCCCAGATGCGAAGCTTGAACTCAATGGCACAGTGCACTACTGCGAATCGCCTTATGCTGCCGCGGAAGGGGTGGAGGCTCTGGTTGTCGGAACCGGCTGGCCTGAATTTCGGGCACTCGACTTCGGAAAAATCAAATCTCTTCTTCGCCGCCCTCTCATTGTCGATACCAAGAACCTCCTTGACGCCGTCCGCCTCAGAGCCATGGGATTTGAATACGTTGGCGTGGGCCGGGTGTAATGGGGATCGAGCCTAGCGATTGGGCGATTTGCCCTCAGACAAACTAACTTCTCAGTCGTGCTCTATACGTAATCTGCCATCAACCGACCTGACCTCTGGCGCTCGGGGCCTTGGCGCACACGTTACGCAATACCGCTGCACGCTAGACGAAGACTTCTTCCGACAGAACCCGTTATAATCGGTAGATCTGGTGGGAGTAGCTCAACTGGCAGAGCACCGGACTGTGGCTCCGGTTGTTGCGGGTTCGATTCCCGTCTCCCACCCCATGTTTTCAAATACATCCAAGCCCTGAAATCCACTGAAATCCATCAGGCTCGCGACAGTACCAACCTAACCACCTTTTCGTGCGCGTTCTGCATGTCCGACGTGAATGCATCGCCATAGATGTTCATCGTCGTTCTAATGTCAGCATGCCGCATTAATCGCTGTTGCACCCCAACCGGAGTGCCAACCGAATCCAGCCACGTGCGGAATGTATGGCGAAACACATGCGAACTGACGTGGCCGATGCCTGCGCTCACCGCGCCTTCGCTCAATCTCTTCCAGACGAGTGTGTAGCAGAGCGGCTGGCGACCCAACTTGAATGGCGAAGCGAATATCCAGTCTTCGTGGTTTGTGAACTGGCTCTCCTGCTTCCATCGGCTCAGTAGTTCGATGAGCTCTTCTGCACACGACATTTTTCTTGCTGAACCTCTCGATTTCACGTCGCCCACAATTTGTTTCACTACACCGCGTTCGATTGTGACCGTTTTGTTAAGCCAATCTACATCCTTCCACTTCAGCCCAAGGACTTCAGAAATGCGAAGCCCGAAGCTAACAGCAATAAGCAACATCGTCCTCCAGCGAGGCTCATCTCCGATAGCATCAAGCAATTTGTGGAATTGCTCGACGGTTAGGCTCCGCGTCAGACGCACCGGACGGGAAGCAGCCTTGATCCTGACCAATTCCATTGGATTACGGTGGACGGGTACTGCCTCGCTATACATCGCGTAGTCCCACAAGAGGCGGAGCAGCCCGCGAATGTGGACTTTGCTCTTGGGGGCTAGCTGCAAAGTCCCTAACCACAGCTCAACTGCCCTTGGTTTCATTTCCGTTATTGCAACGTTCCCCCACCTCGGAACGATGTGATTCTTCAGATACGTCTCATGTCCGCGCTTTGTGCTAGGACGTTCAGGCATCTTTTCGACCCTATATTGCTCGACAAGTTCACTTACGGTGGGAACCCGATGCTGGGGTGCTCTCAACAGCTTCCTGATCGGCTCTGCGGCAAGCTCAGCTTCTTCTCGGGTGCGGAAATCTAGGACTGAACCGAGCAGTTTTGACCTACGTCGCCGATTTTGCCACCAGATAAAGTTGTAGGTTCCTCGTCGCTTGTTGTAGACCACACATCCGATTTGTCCCTGTGCTCCTCTCACGAATCCTCCTTTTCGGAGAGCACAGACAGCGGATTGGATACTAGCACGGCTCGCAGCAACACGGCTGCATCCAGATCAGCCCGGCGATATCGCCAGACGCGTCGCTTGGTGCCAGAAAGCGCGAAGGCCGGGACTCTCCCTTGTCGAGTCCACAAAAGGAGAGTCCGCTTCTTCACCTTGAGGTATTCTGCCGCTTCGTCAGCGGTCAACCATTGCACACTGGAGGTTGCAAGATCAACCGTGTTGAAACCCGCGTTTAACATGTTGCCCTCGCTTCTACCGGACTTCCGGCCTACTCGTCAGTTTCCCGTATATAGGTGGTTTGCAAAACGCATCCGGGCCAGTGTTTCGCCTCTCATGACCACGGTGTTGGCCTTGTTGCTGGTCATGTTGCCCTTTGTCCTCATCAGTATTCGGATCGCTGCCGAAGAGGCAACATTTACGGTTCTGTTGTGCAACCATTGGGAAATCCAGCAACCTGGCCGAAACGAATGGATCCCTTCTTACAGGACGTCTCGAAAACGACAGGGGTCTCGGCCGAGAGAATCAAAGCGGAGATTGCGGGGCGCACGCGCGAGCTGGGAACCTGGGTTGTCGGGCGTGCGGCATCGGCCGGACCACGTTTTGCGCACGAGATCTTGACCATCCTTCTCGCCTCCGTCTTCCTGTTCCCACTGCTGAGATACAGCGGCGAATTTCGTACCGGCGCTGTTTCGATGCTTCCCCTGACCGCTCACCGCGCGCGGGAACTGGCCATCGCAATCAAAGAGGCCATTATCGCTGATATTTACGGGATGTTAGCGTCGGCGTCGGAGAGGGCCTGCTGATCGCGGTTGGGTTCTGGATCGCCCGATTGCGCTCACCATTGCTCTGGGGAGTCATCGCGATGTTGCTTTCCTTCTTGCCTTTCGCCGGTGTCTCTCTCGTTTGGATACCTGCCTGCGTCCTGCTGGCACTGCGAGGCAATTACACCCAGGCGTCCTGCTATTTTTGTGGTGCTTGGTTGTCACCTTCATTTCCGAAGGCATCATTCGCTCCTCCGTCGTAAGTGAACGCGCGCGAATCAACGAAATGTTCGTCACACTCTCGATCATAGGCGGAGTGGCGGTCTTCGGGGCCGTCGGGATCTTCGCAGGTCCCATTATTCTCGTCTTGGTGGCGACGCTTGCGCGCATCCTCCGCGAGGAGCATGCGAGCGCTCAGGATCCGCGAGCCCGCTAGGTTTCACGCGTCAAAATAACCGTGACCTCGGATCTCCTCGGTGCGTTGAAGTAGTCAGTAATCACAGGGTTGGGGGCCTCGATTCAAGAGTTGAATTGTTTCGTGAAAATCGCTGTTATTCTCTCCTATTTACTCTCACTCACCGTCGAGTCATGAACCGATACTGATAGGTGACCGCGACCGTGGTTAAGTCCCCGCCCACTCTGACGACAGCCCCTCGCCGTACTGAAACTTGAGTGATTGCGATGGTTTGATTGGCAGAGCCGTTGAAAAATTGGGGTGGGACACGGGAATCGAATCTCACCCCGCACGTAAATTCAAGCACTTGCAAGGCCAGTGGATGACACTCTAGGCCAAGGAAAGCAGCACTAAACCAACAAACAGAGCGCAGATGGAGCGCACTCGCACGCTGAAGTCTCCTCAAGTCCGACGCAACGACTGAGCATCGAAGTCCAAGGTGTGTCACCTCATTCACATCAAGCACCGCGATGAAGTCGAGGCCAATCGATGAACTGACCCCTCATCTGGTGGGTCAGCAGCTTGTGCTGATCGCTCTTGATGCAGTCTTCGCTTGCACAGCGCCTGGTCTCCGCAAGGACCACAGGATCGCGCCTGCAAGCGCGGATACTGAAACCACAAAAACGTCCGTCGCCGCACCACGGATCCTTCATCTCTTTCAAGATCAGAATCGAACATAATCGCTTTTTCGTGGTCCTATTTACCGCGTTTTGGGAGGCCGTCTTCTTTTTAGCTGGACTTTCTGTCAGTTCTCACAGTCGAATTCATCAAAATATGCTGGTGAGATATTGGCGTGCATCCAATTCCTGCGAAATTGTCACCTCACCTCAATGAGGTGAGCTCCCATTGACCGACGTTATCGTCATCGGCGCTGGTCCAGCAGGAGTGATGGCGGCGTTGCGGGCTGCCCAGTTAGGAGCCTCGACCGCCCTTATAACTCGCGATGAGTTTGGAGGCATGGCGGCAAATGACGGGCCTATTCCCGTTCGTACCCTCGCCCATACAGCTCGGCTCATGCGGGAATCCCGGCAGCTGGGTCTTTACGGTGTTGCTATTAGTGACCCGCACCTGGAATACCCACGGCTTCTAAATCGAGTGCGCGAAGTCGTGAACCAGGTGCGTTCACACTCCTCCTTCCGATCTGATCTGGATCGGCTCGGCGTTACTATCCACGAGCACGCGGGCAATGTACATTTTGTCGATTCGCACACCGTCGAAACGGGCAACGGCGTGAAACTCAGAGGAGAGAAGATAATTCTGTGCGCCGGCGGCTGCAGCCGCAAGCTCAGAGTCTCAGGCAGCGAACTCACCGCGACTCATAGCGATGCGTGGCAGCTCACGGCGATCCCGCCTACGATGATGGTAATCGGGGCAGGTGCAACCGGCGCACAGGTGGCATCGATCTTCAATGCATTTGGATCGAGGGTACATCTTTACGAAACTGGTCCGCGCATACTGCCCACGGAGGACGAAGACGTTTCAAAAGTGGTGGCGGAGGCGTTTCGGGATTCGGGCATTAATGTTCACGAGAACGTTGGAACGATCCGGAAATTTGAGAAAAGTGCTAGTGGCGTGCGCATGACCTATTCGGAGAACGGCACACCTCGGAACGATGAAGCGAGTGTTGCCATTGTGGCAATTGGTTGGGCTGCCGACACTGCGGGGCTTCATCTCCCGGCCGCCGGGGTGATTTTGAACTCGCGGGGATATGTATCTGTCGATTCTTATCTTCGGACCTCGGTGCCACACATCTTCGCTGCAGGCGACATCACTGGGCGCATGATGTTGCTTCCTCAAGCCGCGCGGGATGGCTTTGTCGCCGCAACGAATGCTGTGCAGGATAGCAAAATGTTGGCCGAGCACCCGGTGAATCCGATTGGTAGTTTCGCCGATCCGGAATATGGGCAGGTCGGACTTACAGAGGCAAAAGCCCGCGAAACACATCAGGTACTTGTTTCGAAAACGCTGTTCGAGGATGCAATTCGTCCGACCATCGATGGACGCACGACCGGTTTCTGCAAGCTGATTGTCGACCGCAAGGCCCACACGATTCTTGGGTGTCACATCGTGGGCGAACGTGCGGTTGAGATCATCCAGATGGCCTCCATTGCTATGGTCGGTGGAGTGCGGATTGACGAGCTTGCGCGGATTCCTCTCTCGATGCCAACTTACACAGGAGTTCTTCTGCGCGCGGTGAACCGCGCACTCGCCGACCTTGACCAAGAGCCACGGCCAGACTTGTTAGATCTTGCAGCTTAGAGATTAAAGGAGAGGCGCGCTCTCGACTCCCCCGCAACATTGAATGGCCTAACCAGCTTGAAACCTGACTCGATCGCGTAAGGAGTTCCGGAGTGCCGATTTCTTATAACGACATCGTCGGCCACCATATCGCACGCCTCACCAATCTGAGCGACTCCATTTTTGGCGTCGCGATGACGTTGCTGATCCTCGAAATCCGCTTGCCCGCCGATTACCTTGAAACCGATCGCCAGCTATGGGACGCATTACTAGCGCTCGGTCCACGCTTTATGGTCTATTTCATGAGCTTTCTTACGTTAGGTATTTTCTGGAATGCTCAGCAGGTACAACTCAGCCGCTTTTCTCAAGGCGACCGTCACCTGACCTGGATTCATATCGCATTTCTTGCCACCGTGGCGATCACACCATTTTCGGCGGCGTTGTTGGAGAACTTTATTCACCTGCGCGTTGCCCTCGCGATCTTCTCGCTGAATCTCCTGCTGTTAGGGTTAATGCTCTACACAAGTTGGCAGTACGCCTCCGCGAACGGCCTCCTCCGTAACGATGTGAGCCCCGAGGAACAGCATGCCATAGGACGCCGCATCGTACTCGCGCAGGCGCTTTATGCGACAGGATTCGCCTTGTGCGCATTCAGCACTTTTTTGAGTATTGTGGCCATTGCCCTGATCCAGTTCGGTCTTGCTTTCGCACCAACAATCTGGTGGTTCAAGCGCCGTACCCTGTTCGGACCGAGGGATTCATCGTGACCCATATCTGCTTGCAAGGTATTGACCTCATGATCCCTGTCCACCGATGGTGCGGCGGCGTGCACACAAGATGAGTCCAGAGCCGCGCCGTGCTGCGGAATTCAGAACTCATTCCAGCGCCGCAGACTGGGGATGTATCTAGACAAGTAGAAGGAAAGACAGCTCCGCTGTATCTAGACAAAGTAGAAGGAAAGACAGCTCCGCGGAATTGTCCTGATATAATTGCGTTTCGCGGACACGTCCTCATTCACCTTACTTCACTTCGGAAGTTCCGACGCGACTTCATTCCTCGAGCGCGCGCGTGTGCCTCCGACAGCTAGACCGCGCCGCAGAAGATCAGAAGCTGTATGGGTCTTCCGCGACCACGGGCTTTTTTGCTAGGCCGGAGATGAAGGAGAGAACTCGATCCAGCAGCTTCGCTGCGGCATTGCCGGCGAAGGCAGCAATAACAACCGCCGCCAGTGAGGTCAGGACCGCGAAGCGAGGCCCGCCCTGGCCAAGTACTAACGCAGCCGCTGTCAAAGGCAGGTGATAGCCTCCGCTGATCCCGGCGGCCGCGCCCGACGCACCGGCAAGATCGCTCGGGATTTTAAGGTACGGTGCAAACGCTCTTCCCGCCAGATCGCCGATTGCGAGAAACGGAACAAACAGGCCACCGCAGCCTCCAGCCGCTGCGGACGCGGTGGTGGCGATTGCGCGGAGCACGTCAACCGCAAGCACAGTAATTGCCGCCGTTCCTGTCGCGCTCTCGACCCATGTGATTGCTCCGCCACCCGGGCCTATGGCGGCTGAAGGAGAGGCGATCAGCGAGATCATTACCGCGGCTACTCCCAACGCCAGTCCGCCAAGTTCGAGCCGGATGAGGGGTTTGGCTCGCCATGCCTTCGCTCGATAGATTGCTGCTCCTGAGAGCGAAGTGATCGAGCCAGACAGCACTCCAATGAGCAGCGCCGCGACCACCGCCTGATAAAAGCTGTGCGGCGATTCCTTGGGAACAACCAGACGGATCAGGTTAACCCCAAGAAGAATGTTCAAGAGCCATCCAACGAATCCTCCTACAAGCGCCGCAGAGACCCTCTCGACGTTGACCGGGGCTTTGTGGCGTTGTTCCAGCTCAAGAATGTACGCGGTGCCGACCAGTGGAATTCCCATGAGCACCGCAACACCTGCCGCGCCGCCCCCAACGGCTGCAGGGCGAAGAAGACGGCGCCAGCGAGTTCCAAGAGCAGCTCCTGTTGCGACACCGAGGTAGGCCGCGGGCGCCTCGGTCCCCATAGGGCCTCCGAGCCCTACCGTTGCCAAAATCGCAAGAAGGCGGATCGGTGCCAAGCGCCATGGGAAGCGTTCCTCCGCGCCCGCCGATGACACCATGTCATCGGTCAGGTGTGAGCGAGCAGCGTCAGGCAAGAACGTTCTCCACTTGGCTGCCCATTTTGATTGTGCACCTTGGTCTTCACTCAACCCGAATCGGTAAAGCACCAGAACGGAGAGCGCCAATCCGAGCAGGGGCACGAGGATGAGAGCCCAAGTGTTCTGTCTAGAGACCACGGCCAACATCGCTTTGAGCGCCTCGGTGAACCCAACGACCAGCAACGCTGCAACAAATCCACCGAGGAGTCCTCCGAGCGTGGAAACCGCAATGGTTGAAAGCAAAGGTGATCCCACGGCTGAGGTTGGAACATCTCTCATCGGTAGCACGAGGAAATCTTTAGTTGCGAGTTCGATCGGTGGTCGGTCATTTCGTTAGCGGTTCGGTCGCAAAGGTCTGGCCCTCGCGGGTTATTCCTGATGTAGTCTGACAAAAGTGTAGCGTCCGGAGAACTGCAGACGCGGTGCATTCGATGTAGATCCATCCTTCTGTTGCACCCTTCCGTACATAAACTCTGCGCCGAAAGACAGCCCTCCGTACGGATTCCAGATGACGTTTGCCGACGAATAGCTGCTTTTGTGGTATGTATCCGCTGGCGAAAATTCAGTACTCTGCACTTGCAACCGCCCGAAGGTCGCATTCGATCGAACTGATTTGGACCAGTAGTGCTGATAGCTGATCCATGGAGCGAAGACAGGCAGCGCTTTCAAGCGGAGGTCTGTCGTCGACCTCGGCTGCGAATCCAGGCCAAGAGTTGCCGCAACGCCGGTATATCTTGCGATACCGTTTCCATAAGCAACTTGGTAATTCAGCGTATCTTTCCCAACGATGCCCCAGGTGCTTGAGAAATTCAGCCCCCATCCCAGGGTTGACTCTTCGGGCCCTCCATTAGGCAGGCGGGCCGCCAACTTCCGGAAGACTGTTGAGAGGTACAGATGTCCACGTTCACCTTCGTACCGAAGCATCATCGCACCATCAGGGGCTGGAGTAATCGCCTCAGACGGCGAGCCATTCACGGAGAAGGCAATATCAGAATTCGGCTGCTCCACGGAAATAGCACTGCTTAGACCTTTTCCTATTTTGAAGCTGTAACGGAACTGTGGAGGACGAGCAAGGAGTCCGGAAGTAGGTCCTTGAAATTCGACGATATCCGGCCACGCGTCCGGATCCATGAACACGGTATTCGTCTGTCCGATCAAGAAATTCTTGAATTGGCCATAAAAGTGGCGAAGCCTTGGCGTCGTGGCACCATTGGCACCGAAGAAATCGAATTGGATGAACGTGCGCGCCAATCCTAAGTCGCTCACAGGGAAGCGGAGGTCGGCCGATAACTGGCTTTCCCGAACTCCCACGTTGAAGTTCCTCGTGCTCGATCCCTGTGGAATGGGAATTGTGGATGGGATAAACGCATCCACAACCCCCGCAGGGCGAGGATCGAAGATGAAATCAGCCTTAAGATTTCCATCTATGCGCATCATACTCTGCGTACCTGGTAAAACAAAGAACCCCGGATAGTTCTCGTCAAGCGGCGCATTGTAGAGTCGCGGTACCGGCTCCGATTCCTTTGCGAACGTCTCGTACTCCGCAGTCTCTTTGCCTACAGCTGCATATTGCTGTTCGGGAGTAATCTGCCCTACAGAAGGCGCCGGCCGTTCCATATTTTTGATCGTTCCCGTCTGTGAGGGCTTTGATACCGGCTGACTATTCTTAGGGCTCTGAACAGCAGGAGTTGTCGAGCGCAGCGCATCCAATTCGGCCTGAACCGCGTTCATTTGAGTTTTCAATTCGTCAAGCTTTTCCTGAAGCCTTCGAACGGTCGCCTGTTGTCCGCTCTCACTCTCCTGTGCCAATGTTTGCTTCGCACCCCACAAAAGCAGAACGGAAAGTACCAAAGCTCTACGTATTCCCTGGAGAGCTACATACCTCCCCTTCAAACCGTTAAAGCCTTGCACGAGCTTCGGGAAATCTAGCCTGGAACTGAACTGGAAGAGCGTGTGGGGGAAGTTCACCGAGTGGAAGACGATTTTCACTGGGCTAGCCGGGAGACTTGTTTGCCCCATTGGCATACAGCGCGGCGAAGTTGTTCGCAGAAGCGGATCGGAACCGCGTTCGAAAGTGTGCACAATTCGTTCTGTATTTCTATGACACTAGCAAGAAAGGAACACGCCGCTGGTGCAGCATGCAACTGTGTGGAAACCGTCTTAAGGTCGCCGCCTACGCTCGTCGCCAACGCCTCAATGCTCACGAGCCATAAGACGCGATTACGATAGCCCGGAATGTCGTCAAGGTTGGCATGGCGTATCCGGAAACGGTCGCGTCACACGCGGCTCGGACGGAGCTGTGCTCAGGCCGCGGTGTCCGTGAAAGGGGCGACGGCAATTTCTTCGAGATGGGGCAGGGCATCCGCAAGGATTGCCTTCGTTGAGTTGGTCGGATCACGAGTGCTGGTCGGAAGGGGAGCGTGTGCGAACAACGCGCGACTGGTCCACTCGCCGGCATCTTCATTTCCGCCATGAGAGTAGACTGCACAACTGATCTGTTTAGCGCTTTCGTGAGTTGAAAAACGGCTCTCGGACTGGTACGCCCGCTCAACGGACTTCGCAGTGCCGCCTGACCGGTTATCGCGCCATCATCCTGAACTCCTGTTGCATATTGCACTCAGCAATCAAGAACCTCAACGTGAGACAAACTCGAGCGGGTTTTCTGGGAGTGCTATCCGACTGTCCTTCCAAGCCGGAATGGCGACCATCACATCAAGAAGAAGGACGAAGAGTGGGGATCACGGGAGCCTTAATACCGAGTGGTAGTACCTCGGGCGGAACTCCGGGCTGCAGGTGCGTAATTGTTGAGAACAGGCGATCACCGTCAGGAACCTATGGAAAATGCCATTTGTGTGGTTTCTTGATGGCGAGTAATATTGGGCTCGCTCGTAATCGCCAGCTGGATC
>Ga0068864_100000376_pt1 | contig 38931 bp, 40 predicted proteins | sample KBSSwiS72_FD_66586 | JGI IMG/M metagenome (GOLD analysis project Ga0068864, IMG submission 66586) | Switchgrass rhizosphere microbial communities from Kellogg Biological Station, Michigan, USA - KBS Switchgrass S7-2 | ecosystem: Host-associated > Plants > Roots > Rhizosphere > Soil ...
CCCATGATCGCGTTCATCGGCGTGCGGATTTCGTGGCTCATGCTGGCGAGAAAATCCGACTTCGTCCGGCTCGCGCTTTCGGCCGCGGCCTTGGCTAGCTTCAACTCCTCCTCCACGCGCTTGCGCTCGGTGACGTCGCGCGCGGCAGCGAAGACGCCCTGCAGCGTGCGGCCCCGGTCGTAGAAGGTAGTCGCGTTGTACGACACCACCGTTTTCTTGCCGTCGCGCGCGCACGCCGTCAGCTCGTAGTCGGTGACTTTCTTTTCGCTCAGCACGCGGTTGATCGCGGCCTCGGCGCGCTCCGGTTCCGTGAAGTAGTCCTTGAACGGCGCGCCGATCAGCTCGTCGCGTGTGCAGCCGGTGAGCGCCTCCATCTGCTTGTTGACGTCCGTGATGATGCCTGACGGGTTGGTCGTCATCAGTGCGTCGATGTTGGATTCGATCAGCGACCGCGTGTAGAACTGCTGGTCGCGCAAGCGCTGATCCAGCTTCTTTTGATCGGCTTCGACCAGCTTGCGCGCCGTGTTGTCGGTGCCGATCAACAGATAGCCGATGATGGCTTCCTGCGCATCGCGCAGCGCCGTGACCGACACCACCGCGGGGAACCGGCTTCCGTCCTTGCGGAAGTAGGTCAGCTCGTAGATGTCCTCGATCCCGCGCGAGGCCTTGAACACCAGCGCCTCGAAGCCCGGCGTGATCGGGGTCCCCAGCTCGACGCTTAGCGCCTTGGCCCGCGCGATCACTTCCTGCGGATCGGAAATATCGGCCGGCGTGATCTTGTTTATTACTTCGGCGGCCGTGTAGCCCAGCATGCGTTCCGCGCCGACGTTGAAGATCTGGATGACGCCGCTCGCGTCAGTGGCGATGCTCGAGAAATTGGCGCTGTTGAAGATTGCGCTCTGGAGCGCTCCCGCCTTGAGCAGCGCCTCTTCCGCGTGCTTGCGCGCGGTATTGTCCGTACCGATTAGCAGGTAGCCGATGATGGCATCCTGGGCATCGCGCAACGCCGTGACCGACACCACCGCCGGGAAGCGACTGCCATCCTTGCGGATGTGGGTCAGCTCGTAGATGTCCTCGATGCCGCGCGACGCCTTGAATACCAATGCCTCGAAGCCCGGCGTGATTGGCGTCTCGAGCTCGACGCTCAGCGCCTTGGCGCGCGCGATCACTTCCTGTGGGTCGGAAATGTCGGCCGGCGTGATCTTGTTGATGACGTCGGCAGCCGCGTAGCCCAGCATCCGCTCGGCGCCGACGTTGAAGATCTGGATGACGCCCTTCGCGTCGGTGGCAATGCTCGAGAAGTTGGCGCTGTTGAAGATCGCGTTCTGCAGCGCCCCCGTCTTGAGCAGCGCGGCCTTTGCCTGCCTGCTCAAGGTAAGGTTTCCGTTGCCTTTGGATGCGTTGAATCTCGCCGCAACCTTGCCATTACCCACGGTGTCGGCTCTGGCAATTGATGCTCGCTTCCGTGGACCGCGGCTGCGATCCGCAAGGGGAGGGGGCTGCGCGGTGGCTCGCGCTGGTTGGGGTATGGGATTGAATCATTGAGGACAACGCCGTCACTTTCCGCCTTCAACGCAGTAACACGCACGAGGAAAGCGTGGCGCGGCAAATTCCGCGGCTCGTTCAACTGCGTTCTAGAAGGATGCCCCCAAGATGGAGCGAGGTCTGTACGCTGCCGCACGGATTGGGGAAAACATGCCGGTTGCGAGCGACTGCTATCACAAACCGGTCTGGTGCAAGCGCGCCATGCCCGGCCGCCTCAATGGTTGGTCCCGTCGGATGGCAACGACGTTCAGACCGAGTGGTGGACTGTGAACCGCGCTTCGATTGGCTTCGCGCCTGGCCGCGGCGTGATGAGCACGCGGAGCGCGTACTCGCCGGACCAGCCGAACACGAAGAGGTCGCTGTAGTCCGCAAGGCCGCCGGCTTGCGTATGCAGCAACGCCTTCTTCTCCACATGGCCGCGCGGATCGGTCACTTCGACGGTCACTTCGGCGTCGCCGATCCGCTTGTGACTTTTCTCGTCGTCGAGCGTGACGAGCAGATGTTGCGAGCCAGCGGGGGGGTGCAGTGGATGCGCGTCGCGATGGCCGTCCGCGCGCAAGGCGACCTCAGCCGGCACGAGGCCGATGTTGACCACGACGCCGGCAACCGTTTTGACTTGCTGTGCCGCCGCGGGTGTCCACGCCAAGGCCATCGCCACCAGGCTCGTTGCGATCACCCAGAAGCACTGAGCGACAGACTTCATGGTCTAAGAATAAGCCTCTCCTCGCGTCGGCAATTGACTTGCGTCAAAGATGGCCGCGAATCAGGACCACGGCATCCGAGAGCGTTCCAAACGATGAAGGGCAAGCCGGACGGAGTACTATTCTCGCGATTTGCCCCCGCACAACCGCCATGATTCCCGCTCAGAAGGGCCGCATTCTGGCCGAGGCGCTTCCGTATATTCGGGCGTTTCATGGCACGACGCTGGTCATCCGGTTCGGCGGCAGTGCAATGGCCGATCCAGCGCTCAAGGCGGGCTTTGCTCGCGACGTCGCGCTCCTTCGCCTCGTCGGCATGAAGCCCATCGTCGTGCACGGTGGCGGCTGGCACATCGACGAGCTCATGCGGCAAATGGGACTCACGAGCCGCCGTTATCACGGCCGGCGCATCACCGACGACCAGACGCTGACCGTTGTGGAGATGGCGCTCGGCAAGGCCAACCAGGAACTGACGTCGCTCATCAACCTGCAGGGTGGCCGCGCCGTCGGTCTCGACGGACAGGACGGCCGGTTCATTCATGCGCGCCCGATGGCAGTGCCGGCCGACGAGCCTGACGCTCCGAACCTTGGTTATGTCGGCGACGTCGAGAGCATCGATACCGCACTGATCGAACTGCTCCTCTCTCGCGATTTCGTTCCGGTGATCATGCCGATCGGCGTCGCGGCCGACGGGACGACCTACCATATCAATTCCGATCTCCTCGCCGGTCGGCTCGCACGAGCGCTCGAAGCCGAAAAACTCATTCTGATGACCAACGTCGAAGGTGTGCTTGGCCGTGACGGGAAGCTGACGTATATCCTGAAGGCGCGCGATGCCGAGGCGCTGCTGCGCGACCATGTCGTCCAGGGCGGAATGGAGCCGCGGCTGCTCGCCGCACTTCGGGCCGTGCGCGAGGGGGTGCGGTCGGTACACATCATCAACGGTGGCATGCCCAGCGCGCTCCTGCTCGAAGTGCTGACCGCTGAGGGCGTGGGCACCGCGGTGCGCTCGGACGACGGGCCGAACTTCTTCGACGACAGCCGTGCATTTCTGATGGAGAAGTGAGCGCGGCGCGGCAATATCACCGGGCTCGCTGACTGTCGGGAAGCCCGGGCTCTCTGAACTATTCTCCCCTATGGCAAGTCTGAGTAGGGCGATGAACTCACTCCTGCGGAATGTAGGGTATCCGCTCGTCATTTGGAGTGGACTTGTGCTGCATTGCTTGACGGTATTTACCGCTTACAAGCTCGCCGCGCCGGGATGGCGAGAGTATGGAGCAGCCGTTGCCGCGTGGATATTTCCGATCGTTTCCGAGGCCGTCGTTGCGTACTACGCTTGGCGCGCCACTGGATCAATGGTGAATGGTTATTCGGTTTGGGTCCTGATGTGGCTCGCCGTTTCGTTGGGTGTCTGGTGGCTCGCAGAGATAAGCACTCGGCTGGAGCGGGAGCGGTCATAGCGTTCCTTGTTCCACCCGACGCGCAGTATTCTTCCTGAATGCGATGTGTATGCTAGCGCACAGACTTGGTCCCATGCCGTGCATACGGGTACCGTTTGAGCGGGCATGCGAATTTGGGGGAGACCAATGCGTGGACCGATATCGTTTCCAGCCCCCGACTACCAAATGATGGAGGCGCTGGTCCAGAAGCTGCTGGACCAGACTCGCGCGGCGAACATCATGATTGCCGCCGGCGAGGATGATGCCGCGATCCTTGATGTACTGAGAGAGGCACAGGGCGCGCACGAGCAACTGGTTCAAGCGATGAACCGGGACGCGCTCAATGCCCATGCCGCCGGGCACATCTTCACCGTGCTGGTGGGCGAGCGCTTGACGGTGCTTCGCAACCTGACCGTCGAAATGCACAAGACGAGGACTATCACCGCGCCGATGGTTGCGGATGCAGGTCATGACGGCTGAGCGATAGCAGGACCGCCGCGCGACGCGCTTGGCACGCGTCGGTGATCGACGGCATCACGACACTATCGCGACGCTATCGTAGGCTGATCGAGATTCATTCTTTGAATGGTGTTCGGGCTAGGCTTGCCATTTCGGAGCCATAGCACCACAGTTACCACGACCGCTGTGAAAGTACCGCCTGCCAGCGCAATCAACAGCCAGCCCATTGAGTTCACTCCCCACATTTCAAGCTCCTTTCTCCGTCAATCCCTCCTGGCCCAAGAAATGCCTCAGGTCAACGAGCCACAGCAGCAAGAATCGAGCCGCAATGGGGTCCCTCGATTGCGGCGTTCAAAGCGGTCTCGGACGGTCGCAGCGCGAAGGAAACTCAGCAGGTCTCCGCTCGGCAGAATGACGACGCATCCATGGGCAGCCGCCCGCGCGGCCAGGCCGATGAATTGGCAGCAGCGATGGGAGAAGGGAAGGCGGTAGAAGTACGTAGTCCAACGTCCCACGCGCGAATGCGCGATTGAGACCTGCGCAATGGCGACCCAGACGCGCAGCATCCGGTAGCCCCTCCGATTCCCTCGCGGTCAGGCGTGGTCTGTACGACTCCGAGGCGATTACCAGGAGAGACCGGACATGCAAACGTACAAGCATATGGGCTTCACCGCCGGCGCCGCGCTGCACGAGGGTCCGGACGCGATGAGTTGGTTCCCGGTTGGGCAGGTGTTCCGACTCATCCGGGGCCACGTTGTCTCGAGGCAGGAGATCCCGTGGGAGTACCTCCACTTCTCAACCGTCAAAGAGGCTACCGACGACGCCGCCAATCGGTGCCGAAATGCGATTGATTGGTGCCAGGCACGTGAGGTCGTGCGCCCCTACGTTGACGCCAATGGCGTCGGCTGGGCTTCGGCAGAATGCCCGGTTTGCCTGGCAGACCACGAGTATTCGGCGGGCGCGGCCGACGCCGGTCTCGTCAATTGCGAAAGCTGTGGGAGCACCATCGCGTTGCAGGCTGGGACGGTCTCGTCAGAGGTCGAGAAGTCCAAAGTGGATCGCCGCACGTCGTTTGCCTAGCGTGGGTTAGGCGCGTGCCGCTCGCGCGAAATCGCAAGCCTCCCGGGTTCGGAATCCGAGGGAAACACCACCGGCGTCGCTCTCGTTGGTCTAGCGAAATGACCTTCTGGTGCCCGGGGCCGGACTCGAACCGGCACGACCTTTTACGGTCTGGGGATTTTCTTACCACTTCGGCTTTCGCCGCCCCTTGCGGGTTCGTGGTCTGGAGCACGCCTTTACCCTAGTCTTGCGACCGTAGGTACCCGCCGTCTGCTCTCTACGCCTTCCCTCGATCGACGAGGGCTTGGTTCGGCGTCGGCTCGAACAAAAAATGTCCAGGGCGTTCGCCGAGTTTGACGGGGTTCACCTCATGGATTTCTTCATGAGGGCTCAATTTCCGTTCAAGTCCCCTGTGTCTACCAATTTCACCACCCGGGCGGCGGTTCCTTACAAAGCTAGTTTAACTGCCTACGCTACTTTTCCACACCTCGTCCTTTTAAGCCTGATGTCTCGACCGGAATACGTGGGCGTCAACGCGAGACAGTTGTGACAGAGAGCGCTAGCCCTCTATCGATTGCCCACCGACCCGAGCACCTCGGACGTAATGTGCCGCTTGGCAAACTCGGTGCCGAGCTTGTGACGCAGAAACGCACCGCTTGTATATCGTTTGACGCCGAGATAATAGGTTTGCTCCACGTATTTCACCGCATCGATGTACTGATCGAATACTTCGTCGTCGCACGAAAAGCGCTCGTAGTTCACGATCGAATAGACCCGCTTTCCCAGCGGACCGAGCAGCCGGTCGACCGCCTCGACGATGATTCTGATGTCGTCCTGATTACGGATGCGCAAGCCCGCATAGTTCATGTAGACGGTGTTGCGCGCGGCGTCGTAGCTCAGCCGGTCTTCCATGCGCGTATCGAGCATTCGCTCGCGCAGACCCATAGTCGCGGGGCGGAAGATCGCGGGATCCATCTCGCGCGGGCCGTCGATCGCCGGCTTGAAGGGCAGGCGCGCGAGAATATCGCGTTCGAGCTCGATGCCCGGAGCGACTTCGGTCAACGTGAGCCCGGACGCACCGAGCCGGAATACGCAACGCTCAGTGACGTAGAGCACATCCTGTTGCCAGCGCTGGGCGTAATCCGCGCTGAATGTAGTCTGGCCGATCCGCTCGACGAACTTCGGGAATTTGCCTTCCTTGATGATGCGCACGCGGCCATCCTCGACGGCCAGCTCCAGCCCGCCCGAGCTGAAGGTTCCGACGAAGATCAGCTTTTTCGCGTTCTGGCTGATGTCGATGAATCCGCCGCAACCGGGTATTCGACGGCCGAAGCGGCTGGCATTGACATTGCCGGCGGCGTCGCATTCGCCAAAACCGAGGAAGGCGGCATCGAGGCCGCCGCCATCGATGAAGTCGAATGCGGAGCCGTGATCGATGACGGCCTGGTAGTTCACGGCGGCGCCGAAGTCCAGGCCGCTCATCGGGACACCGCCGATGACTCCGGGATCGACCGTCAGGGTCAACAGATCGGCGATGCGTTCCTCGCTTGCTACCAGCGGCACCTGGTCGGGTACCGAGCCGACGCCGACATTGATGACACAGTTCGGCGTGAGCTCGAACAGGGCGCGCCTTGCGATGAGCTTGCGATCGTCCAGCTCGACCGTGCGGACCACCTTCTGCGGCACGCGCAGCTCACCGGAGAACGCCGGATTGAACTGCGTTCCGTAGGTCTGCATGTGGTGCTCGGGCTCCGCGAGGACGACACAGTCGACCAGCACGCCGGGCACCTTGACCAGCCGCGCATCGAGCGATCCTTCCGCGGCGACGCGCTCGACCTGCGCAAGCACAATCCCGCCGGAATTTCTCGCGGCGATCGCCAGCGCCAGGTTCTCGAGCGCGAGCGATTCGCGCTCGGCCGTGATATTGCCGTCCGGATCGGCGGTGGTGCCGCGGATCAGCGCCACCTGGATCGGGAACGACTTGTAGAAAAGGTACTCCTCGCCGTCGATCTCCATCAGCCGCACGATGTCCTCGGTGGTCAGCGCGTTCATGCGGCCGCCGTCCTGACGCGGATCGACGTAGGTGCCGAGACCGACGCGCGACAACGTGCCTGGCTTGCCGGCGCCGATGTTTCGGTACATGTGCGTAATGATGCCCTCGGGCAGGTTGTACGCCTCGATGCGGTTGTCGACGATCAACTTCTCGATCGCAGGCGACAAGCCGAAATAGCCGCCGATCACCCGCTTCACCAGTCCTTCGTGCGCGAGCCTGTTGAGCCCGCGCTCCTTCATGTCGCCCTGGCCGGTGGAAAAGACGAGCGTCAAGTCGCGCGGAGCCGCGGTTTCGACAAAGCGCTTTTTCAGCGCGACGAACAGCTGGTCGGGCGTCCCGTTGCCTCCATAGCCGACGGACGCCACGACGTCGCCGTCGTGGATCACGGCGACCGCGTCCGCGGCCTCCACGATCTTCTTGAGTCTCATGGGCGCTTCTCCACCGGGTCGACGTCCCGGAAAGCGACGTCAGTGCACCGTCGCTTGACACCGCATATTAGCGTGGATTGTCCGTTCGTCCCGCGCCTAACCGCCCGATCACCGCGTTCGCCCCGATCGCCAGCACGAACAGCACGATCAGCAGCGCGTACATCCGCGGCATGTCGAACGTCGCGTACGCCTGGATGATGAGGTACCCAATACCGCGATTCGACAGCTTGGTCTCGGCGAGCAGCGTGCCGATGATTGCGACGCCGAGCCCCAGCCGCACGCCGTTCATGATCGGCTGCCGCATGGCGGGAAGGTAAATCTTGGTGGCCATCTGCCACCACGACGCGCGAAAGCTCTGGCCGACGCGGATCAGCACCTTGTCGATCTCGCGCATGCCGCCGGCCGTGCTGATCACGATCGGGAAAAAGCACGACAAGACGCCCATCGCGATTTTCGATCCGCTGCCGACGCCGAACCACATGATCATGACCGGAAAGAAAATGATCTTGGGCGTCGGTCCCAGGTAGTAGAGCAGGGCCTCGTACGCCTGCGCCAGAAAGCGATTGGCGCCAAGCACGATCCCGATCACGATGCCTGCGCTGCCGCCGATCAGCAGGCCTACGCCAATCTCGTAGAGCGTGACCCCGAGATTCCTGTAGAAGTCCGCGCTCGTGAGCACGTGCCCGACCGCGCGCCCGATCGTCGTAAGCGACGGCACCACGTCGCGAAACAGCCAACCTGAGGCGGCCAGCCCTTCCCATGCGGCAAGAACGACCACGATGATCGCGATGCGCAGCGTCCAGACGCGCCGAGGCGTTGCGGCCGGCGTGGGCATCGCATGCGCTACGTGCTCGGCCGCAGCCATCGCTCCACCCGTTCGGTCACGTCGAAGAACACGATGCTGGTGACCACGACAAAGCAGATCGCCCCGTACGTGCCCGGCATGTCGTAGCGTTCAGCGAGCTCGTTGATCAGCTGGCCAAGCCCGCCGAAGTTGATCAGGAATTCGACGCCGACGATATTGATCATCGCGAAAATCAGGCCGAGCCGCACGCCGACGAACATCGTCGGCAACGCCGCGGGCAGAAGAATCATCCGGAATTGCTGCGCCGTGGTCAGCTTGAAACTGCGGCCGACGTTGAGCAGGACCTGGCGCGTTCCCGCCAGCCCTTCGAGTGTTTTCAGGATCACCGGGGCAAGACCCGCGGCGAACCCGATCATCACGATTGTCGTCGTGCTGCGTCCGAAGATGACGAGGAAGAGCGGATACATGAGCACGATCGGCGCGGCGGCCAATGCGCCCACCCAGGATTCGGTCGCGAGACGGACCAGACGGTACCGGTAGAGCAGCATGCCCAGCGGGATGCCGATCACGACGAGCAGAAGGCTCGCCCACGCAACTTCGAGAAACGTCTGTCCGAAGCGCTGCAGCACATGCTCTTCGACGATGATGCGCGGGAGGGCCGCGGCGATCTGCGATGGCAGCGGCACGATGAAGCGGTTGATGACGCCAATCCGGATCAGCAGCTCGACGATGCCGATGGCGGCCAGTACCGTCAACGCACCGACGACGCGCGCGCCATTGCGCGATGTGGCGCGCGCTTTATAGCTCCCCCGAAGACGCCTGCGGCGTCCTCCCCCTAGGGGGGCACCCGCCTTGGGGCGGCCCGGCGGCGGGTAGCTCATCTCCGCGTGTCCTGGCGCAGCACGCGCGATTCGTCCTCGGCGATCCCGCGGCTCGCTTCCTCGCGCAGGTCGTGCCAGATCTCCGCGACGTACTGGCCGAATGCGGCGCTCTCCACCACCTTGGCATCGCGCGGATGCGGAAGGTCGATGTCCACACTTCGCTTGAGGCGGCCCGGCCGGTACGTCATGACGAGAACGCGGTCGGACAGTTGCACGGCTTCGGTCAGGTTGTGCGTGATGAGCAACGTGGTTTGTTTCAGCGTCTCGTGAATCTGCAGCACCTTGTCGCCGAGCAGCACGCGCGTTTGCTCGTCGAGCGCCGCGAACGGCTCGTCCATCAGCAGGATCCGTGGCGAGGACGCCAGCGTGCGGGCGATCGCCACCCGTTGGCGCATGCCGCCGGAAAGCTCGGCGGGATAGCGGCGCTCGAAGCCGCGCAATCCGACCAGCGACACGAAATGGGCCGCGCGCTCGAGCCGTTCGGCCTTGGCGACGCCGGACACCTCCAACGGGAACGCCACATTGTCGACCACGGTGCGCCAGGGAAAGGTCGACTCTTCCTGGAATACCATGCCGATGGCGGGATGCGTACCGGAAATGGTCGCCCCATCGACAATGACGCGGCCTTCGTAATCGCCGACGAGCCCGCCGATGACGTTGAAGAGCGTCGACTTTCCGCAGCCCGAGGGTCCGATGATCGATACGAACTCGCCGGGCCCGACCCGCAGCGAGATATCGTCGACTGCCAGGATGTCGCCTTCGCTGCTGATGAATCTCTTGGTGATGTGCTCGACGGCGAGCAGCGCGTCCGCGACAGCGTGTCGCGGAGGCGTTGCTTCGTCTTCCGGCGTCATGGGCTGCAAGACATCGCCGGACGCATCAGCGCGGCGGGATCTGGATCAGCTCGGTCAGCTGCTCCTTGGTCAACGGCGCTGCAGTGAATTTCAAGGTGACGGCGTCCGGGACGATGGTATCGAGCCCGATGACCTTGTCCGGATCGACCGAGGACTTCGGAAAGAAATCGTCGCGCGTGCGCTTGGCCATGGTGAGCGATATGCCGACGAAATCCGCGTACGTCTTGAGTGCGGCCGGATCGTCCGAGTACATCCAGTCGATCGTTTCGCGGTACGCCTTCATGTAGCGATCGATGACCGCCTTGCGAGTGGCCAGCGTCTGCGTGTTGGTGATGTTGACGCGCACCGTCTGGCCCTTGAACGCGGCCGCGTCGTTGCCACTGGCGATGATGCGGATCTTGCCTTCGTCCAGTTGCTGGAGGCCAAACGGCGGCGCCGACCAGCCGATGTCGATCTGGTTGGACATGACCTGTGTCAGCGTGGCGGCGGGTCCGCCGGTGGCGGTAGGCTTGGCCGTGAGGTTGTATTGCTTCATGAAGGCGGACACGATGCCGTGCGTCGACGAGCCGTTGGTCGAGTAGGCGATGGTCTTGCCCTCGGTATCTTTCAGCGACTTGATCGGCGAAGTCGCCGGCACATACCAGAAAAGGTCGGACGCGCCGGTGGTTTCGGCACTGATGATGCGGATCGGCGCGCCTTTGGAGTACAAGGAGAGCGCGCCCATGATGCCGCCGGCCACGCCGAGATCCGCGCTGCCGGAGACCACGGCCTGCTGCGTCTCGCCGGCGCCTTGCGTCCACAGGATCTCGAGGACCAGGCCATGCTTCTTGAAGATCCCCGCACGCTGGCCGACTTCCGAGATTGACGTATCCCAGTTGCCGCGCTGGCCCGCCGCGATCTTGATGGTGTCCTGTGCGCACGCCGTCCCCAACGCGAGTCCCAGCACGAGCGCCGCCAGCGCGCCACCGATTTGCCCGATCTTGCTCATCGATTCCTCCAGGAGAGAGTACCGCCCGCTTGGTCGGCCACGCGCCATGCGTCGCACCGATGCGGGAACCGGTCTCTTGATGGCGAAGTGTGGCGTGGGGGTCGTGGACCCGTCAACCATGACTTGCGGAAATCGCCCGTTGTCTGGCAGCAGGGCCTCGTTGGCCCGATTCCGACGGTGTCGGCGCGCGCCTCGCTGCCCGGTTTCCTACGTGAAAATGCGGCGACTGCCGATGGGGGAATCGTGACGACCAAGGCGATAGTGGCGTCATGCGGTCGCCGTTCTTTTGGTGGCCATTCCTTTTACACGCAAACGAAAGCAAGCGAGGGATCTTTCAAGGAGATTCAAATGAAGAAATCATGGATAGCTACGATCTGCCTGGCACTGAGCCTCACCGCGTGCAGCGGCATGTCGACGCGGGACCGCGATACGGTGATTGGCGCAGGCGTCGGCGCTGCCGCCGGTGCCGCACTGACCCACGGTGATCCGATAGGGACCGTGGGCGGCGCCGCCGTGGGCGGCATCATCGGCAATCAGGTCGGCAGGTAACGAACCCCCCAGAAGCCGTACCCCAGCGGCCCAGGGTGTGGCCGTGACCGGCGCCGGAGACCGCGTTCAGGTACTCCGGCGCCGGCAGGCTGTCCAGTGCGCGTTCGAACAGATCCGGAACCACCGCGAGCAAGCCGGCGCGTGTATCCGGATTTGCTGCGGCCTGCGAGAGCGCATCCCGGTCGGCCCACAGTGGAACGCCGGATTTAAGCTGTAGATAAACGCGCCCGGTGGCCTGATCGGCGAAATTGATCTCCGCAAAATGGGAGGCGCATCGGGTGAGAAATGCCGTGTTCGCCTCCGGCGCGAGTGACGCAGTATCGCGATAGAGCTGCGCGGGGCTTTGCGCATCGATGTCGACACGTCGATAGCGCTCGACATCGAGCAGGCTTTTGATGTCGAGCACGTTGAGCACATCGTTGGTGCCAAACGCTACCGTGCGCGGAACTTCGCCTTGGGCCACGCTGTTATCCAGAAACTCGAAGTGCAGACGCTTGTCCTTGCGGTCCACCCATGTGAAAAAAAGCTGCGGAATTCCGGAATAGGCCTCGAGGCTGTGGGCGAGCGTGTCGTCGACCGCCTTGTACCGTCCGAACTCCAGGCCGCGGTTCCACGCGCGCGCGACCAGCGATTCGGGCGGCGTGATCATGAAAAATAGATAGACGACGTGGCCAAAGCGCGTCAGCAGGTTGCTGCCGGCCTCATCGGAATCCGGCGCGAAGCTGTCGAAGCGGAACCGGTCGATCAGCAGATGCGGCATCCGTCCGCGCTGCGCCTTCGCTGCCATGTAGCGATCGAGCTTCAGGTCGACGATGCGCACTTCGTCGCCGGCGAAGGCGCCGCCGTATTTGTACGCCGCGCCGAGCGACCCATAGTCGATGAGCTGTTTGCGCCAGATGTCCGGACTGATCAGCGCAAACTCGCTCCAGCGCAACCCGATGACTCCGGCAAGTTTCTTCTGGTAGGGACGCAGCGTGCTCTTGCCCGACGCCGACGGGCCCTTGGTGTTCATGACGACGGGCTCTTCGTGCCACGGCAGCAGGACGTGGCCATCGCGTGCCGCGGCGCGCGTGACGATGGAGCCGACCAATCCGCCGATGACGTCGCTGCCGTAGTCGTTGCTCGCGAGGTTGGTGGCGATTCTGGAAATCAGCTCGCGTCCGCCCCACACTTGTCCATGGCGGACGACCAGCGCCGAGACCACCTTGGCAAGAGCGCCGATCGCGGCCCGCTCGACCGGCAGCGACGCGGAATGTGCCCTGTGGTGCAACTGCGCAATGAGGCGCTGTGCGTGGATTTCGTCGGTGTCGATCGCCGGCGATCTCGTGTCGGCGCCTTGGAACAATGTTCGCAGCCGCGCGGCGATCCCGCGCGGAGCCGCAACCTTCGTGGGCGGCACGGCAGGGTCGAGGAGGGCGGCCAGTTCCGTCGCGATGATGGCCGCTAGCGCCTGGCGCGCAGCGTCGTAAGCTGCGGTGATTGCCGGTATTTCCGGCTGGATGTAACGCGCGAGAATGTCACGCGTGATCTGTCGGAAGTTGATGCCGAGGTCCTCGATCTTCGAGCCGTCGGGCACCGAAAGGTCGGCACTCACCCGGATCAGCAGCTCGTGCAGTGCGAGCCGCTCCGGCCGGAACGCGACGAGCTCGCTCATCTCGAGACCGGTGAGATCGTGCATCTCCGCGATCTCGCCGAGCGTAGTGAACGCGTTCTCCGGCCGGAAGATCGTGCACAAGTGGCAAAGCTCGTGTGGAATCTGCGAGCGAAGACCCGGATTCCATGGTCCGAATTGAACCTCGGCAGCAGTGGCGGTGGAATCCATGTACGTCGTCCAATGACTGCGAATCGAGTCCATACTGGCCGAGCTCGACGTACTTAGTCAAACTCCAGTGAACCAACTGCGGATTGACGCCGGGTCCACAACGATTGCGCGATCCGGAGTAGCATTCTCGGCACCACCCCGACACGGAGGTCTCGATGTACACCAATCTGCTCGTGCCCACCGATGGATCCAGGCTGTCGGACAAGGCCGTGACCCACGCGCTGGCGCTCGCAAAGGCACTGAAAGCCAGGATTGCCGTCCTGTACGCGACGCCGGTTTTTACGCCGGAGCCACTGTTCGATGGCTCGAGCGCCCTCCAGGGGAGAATGTCGAAAGCGGAATACGCGGCGGAAACGGCGCGCGGGGCCGAGGTGGTTCTCAAAGCGGCGGCGAAAAAAGCGGCCGCCGCGAAGGTAGCGTGCACGACGCTGCACGTGGTCGCCGATGCGCCGTGGGAGGCCATTATCGCGGCCGCGAAAAAACAGAAGTGCGACATGATCGTGATGGCGTCGCACGGGCGGCGTGGGGTTTCCGCGCTGCTCCTCGGCAGCGAGGCGCAAAAAGTCCTGACCCACAGCAAGGTGCCTGTGTTGGTGGTGCGCTAGTCGCGGCTTCGCGGGGCGTCGCTCGTCAGCCGGGCCCCATCACGCCGAGCGCCCGCGGCAGCCAGGTCGACAGCGCCGGCCAGTACGTGACGACGACGAGGAATCCCAGCATCGTCAACAGCCATGGCCAAACGGCGAGCGTGAGCTCGGTGATGCCCATATTGGTGATGCCCGACGCCACATACAGGTCGAGCCCCCTCCGGCGGGTGGCACATGCCGACCTCCATGTTCACCACCATGAGGATGCCGAAGTGAATAGGATCGATACCGAGGTTCCACGGGAAACAGGATCGGCGCCATGATCAGCACGATCGATGACGGCTCCATCACGTTGCTCGCGAGCAGCAGGATGATGTTCACGAACAGCAGGAAGGCGATCAGCCACTCCTCGAGGTGATCGAGCGCCTTGAGCATCTTGCGGCCTAGCGGCCGTTCTTGGAGAGGCGCGCCGAGAACGCGGCGAGATCGATCAGCATCCGCTGGTGGGTTCCCGTTCCGATCTTCCGCTGGTCATCGGACGCCTCGACCGCGAAATCGATCCGGCGTCCTTCGCGACCGGTGACCTCGGCAGTCGCGGTCACGCTGGCGCCGACCGACGTGGCGGCGAGATGGCTGACATCGACGTGCGTGCCGACGGCGCTCTGGCCCGATTCGAGATACGGCTTGAGCGCGTTGAGCGCGGCATTCTCCATCATCATGATCATGATGGGCGTGGCCAGGACCGGTGGCAGCGTCGCATCCTTGAAGCGATTGGCGAGGTGCTCGGGCGCGACGACCAGCGTAAAGGTGCCCTTCGCGCCAATGGGTATCGATGGCATGGAGTCCGCACGGGAAGGAACCGAATGCCGCTAGTGTGGACGAGTCCGCGCGGCAAGTCGATGATGCGCGGGCCGATCCGCCGTCGATACCGCCGATCAGGGTTCCGGATCGGGCAGCCAATGCGTGGTGTGCGTCGTTTCGCCTTCGATCAGGAACTTCTTGGCACGGTTGAGCGTCTCGCGGTCCGCAACGCTCGCGCGCTCATGCTGGCGCAGATGCTCGAGCCACGATTCGTCCATGAAATATTCGACGTAGCGGGTCGGTGCGGCCGAATCGTGCAGCAGCTCCCAGAAAAACGCGCCGTTGCGTCGGCGCATTTCGCGGACTTCCTGCATCGCCGCCACGAACTCGGCGCGCTTGTCGGCGTTGATCCTGTATTCGATGCTTACCATGACGGGGCCGCCGTCCGGCTCGGGCGTCTCGGCCAGAACCGGCGCTGGCCAGTCCATCGACGGCGTGAAATCGCGCACCGCATGGTCGCCGAGCTTGAAGCGCCACGTCGCGGCGACCGCGGCCAGCATGCCGACGGCCGCCGTGGCCAGCGCGGCGGGAATTCCGATATGGGTCGCCACCTGCCCCCACAGGATGCTGCCAAGCGCCATTCCGCCCATCAACACGACGACAAAGGCGGCGAGTCCGCGCGCGCGCACCCACTCGGGCAACGTGAATTGGGCCGAGACCTGGAGCGCCGACAGAATCGAGATCCATGCCACACCCGTCGCGAGCATGGCCGCCACCAGCAAGCCAAGATTCTGCAGATAGGCGAGGGCGAGCGCGGCCAGCGCATACAGCACGCTCGCACCAGCCACGAGCGCGTCGCGTGAGAGCATCACGCGCAGCCTGGGCAGCAGCATCGCGCCGGCCACCGCACCCACGCCAATGCTGGTGAGCAGGATCCCGTAGACCTCCGGGCCGCGTCCGAGCTCGCGGCGCACGATGATGGGCAACAGCGACCACGTCGCGCTCGCGAACACGAAAAAGGCGATGCCGCGAATCAGCACCACCTGCAACGACCGCGTATGGGTAATGAAGCGCAATCCAACCCGGATGGCGCTCAAGAAACGCTCGGCCGGCAGTGCGCTCTTGTGGTGCTCGCGGCGCCAGTGCAACAGGACCGCAAGGATGCCGAAATAAGACAGCGCGTTCAGCAGGAACACCAGCCACGGTCCGACCGCTGCCACGAGAACGCCTGCAATCGCGGGGCCGATGGCGCGCGACACGTTGATGGCGACGCTGTTCAACGCAACGGCTGCCGGCATTTCGCTGGCGGGAACCAGTTCCGGCACGATGGCGGACCAGGCCGGCATCGCCAGGGACGCACCGACACCGAGCGCAAAGAGGATGCCGAGCAGCGCCCACGGGGTCATGAGGTCGAGCCACGTGAAGAGCGCCAGCGCGCCGGCCACTGCCAGCAGGTAGAACTGCGAACCGATGAGGAGCCGCCGGCGATCGAGGATGTCGGCAAGCGCGCCCGCGGGCAGCGCGAGCAGCATCACGGGGATGCTGTCGGCGGCCTCGACCAGCGCCACCAGCGCGGGCGACGAAGTCAGCGAGGTCATCAGCCAGCCCGATCCCACGTCCTGCATCCAGGTGCCGACGTTGGAGACGATGGTGGCGATCCACAGGTTGCGAAAGAGCGCGTTGCGCAAGGGGGTCCAGGGCGAGCCCACGCGGCTTGCCGGTGCGGGGGGTGCGGACGCTGGTGGGGAGGTCATCGGGATTCCTGGCAACGATCGATTGGCGCTCCCGGGTAGCCGCCAGTGGCGCGCAAACCCGACGGGGCGCGAGGTTCTCCTACAGGATTTTCAGCGGGTGTAGGACAGCCTGCAAGGGGCGGTGCCGGGAAAGTGCGAGCTACGTGCGGATGCGGAGGATCGTTGTGGTGATCCGCTATGGAGGGTTGGCTACTTGCCCGTGAACTACGTTACCTGCCACTCATGGAGAATCTGATGAAGTCCATACTCGATCCTACGTTTCACTACGTGCCCAGCGTCGAAACCGACCTGAAGAAGACGTTCTCGCGAATACGCCGCGAATTGGAGAAAGCCAGGGCGAAAAACCAGGCGATAGCCGCCGCGGGCGCGACGCGCATCATCATGCTCAATCGGCCGAAGGAATCGGCGACTCAGCGGTAGCCGGAACCGTTCGCGAGCGTTTCGCTCAGCACCCGCTGCAGCGTCTCGGACGTGTAGGGCTTGAGAAGGGCGATGGAGCCGCTGGCGAGGACCGCGTCCACCGCATAGGCATCACCGGTCACCAGAACGATCGGCATTCCGGGGCGGGCGATGCGCGCCCGCTTCGCGAAATCGATGCCGCTCATGCCGGGCATGACGACATCCGAAATAATCAGATCGAGATCCATCGGCGTATGGAGAAGGCGCAAGGCTTCCGTGCCGCCATCGGCGGCGGTCGCCGTGTAGCCCATGACCCGGAGCAGCGCGCAAAGCGCCTCCTGGTTCGCCGGATCGTCCTCGACGACGAGGACCTTCGCATTAGCCGACAAGAGACTCTCCCGATTGCCGGCAGAAGCGGCCGGAACGCGGCTGCGTCCCACCCCAAATTCTGTACGGACCTCGTCCATTTTTTCCCAATTGGTAGCGCCACGCAAGGGGAATGCGCTGGAACTCCGACATACGGTATTGCGACCGCACGCATTCGACCGGCACGGCGCCTCAAGCGGAATCGGCAGGCACCGGATATTTCCGTAGGCAAAGTCCCACATCGCGGCCAGATCGTTCAGCACGATCGCGGCGGTGGCGCGCGCGCCCGAGCCCGAGCCCGACAGCAAAATCCGCAGTGCGCCTACCGCATTCCTCATCCGCCGCGCCAAGAATTGCGTTGGTCGAAGTTCAAATCCGAGGAGGTCCTCATGGCAACCAAACAAGACGATGCGCCTGTCGCTGACCAGGAACCGCGCCTGCCATTTCCGAAGCAGCACCAGACCGCACCCGGGCTCGAATCGAAGCTGCGCCCGCACCCGCGCTATGAAGCGCCCGCCTACAAAGCCGCAGGCAAGCTGCACGACAAGGTCGCGCTGATCACCGGAGGCGACTCCGGCATCGGTCGCGCAGTCGCGGTGATCTTCGCGCGCGAAGGCGCCAACGTCGCCCTCGTCTACCTTCCCGAAGAGGAAACCGATGCGGCCGAGACGCGCCGCGCGGTCGAACGCGAAAAGCGCAAGTGTCTGCTGTTGCCCGGCGATCTGACGTCGTCGCAGTTTTGCCAGGACGTCGTCGAAAAGACGGTGGCCGAATTCGGAAAGCTCGACATCCTCGTTTCCAACGCGGCCCATCAGAACCGCAAAGAGTCGCTCGCGGAGCTGACCGACGAAGAGCTGGCCGAAACGTTTGAAACCAACGTCTATGCGTATGTCCGCCTGGCGCGCGCCGCGCTGGAAAAAATGGAGCGCGGCGCCGTGATCATTGCCACCAGCTCCGAAACGGGCATTCTCGGATCGCGCAAGTTGCCGGACTACTCGGCGACGAAGGGCGCGATCAACGCGTTCACGAAATCGCTCGCCCAGGACCTCGTCGAAAAAGGCATTCGGGTGAATGCCATCGCCCCCGGGCCGGTGTGGACGCCGCTCAATCCTTCCGACGCCGGGATGACGCCGGACCGAGTGGCCAAGTTCGGCGAAAACAACCCCATGGGCCGACCCGCGCAGCCGGAGGAGCTGGCGCCGGCTTACGTGTTCCTGGCCTCGAATGCCGACTCGTCCTACATCACGGGGACGATCCTGCAGGTGATGGGCGGAGAACCGAGCGGCGGTTGATTCGTCCCGCCGGCCCTGCGGGTTCCCGGGGATCCCCGGGGCCCTGGGCCGACCTTCTCGCGCCGTCATTCCTTCCCGGCCGCCCGGTCCGCCCGCTGGAGGTCCGCGACAAGTGTGCGATACAACTCGTCGCGGGCGGCCTCATCCGGCGCGCGCAACACGGCCGAAGGGTGATACGTCGCGATCACGCATGCGCCGCCGGGCAGCGAGATCGCTTCGCCGCGCGCGGCGCTGATCGTCATTTTCCTGCCCAGGACGGCCCCCAGCGCGGTCGCGCCGAGTGTCACGATCACGACCGGCTTCACCGCCGCCAGCTCGGCTTCGAGCCAATCGTGGCACGCGGCAATCTCGCGTTGCGCGGGCGTCTTGTGAATGCGGCGTTTGCCGCGCGGCTCCCAGCTGAAGTGCTTGACGGCGTTGGTCACGTAGGCGTCTTCCGCTTCGATTCCGGCGTCGACCATCGCCCGCCGCAACAGCCGGCCCGCGGGCCCCACGAAGGGTTTGCCTTGCAGGTCCTCCTCGTCGCCCGGCTGCTCGCCGACAAGCATGATGCGCGCGCGGCGCGGACCTTCGCCGGGTACCCCTTGCGTCGCGCGTTCCCACAACGGGCAGCGGCGACAGGCGTCGATGTCCTTCTTGCTCGGTGGCGGTGGCGCCGAAGACATGGCGGGTAATTCTGAACATGACCTCCTGAGGACGGCTAGGAGAAAGCGTATCGATCGCGTGTCAGCGAAACGCCGATTTCGCGCGTCCGGAGGCTTTCGAAGCGAGGCCAGTTGCGCAAATGCCGGCTTGATGTAAATTCGACCGCAATACTTTCGCTCATGGCGCAAGCGCAGAGGGGAGAAGGCGGTCATGCTCGACGGGTGCACGCCGTGGCCAACGGATCTGGCGGAACAGTACCGGGCGCTTGGCTATTGGCAGGGGATCACGTTGGGAGACCTGCTCGCGCAAACGGTCAGGCGCTTCCCGCACAAGGTGGCCATCGTCCACGGCGCCGAGCGCATTACCTATGAAGCACTGGGCGATTCGGTAGACCGGCTGGCCTGCGGACTGCTCGATGCAGGGATCCGCCCGCTCGATCGCGTCGTCGTCCAGCTGCCGAATGTTTCCGAGTTCGTCTACACGTACTTCGCACTCGTCCGCATCGGCGCAATTCCGGTGATGGCGCTGCGCGCGCATCGGCACACCGAAGTCGGCCACTTCCTGCGCGCGTCGGGGGCCGTCGCGTACATCATTCCGGATGTGGTCAGGGGTTTCGACTACCGCGCGATGGCGCAGGAGCTCGCCGCGCAAAGCGCGACGCTGCGCATGGTGTTCGTCGTCGGCGAACCGGCGACCGGACAACATTCGCTTTCCGCGCTGCTCGCGACGCCAACCGACAACACCGCCGCTGCCGCAGCGCTGACGAGCCTGCGCGCGGACCCGTCGGAAGTCGCGACCATGTTGTTGTCCGGCGGCACGACCTCGCTGTCGAAGCTCATTCCGCGCACGCATGACGACTATGCAGCCAACGCGCGGCTGTGCGCGGCGGTCGCGGGTTTTGACGAGGGGACCGTACTGATGGCGATCCTGCCGCTCGGCCACAACTACAACCTCGCCTCACCCGGCATGCTCGGCGCGTTCCACGCCGGCGGCACCGTGGTGCTTGCGCCGTCGGGTGACGCCGGCGATGTCTTCGGCCTCGTGGAGCGCGAGCGCGTGACGGCGATCGCCGCCGTGGTGCCGCTGATCTCGAGCTGGCTCGCGTCGGACGTTCCCGACCGCTTCGACCTGTCGTCGCTGAAGGTGATCCAGAATGGCGGCGCGCGTCTCGCGCCGGAATTGCGCGGCCGGCTGCGGGACCGGTTCGGCTGCACGCCGCAGGAAATCTATGGCACCGCGGAAGGGCTGATCAACATGACGCGCCTGGACGACCCGGACGACGTGCTGCTGCATAGCTCGGGCGCCCCGGTTTGCGCCGACGATGAAATCATGGTGGTCGACGATGCCGGGCACGAGGTTGCCGACGGCGACCCCGGCGAGCTGCTGACGCGCGGACCGTACACGATCCGCGGCTACTACAACGCGCCGGCCAAGAATCTCGAGGCATTCACCAGTGACGGCTTCTACCGGATGGGCGACATCGTGCGGCGGCGGGGACGCTACGTGTTCACCGAAGGCCGCCGCAAGGATCTCATCAACCGCGGCGGCGAGAAGATCAGCTGCGAGGAAGTCGAGAACCTGATCTACACGCACCCGAAGGTCAAGGTGGTGACGCTGGTCGCGATGCCCGATCCGCTGTTCGGCGAAAAGGCATGCGCGTTCGTCGTGCCGAAGCCTGGCGAGACGATCGTCTTCGAGGAGCTGATCGCTTTTCTCCGCCAGCAGAACATCGCGTCGTTCAAGCTGCCCGAGCGGCTGGAAGTCGTCAGCGAGCTGCCACTGAGCCCCGTCGGCAAGATCATGAAGCGGGAGCTGCGCGACATGATCACGGCGAAGCTCGCGCGCGAAGCCGCCGGTCGAGGCGGCCCATGAACATCGGCATTGTAGGCGGCGGCCCTGCCGGCTTGTTCTTTGCCTATCTCATGAAGCGGCAGGATGCAACGCATCGCATTCGCGTCGTGGAACGCGATTCAGCGCAGGCGACCTACGGCTGGGGCGTCGTGTTCACCGACATTGCGCTGGCGTTCGTGCGCGACGTCGCGCCGGAGCTTTACGCCGCAATGACGCAGAACCAGGAAGTGCACGATGAGATGCGCATCGTGCACCGCGGCGAGTCGATCACGCTGGCCAACAACGTGTTTCACCGGATGGCGCGGATCGACCTGCTGCGGACGCTGCGCCGGCATTGCAAGGACCTCGGCATCGCGGTCGAATTCGGACGCAAGGTCGACGCGCTGGACGAGTTCGCCGACTGCGATCTCGTCGTCGCCGCCGACGGCGCGGCGAGCACGATCCGCACGCGCTACAGCAGCCACTTCGAGCCGACGATCGACATGCGGCCAAATTTGCTCGCGTGGTACGGGACGACGCGTCTCTTCGATCCGCTGTCGCTGATCTTTCGCGAAAACGACGACGGGCTGCTGATCGCGCACACCTACCGCTACAGCCGCACGCACAGCACGTTTCTGGTCGAATGCGATCCGCAGACGTTTCGCAACGCGAAGCTCGGCCGGATGTCGGGAACCGAAAGCCTTGCCTATTGCGAAGCGGTTTTCCGCGACGACCTCGGCGGGCATGCGCTGCTCTCCAACAAATCGGCCTGGTTCCGCTATCCGATCGTGCGCAACCGTCATTGGCACTGGCGCAACGTGGTCTTGCTGGGCGATGCGCTGCGTACGGGCCATCCCTCGGTCGGATCGGGGACCCGGCTGGCGATGCAGGATGCCATCGCGCTGTTCGATGCGGCGCAGGCGTGCAGTGATGACGTTCCGGCGATGCTGGTCGATTTCGAGCGTCGGCGTCGCCCCGGCTCGGACGCTCTGCAGGCGGCCGCAGTGAAGAGCACCGAGTGGTACGAGTCGGTGCGCTCGAAGCTGCATCTCGATCCGGTGTCCTTCGCGTACGATTATCTGCGCCGGACCGGCCGCGTCGACCACGAAGATGTGAAGCGCCGCGACCCCGCGTTGGCCGCCGCCTTCGAGGCACTCAACGTGAACGTGACCAAATCGTGAGGGCCGGCTGCGCGCGGCCCACGATTTGGTCCCGATAAGTCAGCACGAAAAGCTTCGGGCGGCCGCGCGCTTTTCGTGTAGAAAAGGCACGAAGCGCGTCGATCATATGGCGCTGCGCGCCCGTTCAGTAACGCGCGCATGCCCATTGACAGCCTGCGATCTTCGCGACCGCCAGCCGTGATCGTTAGCCTTGCGCCGTTTGTGCCCGCGGTAACATTGCCGATCCTTGTTGGTCCGGTGGACATCCCATGCGCAGGGCGAGTGCGGCGCTGTTGATGATCGACTTCTTCAATCCGCTGGACTTCGAAGGCGCGAGCACGCTCGCGCTGCCTGCGCTGCGCGCCGCGCGACGGACCGCGTCTCTCAAGGCGCGATTGCGGCGTGCAGGTGTGCCCGCGATCTATGCCAACGACAATTTCGGCCATTGGGAGTCGGAATTCTCGGCGCAGGTCATCCAGTGCCAGAAGATGCCGGGCGTTCCAGGCGAGATCGCGCGGCTGCTCACCCCGGCCGCCGGAGATCGCTCGATACTCAAGCCTCGCCACTCGGCGTTTTTCGGGACGCCGCTGGATTTTCTGCTGGATGAATTGCAGGTTCGCCGGCTGATCCTGGCGGGGCTCACCACGGACAACTGCATCACGTTCACCGCGTCCGACGCCTATCTGCGCAAATTCGAGCTGTGGATCCCCGCCGATTGCGTGGCGGCCGTCAAACCCGACTTTCACCGCGCGGCGATCGCTCACATGAAGCGCGTGCTCAAGGCGTCGGTCAAACCCGCTGCGGCGCCGCTGGCCGATGCGTTCGCGTCATCCGGGCGATGACGACGAACACGAGGATCGCGAGGATGCAAATTACAGCTTCGGTGGCCAGCATCCCCGTCGGTCCCCAGCGCGTATGCGCCCAGCCGGCGACGAGCGTCATGTACGCGATGGGCATGTTCGATAACGATGCGAACAGGTTGTACTTGGTCGCGGCCGCACCGAGGCCGATGGCATCGAGCACCACTGCCGAGAATCCGGCGTAGGTCAGCCCGGAGATGAATGCGTAAACAGTCGTGAATACGATATACATCGCCTCGGTGCGCGGCGCGATCGCCATGCCGATCGCGCACACGGCCTGCAGCAGGCCGTACAGCGCATAGGCGGTCTTGCGGTCCATGCGATCGCACAGGTAGCCTCCGACGAGGCAGCCAATCGCCGAAACGAGGCCGCCGATCACGCCGGTGACGAGGGCGACCGTGTCCGCACTCGCATGCCAATCGTCGGCGACCGCCGACCACAATCCCGATACCGCGCCTGTTCCGATGGGGAGAAAACAGATCAGCAGCGCGAGAAGGCCGGGTCGCGCCCGGGCCACCTGCCACAGGTCGCTCACCACGTCGACGATCCTGCGCCAGTAGCGCTCGGTACGCGAAGGGGCTGGGGGCTCGGGAACGAACGCGAGCGCGACGATGCAGAGCGCGCACGTGACCGCCAGCACGGCGCCGGCCATCCACGGCGCCGGCAGGTTCTCCGCCATCCACAGTCCCGCGCCGCCGCCAAGTCCGCCGCCGCCTAGGTTCCCCGCCTGAAACCAGCCGGCGGCGCGCCCCTTCTCTTCCGGCGGCGTGCCGTACACCATGAGGCTCTCGACCGCCATTGCGAGGAAGGTCACCGCGACATTCGAGACCAGAACCACACCGTAGAGTACGTCGATATAGCCGCCCGTGGCCGGCACCGCGCCGGTCAGATAAATCCCGGCGGCGCTGACGATCGCCGCCAGCACATACCACGTCTTCCGGTTGAGCGTGGTATCGGCAATCGGCGCCCACAGGAATTTCCAGGTTTGCGGAATGAAGCTCACCGCAACCAGCTCGGCGACTTGCTCGACGCTGACACCCGATTTCGTCAGCAGATACGCTACCGCGACGGTGAGATAGCCGCTCATCGCTCCAAACGGAAGGATGAGGACGAGAAAGACGATCGGGTGGGCGCGGCGCGGGTCGCTCATTCCTCGGCCTCCTTGCATCGCATGGCCTGCATTCGATTGCTTGCCGGCTTCGGCGGTATGCGCATCATAGGGGATCGCGTCATTGGCCGAACGGCAGGAAGGCGACTAGACTGCGCGCCTCAGGGGACCTCCATGCCCATTGCTTCCGCCCGCGTCGCGCTTTCGCGCGTCTTCTTCCAGCGTTGCTTCTACTTGTTTGTCGTGCTGGTCGCGCTGCTCATTCTCTCGCCGCTGGTTCCGGAGTCAGTCGAAGGACGGTTCTCCGCCAACCTCGTCAACGCCTTCGTCGTGGTCGCAACCGTCTCCGCCGTCGGACGCACGATGTTTTCGTTCGTCGTCGTGTTGTTGCTGGCGGTCCCGACGCTCCTGCTGCAATGGCTGGGCCTCTCGATCGACAATCCGCAGTTGCTCGCGTATTCGTGGATGTTCGGTGCGATGCTCTACCTGGCCACGATCGTCTACCTGCTGCAATACGTGTTTCGACCCAATGTGATGACCCCCGACAAGCTGTTCGGCGCCGCCGCGGGCTACCTGATGCTCGGCGTGTTCTGGGCCTATCTCTATCGGCTGATCGGGTACTGCAGTCCTGCTGCGTTCGCTGTCGCGGGGCAGCCGACATCGCTCGAGTCCTTCGACGCGCTCTACTTCAGCATGACCGTGCTCACCAGCACGGGGTTCGGCGACATTGCGCCACTCACCAGGGAGGCGCGCGCCATCTGCATGGTCGAGCAGATCGTCGGCGTGCTCTTTGCGGGGATTCTGATTGCCCGTCTCGCGGGTGCGTATTCGGACTTCCGCAAGGAGCGCTGACCGCCGGCGCGTGACCGGAAGTTGTGCCTCGGGCGTTGTCCGACGCCGCCGTAGGCGCAAATCTGATTTTGCGCGGAACGGTGCCCGCGATGAAACCGTGCGCCTCTTCGCGCGTTATATTCATTATCGCTTCCGCGCGGTGTGAGGCCGGGCGACGTTCTCTTAACGGAGGAATCATGTACGAGCGAAAAATACTTGTCGTTGCGCTGCTCGCAGCGGGCGTCATCTGCACGACGCCGGCGATGGCACGGTCCCAGGTCTATGTCACCATCGGGCCGCCGCCGCCAATCGTCGAAGTGGTGCCCCCGCCGCGGCATGGCTACGTGTGGGCTCCAGGGTATTGGGGATGGAACGGCCACAAGCACGTCTGGGCCAAGGGCCAGTGGAAACGCCAGTATCACGGCCGCGCGTGGGTACCCGACCAGTGGGTGCAGCGCGGAGACCGGTGGTATCTCGAGCGCGGCCACTGGGGTTGACGCGCAAAGTGTTGTCACATTGAGCTGAGCCGGCCCGCGGCCGGCAAGGATCGGCTGTAGTGACGTTCGCGTAGCATGCGAGTTTGCGCGCGAACGGAAACGGCGATCCTTTGCCCGCTGCGGACCTTCGATTTTTTGCGATAGACGGGTACCCTCTCGCGTATCAGGAGGCGGGGGAGGGCGACCCGTTGCTGCTGGTCCACGGGTCGCTGGCGGACTACCGCGCGTGGGCGTCGCAAATCGCGCCCTTTGCTGCCGCGAACAACACGATTGCGGTCAGTCTTCGCCACTGCTACCCGGAGCGTTGGGACGGCACCAGCGGGGATTTCACGATCGGCCGCCACGCCGATGACCTTGCGGCATTCATTGCCGGCAAATCGCTGGGCAAGGTTCACCTCGTGGGGCACTCGCGCGGCGGGGCCGTTGCGATCCAGTTGGCTCTGCGGCATCCCGCGCTCGTGGGCGGCTTGGTGCTTGCCGATCCCGGCGGCCTCGAGGACTTGCTGCCGGACACGAGCGAGGGCCGGCGGATGGCCGGCGAGAGCGCAACCATGTTCGCGCAGTTGCGTGATGACTTGGCACGCGGCGACGTGTCACGCGCCGCCCACGCCTTTGTCGATGGGCTGGGAGGGGCCGGCGCCTGGGACCGGCGCACGCCTTCGCAGAAACAGATGTTGCTCGACAACATCGCGACCGGCCCGGCGTGCGCCGAACGGCCGCGCTGGACTCGGCGGGACCTGGCCACGCTTGCGGGACCGATCCTGCTGGTGACCGGTGCGCGAAGTCCGCGCCGATACTCGCTGATGCTCGCCGAAATGAAGCGCTGCAATGCGCAGGTGACCGGCCTCGTCGCGATCGCCGACGCCGCGCATGCGATGAACCGCGAGAACCCTGCGGCGTTCAACCGTGCGGTGCTGGAGTTCCTTGCCGAACACTGCGCGTGAAGTGCTCGCTAGCGTGGATCGACCTGCTGGTGTTGCAGGACTTTTCTGCGCAGGATGCCGATGAACGATTGCAACGCCGCGGTCGGAGGTCGCCCGGCTTTGGTGAGAAGGCCCGGAGTTCGCAACGGCGTCGGACTTTCGAGCGCGACGATGCGCAGGTCCTTGGCGTCGGGGGCTGCAAGCCGCGAAATGATGGCGCCCAGATGGGTACGCCGGACCAGCTCGATCGTCGCCGCGACCGAATCCATTTCGGCGACGATCAATGGCTCGGCCCCCACGGATCGCAGCGCGTCATCGAGGATTTTGCGCGTGGCCGAATTCCTGGTCGGGAGGACCATGCGCTGCTTGTGGAGCTCGACCAGGCGTACCCGCTTGCGCGCCGCGAACGGATGTCCTGCGGCGAGCGCGAGCACCATCTCCTCGATATACAACGGCTCGAAATTGAGATGCTCGCGCCGGTGCGGGTCGTAGGTGATGCCGAGATCGAGCTCCAGCGTTTCGACATGACGCACGACATCCGTGGCGAACATCTCGCGCACCACCACGTTCATCGACGGATGGCTTTCGAGGAACGTCGCGAGACAGTCGGGAATCAGCTTGATGTTGAACGTATGGGTGGCCCCGATGGTGAGCGTGCCGACCAGCGGATCGGGCGCGGTCTTGAGCGCCCGCAAGCCCTCGTCCACCTCGCGCAGCGCCCGCGTCGCATTCGGCAGCAGCGCCTCACCCGCATCGGTGATGACGACCCGCTTGCCGATGCGGTCGAACAACCGCTGGCCGATCTCGTCTTCGATCTGCTTGATCTGGTGCGACAGCGTCGACTGGGTGACGTGCATTCGCTCGGCGGCGCGGGTGAAGCTCAATTCCTCCGCGAGCGTCACGAAATAGCGCAGGTGACGAAGTTCCATGGCGTTTAGGGCTTCATCAACGGGAAAGCCGCCAAGGATACCCAATCCGGCGTCGGATCGATGGCTTCAATGCGGATCATTGAAATTCACCATTATTTCGCAGCGGCCGGCGACGTTATAGTGCGCAACGCCCCATTCGTGGGGCGTTGCGACAACGCGGGAGCGGAATGCTGCAGGGCAAGACGGCATTGATCACCGGATCGCTGGACGGGATTGGCTTCGCGATCGCGCAGGCGCTGGCGCGCCAGGGCTGCGCGGTCATGCTGAACGGTTTCGGCGACGCGGCGCTGGTCAAGGCGCGAGTCCAGGCGCTGCACGACGCGGGCGCCGACGCCGACTATCACGGCGCCGACCTTTCGGTGCAAGCGCAAATCGAGGACATGGTCGCGGCGGCGCAACGGCGCTTTGGCGCCGTCGACATCGCCGTGAACAACGCCGTCACTCGAACCTGGGGCCACATCGACGAGCTGCCGGTGGAGAAGTGGCACTATGCGCTGGCCGTGAACCTCACCGCGCCGTTCCACGTGATACGGCTCACGATGCCCGGCATGAAAGAGCGCAAGTGGGGCCGGATCATCAACCTTGCGTCGAACTACGGAATGGCAGGCACCACGCGTCGCGTGGACTATGTCAGCACCAAGCACGGCGTGGTCGGGCTGACCAAGGTCGCGGCGCTCGAAGGGCTCCCCTATAACATCACCGCCAATGCGATCTGCCCCGGCGCGACGCTCACGCCGAATGCGCGCAAGCTGGTCGCCGAGCGGATGGCCGCCAAGGGACTGTCCGAAGAGGACGCGACGACCGATTACCTCTCCGACCGCCAACCCTCGCGCCGCTTCATTGCGCCGGAGAAGGTGGGCGCCCTCGCCGCATTCCTGTGCAGCGAAGACGCCAGCGAGATCACCGGCACGCCACTGGCGATCGACGGCGGCTGGCTGGCCTATTCATAGGAGACCGATTTGGAACCGGCCGCGATCCATCAGGCTGCGCAACTGTTCGTGAACGCACGGCGCACGGGAAAGTCGATCCCGGAGCTGCCGGAGGCCTGCCGACCCGCGAACACGGCCGACGTCAACGCCATCGTCGACGCAGTCACCGACCAGCTCACGAAGCAGGCCGGCGAAACCATCGGCGGCTGGAAAATCGGATTCGTCTACAGCCCGCGGCAAAAGCCGATGATCTGCCCGCTGTTCAATTCGCGCCTCTTTCGCAGTCCCGCGCGGGTCCCGTTGTCGCTGACCCCGTCGCTGCGCATCGAGCCCGAGATTTCGTTCCGGTTGCGGCGCGACCTTCCCGCTCGCGCCGCGCCTTACCGCGCCGCCGAGGTGGCCGACGCCATCGTTGCGTGTCCCTCGCTCGAGATCATCGATACCCGCTTCGATACCGGCCGGCGGACCATCCGCCAGATGCTCGACAACCCGAAAAGCAAGCTGGAGGCGATGGCCGATCACAACACGACGGGAGCCTACGTGACTGCCGCGGGCCGCGACGATTGGCAGGACTTCGATTTTGCCGCCATGCGCATGGTGATGCGAACCTCGAAACGCGTCATCGTGGAATCGATCGGCGGTCACGCGTTCGTCGATCCCTTCCTTCCGTGCGTGGTGCTGGCCAACGAAATGCGCCATCGCGGCGGCATGCGCGCCGGCGAGCTTTTGGTGACGGGCTCGTTCAGCGGGTTCTTCGAAGTGGAGCCGGACGAGCCGGTGACCGCGGACTTCGTCGGCTTCGGCACCGCCGAGGCGACGTTCACAAGCTAGCAGCATGTTGAAAATCGCGCGCTCACCTCATTCTCAGCCTCGTTTCCAGCGTAACGAGAAATCTGCTTCCGAAGGAAATCAGTGGTTTGCCAAAAAACAGAGTCCTCGCTTCGCTTCGGAATGAGGCGGATGAGAAGGATTCATCGGGGCTTTTCAACAGCCCGCTAGGCCCTCAAGGAGGCGCTCGTCATGAAGCGTAGTTTGCAGGTATCGATGTTCGCGGTCTGCATGGTGTCGCTGGCCGCCATCGCGCAGCCCTATCCATCGAAGCCGATCCGCGTGGTCGTGCCGTTCGGTCCGGGCTCCGCGACCGACACCATTGCGCGGATGCTCACCGAAAAGGCAGGGAAGAGTCTCGGCACCACGTTCGTCGTCGACAACCGGCCGGGCGCCAACGGACTCATCGCGGCGCGCGAGGTCGTGAATGCGCCCAAGGACGGCTACACGATCATGGTGTCGTCGAACTCCGCGCATGCGGCCAACCAGTATCTGTACAAGGATCTCGGCTACGACCCCGTCAAGGACTTCACGCCGATCACGGGCCTGACCATGAACCCGCACGTGCTGGTCGTGCGCGCGAGCCTGCCTGTGCAGAACATGAAGGAGTTCATCCAGTACGGCAAGGACAATCCCGGCAAGCTCAATTTCGGCGCCGGCAACACCGGCTCGCTCGCCAACGCGTCGCTCGTGAAGAGCATGGCCGGCTTCACCGCCACCGAGATCTCCTACAAGTCGCCGCCCGCGGCGGTCACCGATCTGCTGGGCGGGCGCATCGACTTCCTGTCGGTCGACTATTTCATCGTCAACGAGCACATCAAGGCGGGCACGCTGCGTCCACTGGCAGTGACGTCGAAGACCCGGTTGAAGGCGCTGCCGAACGTGCCTACCGTCGCCGAAACGTTGCCGGGCTATGAGCTGAACGGCTGGGTCGCCGCCTTTGCGCCCGCGGGCACGCCGCCCGACGTCATCGCCAAGCTGAACAAGGCGTTCGCCGAAGTGATCCAGTCGCCGGAGTTCGAGCGCTACACCGAGCAGCAAGGCATGCAGGGCTTTGCGACCACGCCTGCCGAGCTGGGCGCTTTCCAGCAGGGACAGGTGACCCTCTGGGCGGACGTCCTGAAAAAAGCGGGCGTGCCCAGGGAGTGACAGTGACGGTCAAGGACAAGGCAGTCATTGTCACCGGCGGCGCGTCGGGCATGGGGCGCGCATCGGCGCTGACGCTCGCGTCGCAGGGCGCGAAGGTCGCGGTGGCGGACCGGGATGCCGCGGGAGCACGCGCGGTCCGCGACGAGATTGTCGCCCGCGGCGGAACGGCGATCGATGTTGGTTGCGATATCGGCAACTCGACGGAGGTCGCGCAACTGGTCGCGCGCGTGCAAAAAGAGTACCGGCGGGTCGACGTGCTGCTGCACGCCGCCGGCATTTGCCCGCGCAAGCCGTATCTTGAAATGACCGACGACGACTGGCGCGAAGTGCTGCGCGTGAACCTCGACGGCAGCTTCTACATCACCCGCGACGTGGGCCGCGTCATGGCGGAACAGAAGTCCGGGACGATGATCCTGGTCACGTCGGACCGCGGCGTTCATGGCAGCATCGACTACGCGCATTACGCTGCGTCCAAAGGTGGAATGATCGCGCTCACCAAGAGCCTCGCACTCACTATGGGCCAGTACGGCGTGACCGTGAACGGGCTCAATCCGGGGATCACCGATACGCCGCTGGCGCGCGCCGCGGTCGTGCAATGGCACGAGAAGATGACGCTGGACGTGCTCGGCAAATGCAGCGAGCCCGAGGAGATTGCCGAAATCGTATTGTTTCTCGCGGGCACGGCGGGCGCGTTCATGACGGGCCAGATCGTCGGCACGCGGATGCGCTACGGCGCTTGACCGGCATGGTTGCGCGCCGCCCTGCACATTTGGTAAACGGCCGTGGTCGTCGTTCGCGCAAGGTCGATGATAGGCAATCATTATCATATCGATCCAATAAAGCCAATTTTTCTTTTCCTTCGGGTGCGCGTAAAGTGATCGACGAAAGACGTTCGAATCCGGCGCGGACCGCGCCGGTCGGACCAGCGGTGCCGCAAGAGCACCCGTGCGCAGCCCGGATCCTCCCGTCCCACCTGGCAACCTTCCGGGCGCGATCGTCGCTGCAGCTTGATTCATTTCCCAATACCGCGGCGCGAAACGCCCTTGGAGGAATGTTGCATGCTTGAAAAGTCCGCGCTTGATCGCCTCGGCAACGTCGACGCTGGAATGATCTCGGATTGCATGATGCGCCTGGGCCTCGCCGGCTGGATGGATGGCGTGCGGCCCATCCAGAGCGGCCATCGGCGCGCGGCGGGTCGGGCGCGAACGCTGCTGTTCGGTCCCAAGCGCGGCGAGGGCCAGTGGTCGCGCAGCATGTACCGGACCATCGCCTCGCTGCAGCCCGGCGAGATCCTGGTGATGGCGAGCGGCGGCACGCTCGAAAACCTGATGGGCGACAACATCGCCATGCATGCGGAGCTCTGCGGACTTGCGGCGGTGGTGACCGATTCGACCGTTCGCGATAGCGCCGGCATCGGCGAGCTCACGATGCCGGTCTACGCGCGAGGTGCGGCGGTGCGTCTTCCCGTCAACATGGAGCCCGTCGCGCTGGACGTTCCCGTTTTTTGCGGCGGCGCGCAGGTCCGGCCGGGCGACGCCGTAGTCGGCTGCGAAGATGGCGTGATGGTCGTGCCGGAGTCGCGCGTGATGGACGTGCTGTACCAGTTGGACGATGTGGAAATCTGCGAGCGCGATCTGCAAACGGCTATCAAGGCGCGTGCGTCGCTCGACGACATCGAAGCGGTGCTGAAGCGCAAGAAGGCATTGCGGCCGCCTGACCAGCGTTAGCGCGCGATCGTTCCACGGAGGAGATAGTGATGTCTGCCCAGGGTAGTAACGTTTCCGAGCGTGTCGCCGCGGCCTCCAGCGAACTCGTCATTCGTCCGCTCGACCCGGTGATGGGCGCCGAAGTGCTTGGCGCCGATCTGTCGCGGCCGCTGAGCGATGCCGACCTGCAGCGGTTCACCGACGCGCTGCACCGGCACAAGGTGCTCGTCTACCGCGACCAGGACCTGACCAAGGAGCAGCTGATCGCGTTCAGCCGCCGTTGGGGACCGCTCGGCGAGCACATCATGCCGGGCGCCGCCTCCGACGACTACGAAGAGCTGAACGTCATGTCCAACATGGGCAAGGATGGCAAGCCGACGGGCAAGCACCCCGATCCGACCGCGAAGCGATGGCATACCGACCGGTCGTACATGCCGCGGCCGGCGATGACCACGATCCTGTATGGCGTCGAGGTGCCCAGCGTGGGCGGCGACACGCTGTTCGCCAACGGCACGATGGCCTATGACGCATTGCCCGACGATGTGCGCAGGCGGATCGACCGGCTCAACGCGATTCACTCGGTCGAGCACTCGCGGCGCGACGGCGGCGTGGCGCTGGCCACCGAGTACGAGCTCAAGAAAGCGCCGCCGGTCCGGCATCCGCTCGCGCGGCCGCATCCGGCAACGGGCAAGAAAGCGATCTACTGCGGTTGCCACGCGTGGAAAGTCGAGGGCCTGCCGGATGACGAGGGTCGCCAGCTGCTCGACTACCTCATCGGGTTCGCGGTGCAGGAGCGCTTCGTCTACCGGCACAAGTGGCGGCGGCACGACCTGCTGCAATGGGACAACCGGTGCGTGTTCCATGCGGCCACCGATTACGACACGGCGAAGGAGATCCGCGTGCTGTACCGGACGATCGTCGAAGGGGAGCCGACCGTACCTGTCGCTGCCTGACCGAATTGACCAGGAAAGACCGACCGCAAGGGCTACGGCCGATGCGGCGAAGAGTGACCGACTTAAGGAGGAGCAAGCATGAACGAAGATCGCGTAATTTCGCTGCGCCGCCGCGACATGTTGCGGCTGTTCGGATCGGGCGGTATCGCGGCGCTCACGGGACTCCCGGCGCTGCAAGCGCTGGCGCAGAGCCGCAAGGAAACGCTGGTGGTCGGCATCGACATCAGCGACAGCACCGAGCTCGATCCGGTGCGCGATCTTCACTACACGCCGCCGATGACGGTTTCGGCGTGCTACGACTGCCTGGTCACGATGACGGCGGGTGACTACATCAATCTCAAACCCGCGCTGGCGACGCGCTGGGCGCGCACGCCGGACGGCAATGGCTGGCGATTCACGCTGCGCGACAACGTCAAGTTCGTGAGCGGCGCTCCGATGACCGCGGACGACGTGAAGTTTTCGCTCGATCGCGTGCGGTTCATCAAGTTCCAGTCGTCGCAGTACCTCTCCAACGTCACCAGCGTGAACGTGGTCGACGACAAGACCGTCGACATCATCATCAAGAACCAGGGCGAGCCGCTGCTCAATACGCTGGCCGCGCCGAGCTTTGCGATCACCGAGCGCAAGGTGGTGGAGGCGCATGGCGGCGATGGCACGCCGGACTCGAAGGCGAAGGACAAGGCCACCGAGTGGCTGAACCAGAACTCGGCCGGCACGGGACCCTATCAACTCAAGGGCTGGGTGCACAACTCGCAGATCCAGCTCGTCGCCAACCCCAACTACTGGGGTGGAACGCCGGCCTTCAAGCGGATCGTCATCCGGCATTTCGAGGATGGCGCGGCGCAGATGCTGGCGCTGCGGCGTGGCGACATCGATGTCGCGTTCAACATGCTGCCCGAGCAAATCACTTCGATCAAGGGCGAGAAGGAAGTGTGGATCGCGAAGGAGGTCAGCCTCGACTTCGTGTACCTGGCGTTGAACCACAGTGCCGAGCTCAACAAGGCGCTGGCCAACAAGTACGCGCGCCAGGCGATCGCCTACGCGATCGACTATGACGGGATCATCGATTCGCTCCTCGGCGGTTCGGCGACGCGGCCGGCCAACTTCATCCCGGTCGGCTCGCTGGGCTCGACCGAAGCGCTCACCAAGGAGATCGGTTTCCGGCAGGACCTCGATCGCTCGAAGAAGGCGCTGGCGCAGGCAGGATTGCCCGACGGCTTCGAGTTCGAAGTGATCTATGGCAACAGCATCATCGCCGGGACGTCGTATCACGTGATCGCGCAGAAGCTGCAGTCCGATCTCGCGCGCGTCGGCATCAAGATGAAGCTCAATCCGATGCCGCAGGTCAATGTGCGCACGCTCTACAACGGCGGCAAGATGCAGTCGGTCATCACCTACTGGAACCCGCCGGCCGTCGAGAACGCGCTGTGGGGGTGGGCTACCGTGCAACGGGTCGCCAAGCGGTTGAGCTGGAAGCCGCCGGAATCGCTGGTCAAGCTCGTCGACCAGGCCGCCGCCGAAACGGATCAGAAGAAGCAGGCGGAGCTGTGGCGGCAGTATCAGGTCGCGATGGTGGACGAGGCGAACCTGATCGTGCTGTTCCAGCCGATCTACCAGGTGGGTGTGCGCAAGAGCATCAAGGAGTTCCCGCTGACGGCGGCGGGGTGGCAGGCGGATCTGCGCGGCGTCAGGCCGGCCTGATCGCGAGCGACCCGCGAACATCGCCGTCGCACGGCCCGCCGATGCACGACGCGGGGCGCCGCCCGCCAGGCTTTCGCCAACGCTTTCCGGACTCACCTATGCACATCGACTTTCCCGCGCCGAAAATCGGCGCCGTCATCGGCGGCGTCGATTTGCGGAGCGTGTCCGCCGAAGATTTCAGCCGGATCTACCAGACCTGGCTCGACCGCAATGTCATCGCCGTGCGCGGCCAGCAGTTTACGAAGGAAGAATTCCTCGCGTGCAGCCGCCGCTTTGGCCGCGTCAAGCCGCACCGCGTGCGCCGCACGCGCGACCCGGTGTTGCCGGAAGTCACGCTGATGGGCGTGGGTGGCAGCACGACCGCGGACAAGGGCGCGGCTTTCATCCTCGCGCGCGGCCAGACCTGGCACACGGACTCCGCGTGGGATACCGAAGTGTGCAAGGCGACCACGCTGTACGGCGTCGAGATTCCTTCCTACGGCGGCGACACGCTGTTCGCCAACATGTACGCGGCGTACGACGCGCTGCCGCAGGCACTCAAGGACCGCATCGAGCACCTGCAAGTCGAGTTCGCCTATGGCGGACGCGCGCGCGATGGCATCGACTTGCTCGAGCCGGAAGACCAGGCGCGGCCGCCGGCCGTGCATCCATTGGTGCGCACGCATCCCGAAACGGGCCGGAAGGCGCTGTATATCAATCCGTCGCACGTGATTCGCATTCTGGGGATCGGCGATGACGAGAACGAGCGGCTGTTGCCCGAGCTGTACTGGTACATGCTGCAGCCGGGCGCCGAATACCGGCACAAATGGCAGGCCGGCGACTTCGTGATCTGGGACAACCGTTGTTCCGTCCACTGCGCGGCGGGCGGTTGCCCATCGGATCAGCGTCGCGTTCATTGGCGCTCGACGGTGATGGACGCGGCTGCCGAAACGCGCGAGGCCACCGGCACGACGTCGCACGGCGTCACGGCATGAACGTACGATCCCGCGACCGGGCGGTCAACGTCTGCAAACTGCGAGGCCCACGATGAAGCAAAGCACGGTGCAACGACTGGCGATGCGTCGCCGCGTCCTGAAGCTGCTCGGCGCCGGCAGCGCTGCGGCCGCCGGCGGCTGGCCGGCACTGCAGGCAACAGCGCAGGCGCGCAATGCGACGCTGGTGATCGGCCTCGACATCAGCGATGCCGGAGCGGTCACGCCCGACCCGGCGCGCATGAATTTCTACACACCGCCGCTGACGACGCGCACGGTGTACGAGACGTTGATCACGCTAGCGCCGGGTGACTACCAGACGCTGCGGCCGCTCCTCGCCGAATCGTGGGAACGCACGCCCGACGGCAAGGGCTTCCGCTTCCGGCTGCGCAAGAACGTGAAATTCGTCAGCGGGGCGCCGATGACCGCCGACGACGTCAAGTTCTCGTTCGATCGGCTGGTCAACGTCAAGGACCAGCCAAGCGCGTACGCCGACAACCTGGGCCGCGTCGAAGTCGTCGATCCGTACACGGTGGACGTGTTTCCGACGAACATGGACCTGCCGCTGCTCACCATCCTGACGGCGCCGTCGTGCGGAATCTACGAGAAGAAGATCGCCCTCGCCAACGGCGCCACGGCCGATGCGGACGCCAAGAACACCGACAAGGCCGCACAGTGGTTCGGCACCACGTCGATCGGCACCGGCCCGTACAAGCTCGTGACCTGGGAGCGCAACGTCCAGGTGACCATGGTGCGCAATCCGCATTACTGGAACGGCACGCCGGGATTCGAGCGGGTCATCATTCGCCACATCGGCGACGGCGGCGCCCAGCTGCTGGCGCTGAAGCGCGGCGATATCGACGTCGCGTTCAACCTGTCGCCCGAGCAGCTCGCTTCGGTCAGCGACTCCGCGGACCTCGCGATCGCGGCGGAGCCGACGTTCGACTACGTCTACATGGCGATCACCAGCTCTCCCGAGCTCAATCCGATCCTGGCCAGGAAGGAAGCACGGCAGGCGATCGCGTACGCGATCGACTACGACGGTATTCGCGACGCGTTGTTCGGCGGCGTCGGCGTGCGGCCGGCTTCCTTCATCCCGTACGGCATCGGCGGATCGTCGAAGCCCTTCGTCGAGCAGGCGCGCTACGGGCTCAACCCGGCGAAGGCGAAGGAGATGCTGGCGAAGGCCGGCGTGCCCGACGGCTTCGAATTCGAGATGGCCTATGGCACCGCCGCGATTGCCGGCGCGTCGTTTCCCGTCATTGCGCAGAAGATGCAGTCGGACCTGGCGAAGGTGGGAATCAAAGCGCAGCTGCGCCCGATGGACTACGCCAACCTGCGCACGGTTTACTACCAAGGGAAGGCGAGCTCGGTGGTCCTGTCGTGGAACCTCAACGCCGTGGAGCCTTGGCTGTGGGGGTCCGCCGCGGTCGACCGCGTGGCGAAGCGCGTCCACTGGAATGTGCCACCGACCACGCGCACCGCGTTGTCGGCGGCGGCCGCCGAGCGCGACAAAGGCAAGCAGGAAGCGCTGTACCAGGATTTCCAGCGCCTGCTGATCGACCAGGCCAACCTGATTGTCCTGCTGCAGCCCGTGTATCGCGTGGCGTACCGCAAGCGCATCAAGGATTTTCGCTTGACCGGCGCTGGCTGGATGGCCGAGCTCGGCGCGGCGAAGCCCGCATGACCGTTGTTTGAACAGAACCGCATCGTCCCATGTTCCGTTACGTTTCCAACCGACTGATCACCTCCGTGGTGCTGGCGTTGTTCGCCACGCTGGTGGTGTTCCTGATCGCGAGCGTGGTGCCGGGCGATCCGATCCTCGCCATGCTCGGCGATCTCGCGGCTTCCAAGCCGGAAATCGTCGCCGAGTACCGCGCGCGCTGGGGTCTCGACCTGCCGCTGTGGCAGCAGTACTGGATCTTTCTGCAACGACTCTTTCACGGCGATCTGGGAATCTCGATCAGCACGGGTCGGCCGGTGCTGGCGGACATCGCGCAATACGCACCCGCGACGGTCGAGCTCGGCACGATCGCCTTCGTGCTGTCGATCGCGATCGGCGTGCCGTTCGGCATCGTGGCCGCCGTATGGCGCGACAGCTGGGTCGATCACAGCGCACGGTTCATATCGCTGGTGGGCGTGTCGTCGCCGGTGTTCTGGCTTGCATTCATTGCCTTGACCATCTTCTACGGGTGGCTCCAGATCGCGCCGGGACCGGGTCGCCTCGATCCCATTGATTTCCCGCCGGCGAACGTCACCGGATCGTTCCTGATCGATTCGCTGATCGCCGGCGACTGGGAGACGTTCAAGACGGCGTTTGCCCACCTGATCCTGCCCTCGCTCGTCCTCTGCGCCGCCACGCTCGGCCTCATCACTCGCATCACGCGTGCCAGCATGCTGGAGACGCTCGGCCAGGACTACGTGCGGGTCGCGCGCGCCAAAGGGATGAAGGAGCGCGCGGTGATCGTGCGCCACGCGCTGCCCAACGCGCTGATCCCCGTGATCACGCTGGCGGGGCTGGCCTACGCCAACCTGTTGACCGGCACCGTGCTGACCGAGACGATCTTTTCGTGGCCGGGTCTCGGACGGTACACGTTCCGCAGCGCGCTGTCGCTCGACCTGCCGGCGATCATGGGCATGACACTGCTCTTCGCGATCGTCTATCTCATCATCAACCTGCTGGTCGACCTGTCCTATGCGCTGGTCGACCCACGCGTGCTCAAGCGATGACCGACTCCGTTGCGGTCTCCGACGATGTCCAGGTTGCGGCGATCGAGCTCAGGGCCGAGTCGACGAGCACGCGCGGCCAGCGCTGGCGCCGCCGCTACGGGCTCGCCGCGATTGGCGTGGCGATCATTGTTGCGTGGATGCTCGTAGCCTTGCTCGCGCCATGGATTGCGCCGTATCGACCCGACCTCGTCGACGTGACGCAGCGGCTGCTGCCGCCGTCGGCCGCCCATTGGCTCGGCACCGACACGCTGGGCCGTGATGTGCTCTCGCGGTTGCTCTACGGCGCACGGGTGTCGCTGTTCGTCAGCATCCTGGTCGTGCTGCTGGGGGCGGCGTTCGGCATCCTCGTCGGCGGCATCGCGGCGTATGCGGGCGGCTGGGTCGAGCACGCGCTGATGCGGTTCA
>Ga0068864_100000390_pt1 | contig 38405 bp, 46 predicted proteins | sample KBSSwiS72_FD_66586 | JGI IMG/M metagenome (GOLD analysis project Ga0068864, IMG submission 66586) | Switchgrass rhizosphere microbial communities from Kellogg Biological Station, Michigan, USA - KBS Switchgrass S7-2 | ecosystem: Host-associated > Plants > Roots > Rhizosphere > Soil ...
CAATGGCCTGCTTCGCTACGCCCTACGGGCGCCGCTACGCAGCCCATTGCCTCAACCGCGCTGATGCGCAAAACAACCGCCCGGCTATAATCCTAGCCGGCGGAAAGCTGGGGGGCACGTCACAGCCCGAAAGATCATTTCTGTCAGCTCGCGTTTGACTGCCAAGAAGCGTTCGAGAAAACATGCATCGCCTTGGCGTGAAATAGGCCGACAAATGAACTTTGCTAACGCACGCCACACGACTGAACTACTGCTCGCCGCCATCTATTTTGAACGCGCACCCGAGCGATCTTTCCACTCGTTCACGTACAGCAAGCCCAATCAACCCAATCTGATCGGCAACCTAGGGATCGAACTGAATTACAACGATCATGCGTTAACGACCGCAGTCCTATATTTGCGCCGTCACGGCGCGACACATCTGCGCGCCCTTTCAGTTTCAGACGTGTGCAGCCAGCTTACGAACTTTGTCTCGGAAAATTTCTGGACCATCTCCAGCGAAGCATGGGATTCACGCTCGACAGCATCTTTTGTCACTTTCCTGTCGGACAGCGCGAAACAAGCGACGGCTGACGCGATGGCCAAGTCGGCCCTTTTTGTCGAACCGCGCGAGCTCACACTCTTCCCGTTGTCAGTTGTAAAAGTAGCCGCTTCTTTCGTTTCAACGGACTTTTTTCTGGTGCCGCCATCGGCACTGACCCCGGAGCTCATCGGATCGCCGGCATCGATACAGCAAATCGACCCAAACCAATTTCCTCCATTCGACGGATCGCGTTGGAAACGCCAACTCGCCAGTTCATGGCTGGGAATTTGGGCCCCGAACATTGAGACTGCCAAACGGCAACGAGCGGTTATCCTTGGCGCCATTGCCCTCCTGCCACATCCCATGGAACGCTACCTCTTCACTGGGCGCACCGTTACGGGTGGCTGGTGCAGGCTGCACGGCAATCGATATACAGTCTCGCTTGACGGCCCGCATACGCCAGCATTGAGCGAAGATCTCGTTGTCGGCGGAGATGACCACGACTGGTTGGCACTGCTGGCATCCAGTCTCGCTTCGCCCCAAAACGCCAGCAAAAAGCGAATGCGTGCGCTTGCGTATCAGTACCGCTCCTGGGTGCCCGACCCTACGCACCGCTTCCCAACGTTGTTTGCCGCGCTGGACGCCATTTATGGCGACGCCAGTCGGGCCACGCAGGCTGTTGTCGATGCCGTAGGCCCTGTCATGGGGCCAGACTATGACTTCAAACGCCTCAGGCTATTGCTCAGCCTCCGTGCCAGCGTGATCCACGGCGGTGCGCCCAACGTCTACGAGTCCACCAGCTATCACCGCTACTATGAAGACTATCGCACGGACGCGGTACGCGATCTTGAACTGATCGTCGCCCGATGCCTGCAAGTTGAAACCTTCGGTAATGCGCTTTGTGAGCGCCCTCACACCTACGCCGATCTCCTGTTCAAGAAAACAGGGCGTCGAGTTTAAGTACAGAATTCTCGTGGCACGTGCAAGAATGCCCGATCTCGACCACATCGGCCCCACCGAGTCTGTTCGTGGTCAGGATCGACAAGCGATCCTGACGGCGATATTTCCTACATCCTCACCCCATGTCAAAATCGAGACGGCTCTTTGCATCGTCCATCCTCCCGCCCCGCTCCGCGCTCCCCTGCGCGGAAAGTTGCCATGCGCTGTGTGGGTGAAGTTCGAGAAGTTCGGGAAAGCGCAACTTTCCCTACATTGAACCATATCGGTAAATTAAGGTGCGTTTCTCACCTGCAACCTCATCCGGGTGTGTGAAGTTCGCCGATCTGCCAAGGCAGCGGCTTCCCGAGTCTGAGTCGTTCGTGGTCAGGATCGACAAGCGATCCTGACGCGCGGCAAATATCGACGAGCGATATTTGCGAGCGATATTTGCAGACGCGCGCGCCGCGCGCTTCAAACCCCGCATCCTCGGAGCGGTCGGCCTGACTCTGGACAGCGATCAGGTGTTGACGGGGGTCTGATCAGGCCGCGAACGAAGCGCGAAACCGGAAGCGAATGGTGGGCGTAGGAAGGATTGAACTTCCGACCCCTGCGATGTCAACGAAACGCATGGGCAGGAAAACGGGAGATTTCTGCGGTTCGCGACTCTCCATTTTCCGGAACATCGTTAGAACAAACCGGCATTTTGCGCGAGTTTCACGCAAAACTCACGCAAGGCCACGCGGCCCGCATAATCCGGCGATCACCAGCGCCCGGGCAGCGTTTTCAGCGGCCGAAACACGCCATGGAGATAGATGAACATGTTCCAGCCGGCACAGCCGAGCGTCAGCCGGCACCGGCAGCGCCGATCAATCAGGGAGTAGGAACCGCCACAGCGCTCGCGCAGCGCGACCAGGTCTACATCCCGGCATTGCTTGCAGGTCTCGCACCAGACCCGCACCCGCGCGCCCTCGGCCACCATTGCATCAAGGTTCTGTACCCAACTCGGTAGCCATGCTGCATTCTTCGCCATGAGCGCAGAACGCATAGGGAACGCGATTGGTCAACTGCGAGATAATTTATTTCTCAGTGATAGTTTTCCCTTGCGGCGGGATTATCTCTGAGGTATAAAAATGTTGCCGCCGGGGAATGAGCCCCAGCGGCAATCGGAGGAAAGGAGCTATGATAGCTCTATACCTTCGGTTCAAATGGAAGCTGATCAGCCTGACAATCTGGATCAGCTTCTAGCACGGACCGGGCCCTGTAACCACCGGAAGAAGTGGAGCGGGGTCCGGCCACGGCGATAGCTGAAGGTGCCGCAAAATGCAAGGTTCGGAACTTCGAGCGATCCGCAAAGCCCTGGGGCTCAACCAGGCCGCATTCGGCCAGGCAATGGGCCTCACCGGCAATTTCATCGCGCTGATGGAGCGGGGCGAGAAGCCGATCGAGCGGCGGACCGAATTGGCTGCGAGGTATCTCGCGCTGGTTCCACGCGAGATCGGCCAGCGTGGTGAAGTAGTTCAAGTCTTCTCTGCCCACCGTGAGCAGGCCCGGCGGGAGGCGCTGGAGGAAGCGGCGAAGGTCGCAGATGCCAAGGCACGCGAAGGATGCGCTTGTTCCTGCGTCGGCACTGCCATCCGCGCCCTCAAGGAACCAGCTTCACCTGAGCCGCCCCAACCACGTTGATGTCCTTTCCCCCAGGCGTCATCGTGTTCGCCCTCTCGATGGTGTTCCCCCGGATCACGACATGCGCCGAACTGCCGACCGAGATCGCTGCCTGCGGCACATCGTGGATGGTGTTGCCGATAATCGAGAGCCACTGATTCACCGGCCGGTCGCTGTAGACCCCGGCACCGTTGACCCCATAGGCCGAGATCGCCGACGCCATCGGGAAGTTGTAGCGCGCGGCCAGCTTGCCGCCGGTGAAGCTGTTGCCCAGCACGCCGACATTCATCGCGCCGACACCCTCCTGAAACTGCCCTGCCGAGGCGAGCAGCCGGACACCGGTGCCGTTGAACGTGTTGTTCGCCACCAGCGCATTGACTGTCTGCACCAGCACCTTGCCGCCCAGGGTGAACTTGTTGTTCTGGATCAGGGTCCGCCCGCCGACGAAGCCTAGGCTGCGGAAGAAGTGCTTGGTGGTCAGGCCAGGAATCGGCGCGCCGGTGGTGACGACGTTCGAGCCATTCGAGGGCACCGCCGGAAACCCGACGATCTTGGCCGTGCCGAGGAAATTGAAGTCGTAGTCGAACGCGGCAATCACATCGCCCGGCCGCAGGAAATAGGACCAGTCGGTCAGCGTCAGCTTGGTCCCGGTCGCATCGATGGCGGCGATCGGCGTCGGGTGGGGGTCCAGATTGATGTTGTCGTCGCCGGCCCCGGCGATCGTGTTCCCGGCGATGATGAGGTCGCCGCCCGGGATGAACCTATGGATCGCGTCGTATTCGGTGCTGGTCGGTTCGCCGTCTGCCGGCACGATCTGGCTGTTCAGGATCGCCAGGCCACGCTTCATGCCCGAGGCGACGATGCCCATGCCCGGTGCGCGCACGATGCGCACCCCATCGATGATGATGTCCTGCGTCTGCTTGGCGCCGGACATCGGATCGCCGAGCAGCTTGATCGCATTCCCGCCATAGTAGTGGTGGAAGACCAGGAAGCCCTTCCCGATGGTGTTCTTGCCGAAGCCCATCGAGAAGTAGCGGCCGCCGGCCTGCCACTGCGCGCCGGTGGTGTAGACGCGCAGGTCAGCGGGATCGGGCTTGCCGGTCGCCTTGTCGTATTGGGCAATGTGCCCCAGGCCGTCCGCGGCCGTCACGCTGGCCGGATTGTCGATCTGCATCACGCCATGGATACCGTCGGGCGCCGGCAGCATGTGGCCCCAGCTCGTCGTCTTGAAGGCATAGTCCAGGGTCAGGCCGGTGATCTTGAGGCGCTGGCTGTCCTGCACCATGATGCCGTCTTCGTTGAGCGCGAAGACGAGCGTGGCGCCGCGCCCGTCGATCACGACATCCGTCAGGCCCCGGATATACCAGTGCGCCGTCGTGCTGCCCCGGCTCGCGAAGGTGTAGCGGCCAGGCGGGATGACCAGGCGCCCGGCCTTGGCGGCTTTGGCGGCGTTGACCATCGCCTCGAAGTAGGGTCGCGCGTCGGCGCCGGCGGGGACAGGCGCCAGGGTGACCGATGCGGCCGAGGCATTTGGCTGCTTGACCACGGCGGTAATCGACCTGCCATCGGGCGCGGTCCATTTGCGGACGAGATCGCCCGGGTCGACGGTGGCTGGAGAGGATGTTGCTGCAGTCGCCAGCTGATACCAGTCGTCGTAGGTAGCAGCGCAAGCGTGACCAGACGCCACGGCCGCAATGGCCGTGACGAGCAAAATGAGTACTCGCATCAACAGAATCCTCTTTCTTATCTCGGCGCACTGTTTTAGAGCGGCGACGGCGAACTGGGGGGAATATGACGAAGAAAGAGATCGCGGGCGTTATTGCCGTGCTGATTTTTTCGACAGCACTGGTGGTATTAGGAGTATGCAGCTCCGGTAGCTGCGCACAGAACCACTTAGAAAAAGCCCAGGGCGGTCCGCTGCTGAAATGCTAGTGTCGCGATATCCGCTTCGGCTTGAGCGTTGATATGCAACGGCGTGCCATCTGAGTTTGTCCCGTCGCTTTTCAGCGTTTGATACATCAGCTTCATATTGTTGTCGCTGACGTTGCCGGAGGCTGAAATAAGGGACCTGGCATCAAGCACCGGATAGCCAGACGCGACAGCGTTGTCGCCGAGAGCGCGTAAGCTTGGCTCCACTGTGTTGGGGATTTGCCCAGCCCAGTTGCGGACCAGAATTGGGATAACGTTGTGCTTGCGGCACAGTGCGAACAAATTCTGCACGCGAGCGAAGTCCGGAGGCAAGTTGCTTGCCCCCGCTCCCTCGTTCGACGAATAAGCCGTGAAAAACAGATGCGTCAAACCTGGCACACCGGACAAAAGGGCGTTGATTGCTTTGTTGTGGTAGGTGAAAGAATAATTACCCTCGCCGTTGTAATTGCAGTGCGAAGTGGGGATGCCGGCGACGCCATTCAGCAGGGCGACAAACTGACGTCCCCAGCCATTGGCGCGTGCGGCCGAGGAGTTTACGGTATTAGCATTTGCCCAGCCCTGCTGAATGCTGTCCCCGCAAAAACCGGCGCTCGCCACTCGCGTGCCGCGCAAGTAGAAAATCACCTCAATAGCAGGCATCCACTGCTGGCCTGGCGCCGAGCCTGGTGCGGAAGTCGCAGTGTAGTCCGACCCCGACCAGTAGCCGCAGAACACCTCAGGTTCGATCGCGTTGAAGGGATCGGTGCTCAAAGTGGAGTATTCGGCGCGGTTGAAGCCGTCAGGCTGGATGCCGTAGACCCGCACCATGAGTAGCGGCGGGTTGGAGGGCGTGTCCGCCCGATCCAAAGAGCTGAGTTGGATCTGGTCCGAAACCGCATATCCCTCCATCACATTGTGCAGAGGAGATCCTGAGGCGCTTGGGATGACGATGTTCGCCGCGCCGCCCCCCGGATTCCGTGGGTTGGTCGGATCAGTCGTCCCCCAGGTTACCGGGGTGAAGTTGATCGGATTATTGCTTGCGTCCACCGGGGCATAGCCGTTGTTGTATTTCGCGGACGGCGCAATGCTCACGGTGACGGGGTTGGTATTAGCCGTGTTGCGCGTCACGGCCTGGATCTGAATGGCGTCGTAGTGCGCCGGGGCGCGCATGGTCAGGTGCAGGGTGCCAGTGATCAACACCTGTTGGAGATAGTGGCCCAGCCGGCGGCGCACGACGTTGGTGCGAGTCCTCAACCTGGAATTTGCGAGCAAATTCGAAATGTTGGGATACACCTCGCCGAAATTGGAATCGATCCCAGCGAGCGCAGCCGCAAGCGGATCACTCATGCCAGAAGTCGCGGCGAGCCCTTTTCCAACAAGAATCTGAGACATGAGTATTTCCTTTGCTTGACCCTCGAAGTCGGGAATGCGGATTGGCGCCGAGGCACGGGTTGCTGCGGCGTGGTTGGAAGTTGGCGGCCCGGCGGCGGCCTCAATTCGGGATTGGCGTCAGGGCGCTCCCGTCGCCGAGGCGCGATGGTCGAGGATGGATACGACCGGCGGAGCGCTGATCACCGCCCAGGCGAAGACGATCGCGATCGCCACAGCCGCCTCGCGCCACCTCATTGCGTGCACGCAGGCGAAATGAGCGCCAGCAGCGCCGCGACCTGGGTGCGCAGCAGGTTATCCGTTGCAGCCAGAGCGGCCGAATCGTGCTTGGCTCCGCCGCTCAACGCGGTCGGCGGGACAATCGGCGGAACGTCCTTAGCCTCAATGCAGGCGGCCCGTACCGGTACCAGCACGTCACGGGTGACGACGGCCGGCGGCGCGGGATCGGGCCGGTGATTGGGTGCGCAGCCCATGAGCGGCAGGATGATGATGGCGAGGCCGAAGACGACGGCGACTGCGGCGATCGCATAGTCGAAGATCTGGCGCATCACAGTTTCCCCTTGTCAGCCATGACGCTCGCCGGCGTACGGCAATCCGGCCCATCGACCGCGCCCGCCGCGTCGGCCTGCTGGCGCGCGGCGCTGGCGGCGCGGCTGCGACGCTCGCCGGCGACACCTGCAAGCGCGTCCTGTTGCTGGTCGTGCGCCCGCGCGCCCGCGGTCGCGAGCGCGCGCACGGCCGCGTTTTGCCGGCGCAGCGCGATGGTGAGGACTTCCACGGTCCGGCTCTGCGCGTCGAATGCCGCTTGCTCGCGGTGGAAGGCATCGAGCGCCTTCCGCGCCGTCGCGACGCCGCGCGCCTCCGCTTCATGCAATTTGGCCGGCCACGCCGAGGCGCGGTGCCACTGGCAGCCATTCACCGCCAGCGACAGCAGCAGCGCCGCAATGAGGGCGTGGGTGGCGGACGCCGTCAGCCAGCGCCAGCCGTCCTTGATCTCGCCCTCGGCGGTCACCGCCCAGCGCGACAGCCACCCCTTGAGCAGCCACGATGCGAGCCAGGTCATGGCGCCGGCTCCGGCGTCACGGCGGCTTTGTCCACTTGCGCCTTCGTGACCTGTCGGTCCTTGAGCGCGACGGCCCCGGCGGTGGAGGTCAGGCACGCTGCGAGACCGGCGGTGTAGGAGATGCAGAAGGTGTCGAAGGTGACGTCGACCTTCCCCGCCCAGACCAGCGCCGGCCCCGTGACGATATAAGTCAGGGTGCCGATGGCGCCGAGGATACGTTGGATCTCGAACTCGCCGCCGATGCCCCTGAGGGCGTTCATCATGCTCATGCGAAAAGCCCCTTCGTGCGGCCGACCAGCCGGCGGCGTTCCTCGATGCCGTTATTCGACGTGCTTCCACGCCTTGCGATTAGCAATATTTCTGACGTGTCCGGCGTTAATGCCGAAGCGTTCGGCCAATTCGTCCTGATTGCCGGGATGGCACGGGCGTCCACGCCGATAGAGGCGGCGGATTTCCCGAACCGTGTCCTCATTGATTTGCGCAAAATAGTTCTTTTCTCCGGGCATCGTGGTTTGGTGGATGCGCCGGTCGTTGTGGTTTTCCAGCCGGGTAGCCCACCGGAGATTCTCCGGCCGGTTGTTGAGCGGGTCGCGATCAGGGAAGTGGGCGACCTCATGGCGTGGGGATGGGCGTGGGCCGTGGAAGGCTCCACACACAAGCTGGTGGACACCCTTCCACCTCCTTGCCCCATTGAGCCGCAGTCCAACGATCTCTCGTCCGGTCCGGCTAATCTTCGTAGCGATAATCTGCCCTCTTCGCGTGACTTTTCCCCAACGTCCGCAAGATAACACCCGGTCAACCGAACGAATTCTCCCAAGGCTGGACGCCTCGTAGTGCCCTTCAAAACCGGGAATTGTTCGCCATTCTTCCATGGTAACCTCATACAAAAAGCCCTTTCGCTCTTTGCACTAAGGCGCGGCGCCGCTCAATTCCTGTAACACCCCCATTGATCTTGCGGGTGATGTCGTCCTCGCGACCCGCATCGGCGAGCGCATCGAGGTTGTGCGTGGTCCAGAACCACAGCGCGGTGCGCCAGGCGATCGCCGGCTGCTCGACCAGTTGGGGATGTGTTTCGAGATCGAGGCCGAGCGCCTTGCCGGCGCGGGCGTAATTGCCCCTGCCAGTCAGCTGGAAAAGTCCCCGGCCGCAGAAAAGCCGGCCATCGCCCGGCCGGCAGTTCCCGAGGTCCGCCCGGCCCTCGTAGCCACGCTGTGCCGGGCTTGGCCCCCATATCTCCCGCAGATAGCGCCAGCTGCCACTTTCGTGCGCGGCCTGGCCCAGGAAGTTTGCGAGCCGCGCCGGGGACTGCACGACCGACGTACCGTGCAGGACAACCGCAGCCGCCTCGCCGAGCGGGAGCGTGGCGGACATTTGCCGCTGCCCGACGAAGGCGAGGATTCCAGCCCAGGTCTTCGGGCCAGGAACGCCGTCGGCGCCGCCGATACTGTAGCTGCCGGAAATGAGCCGGCGTTGCGCCAGCGAGAAGTCGATGGTCACCGGGCTTGGTCCAGCTTGCGCGCCATCCGCTCCAAGTCGGGAGGCGTCTTTTGAAGGGGAAAGGCGAGCAGAAGCGCCGGCTTGATCGCCGCGCACGGAGCGCAGGCTTCGACGAGGGCTGTGGCGGCGGCCTTGAGACGAGCAATGCTTTCACATTCAGCGCACATGGTTGATCCGCTCCGCTAGAAGGGTCAGGCTCTTGGCCATCTCCGTTTCGGCTTGGATTCGCTCCTTCGTGATCGCTTGGGTCTGAGCCTCACGGTCTTGGTGAGCCTTGTTCTGCTGGATGCGGTCCCAGATGAGGAACCCAACGAACATGCCGGATGGGCCCATTGGACCCATCTGGTTGAGGAGCTGGATAAGGTCGGCGAGCACAATTCCCCCCCGGGCACTAAAAAGCCGCCCGAAGGCGGCGGAACTGCGAACCTGGCCAGGCGCGCTAGGCGCCGGGCGGCGGGGCCGTCACAAGCGGCGCCGGCGGGGCGAACTGCGGTAGCGGCGCTGGCGGTGCGGTGCCCTCCGGCAGGGCCTGCTCACGCAGGATCATTTCCATCAGCCGGCCCCGATCATCCGCGCCCAGGCCCCAGAATGCGTGCGACCATGCGAAGCCGCCGACCTCGGCGACGTCCACCTTCTGCTCGGCCGTCAGCCGGCCGGCCTGGGCGTAGCAGAACTCGAAAAACAGGCTGACCTTCTCGGGCGGCACCGTGGCGCCGGCGATCGCGTCGAACTTGGTGCGGTCGTCGTCGCTGGCGAGCGCCTCGCGGATCTCGGCGTAGCGCCGGGCGATGATCAGGTTTGCTTCTGCGAATGAGGGGACCATGGGATATCCTTCGTGAGGTGACGATTCGGCGGTCAGGCGCCGTTGACGGCGGCGTTCCAGTCGATTGTGGCGGAGGCGGCGATCGCGCCGACGGTTGTTGCCAGACTGATCTCGCGCTTTGCGGCCATTCGCGCCGCCTCGACCTTGGCGCCGATCTGCAGCCATTCCGCCGCCTTGGCCAACACTGTGGCTGCGAGGGCATCAATTGTCACATCGGTCGCCTGAGCTTCGAGCGCCAGGAACGGGAAGTGCGTCGGGTCGGCGCCGGTTGTCCAGGCCTTGGCCTCGGCGAGCTTCTCCTGGTAGCGCATCGATTGGGTGACGCCCGGGGTTACGAACTGCAGGCAGAAGGTGTCGGCAGCGGCGTCGACGATCGCGCGCTGATCATCCCGGATGATGTCGAGGTCGACCGGCACTGTGCCCATCGCTGCGGCAGATACCTTGAGCAGCGCAGCGCCTTCCGGAAGCACCTGACGGTCGGCCTGCCCATCCTGGCACTGACCGCGCCAAAGTTCAGTCCCGGCGGATGCGCTGTAGACGATGAAATACTCCGCCATGATTACCTCTTGATGTCTGTCGTGATCAAATTCGAGCCAGTCGCCACGCGAAGGTATTCGCCGGAATTCCATGTTCCGTTCAAAGACACCCGTAGGTCGAAAGTGTGCGATCCAGGCGAAACGCTGTTGATCCCGATGTGCTGGCCTTCGGCGCCCCATTGGGCTTCAAAGCCGCTGATCGAAGCCCAGAATGCACTGTCAGCGAATTCGGCAATAGGCGAGCCCTTGCCCCAATGATGGAGTGCAGTGCCATCGAGGCGAAGTTCAAAGGTGTAGTAGCGGTTGCCAGAGGCGGAACTGCCGTAAGCCGCCACCGCCGTCCACGAGGAGAGGAGTTGGGCGTAGCCGTCGAATGTTCCGGTGAACGACAGCACCGTCACCCAGCCGCCAAAGGTCGTCACATCATAGGGAGAAGCGAGATAGGTTGAGCCTGGAGCGGTGACCGAGTTCGGCTGCATCGCAGAGGTGGGGACTTGATTGTTCGCAACCCCGCCGCCGCTATTGATCGTGCTCGAAACATCATCGGCATAGATACCGCCGACCGGGGTGCCGTATGGCGCGCCGTTGGTGGCATTGGTCGGAGGCTTTGTCCCCGAGATGACAGAATAGTCGCTGTTGGTCGCGGTGGCGGCCTGGCCGATGATTGCCGACGCGGTGTGGCTGCCGGTGACGTCCGCTCCCGCTTGCGCCGGCTTGAGGGCGTCGATGGTCTGGCCGGACTGGTACGTCGCGCCATAGCTGGCGTCGTCGGTGAAGGGGGTGCACTCGCTGCCAAGTTCGACTTTGATCTTGGTCCAGGAAGCGTTGGTGTTGGACCATGCGCCGTCCCCCCAGATGTCCATGATCAGGCGGGCGGTCGCAGTCCCTGCCGGCGCGGTCTGGCTTGTGACTGAGCAGAAGGTCCAGCCGGCCCCATGATTAGCTGCACACGTTGTGGTGTAGCCAATATGTCCGCCAGAGCTGTTCAACCACTCGATGTAGAACCGCGCCTGCGCAAGGGTGCCAGACGTCATGGTCAAGCCGCCGGAATAGATCCATGCCTGCAGGCTGACGATTGTGCCAGCCTGGATCGGGTGGTCCTGGTAGTAGAACAGGCCGCCGCTGTTGTTCGCCGAGCTGTTGTGGAAGAAATAACCCTCGCCGGCCTGCCCTGGACCGGCGGTAACAGCGCCGCCGCCAGCCGCAGAAGTCCAGCCGTCCATCTGGAGCAGCCCGCAGGGATTGTAGACGTAGTTCTGGTTCCGCCCCATGAGGCTGGTCGGCGTGTAGCCGCCGAACGTTGCCCAAGACGCTTGCCCGGCAATGGCCGCCGCCGTGTGGCTTCCTGTGACGTCCGAGCCTGCCTCGGCCGGTTGCAGGGTGTCGATGTTCTGCCCGCTCTGGTATAGCGCGCCGTTGGTCGCCCAGTCATTGAACGGTGTCGCAGTGCTGCCGAGCTCGCACTTGATGTTCGAAGCATAGACTGGGCCGGAGCCGGCGAGGGTGCCGGTGTAGATAATCACGCGAGCGAAGCGGGCAGTGGAGGGCATATTGGCGGTCGTCGCCACCGTGCTGAAACCGGCGTTCATCGGGACATAGGTGCCCCCGACGCTGCCGAGGTAATTCTTGCTGGCGTCGGCATAGTCCAGGTAGATCAGCGGGCGATTGCTGCCGGTGGCTGTGCCGTTCGCCCCTGCCCACATAGAGGCGGTGTAATTGTTGCTCGGCGAAACCGGGAACCAGTCTGTGGTCAGGAACGAGCCGGCATTGTTGCTGGCAGCCAGATAGGTCGGGATATCGCCAGCCGATCCGCTGTTCCAGCTCCATCCGGTGGAATTAACGAACTTCTGGAATTTGAGGCTCAGTCCGCCGTTGAACACCAGGTTGCCGCCCGGCGTGGCGATCTGCTGCGGCGTCAGGATGCCGTAGGTCGCCCATGCGGTCTGCCCGCTGATCGCTGCCGCTGTTCCGAGGCTGGTGACGATGCTGTTGTCCGGCAGCGTGCCGTAGACCTGCGAGACCAGGCTGACGCCCGAAACAGCACCATAGGACGCCACACGATCGGACGGGCCAGGCGTGTAGGGCGGGATGGCCGTCTGCCCCGCCGGCACCTTCGTCAGAAGCGGCGCGGCGGTGATCATGCGCGGGTTGGCGGTCGAGCCGTTGATGTTGAACCTGGTCCAGATGGCGGCGAAACGGCACCTGCCGTTGCCGCCGGGCAGCGTCCCGTCTGCCGGCACCGTGGCTGTTGCCGATGCCAGCGCGAGCGTCGCCCGCGTGAAATTGCTGTAGACGCTGGTCCCGATGTCCTTGACGACGTTGCTGCCGCCGTATTCACCGACATAGGCCCCGGTGTCGTCGTAAAAGCCGATCTCGACCACCCCAGATGTGCATCCCTGGTGACCGATCAGGGCAGAGGCTGCCAAGCGGTCGCCAGGAAGGACTGGGAGGAGGACGCGTTCCTTGGCGTAGCTGCTGTAATTCGGGACGACGCAATCGACCACCGTGCCATTCGGCGTTCCGGTCACATCCCGCGCAAAGGCATAGCTGCCATCGAGCAACTGCACGCGCCGGTCATTGAACGACAACGAGCCGAGGTTGCTCGAATTCCCTTGCCATGCACCGATCCACGCGAATGGGATCGTCGTGTTCACCGCGGGGTCCACCAGCGTCATTTCGCTGTTGGGCAGCGTGTTCGCGCCGAAGGGCAGGGAGGCCTTGTTCGAAGTTGCGAGATCGCCCTGCCCGACGATCGCCTGCGCCAGCGTCACCGGGCTCTCCAGCGCCTTCATGTTGCCGGTGATCGTATAGGAATAGGCGCCGACCGATGACAGATCCTGCTCTGCCCGGCCGTAGACGTTGAACGCGGTGAGCTTGATGAAGATCGTCTGCCCGATCATCGTCAGATCGAGGTCGGCCAGCCGCGCGATGGTGTCATCCACTCGGACCCAGGTCGAACCTGACGCGTGCGAGCCGGCTGTCGTGCCGTAGAGCCCGCGATTGAGCGTGGTCAGGTCGTAAGCTCGAACCCCGGTCAGCGACGCGTTCTGATAGGCAAAATATTCGCCGTTGCAGACCATGAGCGTGGTGCCCTGGGCCACGTCCGCCGACGAGCCGGACAGCATTTGCCCGTTCGAAGTGAGCGACAGGTGCGCGGTGTTCGTGGTGTCCATGCCGCTGGCATGGCCCGCCAGGCCTGCGCTGAGCGTGCCGTAGCGCGACGAACCCCAGATTGTGCCCTGCTCGCGGTAGTGCACCCCGTCGAGGGACAGCCAGACGCGGCAGCCGCCGTAATTCAGGTCCGTGGCCTGGCCGCCGGCCGCAAGGGCCACGCTCAGGCCAGTGGCGCTGGGGTCGGCAGGCAGCTCGAAGATCACGGGCGCCGCAGCATCGAGCGGCGCGTTGTCGAACGACGCGCTCCAGCGCACGCCGTCGTCATAGGCGTAGGTCGGCGCCGCGGCGACGCCGATCATCATGTCTTCGGCGGTGACCCGGTAGCTGTGATCCTGCTCCTCGATTTCGGTAATGCGCACCGGCACCCGGTCGATGCCCTGCGGCAGGTCGGTGATCGTAAGCACGTCCATGGGTTCGAGCATCGGGTAGCTGCCGACCAGCTCGAACTCATAGGTGTTGCGCTTGTAGAGGTACCGCTGGAGCGCCAGCTGGGCGATCTGCTTGGCGATCGAGGAGACGCAAATGCAATCGAGCGTGATCGTCGGCGCGATCTTGAGCCCGTATTTCTCGATCGCGTCCTGGTCCTCCGCGTAGACCACCTCCTGGTTGTACTGGTTGGCCCGGTTGCGGAACTGGACCGAGACGCGGTTGTAGGCGTCCGCTGGCGACGTGCGGGTGACCAGCACCGGGCTTTCCTCGTCCGTGTCCAAGCAGTCGTCGGGGTCGAGGTCGAACAAGGGCGTGACGTTCGGCGAATAGGTGGCGCCGTTGCCGGTGATTGCCGTGTCGCCGTAGGGGATGACCTTGAGCTTGCCGCCGGACCAGACCGGGCCGGCGTTGGTGGTCTCCGCCATCTCCTTGATAACGTCGGTCCCGGGCCTCTGCTGAGAATAGTAGGGCGAGACGAACAGGCCGAGGGCCTGGCAATAGGTTTCGTAGCTGGCCGCGCCGCTCGAGAGGCTATCGACCCAGCTGCTGCTGAACCCGATGCCGAACTGCTGGTTGAACAGCACCTGCTTGATGATGTCGGCCGGGTTGGCGTCCGGGTTGCCGCCGCCGACGATATTGAAGCCCTTGATCTCGAAGTTGTGGTTCGGGACGGTGGCGCTGTCGCTGAGATCGTAGGCAGAGGCCGCGACGTAGGCGGTGCCGGAATAGTTGATGGCCTGGCTGACGAACGCCGGCGACGACCCATACTGATTATAGCCCCAATTGAGATCGTTGGCCCAGTTGCCGGACGTGCTGTAGCCGGACAAAAAGCTCCACACGGCCTGGTCTGGGGCGCCGGTGAAAAGCGTCAGACCGAGGTCCGTCAAGGTGGTGAGCTCGGTGTCCTTCCAGACCTGGCCAATGCCAGCGATCGGGCCTTCGCAGATCGCGAGGATAGCCGAAGCCTTGTAGGTATAGGTGGTGTTGCTCGACGATCCGCCACCCTTGCCGGCAGTCGTGGTGTGGGCGTCGGCCTGGAAGTTGGCGAACCAGACGAGATTGCCGGCGCCACGATTGGTGCCGAACTGCACTGGAATCGGCTGCCCGTAGGAGGACTGCTGGGTCTGGATCGTCGTCTGCCGATCGGCGACAGTGACGCTGCTCGATCCGCCCATTACGCCGACACCCCGAACACGCTGAAATACAGCACCGGCCGACCGATCAGATCGCCGTCCCGGTCCATGTCGCCCAGCACCACCGCGCCCGCGCGTTGCATGGCGTGGATGACGGTCGGCGGGTCGATGACGATGGCCGAGTGCGAATAGGTTCGGCCGAATTTCCAGATGGCGAGGTCGCCAGGCTGCACCTCCTCGCGGGTAATCTCGCGGGCATAGGGGCGGACCCAGGCCAGGTATTGCTCCTCGTCGCGATGGAGCATCCACTGCGGCGAGTATTCCGGCTCAAGGCGAGGGACGACGCCGGCCGCGTGCATCACTTCCGCCGGCAGCATTGCGCAGTCGACCCCCGCGCCCTTGATGCGGCCGTGATGATGATAAGGTGTCCCGATGAATTCGAGGGCCTCTTTGACGATCAACTGGCGGAGTTCAGCCTCTCCTTTCTGCTCTCCACCAATGGGCCGCATCTCTTCTTCCTTTGATCGGGCGTCAGATCAGCCCAGGACTTTGCTACCGACGCTGCGATTTTCGCGGCGCGTTCAACTTTCTGTTCGTCTGTTAAGTCATTCCAGCGCGCGAGGTTCTTCGACACCGCCCTCGCTGATGCCGCGCGCCGAGCACGCTCAGCATCCGACAGGTTCATCTTCTTGCCAATATTGGCTTTCGATACCTCGCGAAGACGGGCGGCTGCGTCTGGACGCTTGCAGCCTTTTTTCGCTTCCGAAATCCGCCGACGATGCTCATCGGTGAATACTCGTGCTTTCAGTTTGGTAGATGCGCTGGCCCTGCTTTCTGGCGAAATGTATGGCTCCAGATCACCCCCGAGCCGGACATTGAAGAGCCGATTGCTGCGCAACCTATCGATCCAGCTTCGCTCCGCTTCCTCAGCATCAATAGGGTCAGACCCGATCTGAAGAATGACCATCGAAACATCGTCACCGCGTGCAAATATGGAACGAACCCATTTGTGCATTGGCGCGATGCCACCCCTGCGCGCCGCGCCGCGATGCTGAAGTAAACGCTCGTATGGCCGCGTCGAATATCCGACAGAGCGGATGACTTTGGTTCCGCTTCTCAGGCCGTAGATCACCCATTGATCGCGGCCGATCTCGAACGCTCGCGGATGCCCGGGCACCAGCACAATTTCATGGTCTGTCGAATCGATGTTACGGGCTGCGTCAGCCACGGCGGATCCTACTCGCTGTTGGTCAGGGCCGGTGCAGGACGGCGATCCCGCATCGGCCCGCCTTCTATAGCAGAGTCAGCCTTTTACTCCCAGCTACGACAAGGCTTCCGCCACGATGGCGGCGCGAGTTTCCGCTTCGGCGGGCATGGATTACTTACCCCCCTGACTGGAATAGCCCTTGATCGGCGGCGTCGCCATCTCCGGCGTCGGCACCCAGGGGAAGCCGCGGAACCGCCCGGCGTTGTTGAACTTGGAGCGGCACGTCGCCAGCGTCTTGTCGCAGCCGGCGAACACCGAGATCGTGTCGCCCGCCGCCGGTGCGTGCGGCAGGGGCAGGGCGAAGGTGAAGCCGGTTGCCGGGCTGTAGGACTTGACCGTCCTCTTGAGCCCCGCGTTGGCCCCGCTGGTGAAGGTGACTACGCCCTGGGTGAAATAGTCCGCCGCCTGCGCATTGCCGGTCTTGAAGCTGGTCAGCGTCGGCGCCGGCGAAGCGGCGACGGTGCCGGTGGCGGTGAAGCTGGTCTTCGCCAAGTTGCAGCCGGCGTCGTAGACCGTGTGCAAGCAGACGCTCTGGTAGACGTTGTGCGGGAACTGCTGTGCCAGAAGCTCGAGCGCGTCCTTGACTGTCACCCGGACCTGGGTCCGGTCCGGGTAGACGTCCGAGACGAAGCCCTGAAACACGTGATAGACGCCAGTGACGGTCGGCCAGCTGGTCAGATAGGCGGTCTCAACCAGCAGCTGCGCCCCGTCGAGGTATCCGAGCCGGGCGGCCAACTGCCAGATCAGGCCGCTCACATGATCCGAGGGCGTCGGGAAAACGGTCACGTCCATCGAATCGGACTCGACGCCGACCTTGAGTGTGACCTTGCTTCGCTCCATCGCCGGCGCGCACGAGGCAAAGGTGTGCCCGCCCCAGGTCAGGTTCACGTCGGCATTGGTCACCCGCAGGACCGTCCCGTCGAGGAACGTCCAAGTGTAGCAGTCCGCCTTGAAGAACGGCCTGCGGCTCGCGAAAAGTGCGGTGAGCGCGCCAGGCGAGCTCTCGTAAGTGGGCGATTTCATTTGACCGATTGAAACCTGAGGGTCTTCGTTTCCCAGAAATTCTGCATGAATTTCGAGGCGGTGATCTGGTCGTCCATGAAGCGGCAGCGCCAGTAGAAGGTGCCGGTCCAGCGCAGCGCATGCCCATTCGCCGGCGCGACGGCGAAAGTGATGACGCCGCTCGTGGCGTCGAGAGAATACGACCCAGCCGCCGACCCGTTATCGGTGACCGCCGCGACGCCAGCCGTGGCGCGGACGGGCTCGTAGACGCCGCCATACGACCGAGCGAGCTGGAAGACGGTCGTGGTGCCGTCGCCGGTCCCGAACTGCTGATTGACCGCAGCGAAGTCGTCGGGGTCGTAGAACAGCCAGTCGTCGAAAGCCCCGCGGTGGGCATTGAAAAATCCGAGCAGCGATTGCAGTTCGGCGTTGACGTCGTCACTGCGCAGGATGTCGTAGCCGATGCTGTATTGCCAGATCGGATAGGACCAGAAGCCGATGCGCGTCTCCTTGCCCGAGACGACCGGCTGAATTTTTGTCGACCACACCGCAGTTTTCTCGACCGGATAGGTCAGCCCGACCAGAGCCGGGAACAGGGCATTCGACATTACCGGCCGCCCCGGAAACCGTTGCGGACCGCTTTCTGGATGCCGGTCGCCAGCGCGGGACCATGTTCGCGTGCGAGCCGCTTGACCGAATGGGCATCGACGGCGCTGATCTGATAATAGTGGTGGTGGTGAACGTCACCGCTGTCGTTGGCGGAACGGTCGTTCGATGCTGCCGGAAGGGAGAGCACACCAGCCGCCGCGCCGCCACGGGACATATTTCTCAGCGGCGAGGCGATGTCGGCCGGAAGCACCATTTCATAGGGGTGAATGATGCCCAGCCGGCCACCCTTCCCATCGACGCCGCTTCCCGCGCCGCCAGGGACGTCCCAGCCATCTTCTGCAGAGAATGCCATCACGCCCGCAAACGCGGCGGCGGCGGCAATCGGAGCGAGCACCGGGCCAATGATAGGAATCTTGGCAACCGCAGCCCAAGCGCCCGCCGCAGCTTCCTTGGCGCTCTTGAGCATGGATTGCATATGCGCGGCAGTTTCTGCCGACTCCTTTGTAGCAAGCCCCACCAACCAGGCTGTTACCATGCGCGAAATGGCCTGTTCGACGATGCCCTGAAGGTTCTGATAAAGCCCTTTAAAGGTGGCCGCCCACCCCTGCTGAAGCGTGGCCAACTTAGCGAATTGCTGGGCGAAACCCTGGTAGGTTTGAGTCATGGTGCTTCGCAGTTGCTGAGCCTGCTCGGCATTGCTCCGCGCTTTTTCGTTGTTCGCCCGCTGGTTCAGCAGCGCCAGCTGATTGTTGAACCTCAGAGTATCAGCGAGGATTTGGTCGTTGATTTTGCGCCGCTCGATCGGCGCCAGCTTCTGCTGGGCAAGCTGGGCATTCAATGCGGTGAGCGTTACCGCCTTTTCCGCAGTGATGAGATCGATGTCCAGCTGGAGCATCTGGCGGTTGATCGCCGCCTTGCGAGCCAGGGCCTGCGCGTCGGTAATCTGTCCGGCCTGCTGAGCCGCAGCGATGTCCTCAAGCTTACCTTGCAGCACCAATTTGCCGAGCGCGACCTCCTGACGGGCGCCCTCCATTTTGCTGCCTTCGTCGGCCTTGATGGCTTCGAGTGCGGCGGCATTGCCTTGCTTGCGTAGCGCTTCCACAGCGGCCAGCCACTTTTTTTCCACCTCAGCTCGATCCTTTGATCTAGCTTCGGTTTGGTCGATCTTGGCGCGCCAGAACTTGGCTTCCTCTGCCAAGGAATAGGATTCGTAAGTACCCTGCTCCTGTTGGAGCATGGCGAACGCGGTCTTCGCGCTGGTAAGCTCCTCGTCCCATTCGCCGACGACATTGCCCTGCTTTTCCGTCCGGGCCCCTTTTGTCTTGCCAGGTTTTTCGCTGTTCGCGAGCGAGCGATCGAGCTTCCCCGAGGCGAGTGAATCCCAGGCCTTGCGGAGCTCGTCGAGATTGCCCTTTTCGCCTGCCACGTTTGCCACGGCAGCCGACAGCCTCGTGAACTGTTCCTCAGTCAGCCTCCCCGCGCGCTGCAGTTTTTGAAGGGCGTCGATCGTCGCGGAAGCGCCTCGGGCGCCGCTGGCGAATTGCTGGAGCACTTGGCCGGCAGGCATTGACGGCTTCTGTGGGGTCGCTCCCGCTGCGCGAGGTGTCGATCCCATGGCGACAAACTGCTGCATCCAACTGCCATCGCGCGCCTCGCTGATTTGGCCCTGAGCCTGCTCGAGCCGCTGCTGCGCTTGCGCCTGGGCCAGAATAACGGTGGCCTTGGCCAACGCCATGGCAGCGTCGGTCTGGTTCTTCATCTTGCCGGTCGTGAGGTCGAAGACGCCACCGATTGCTTTTTGAACTGAACCGAGTTCGTCGGTGGCGACTTTGACGTCGTCCAGGGCGTCCTTTGCCTCCATAAGGTGCCCGATGAACTTGCCGAGCATGGTAATGCCCAGCGTGACAGCGATGCCCCATGGGCCCGTCATGAACGCGGCCATCCGGCCGAGTGCGCCATCTTTCGCCCCTGAAAGCGCGGCCGCCTCGCCCAGGCGGCTAATCTGCTCCCCGAAAATCATGGTGATCGGCAAACCGGCAGCTAGACTATCAGCCGTCGACCGAAAAACGTGCTGCATGATCATGCCGCTGGCGCCCAAGCGCTGGTGCCCTTCCTCGAGCCCGCGGCCGGCAACAGTCGCCTTTTTGATCTCATCGGTGAACAAGCGCACCGTAGCTGAGGCCTTGGCTTGGGCCTCCGATACTTCCAGATAGCGCGTCTTGAGCTCGTCAGTCGGAGCGGACGACGCAATCATCTCGCTGGCGAGCGAGCGAAACTCCTTGCTCGTCTCCTTCAAGGACGCCTGGGCAACGCCAAGCTTGCTGGTGAGATCGGCGACGTCTGCGGTGACGCTGACGCTCAAGTTGTTCGGCATGCGCAACCTCGATGATGGCGACAACAGCAATGGGCCGCCCAGGGCGCGGACGGCCTTTTCCTGCGAAAGGCGACGAAATGAGGGGGCTCGTTGAAATATGCCCGGGCGGCGGGTAACATCGACATCCATCTGGATTGAGGATGCTATGAGAGGCTTTCTGCTAAGCGGTGCTGCAATTGCCTTGATGGCAGCTTCCGAGCCGATGGCGCCGGTGGACTATGGCAGTCCAATTTCTTACGACGATGCCGTGCAAGTTGGCGAAAAATACATCAAAGCCAGTTTGCTTGACCCGTATAGCGCGCACATTGACTGGTCGTATAATTTCGTACCGTTTACTGAAAAAGTTCCGTTCTTCAAGAGAACCACCGGCTATGCCTCATGTGTTACGGTTAATGCTAAAAATGCATATGGTGGATATGTCGGCGAGAAGACTTATCGCATAATTATCCGTGACGGCCGAGTAATCGACTATATGCCTGTTTCCGATCTGAAATTTGTCCCGGATATCTGCAAAGAATTGGCCGACAAGTATGGTATGTCGCCAGCGCCGAACCCACGCCACTATCCCTGAAATTTAAACCGGCGGTGGCGTTATTGCCGCCAGTTCGGCAATCGTCGGGCCTGGGGCAGCTGGCGCGATAGCGGTCGTTTCAGGATCATCGCTGAACTTCCAGTCAATGCCGAGCTGCGAGCCAACGATAAGAACGGCGACGTTCAGCGGAGGCCCATTCCGCTTCCACCAATCGCGTTGAGCCTGCGCATCAGCAATCCCCCAATCGGCCTCGATCCGAACCTTGCTTCCCCCTTCCACTCCGGCGGCGATCAATTCGTGGACGACGTCTCCGAGTTGCTGGGCGAGGCTCCCTCCGCCCCCGGCGCAGAAGGAGCCATCGCTTCCCCCTTGGGGGTGAGGCCAGATTCGACCAGCAGCTCATTCAGCGCGGCATACAGCGCAGGCATGTCCTCGGGTCCAACCCGATCGAGCAGGTTAGCCTCGGTCAACTGCGGATCCACCTTGACGAGCCCAATAGCCAGAACCGCAACCAGTTCGGCCGCAAGCTCCATCATGTCGGCGATCGATTCGATCTCGCCCTGAGCGTTGATCGCATCGATGTGCGGCGCGGCCTGGCGCATGGCGCCAAGCTTGTAGGGGGCGATCTCGTACGTCTGCCCCTGGATAGCTACCGCGACCATCAGGCCGGCGTCCCGAACTGGAAGATTTGCTGGTTCGCGTCCGCATAGGCGCTGAAATCCACCTCGTTGATGGTCCAGTCGTCCTGCTTGGTGGCGAAGGTGAACTTGTCGACCATCGCGGCGAACAGCGTCAGCGTCATGCCGCTGCGCGGGTTCAAGAAGTCCGCCTTGAACGTGGGCGCAGCGCCCATCGGCGCATTGACCACGAGAGCCTTCTTCGAGGTCGTCGAGGACGCGGTGTAGACGTAATCGATGAAGACGGTCTTGCCGGTATCGGCGGCGGCGAAGGTATAGACACCAGCCGAGACGCTATACTGGCCGGTCGCTGGCGCACTGGCGACCTGGGTATAGGTGTTGCCGAGGCCGTCGCGGACCGCCAGCGCGCGCGACCAGGTGCCGCTGCTCGGCACGGTGGGTGTCAGCTGGTAGGGGGTCGACGGAATCGCCGAGCCGGTGGTGTCGTAATTGATGCCGCCGATGCCACTGGTAATCGGTTGACCGACGATGACAGACTGGAACAGCAGGCCGTCCAGGCGGGCAAATTTCGCCTTGCCCGAGATCTTCAACTTGCCGCGGCCCGTGGCGACCGGCGCCATGTTCTGGCCGTGCAGCGGCTTGCTGTCCCAGGCGAAGTCGACACTGACGTCCTGCATCGTGCCGATCAGGAGGGGGGTCGGTACCGCGATGGCGGCGCCAGTATAGTCGGTCAGCTGCGAGGTCCACAGGGTCCCGGAGCCGAACGAGAAGGTGTCTTGAGCAGCCATGGAAAAGTTCCTTCTAAGGGAAAGACCGTCTCACGACGGGCGAAGCAAACGCGGTGCCGGCGCGTCGCCGGGCAATCAGTCGATCGAGGTGTCGCGGGCCTGAGCCGGCGGGGCCTTGGTGGGCGCGGTGGGCGCGGTGGGCGCCGGGGTGGCGTCGGGAATGGGGGCCGGGGTGAAGCCATTCACCGAGAGGCCGCCGAGGTCGCCCTGCGGAGTGTCATCGGGCACTTCGATGTGGCCGTCCTCGACGGGGAAATAGCCGATCGAGAGGCTGATACCGTTGGTGTGCGGAGGGGCAACGAAGCGCATGCGGAACTCCTTCAGATTGGCAGCGTGATGCGGATGGGGATGCGGGCAATGGCCTGCGGGCCGATGTCGCCGGGCGAAATGTCGCTGCGGCCCTCGATCCGGCACCAGTAGACGAGGCCGTGGAGGGTGAAGCGCATCTGATCATCGGGCGCGAATGCTACCTCGCGCAGCTTCTGCTCCAAGGCAGCCAGGCCTTGATCCGGCACGGCCCCCGGATCCTGCCCGGCATCGCTGTAGATCCAGCCTTCGGCCTCGATCGTAGTGATCGGCATGTTGCCGTTGTGGTGGTCGGACATTCCCACGCGGCGCAGGAAGAAGGCCGGCTGCTCGGCCACCTGGTTCCAATGAACCACCCGGCGACCGGTGGTGACAAAATCGGGCACCTTCGCTCTGATGTGGGTCAGCAGGGCCTCCATGACCGTCTCGACGTCGATCACGCGTTAGCCTCCCCGACCGCCCTCTCGACGACAGCATTCAGCCTGGCGACGACCTGCGGCTGCATGCCGGCGAGCGGGCCGCGCTCGAATGCCACCTCGGCGATATTCGGCGTGCGCGGGTGAGCCTTGGCGATGACGTTGATCGGCGATTCCAGCTTCTGATTCCAGAAATGGTCCAGCTTCATCGAATGAGCGGCGACCTTGGTGCGCCGATGGGCGCCGTACTCCAGCGCGGCGGCCTTGGCGAAGTCCTGGCCGACGTCGCTCGCGATATCGATGTAGCCCGTGATGCGGTTCTTGTCTGTGAACAAGCGGGCGCGCTCTTGGGAGCGCAATTTGCCGGTACGCGACGGCGTCGCGGCCTGCACACGGCCGAACAGCTCGTTGGTCAGCTCGTCGATCTCGGAGCGCAGTGCGTCATAGAGCGCATCCGGGAATTCCTCGAATCGCAGGCCGACCTGGCGTTCGCCGGCGAGATCGATGCGGATCGTGTCCATCTCAGGCAATTACCGGTTGGCGCCAGGCGTCGAGCGTGGCGGCGATATCGGGAGGGAAGGGCCCGTCCTGGCCGGGTTGCCCGCCGACCCACCAGCGCTCCATGCCTTGGTTTGGCATGTCCCGTTGAACGAGGGTCGGATCGCGGCCGCGGGCGGACCAGCGAGCGTTCACCATCTGGACAACGCATGCCGTGACGTCGGCAGGTACGCTGGGCGACGCATAGGCAATCGTCAGGGCCTTGCCGGCATCCGCCGCTGCAAAGGTGTAGGTGCCATCGCTGGCGACGCTATACTGCCCGGCCGCCGGCGCAACTTTCACCCGGGCGAGCATCGCGCCGGCTGCGTCCGTGACCGAGATGTCGCAACCGAACGTGCCGCTGACCTGTGTGGTATAGGGGCTCCCGCTCGGGACGCTGTGCGCCTCAACGGTCTCGGTTCCGCAGCCGCCGGCATATTGGACGGTCACGGGGTAGGCTTCCCAGGCGGTCACCCCGCCGGTCCACTTGTTCAGCCGCAGCAGGCGGCCCGTCTCCTGGTCGACACGGAAATCGGCGCCCTCGGTAAGGATGTTGGCCTGGCCGGGCGCAGGCGACTGGACGACGGACAGCAGGGCGATCACCGGCGAGCACGACAGGACGAGCGCAGGGAAACCGCCGGGGGTCTGGTAGGGGTAAGGGTCCTGGTCGAGGTCGAACAGGTCCTGCACCAACTGCGGGACGAACAGGCGCTTGCAGTAGCCGGCGATTGCAGCGCTCGTTTGGCTGATCGCTTTGCCCAGCCAGCCATCATCGGTTGACGAGGTGATCTTCAGCTCTTCCTTGACCGTGATCAGATCGGAGAGGTCCTTGGTCGCCGCGGAAGCCAGCACGGTGGTGAAGATCGAATAGCCCACGGTGGCGAAATCAGTATTCGGCGACGATGTTGGTCGCGGAGGTTCCGGTCGCCTTCACCCGGGCCGCGCGCACCTGGAGGTACGTGCCGGCGGGAACGCCGGTATAGGTGACGGTATCACCGCCGACGGTCACCAGCGCGACCGCACCGGTCCCGCCGATCCATAGGCGCTTGGACGCCGTGGGGAGATCGTTGGCGTCGCTCGGCGAGACGGCGGCGGCGTGCCGGGCCGGGCCCAGCACATCGTCACCGATGTTGGCATAGGGATCGGCCATCAAGAGACCTTTCGCGCGGCTGACGCGGCGGCAGGCCGCGTGGGCTTGAGTTGAGGACGGATTGGACGCGCCGGCTTGGGCTGCTGACGCGGCTGAACAACGGGCGCGGGTTTCGCAGCCGGTTCGCGCGTCGCTTCATCGGCGGAGCGGCGCGGGAACGGCTCGTAATCGCTGATCAGCCCCTGCTCGAGCAGGTCTGCGGCCACATCGTCGGGGACCAGCCGCGTGTCGCCGGCGCCATAGGGGGCGACGGGCTGCGCGAAGGTGACAAGCTGGGTCATTCCTGCGGTTCCCCGGCCGGGGCAGGATCGGCCCCCGACACGGGCTCCTCCGGCTCTGGAGCGGGCGCGGGGGTGGCGGCTTCGTCGTCGACGCCGGCCGCCTGCTCGGTCGCAGTCTCGACGGATGCGAGCTCCTCCGAACTGGGAGGCTCGGCCTCGGATGCCTGAGCATCGGCTCCCGGCTCCGCCGGCGAAGCCGGCACCTCGTTGGGACCATCGGCATCGGGCGCAACCTCCGGCGCCGCCGCCACCGGCAGCGCGACTTCGGCGCCGGCAGCGGGGGCGACGGCGAGCAGCTCATCTCGCGCTTTCAGCAAATCGCTGATGATCGCATTCACTGCGCCGACGATGTAGATCGGCCCGTAGTTGTCCGCGTCGTGCTCGGCCATGGCCTGGGCACGTTCGGTCAGCAGGTCCTTGATCAAGATGGTCATTGCGGTGTCTCCGATGAAGCCAGAACTTCGGACACGCTTCCGGCATAGTTGAACGAGCCGACGTGACCGAGGCGGATGGTGGGGTCGGCCCAGACCTGCCCGCCCAGCTGGCGCCAGCGGTGGCAGAAGCCGTAATCCTCGCTGAGCTCGCCGATCTCGTCGCGTTCGCTCGCAGGGAAGAACTCGAAATAGTGGGCGCGAAGATCGGCCGGCCAATCGGCCATGCCGTCGCGCTTCCACTCCGGATGGATGCCGACCATTTTCGCGAACACGCCGCGGTTGATCAGCATGAAGGCGGCGCCAAAGCCGCGAACCTCGATGGCGCCCATGTCGTCAGTGACGAGATTGCCGCCGGCATCGCTGATCGGGCGCCAGCACCAGACGGCAGGGTCGGAATTGGGTCGGGCGACCCGCATGCGACCGACCCCGCCGATGATCGGCTTATCGGAGCCAAGCAGTCGCAGGATGTCCGACGCGGCAAACTCCATGTCGTCGTCGATGAAGAGGAGGTCGGTAAAATCCGACTGCAGGAAGTGCGCGGCCAGTTCGTTGCGCGCCTTGTGAACGACGCTGTTGCCGACCACGAAATGGAAGGTGACCCGGATGCCCGCTTCCTGGAGATAGAGCAGGGCGGCCGCCAGGCTCGCTGTGTATTGCCAGACCGGATTGCGAGCAATGGGCGTGCAGATCATGACCGAGCGTTGGCGCGCGCGTTCCAGCCGCTCTGTGATGATGGTGTTCTGCACGCCCATGCTTGCCGTCCTGGGGAGGGATCAGTTCGGCAGGCGATCGTAGCCGGCGGCGAAGCCGATCGCGCGGAAGGACGCGGTGTCGGTGTTCGCAGCGGAGAGGTCCGGCATGTAGTTCAGTCGGACGTAACGGCGAGCCGACGACAGGTTGACGCTGCCGATGTCGAACACGCCGGTCTTGGTGCCGCCGCCGCTGGGGCCGGTCGCGACGACCGCATAGGTGGCGGTCTGGTAATCGGCCCAGGTGGCGCCGTCGCCGCTGTCCTGCACGGCATAGCCGATGGAGAGGGTGGCGCCGCTGGCGAGCACCGCATCATAGATGACGCCGACATTCGCGACGTTCGGCATCGACCCGTTGCCGATCGAGAAACGATCGATGGTCGCGCCGGTCACCGAGGTCGCGTCGCCGGTGCCGCCGGCGGTCGCCGACGAGCCATTGCCGAGGCGCAGGAGCGCGCCGAGGCTGGCGACGTCCCGCTGGAGAACGATATCGGACATGGTTGATACTCCGAAACGAGAGAAAACAAGGGAAGGCAGATGGGCTGGTGCGGCGCTTCACCATCGAAGCGCCGCACCGGCTATTGCTCGGACCGACTGAGCGTCAGAGCTGCTGATCAGATCAGCTGATGGCGGGTGCCCAGCGCACGAACTGGATCACCGCGACGGCCGCATCGTGCCGGATCTGGTGATCGTGTTCGCTGATGGCACGGATCAGGGTCTGGTCGTTCTGGAACGCCGAGATCGTGGAGCCATTGCCATCGACGTAGGAGCCCTCGCGGCTGACGGCGAGTTCGAGGCTCATGCTGTCGAGGATCATGTCTTCCGACATTTCCACGAGGAACACGAAGCTCGCATCGACGTTGCCGCTGGCGTCGCCATAGTTGGTCGGGATCTGAGTCGACTTCTTGAACGGATAGCCGAGCAGCGAGCCCTTGTTGAGCTCGTCGCGGTAGACGTAGACACCGAGCGAGTTCTGCACGTTGTAGAGGTAGTTGAACGAGCGCGGGTGCATAAACCAGCAGCGCTTGAAGTCCGGCACGTTGGCGGTGTCGAGCTTGTTGATCGCGCCGCCCAGCTCCGCCGCCACCGTCGCCAGCGTGTAGGACGCCGTCGAGGTGATGAAATTGCCGCCGACCGCCGCGGTGGAGGCCGCAGCGGCCTTGAACACGCCCACGCTGCCGCCCTGATTGGCGGCCCAACCGTTGGCGAAGGAGAGGAACCCGCGCGGGGTATCCTGGGTGCCGTCGCCGATCAGGAATGCCAGGTCCTCGCGCAGGGCCAGCACCTTGACCAGGTCGTCGCGCACGAATGCGTCAACGGCCGGATCGGCATAGCGCATCATGTCGTTGGACACGGGCACCAGGGCCGTCAGCTTCTTGTAGGTGGCGACGATCTGGTTCAGCGACTGCTGCGAGGAGGCGATCTTGCCGACTTCGGTGCCGTAGCCGGCGCTGGCGGCGCTGGCCTGGCCTGGCAGGGTCATCGTGCCGCGGGGCATCGGCAGAACGAGCGGGCCGGCATCGCGCACGACGGCGCGTGCGCGCAGCAGCGGGATGATCTCGTTCATATAGTCGGGCGGGACGATGAAACCGCCGGCCGCGCCCGCCGATGCCACGAGCGCGCGGGTGACCGGGTGGTTTTCGCCATAGAGCGCGGCCGCTTCCGTGCGCGCCAGCGATACGATGCCCGCACTACGGCCGAGCATTTTCATCGCGCCGCCGATGACAAGCGACTTCTCGCGGACGTAGCGATCGGTCTCGGGGGCAGCGGAAACCGTCGGCTCCTGCCCGGCAACCGGCTGCGCGGTCGAGGCGGACAGGGCCTGCGCGCGCTTTGCGCGTTTGATCTGCTCGTCCAGGTCCTGGAGCGAACGCTCCTGCGTGTCGAACTCGGTGCGCTCCTCTTCGGTAAGGGTGGACTTCGCGGCCAGCGCGTTGAACGCGTCGAAGGCGGCCGCCCGCTTCTTGATCAGCTCATTGAGCATAATGGGCTCCATCTGAGGGAAAGGGCCGTCTCGCGACGGGCCGGGATGCCTTGCCCAAGGGCAGCGTGGGCGATCACCGTGGGGCGGCGATAGGGAAGCCGGCGCATGCCGGCGAAATTGTCAGTGGCGAACCATGCCGAGGGCAGCGGCGCGGCGGCGGCGATGGTCGGCATCGTCGATCACGGCCATGGCGGCCGCGGCATCGATATCGGCGTCGCGAACATTTCCGGCCGGCGCAGCGCGGTCGTTGTCGCTGCCCGTGCCAAAGCTGGTCTGGGCCGTGGTGTCGTCGTCGTCGGAGCTCGCCGTCCGATCGAGCAGTTCATCGACGGCGGCCATGCCGGCCTTGTGCTTGGTGATGGCACTGCGGCAGAGGCCGATCGCCTCCTCGTGCATGTCCTTCGCCTCGCGCAGGCAGCGCGTGGTTTCGGCGCTGAGCGTCTTGCCGGCGCGGTGCTTGGCGTGGGCCATGCCGCGACGCCAGGCTCGCTGCAGCGGCGTGCTGGCAGCGGCGACGTGGGCGCGTTCTTCGACGGTCAGGACGGCATCGCCATCGTCCTCGACCTCGATCTCCACGTCGTGTTTGGCGAGCGCCTCGGCGACTTCCTCCTGCGTCATCGCGATAAGCGCCTCGCCGAGATCCTGCAGCACGCCGACAAGCATGCCGGGGACAGCGCTGCCATCGCCTTCGATCGCGGCTTCGAGCTTGCTGCTCTCGACCTGGTAGCCGAGCGACGAGAACAGGTAGCAAAGCGAGGAAATGTCGTAGATGCCGCGCGAGAAAGTGACGCGCCCGGCGCGATTCGCGCGGTGCTGGCGGTTGCGCAGAGCGGCCGGCTTGGCTTCTGCCGCAGGTTGGGTGACTTCGGGCATGGGCTCGTCTCCATGGGCGCGCGCGGTAACGACCGCGCCGGTGTCAGAGGGGACGCTGACGAAGGAGATTTCGAGCAGGGTCCAGTCGGCAAAAATCTGACCGTCACGCGGCTTGTTGCGGTCGATGGGCTTCGCGGTTTTCAGGTCGGGATCGAAAGACACCGAAACCGTGTTCAAAATGCCAGATTTAACCAGTCCGCGGATGCGGTCGGCGGTCGTCGAGACTCCAAGAGGGGCAAAACGAATTCGCGCAGTAATTTCGTGTAAGCCGATGTTGATCGCTTCGGCCTTGCCGATCGGTTCTTCCGGCAAATGCTGCCAAAGTACGATGGGATTCCGGTTGTAATCACGCGTGTTGCAGCCGGCGGGAACGAGAACATGGCCATCGCGGGCTACCGCATCGGTCGAGATGACGACCTCGACCTCGTCTTCATCAACCTCCTTCACCTCGTTGCTGAACAGCCGGAGCATTGCCATTTTCGGTGTCCTTTGCGTGCAGCGCCGCCTCCAATTCGGCGATACGGGCGCGTAAGCGGGCAATTTCTGCGTCTTTTTGCCGGTGGGTGTGCCACCGGTTCGCCTTGTTAGCGCGATGCCGATCCTTGGTGGCGGCGGACTTTTCCGCGGCCGACTTACCGTCATGGCAGGGCCGACAAAGCACCTGGAGATTGGAAGCCGAAGTAAGGCCGCCCAGATAGAGTGGAACCACGTGGTCGATTTGCCATGACGATGTGGCATTCCAGTCGAGTTCAACTGCGCAGCGTTGGCAGCGATTATTCGCCCTATCAAACAAGACCAGGCGGGTGAACTTGTTCCCTATGGCCCGGGTTCCGAAGTCTGCATCAGGATCGCTCAGAATGAAGGCCCGGCCATTTGTAATGCGCCTTCCACCGATTCTGGTTCGGATCAGGTCCTCGTGCCGGATGCAAATCGGAAATCGTGAATAATTTCCGGCTTTGTGCCGATGTGTTTTGTAGAGCGCTTGTTGAGGCCTGTCGCTGCGAAACGTGATTTTGGCTTCAACCTGATCTTCACAGGCCGGGAACGAGCAGGCCACCAATTTTCGAGAATGGCTCATGCGACACGATATCGAGCAGAACGTCCCCCCATGAGTCGCGGGCATATTGCTGGTAGAGCGCTTAACTTCCGAGCAGCAATGGTCGCAGGTAAATGAAATGCGTGTGCCCTTACGATCAGACTGGGCGATCCTTGAGCATTCCATCGAACAGAATCGCCGCGCACTGTCCTTTTTTGGTCCTTTCCCCAACGCAAGAGGTTTGCCACAGCGAACGCAATTTCTCTCCATCGGGGGTAATTACCTTACCATCGCTGTGACGTCACTCCTGCGACGCGGTCTGGTCAGTCGTGCCGGTGCCGCCGGTGCCGGCAGAGCCGGTGCCGATCGTCCCGGCGGCGGGGCGGCCGTTGTCATCCGGCGCCGCGCCGGTCTTGTCCGAGCCTTCGGCGGCCATGTTCGTGGGCATCATCAGCTTGTCACCGCCGGGGAGCGGGGCCAGCCCTTCACTGCGCCGAACCTCGTTCTGGGTCTTGATGCCGGTCAGCACGTTGACCCGGTTGGCGTTCGCCCGGGTCATCACGTCAGCGCGCAGCAACTGCTCGAGATCCAGTTCCAGTTCGAGGTCATCGTCGTGGAGGCCGAAGGTTAGTGCGAATCGCTGTTCGAAGTCGACCGCGCGCCATGTGACCGCCGAGTTTACGTAGTCCTGGTCCTGCGCGGCGAGGTTCTGGTTGGCGCCGCGATCGGCGGAAGACACGCCGACCTTGTGCGGCGGCACGCCGAAATAGCGGCAAATGTCCTCGGGCTGCATCTTGCGCTGCTCGATGAACTGCAGGTCGACGCTGGTCAGCTGCAGGGCCTGGGGCTCAAGACCGTCCTCGAGGACCACCGTCTTGCCGGTGTTGGCATAGCCGGCGAACAGGTCGTCGAATTGCGCCTTCAGCCGCTTGGCGGCTTCCGGGGTCAGCGACTTCGCCGTCTTCAACCATGTGGCCGGCCTGGCGCCGTTGGCAATCCAGCGGTTAGCCTGCTGCTCGAGCGCCATTGCAAGACCGATGCTGTCGCGGGCGAGGCCAATCGTCGAGACGCCGACCAGGCTGTTGAAGCTGAGGCCGCGGAGGTGGAACATATCCTCCGCCGGGATGGCGGTCGGAAAATCGCGCAGCATGGCGATCTGCCACAGGCCGATCCGGTTGACGTTGTAGTAGATCGACCCGTCGCCGGCTTCGAGCACCATAACGGCGTCCGGGTTGATCGGAATGAGCGCGATGGGGTTGGCGCGCGAATCACGGATGATCGCGGCATATGAGTTGCCGCGGAGGAGCAGGCCTACCTGCATCTGACGCTTGAATTCGAACCAGGTCTGCACGGGGTTGGGCCGCTTCAACAGCGGCAACAGCGGGTGTTCCTTTATCCAGGTCTTGGTGCCGTCCGCGTCGCGGTCGATGATCGACGGGGCGCAACGGGCAAGGTCGGTCGAGAGCCGGTTGACGCAGCCGTAGACGGCGCTGACCGTCATCGCCGTGGCTTGGCTGATCTGGGCGCCGCTGGCGCTCGCGACACCACCCAGCAAGCCGCCGGTGGCGTAGCTGGGCGCGCCGGCGCTGGCACGCTGCACCGGTGCCGCCATGCGGGTCAGAATTCCCATTACGAACCTGCTCGCGCGAACAGCCAGGAGCCGGTCAGAAGGAACACCCCACCGACGAGATAGCCTGCCGGGTGCCACGCCAGTTCGGCGCCGCGTGTGATTGCGGCGGCGCCGGCCAGCGCCGCCAGGTCAGGCAGCACGTCAACGGCGGTTGCGGTAAGGCGCGCCCGCAGGCCGGGCCGGGTTGGTTCGGACATCGGCGGGAGCCTTCAGAGGACAAGCAGGCCGCGCTCCTCATAGGTGGAGCGGCAGGCTTCGGGGTTGAGCGCCATGAAGGTCACGGCGTTGAACAGAGCCATCGCGGGGTCGATCTTGGCATCGCCAGCATTTTGCTTAGTGGCGCGGATCGCGGTGGCCGTGGCTTCGATCTTCAGGTTCGACACGCACCAATCCATAAGGGACTGGTCGGCATGGAGCAGGGTGCCGTTGGCCAGCTTGCGCTCAGCGGTCTTCAGAGCGTTCATCATGGCGAACCCTTGCGGCGCGCCGATCAGATAATCCCGGTCGAACTCCCGGTTCTCGACCGTTATACCCACTTCCGCCAGCGCATCGACCAGTTCGCCGAGGCCGGCGGGGTCCGCCGCGACGCAATGGAGCAGGCCGGCATCGCGAATGCGGACGATCAGGGCAACGATCTGGGCAATGTCGGCGGGTAGACCGGTGGTGATGTCCATCTCGTCATCGTCGAGCATGGTCAGCTCGCCAGCGGCTTCGAGGTCGGTCAGTTTGCTGGCGATCGACTTACGCCGGTCCAGCACGATTCTGTGTGCCCAGGCGTGCGACCAGGATAGCCAGCGCTTGATGCGGCGGGAGTGGCCGCCCTGTTCGGCTTGCTCGTCGCCAGCCTGTTCGGCGGAGACGGTTACCTCGGTGGGTTCGCGGCCGAGAACGGTCAGCCCGTAAAGGTCGTCCAGGCCTCCCCCGTCCAGACCGACGATGATGACCTCGCAGCGTTCGATCAGGGTGTCGAGGGTTATGTCGGCCTTGGCGCGGCGCTTCCAGAATTCCGAGCCGGCCCAACTATCCGACCGGGCGCCCATGCCCGGCTCGACGTTGAGATGCTTGGCGAAAAACCCAATCAGGCTGCGCGAGCCCTTCTGACGTTCCTTCTCGAACTCGCTTAGCAGCGTCGGCTCATCAACCGAGGCACCCATGTTGGGGTTGGTGACGTAGAAGTTGGACGGGTCCTGGTAGGCTTCCGACCGGACCATGTCCTCGGGGAATTCATAGAGTAGGCCGAGGCTGCGCGGGCTTTCGATCTCACCGTCGCGGATCTTGCGGAAGCGGTGCAGCCAGTCGCGGAAAACGCCGGTGGGCGGCTCGTCGCTCTGGGTAGACAGGGCGATCACAAAACCTTCGGGTCGGGACATCAGGCCGCCGGTGGCCTCGCGCAACATTTCCTCGGCCCGGGCCGCCTTGCCGAACAGCCAGAGCTCGTCGATCAGCACGCCGGTGGCCTTTATGCCGCTGACCGTGTTGGCGTCGGCCGCGACGATGGACAGGGTGGCGCCGGTGACGCGATGCTCGATCTTGCGTTCGTGGGGAGTGGTTTTCAGGTAGACGCTCAGGTCAGGGTCGTTGTTGACCATGTCCATCGCGGCTTTGGCGGAGTTGTTCGCGACCTTGATGGTCGGCGCGAGAATGATGAACTCTGCAGACTTGCGCCAGTTGAGCAGCAGGGCCGTGATCATGATGCCGGCCGCGAGGGTGGACTTGCCGTTCTTCTTGCTGATCAGCAGGAAGAACTCCTGGATCAGCCGACGTCCGGTTTCCGGGTCGGTGGCGCCGAAGATCGCGGAGACGAACTCGATCACCCAGGGGCGGGCAATCTGCCCGAAGGATGGTTCGCCGGCGACGTCGACGACGCGCAGCTCGTTGAAGTAGCGCAGCGCCTGCGCCGCCGATTCCGGGAATAGCGGCGGGCAGGGCATCAGCGACCGGCCGGCGACGATGCGCTTGCGCCAGTCCGGGCATGCGGTGCTCCACTCCATGGGTTACTCGCCGCCGTTCGGGTCGTCGAGCCGTTGGCCGCCATTGACGATGAGGCGCGGCGGGGAGGGCGGTGCGAACTTGCCACCGGCGGCGGCGGCTGCTGCTGCTGCGGTGGCAGCGGCGGCTTTTTTGCCCACGTACTCGGTGGGCTGGTCTTTGGCCTTGTCCGCCGTGGGGACGGTCCGGCTCAGGGCTTCCAGCTTGGTGGTGGCGCCGATCAGGCCAGCGTTGCTTTGCTCGACCAGCTTGTCGATCGTAGCGGCGCGGGTGACAACGCGTCCGATGCGAAGCTCGAGAGCATAGTCGGCCCTGAAGTCGTCGAACTCGTCATCGCCGGTGTAACCGAGCACGAGGGCGATTTCGGACGGGTCCATGCCGAAGCCGAGGTAGCGCTGCACCTTCTCCCGCGTCGCCTCGGTGACGTCGCGGGTAGGCTTGCGGGGTGTGTCAGATTTTTTGCCGGTAAATAATTCGGACTGAAAATATTTCCGGAAGGTCGGCTTCGACATGCGGAACATCGCAGCCAGGTCAGCAATCGGCACCTTTTTGGCTAACAGATCAATGACCTTGGCGCGGTCCTCCGCAGTCGGCTCCTTGGTCGGACGACCGCGTGTGCCCATAGCGAAATAGCCTGGATTATTTTTCCGGCCGCCATTCTGGAGGCCGCTCAAAAATTGTGTGCGACGGAAAAAATCTCTGCGTGCGGACCAACGTGGTTGACGGCCGGAGCAGGGCCGAGGTCAAAACCCCCTACCCCTGTCTGTTCACCTGTTGGGCACTGACCCTGAACGAGCGGTCCATTTGTTCCGCATTCGTTCTATTTCGCGCCTTCGGCCGTCCCTATCGCCGCCGCTTCCGGGCTGCAGCCGTCTTGGCCGTGTGGTGGGGCCCGCACAGGCACTGCCCGTTGCTCGCGTCGAACGGCGCCCCGCCGTCCCTGATCTCGATGCGGTGGTCCGCGAACATCCGGTGCGCCGGCTCGGCCCGGCCGCACCGCGCCCCATCCTCGACTGCCTCACATCGCCGCCCAGCCCGGGCAATCACGGTCTCGCGCCAGCGCCGATATTCGGGGGTCTGGTAGACTGGCGCCGCCACCTTCGGCAGCGTGGGGACCCGGCGCACAGAGACGGCAGGCAGGCCCAGTCTGGGGGTGGGAATAGCCATGTCAGGGTTGCTTCAAAGCTTGCGCACTACCCGGGAAGCGATCTGCCCGGTGGGGTGGCGAGGGCGACCCGAAGCCGACCGTTAACTCGCCTATGCCGGTCCTGCCGGCTCGCTCTATGAGCGACACACAGCGGATATTCGAGCACAGGCAAAAAAACAAGAGTCGCGGAAAATTATTTTGTTTGGGCGCCTATCTGTCCAACGCCTCCACCAGTCTGCGGATCGTCGCGGCTGCTTCGCGTTGCGTCCACGCGGCGCTGTCCAGACGAAGCCCCTTCGCTTCGTAGTTAGAGGGCATGTTGTCTAGGAGAGATCATGCTCCCGGGTGCCGGGGCGATGGTGTGCGGCGATGATCATGGCCGCTTTTCCACAACCGGATCGTTGAACCCCGCTTGGATGTCGCGCGCCAGGTGACCGATCGATCGCGGCTCGGTGATAGCTGTGACGATCACCGCCAACACCAGAAATGCGATGATTTCGAACAGTTCCTTCATTTCCTTTCCTCCACCAGCAGATACGTTGCAATCACCAGCGGCAGCGCGCCGCCGTCGAATTGCACCGTGGCGAACTGCTCGCCTGCCCGCTCGACTACCCCGATGAGGCCCTCGCTGGCCCCCGACACGCTGCGCACCCGGGTCCCAGCCGGAATTGCCTTTCGTTTTTCCTTGAGCGCGCGCTGCGACTTCCGCGCCGCTTCCAGCCGGCGCACCGGGTCCAGGCTCCGGTCGGCGACCATCGGGTAGGAGCCGTTCCACCGGAACACGGAGAACGCTGGGTGCGGCGACATCGGCAGGTGCGTGATCGCGATCACGTCCCCGAGCCGATCGGCCACGGCGAACACCAGGCCCGGCATCATCGGGATATCCCGCTCGACCCGCTTGGCAGTGCGAGGCAGCCGCCATTGCCGCACGTCGCTTGGTGTCCAGGCCGGGATCCCCGCTTCGGTGAGAGACTTCGCCAATCCGAGCGTCCGTCCCGCCGACGTCCGCAGAATAATCCACCCATTTTCAGCTTCTACCACTTCCTTTGCCCCCTCGATCTTTCCCATCATCATCGCCTGCATTCCTTCCCCGTCGTCACGCTTCACTCACTTCCTCTCCCTGGCGCCCAAGCGCCGAAATCCGATACTTGATGCCTTCGAGCTGCCAGCCGAGAGCAGCCAGCGCCGAGTTCATCACCCCCCGCTGCTCGGTCTTGATCGCGGACAGTGTGAACTCTCCCGGCGCGATCACCGTCAGCCGGCTATCCGAGAACACCAGAGCGCACGGCTCCCACCATCGCTGCCACGCTGATCGCCCGATCACTTCGCCGATCGCCGCATGCAGCGCGGCCGAGCGCTGGCATTCGTCCCGCTTGGCTCGAAGCTGGCGCTGTTGCCGCTCGTGCCGGTTTGCGGCCTCAGCCTCCTCCGCGTCGCTGCCACGCGGTCGGATGGTGCAGTCGAACGCCCCTCGCTCCACCAGCCGCATCACCTCGCCATGCCGCGCCTGCACCCGGCTCGACCAGCGCGCCGCCCAATCGGCCTGCTTTCGCCCGCTGCCACGCCAGTGCTGGTGAAACGCCGCCGCCTCCGCCGCATAGGCCTCCGCCGGCCACCGCACCGCCAGCGCCCGGATCGGATCGGGCAGATCACCAACCCCCGGCACAATCCAATCGTCCGGAATCTGCACCCGCTCTCGCCGCCCCCCGGCAGGGGGGGGTGGGGGGGTATGATCAAGTTCCAAATCAATTTCTAAATTACGGGGTGACTGCTGGGCACCAGGGGGGTGACCATTAGTCTGGGGGTGGGTGTCCAATGGACGCCGGGGAGGGTGACTATTGGACACCCCCTCTTCCGGGCCATCGTCGGTATTGTTGATGAAGCCGATCAGCTTGAAGCAGTTCGCCATCTGGCCACCATTGGGTGTGCGTCTGGCAACACGCCTGATCAGTCCGATCCCTCCATCCTCGGTAGGCAATTCCAGCTTGGCAATGGCCCGCTGGACTGAGCGTTCGGACATCTCGAGAACCTCGGCAAGGTCCTTCACCCGCCGGTATTTGCAAACGCCATCGCGGTCGGCCCAATCTGCCAGTTCCAGCAGTACGGCCTTCGCGTAGAAGTCGCCGCACCGCTGTTCCTTGGCCCAGGCAACGGTCTTGCTGCTCACCGTGCCCCCTTCCGCGCATTACAGGGGCGGCACATGGTTTGCAGGTTTTCGAACGTCGTCGCACCGCCCTTGATCTCGGCAACGATGTGATCACAGCACAGATCTATATGGCTGCTGCAGGTGACGCAGCGATAGGCATCCCGCTCGAACACACGCTTTGCTAGGCTTCGCGAAATCTTGTCCTTCTTCGGTGCATTGCTGGTAGCGGCTCGATCAAGCGGCCACCGATATCCCTTGTCTCGCACCACGTCGGCGAGCTGATCCAGCACCCAGCCGCCCATGCTGTCTCCCCATCGCCAATACCAATGGAGATCGTTGCCAATCGTGGCGATAGCAGCCTCCAACCGCTTCACGGCCGCCCGCTCTTCCATGATGTCGCGAGCCTTGGCCTCACCGTAGAGGTCGACCAGCTCGTGATACGATTTCTCGCTCATCCCGACACCTCGGCCACGATCGCGGCATATCCGCCCTCGTCCAGGTCGAACACCGCGCGCGCCAGCATTCGCCGCACGTCCGGGTTACATGCGAAAACCGATCGCTCGTTGCGGATGCCGGCAAGCATGGCACGTCGGGCAGCCGCCTTGCGCTCCAGCGCCTTTGCATTGAGGTCGGCCAGGGCAGCTTCCTTGGCCCGCCCTGCGGCCGTGTCCGGAACCGTCTTCAGGCACACCGTCAGGGCGTCGCCGGGCGGCGTTATCAGCACCGTACACCCGTCGGCGGTGCGAAATCTCAATCCGGTTGCCGCCAGCCGGGCCATAAGCGATCCCGGCTCGATCGCCGGCGCCGCCATGATCGTGGCAAGCATCGCGGCGAATTCGGGGTCCTCGGCCTGCCGCGCCTCTGCCCGGGCCTCGCCATGGACCACGGTCGAGTGATCGCGGCCGCCCATGAACTCCCCGATCGTGGGATAGGACCAGCCCAGCCGGCGGCGTATGGCAAAATACACCGCCTGCCTGGGCTTCATGAAGATCCGGTCGCGGCTCTTGCCAAGGATGACGTCGGGCAAAATTCCGCTTGTCACGGCCGCCGCGAACAGGATGCCAGCGGCCAGATCGTCGCCGCCTAAGTCCATTCGTTCAAAGGTCATGAAACCTCCCTCAGATCGATGTCGGGGTGAAAGTGGCGGAAGAACGTCATCCGCAGCGCCGCGGCCTCGGTGCGCGTGGGCTTTGACTTCACGTCCTCGCAGACTCGTGCCCAGCCACCGGCCTTTGTGGCTTCCTCATAGGAAAAGTCGGGCCGGTAGCTGATCGCTCGCCCTCGCTCGTCGCGCACCTGGCGACCGTCGTCGGTGGTGAAGAAGAACCGGGGTTGCTGGTCGAGGTTGCGGATCGCGCCGGCCTTCAGCAGCATGTTCAGATCGCCGCAGCGGCGTGCCTCGGCCTTGCTGTCGTGCTTGTGGCCGAAGCCGCATTCGGTG